>LXNJ01000924.1_pt1 | contig 18605 bp, 14 predicted proteins | sample 809081 | NCBI WGS metagenome assembly LXNJ01 (sample SAMN04870510, study PRJNA318959) | sponge metagenome | biome: sponge; feature: marine sponge reef; material: water | host: Petrosia ficiformis | place: Greece: Milos, Mediterranean Sea | collected 2013-05-29 | depth 5-7 m
ATCTACGAAACCAGAGGCGACCACGTGTCCGCGTTGCGCTGCATGGAACGGGCCGTTCACGTTGACCGGCGGTATCACCTCCCGGAAATCGAGAACGATCAACAACGCCTCGCCCTCCTCCACGCACGGGAAAAAGAGGATCGAGCCTCATCCACGCCACCGACGTCCCCCGCAACGTTCAAAAATCAAAGGCCAGTTGAATAGGTCCGTCGAGCTCGTGACTCCCTCTCCCACTGGGAGAGAGCTTGCCCCGGACCCTGTCCTCGACGCTTGTCCCCGACTTGATCGGGGATCTAATCGGGGATCGATCCGGGGGCTGGGGTGAGGGCTCCCCGCCCGTGTTGCGGGCGGCAATTTCCTGAAGAGGCCCACGGCACAACCCGCAACGATGCCGTTTCGTCGAGAGGGAGTTGCGTTGGCGACGATACGCGTGCCCGCACCGCACACAGCGCCACGTGAACTTCGCGGAGTCCTGGGCTTCCTCGCCGAGCGTATGATAAATCGTGATCCCCAAGCCATCGGCGTTCATCAGGGTCATGATCCGTCGAAATTCCCGCCCGTGCGACGGACACCATTTCTTCACGTCAAACTGCCATTGATGAATCATTTCATGGGCCAAAGTTCCCCGTATCTCTTCAAACGATTGCCCGGAAAGGAGCGGGACCGACAAACGAATGACGCGCCCTGTGCCATGCCGTTCCTCCGGAGCCACCCACGAGGTGCGCGGACCCGTTCTGCTCCGAAACAGTCCGGCCGACGCCGTCAGGCGGGTGCTCCACTGAATCTCAATGGCCGGCAGCCGGTTCCGGAAATACGAATCGTTCAACGCTCGCCAGATCGCCTGTAGGTGCTCGACGGAAAGGGGAACGTTGCTTGGAGTGCGACGGGTCATGTCCCTCAACACGGATCCTGTATGAGGCGACGCTATGGTACCATGATTGCCGTGTCAACGACAGCTCCGTGCCGACCTCTTGTCCGTGGAGAGACAGAAGCATCCCGCCTTCGTTCCCCTTAGGGATTTCCTGGAGCCGCATGCAACTGCTGAAGCGCATTGATGGCCGCATTCTCCGGATGGGGATAGGCGGCGCGTGACGCCTCGAACAGGGCCTCGGCGGCTTCTGTCTCGCCCATGCGATGATGCAGGAATCCCCGCATATACAGAAAGCGGGCAAGCCGCTCCTTGCTCAGGGTCTCGTCCTGTAGGCGCGCTGCTTTTTCCAGCCATTCTTCGATTTGTGCGTAGTGCGAGGTATTCCCATGCTCCAGCAGCACCTCCGTCATACTCGTGAGGCTGTAGAAGTTTTGTTCTGCAAGCGCCAGGGGACGCTGCAGCCGTTTCAGTAAAGTTGCGTGACCCGATAACACGGCTAAGCCCAGATACGTGCCGAACCCGTAAATCAATTGGTTGCGCCTCTGCTGTTCCCAGCGATCCTGGAAGGGGTGGCTCAGGAGTTCCTCAATATATCGTTCTCCCTGCGATTGGACGACTGTCAGCTTGACAGTGGTCTCATTGCGGACGATTTCCTTGACGAAGCCGTGGTAGCGAACCCCGAATCCGAGCGTGGACATGATCTTGGCGTTCGTGAAGAAAACGGGGCGTTCGGTCTTGTTCACGAATGTGCGTAAAGCGTCCCGTTTGCGCTCTTCGGAAAGTCGCCAGTCGTACAGGCGATGGCCGAAGACGAGCCCCTGGGTATTGAAAAGCGTGAGATCCGGACGGCGATTTTCCACGAAGCGATAGTAGCCGAGCGGGCCGCTGTCCGTGTCGGCGTATGTGAACAGCACGGCGTCTTGTGGCAGGGAATCAAACATCACTTCCGCATAGCGCTCGGCAAAGTTGCTGCCGGCGCGATCGTTCGACTGCCAGTGCGCCTGCACGCAAAATGCGGCCATTCCTGCACCCACCAGCACCGCCACGAAAGACTGTAACCATACGGGCCGGCCCAACGCGAAGGAGAGCCAGCCCGGCAGCCGGTCGAGCAGGAAATGAAACCCGACGGCCAGCCACAGAGCCGTCAGCCCATAACAGACCAGGGAGTAGGGGCGAAAGACAGCCACCTGTAAATGCTCGAAATCGAATGAGAGCAAGGCGATCAACCCCACGCTGTTGCCCAGGAACACCAGCAACCCGGAGCCAACCACCACCCACTGCCGCCGATGCAGCAGGACCCACAGACCGACCGCCGCCAGGAGAAACCCCGGCAGCGTCACCTGCCAGACCACCTCGTGGCCGAGCCACTGCAGAAACTGAAGCCGGTCGCCCCAGCCCGCGCTGGGACTCGCGTCAACGTGGGAATAGCCGCTCCGGCTGATGTAGAACCACAGCTCCTGCAGAGTGTCGATCGGTCCGTAGAAGTTGAAAAACGGATTCTGCCAGGAGCGCCACACTAGCCACGCATAGGGTAGCCCTACGCTCGGCAGAAAGCCGGCAAGGAGCCATGGCCATCTGCGGAATATCGCCCGCCAGGCAGGAACCGCCGCCAGCACCAACCCGGGTGTAGCCAGCAGCATCAGCGGCCAGTGATTGGTCAGGCTCAGTCCGTAGACCACCGCGGTCGTGGGCCATACCCAAGCACGGTCTGGTTGTCGAACGCCGTATAATATTAAGGCATAGATGACAAAAAACAGCAGGGCATTCAGGGTATAGACCTCGGCGATGATCGCCTGAGACCAGACGTGCTCCGAGGCGCCAAACAACCAGGCCGCGGTCAGCGCCGGCGTATTGGATGCCCCCAGCAGCCGCGCACAGACGTACACGGCTCCGCAGGCGAGCGCCCCGAGCACCGCGCTGGACAGGTGCCCCAGGAACGCCGGCGTGCCAAACGGCAACTGCATGAACAGGTGGCAGATCGCGGTATAGAGCGGGTAGCCGGGCGGGTGAGCGACCCCCAGGGAGGCGCCGGCCATCAGGAATAGACCGTCGTCTTCCAGCACCACGGTGCGGGGCAGGGTGAGGACGTACAGGACGAGGGGACCGATCAGGGCTGCGGCAAAAGCCAGGGCGCCGCTCACGTCACCGGTTGAGCGACGTGGGCTTGGCAGGGTGAATCGCATGCGTTCTCAATCACCGACGAGCTGACAACTTCAGTCGGCGTTGCATCCTCACGATAGCCATACTGCCGAGCCCCACGCCGCAGATGAACGTCGGCATTCGGTTGTGGACGCAAGGCTCACTGAAAGTCGTCAAGACTGTGGAACGCTCCCAGTGTACAGCAAAGCCGATCGGGTTTCGACGACGAATTCGGTCCCCTGCCGTCCCTAGAGGCGCGTGTGCGATCACTGCCCGTCATCTTTCGAGCATGACAGCAACCAATCGTTTCCGTGTTCCTCACGCTCTCTTGCAAAGATGGGTGCGTCTGCGTATGCTCAATCGTACGTTGCTGTAGGCCATAACATGTCTGAACACCAACAAATAGAAGCGTCTCGCAAAGAGATCGATCGGCTGGACAATGAGATTTTGCGGCTTCTGAATGAGCGTTCTCGGCACGTCATCACGATTGGCAAAACGAAGCGGAAAGCCGACCCTCACGCCCTGCTCCATACCCCCGGACGAGAGGCCTTCATTGTGGAACGTCTGGCGCGTCAGAACCCCGGTCCCTTTCCCAACGAGGCGATTCGTCCGGTCTATCGGGAAATTATGTCCGCCTCCTTGTCGTTGGAAGGCCTCCAGACCGTGGCGTACCTGGGTCCCCCTGCTACGTTTACGCATTTGGCGGCTCTGGGAAAGTTCGGCGAGTCTGCCCAATATACGTCGGTCAGCGGGATTAAAGAAGTGTTTGATGAAGTGGAACGCGGGCGCGCGCTCTACGGAGTCGTGCCGATCGAAAACTCCACCGAGGGCGTGGTGAATTACACCCTCGACATGTTTATCGATTCCAGCCTGATGATCTACGGAGAAGTCATGCAGGAGATTTCCCATCACCTGATGTCGAAGAGCGAGCGAGCCGAGGACATCGAGACGATTTATTCACATTCCCATGCCCTGGCGCAGTGCCGGAATTGGTTGAAAACCCATATGTCCGCGGTGCCGGTGGTGGAAGCCCCCAGCACCTCGCGCGCGGCCGAACGGTGCCGAGAGGAACCACGCGCGGCAGCCATTGCTTCCGAACTCGCGGCGCAGATGTACGGCTTGCACATTTTGAAATCGCGAATCGAGGATAACGTCAACAACTTCACGAGATTTTTAGTGTTGTGCAAGCATGGTTCCGATCCGACGGGAAAAGATAAGACGTCGATCATGCTCTCGGTAAAAGATAAGGCCGGGGCGCTCTATGATTTGCTGCGGCCTTTTGCCTCCAACGGCATCAGCATGACCAAAATCGAATCGAGACCCTCGCGTCGCAAGGCCTGGGAATATCTCTTTTTTGTCGACATTGAGGGGCATCTGCGAGAAGATCGGATCCGCCGGACCATTGAGGAACTGAAGAGCCGGTGTTTGTTTCTGAAAGTGCTCGGTTCGTATCCCGTCCATTCCTGAGAAGTGCCCCCTCACCCCAACCCTCTCCCACCAGGGGAGAGGGAGTTGAGGAGCAGGAATGGGCAACGAACGTGTGAGTTGCACATGCCTATCCGAGTTCATCCCAGTATAGCCAAGCTCGTTCCGTACTCACCTGGGAAACCTCTTGATGAATTGGAGCGGGAATTGGGCATTAGCGGAGCCGTGAAACTCGCGTCCAATGAAAATCCGCTCGGCCCCTCCCCCAGGGCGCTTGCGGCATTGGATGAAGGCAAAGAGACCCTGCATCTCTATCCGGACGGCGGGGCGCATCATCTGACCCGCGCGCTGGCTGACAGGTGGAAAGTGCCCGGCGATCACGTCATCGTGGGCAACGGGTCCGATGAAATCATCAGCCTGTTGGTCAAGACGTTCGTGTCTCCAGGCGAGGAAGCCGTGATGGCGGACCACACCTTCGTCATGTATCAGCTCGCCGTGACCGGTGGGCACGGGGTCTGCGTGGAGGTCCCCTTGAACGACTGGCGTCACGATCTCCCGGCCATGGCGAGGGCCGTGACCGGTCGCACGCGGTTGGTGTTCGTCTGCAATCCCAACAATCCCACGGGCACCATGGTGACCCGCGATGAAGTCCGGGCGTTCATGGCGGCCGTCCCCGATGACGTGATCGTGGTGTTTGATGAAGCCTATTATGAATACGTCCGGGACCCGCACTATCCCGACACCCTCGACTACGTTCGACAAAACCGGCCGGTGGTGGTGTTGAGGACGTTTTCCAAGATTTACGGGTTGGCGGGGTTGCGGATCGGATACGGGATCACGACGCCGGACATCGTCGGGTACCTGCACCGCGTGCGAAATCCCTTCAACGCCAATACCCTGGCACAATGCGCGGCACGGGCCGCGTTGGAAGACGAACAACACGTGGCCGCCAGTCGAGCGCTCAATGAAGCGGAAATGACGTCGGTGGATATCGGACTTCGAGCTTTGGGGTTGGCGCCCCTTCCCAGCCAAGCCAACTTTCTTTATTTCGAGACGCACCGGGACGGTCGCGCCGTGTTTGACCGGCTTCTGCGTGAAGGGGTCATCGTTCGGCATATCAACGGGTCGATGCTTCGCGTGACGATCGGGCGGCCGGAGGAGAACCGTCGATTTCTCGAAGCCTTGAGGCGCGTCATGGAAACCCTGCCGCGGGACAAGGAGTCCTCATGATTATCGTGTTCAAGCCGACGGCCACGGATGAGGACATCGATCACGTCACGGATCGACTCAGGGAACTGGGCCTGAAATCGCAGATGTCCCGTGGAGAGGAGCGTACCATCATCGGGGTGATCGGCGACGAACGTCTGTTGGAAAACCAACCGCTCACGGTGTTCTCCGGCGTCGAAAGCGTGACGCCCATTTTGGCTCCGTGGAGGCTCGTGAGCCGTGAATTTCAAGCCCAGGACTCGGCAATCACGGTGGACCGGGTGACGGTGGGCGGCAACCGATTGGTAGTGATGGCCGGACCTTGTGCCGTCGAAAAATTGGAAGTGACGGTCGGGATTGCGCATGAGGTCAAAGCCGCAGGGGGCGCGATCCTGCGAGGTGGCGCGTACAAACCGCGAACCTCTCCCTATTCGTTTCAAGGCTTGGGCCGGGAAGGGCTCGATTTCCTGGTTGAAGCGAAGAAGCAGACGGGGATGCCCGTGGTCAGCGAAATTTTGGATCCTCGTGACACGGACGTGTTCCTGGAAAAAGCCGACGTGATTCAGATCGGGGCGCGGAACATGCAGAACTTCGAATTGCTCAAGGAAGTCGGGGCCTATGACAAGCCGGTCCTCCTGAAACGGGGGCTGTCCGCCACGATCAAGGAATTCTTGTTGTCGGCCGAATACATCGTCTCTCGCGGTAATCGAAACGTGATGTTGTGTGAACGCGGCATTCGCACCTTTGAAACCCACTATCGCAATACGCTGGATCTGGCCGCGGTTCCCACGTTGAAAGAACTGTCGCATTTGCCGGTGATCGTCGATCCCAGTCATGCGACGGGGAAATGGAACCTGGTGGCTCCCATGGCCAAGGCCGCCGTGGCGGCGGGTGCCGACGGGCTCCTGATCGAGGTCCATTCGAATCCGGAATGCGCCCTCTGCGACGGAGAGGAATCGCTCAAGCCTCGACGGTTCACGGAGTTGATGAACGACCTGAAAATCCTTGCGCACGCCGTGGGAAGAGAATTGTAGCCCTTGGTTTTCGGTCTCCGCGTGACACACTGCCGTTTCTTCTTCAGAACATGACCGTCCATTTCAAACAAGTCACGATAGTCGGGGTCGGCTTGATCGGGGGCTCCCTGGGGATGATCCTGAAGCGTCAGGGTCTGGCCGATCGCGTGGTAGGCGTGGGCCGGAGTCTGGCGAACCTGGACTTGGCCGTGGAACGCGGGGCCATCGATGCGTTTGAACGTGATCCCAAAGCGGCGATGCCAGGCACGGAATTGGTGATTCTCGCCACGCCCGTGGAAAGTTACGCCGGCCATCTCAAAGAGTGGGGACGCGTCCTGGAACCCGGCACGATCGTGAGCGACGTGGGAAGCGTCAAGGGCTCCCTGGTGGGACAGGTGGAAGCGTTGATTCCGGCCGGTGTGCATTTCGTCGGCGCGCATCCCATCGCCGGAAAGGAAACGTCGGGGGTGATGGCCGCATCCACGGATTTGTTCACCGGCGCCCTGTGCATCATCACGCCGACGGCCCACACCGATCCTCAGGCCCTCCTCACGGTGCAGCACGTATGGGAAGCCGCGGGCTCCGTCGTCCGGTCGATCGATCCCTTTGTGCACGATTGGATATTGGGAGCGGTCAGCCATCTTCCGCACGTCGCAGCCTTCGCCCTCATGAATGCCTTGACGGCTCTTGAACAACGAGGCGGGGCGGAGTTGCTGGCATATGCCGGCAGCGGCTTGCGGGATACCACCCGCATTGCAGAAAGCTCTCTGGAAATGTGGCGCGATATTTTTCTCGGTAATCAGGAAAATCTTTCGGTCATGATTGAAGCCTTGGAAAAAGAATTACAACGCTTCAAGACGTTGATCCAAGCGAAGGATGGACCGGGTCTGGAGCAGGAAATCGCCAGGGCGCGGGAGGCGCGGCAGCGGCTGAAATGAGTGCGCTCACGATCACACCGAACGGCCCCCTGCGTGGGACGATTCGGGTGCCAGGGGACAAATCCATCACCCATCGCGCCCTGCTGACCAGCGCCTTGGCCGAAGGCTCCGCCACGATTACGGGATATTGTCGCGGAGACGATTGCCTCAATACCCTGCGGGCCTTGCAAGCGTTGGGCGTGGCCATCGAAGTCGAAACGGACACGGTGCGGGTCTGGGGCAAAGGGTTGGGGGGGTTGACCGAGCCCGTTCTGCCTTTGGATTGCGGCAATTCCGGGACGGGCCTGCGACTGTTGGCCGGGGTGCTTGCCGGTCAACCCTTTTTCTCCATCCTGACGGGTGACGACTCGCTTCGCCGCCGCCCCATGGGGCGGATCGTCAACCCCCTGCGCATGATGGGCGCGGCCATCCAGGGTCGGAAAGGGGGCGAACTGGCGCCGCTGGCCATTCAGGGAGGGACCTTACAGGGCATCGAGTATCGATCGCCGGTGCCGAGTGCCCAGATCAAATCGGCAGTCCTCTTCGCCGGCCTCTTCGCCCAAGGGGAGACGCGGTTCTCAGAGCCCGCGCCATCCCGGGATCACACCGAGCGGATGTTCCGGTACCTGGGGATTCCGCTCGAAACCGACGGGTGTCACGTCGTCCTGTCGGGCCGTCCCACTTATACGGCCAAAGATGTGTCGGTCCCCGGTGACCTGTCCGCCGCCGCCTTCTTTATTGTCGGCGCTTCCCTGGTTCCCGGCTCGGAGGTACGGATCGTGAATGTTGGTCTCAATCCGGCCAGAACGGGGATATTGGACGTTCTCGGCGAAATGGGTGCCGATATCCGGATCGTCAACCAACGAGAAGATGCCGGGGAGCCGGTGGGTGATCTGGTGGTCCGCGCGGCCCCGCTTCGCGGCGTGACCATCGAAGCGGCAGACGTTCCGAAGATGATTGACGAATTTCCCATTTTTTGCGTGGCGGCGGCGCTGGCCGAAGGCCGGACCGTCGTGACCGGGGCCGAAGAATTACGAGTCAAGGAAACCGACCGAATCCATGCCATGGCCACGGAGATGACCAAACTCAACGTCCCCATTCAGGAAACCCCGGACGGATTTGTTTTGGACGGGGGTGCCGTTGTCAAAGGCGGAACCTGCACGAGCCACGGCGACCATCGAGTGGCCATGGCGCTGGCGATCGCCGCCTTGACCGGCGACGCGCCGACCACCATTCTCGACACCGACTGCATTGCGACCTCCTTTCCGAATTTTCATGACAACCTGTTGGAATTATTGACAATTTCACTCTGAATTCTATAATACTATCCTTTTCCGAGGACCGTGGAGACGTTTGCCCAAAGGCGAGGCTTGCTCATCACGATTGATGGCCCTGCCGGAGCAGGGAAAAGTACGACGGCGCGGGCCTTGGCGTCACGGTTGGGCTACGCCTATCTGGATACGGGCGCTCTCTACCGCGCGGTCGCATGGGTGGTCCGACGGACGGGGATTGATTGTGCCGATGCCGGGGCCATGGAGGCGCTCTTGTCCTCGATCGATTTTCACGTGTCTCTCGAAGAGGGAGTGACGCGAACCTTTATCGACAACGAGGAAATCACCGAAGAATTGCGTTCTCCGGAGATCAGTCGCTTAGCGTCAACCGTGTCGGCGCTGCCGCACGTTCGCAACCGGCTGTTACCGATTCAGGCTCGATACAGTCGTGAGGGCGGGATCGTGGCGGAAGGCCGCGACACGGGCACCAGGGTGTTTCCCGACGCGGACGTGAAATTTTTTCTCGAAGCGGACCTCGAAACGCGCACGACTCGCCGGCATCAGGAAGCGGTGCAGGCCGGTCATCCCGACACCCAGGGTGAGATCCGGCGGGCCATTGAGGAACGGGATGCCAACGATCGCTCGCGGGCGACCGCGCCGTTGAAGCCGGCCGCCGACGCGGTGGTGATCGATTCTTCGTCCTTGACGGTTGACCAGGTGGTGGAGAACATGATGGAGTGGATTCCGGGTCACTCGTGAGCGGCTTGGTGTATGGAATCCTGTGGATTCTCACACGCGTGGTCGGCCGCGTGTTCCTGCGCTATCGCACGCGGGGCGCTGAACACGTCCCGGCGACGGGCGGGGTGTTGTTGGCGGCGAATCACGCGAGTTATGCGGATATTCCGTTATTGGGATGCGGGGTGCGGCGTCGCCTCTTTTTTCTCGGGCGGGCGAATTTGTTTCCCTATCCCGTGGTCGGTCGCATCCTTCGCTCGCTGGGATGGATTCCTTTAAGGACCGAGCGCTGGGATCGAAGAGCGTTCGGGTCCGCGGTGGAGTTACTCAAGGCGGGAAAGGCCGTGGTCATTTTTCCGGAAGGAACGCGAACACTGGATGGAGCGCTGCAGCCGGGGAAACCGGGAATCGGGCGGCTGGTGGCTCAAACCCAATGTCCCGTGGTGCCGGTCTATCTCAGTGGGACGTATCAGGTTCTCCCGACGGGTGCCTCATGGCTGAGGCGGCATCCGGTGGAAGTATCGTTTGGGGAGTCCATGGATTTTCGTGAGGAATGTCGACGCTACCAGGGAAAAGAATTGTACCAACGGATCAGTGACACAGTAATGGCTCGGATTGCCGAATTGCGGGACGTGGATCATTCGGCAGTACCGACAACATGAACCCGAGAGATTGAGCGTCCACGTCGGTCACGGCTCAATCCCCGTTACAACGGTCGCCAGCAAGCGATCGTGTAGGGGCGGACCCGCGTGTCCGCCCGAGGAATGAGGAACCAGGAATGAGTACAGTGTCAAACGTCGTTGAAGAAATGGACAGGGGAGCCTTGGAGGCCCTGTATGAAGAAACCTTCAAGAATTTTGAAGAAGGTACGATCACGGAAGGCCGGGTCGTGGTCATTCAAAAAGACAGAGTCATCGTGGACATCGGGTATAAATCCGAAGGCATCATTTCGACCAATCAGTTTATGCCGGACGAACTGGAGGCGCTGACGGTCGGCGACCGCATCCAGGTGTACATCGAGCAGCGGGAAGACTCGGAAGGGAACTTACTCCTCTCCAAGGAAAAAGCGGACAAGATGAAAATTTGGGATGAGCTCGAGGTGGCGCATCAGGAGGAGCAGGAAGTCCACGGGAAAGTGGTGTCGCGCATAAAAGGCGGGATGATGGTGGACATCGGGGTCAAGGCCTTTTTGCCTGGTTCGCAAATCGACCTGACGCCCGTCCGTGACCTGGACTCCCTGGTCGGAAAAACCTTCCCGTTTAAGATCATTAAGATCAATCATCGGCGCGGCAACGTGGTGATTTCCCGCCGGGCGTTATTGGAAGAAACGCGGGACAAGCGGCGGCAAAACACGTTATCGACCCTCGCCGAAGGGCAACTCCTCGAAGGAACCGTGAAAAACATCACCGACTACGGCGCGTTTTTGGATCTGGGCGGCATTGACGGCCTCCTGCACATCACCGATATTTCCTGGGGACGGGTCGGCCATCCCTCCGATATGTTTGCCGTGGGGGACCGGTTGGAAGTGCTCGTGCTCAAGTACGACCGGGACTCCGGAAGAATTTCCTTGGGGCTTAAACAAAAGACAGCCGACCCCTGGATGAACATTGCTTCCAAATACCCCGAAGGGTCGCGCGTGAACGGCAAGGTCGTCAGCCTGACCGATTATGGCGCGTTTGTGGAATTGGAGCCGGGTGTGGAGGGGCTCGTCCACGTCTCGGAAATGTCCTGGACGCATGAAGTGCGCCATCCTTCCCGGGTGGTCGCGGTGGGAGACGCCATCGACGCCCAAGTGCTGCACGTGGATCAGCAAGGTCGCAAAATTTCTCTGGGCATGAAACAGACCGCGCCCAATCCGTGGGACGTCATTCAGGCCCGCTACCCGGTGGGTACACAAATCGAGGGCAAAGTCAAAAGCGTCACGGACTTCGGAGCCTTCGTGGGATTGGACGAAGGGATCGACGGGCTCATTCATATTTCGGATATGTCGTGGACCAGACACATCAAGCATCCCTCGGAATTGTTCAAGAAGGGTCAACGGGTGTCCGCGGTCATTTTGCGCATCGACAAAGAAAAAGAGCGGTTGTCGCTGGGCTACAAGCAGCTCACGGCGGACCCGTGGGAAGCGAACATCCCTTCACGATACCAGGTGGGGAGCGTGGCAACCGGGACGGTGTCCAAGATCGCGGATTTTGGCGTGTTCGTCGAACTGGACGGAGACGTGGAAGGGTTGATCCACGTCAGCGAAGTCGGACCCGATGGGGCGAACAAGCTGGAAGAGAGTTTTTCGATAGGCCGGAAGGTGACTGCGAAGATCGTCAAAGTCGATTGTGAAGAACGGAAAATCGCGTTGAGCGTGAAAGACTGTCCCCAGGAACCGGAGAGCAAGGAACCCGAAGCGGTGAGCGACCCGGGCGAGGCCGACCGGGAGCAGGATGTCACGGCCTCGTCCGACGCGGAAACGACGTAGAGGCGTATCGCAGGGCAGGCGCGTATGGCGGACGACGTACATTCAGGCAAAACCCGTTCCAGGTGGCGACGGGTCGTATGGATCGTGGTCGCTGGGGTGGCGTTGACCGTGGTGGGGAATGCGTTGTTACCGGAACTCGCCACGGTCGGCAAGGAGCGCATCGCGCTCGTCAGGATCGAAGGCCCCATTCTGGATTCCCGCTCCACCGTGGACGAGTTGGAAGCGTATGCCCAGGACCCGCTCGTGAAAGCCATTGTCCTTCGGATCGATTCTCCGGGCGGCGGAGTCGCGGCCTCTCAGGAGATTTACAATGCGGTCAAACGGGTGCGGGAAGAAAAGCAGAAAACGGTCGTGGCCTCCATGGGCACGGTGGCCGCTTCCGGCGGGTATTACATTGCGGTGGCCTCCGACCGGATCCTGGCCAATCCCGGAACGCTCACGGGCAGTATCGGCGTGATTATGCAATTGGCCAATTTCGAAGAGCTCATGGCCAAAATCGGTGTGAAGAACTTCGTGATCAAGAGCGGACGGTATAAAGACGTGGGGTCCCCGTTTCGCATGATGGGCGAAGAGGAACGGAACCTGTTGCAATCGGTCATGGATGATGCCCATCGGCAGTTTGTCGAAGCCGTGGCCGAAGGGCGCGCGCTGGACGTCGCCGACGTCGAGACCTTAGCCGACGGCCGCGTGTTGACCGGGCAACAAGCCAAAGACGTGCTGCTCGTCGATGACCTGGGAGACCTGAAAGACGCCGTCAGACTGGCGGCGGAGATGACCGGGATGAAAGGTGTTCCGCCGGTGATCGAGTCGACCCCGGAATTTTCATTCCGGAATTGGCTAGTCGGGTCCCTGTTCGGCGAGGCGCCCTCATTGCCCCTGCAAACGGGAATGAACCTCATGTATTTCATGGCGTTGTAGAATACTCCTTTTCCCCTGATGGGAGAGGGCAGGGGAGAGAGGAAGTAGGTCGGATTAGCATTGCGTAATCCGACAATCCCAGCCGCGGTGTTGGGTTACGCCTTCGGCTACCCCAAACCTACCGGACTCCCATCAGGGGTGAGGAGCTTTTCTCCCTGCCCCGGACTTGATCCGGGTGTTGGGGTGAGGGGGAAGCCGGGAACGACAGGCGTGAGCGCAAGGGACGCCGGCCCTTTCGATCAAGGAGAGGAGTCATGACCAAGGCACACTTGATTGAGAAAGTGGTGGAAAAAGGCAAGACCCTCAGCCGCCGTGACGCGGAAAAGGTGGTGAACGGCATTTTCGATTCCATCCGTGACGCCTTGAAGCGTGGTGAGAAAACGGAGATCCGCGGGTTTGGAAGTTTCCGATTGCGCATCCGGCGCACCAAAGACGGGCGGAATCCAAAAACCGGAGAGACCGTGTCCGTGCCTGAAAAACGCATGCCGTTTTTTAAAGCGGGCAAAGAGATCAAGGAACTGCTGAATGCGGAAGGGCCGACGCATGAGCAACAATCCTGACCCCACGTTGGCGGCACCAACCTGGACCCCTGAGGCCCTCACGCGCCTTGAGCGTGCGCCCGTCTTTTTACGGGGCATGGTCAGGCGCTTGGCGGAAAAGAAAGCCCGCGAATTGGGAGAAAGCGAGATTACCGGGGAATTGTTGGACCGGTTCAAGCGGCAAATGATGGGGAGCATGGGCGGGGAAGCGGGGATGGCCGAGGCCGCCGACCAAATGGCCCAAGGCAAATTACCCTGGACCGCGGAAGCCAGCAAACGGTTGGAGACCGTGCCGGAGTTCATGCGAGCCATGATCAAGCAAATCACCGAAGAGGTGGCGCGGGAACGGGGCCATTTGGAAGTCAACGTGGAATTGTTCGAAAAAGTCGAGGCCATGGGGGAACAGGCCGAAACCCGGGTGGCGCCGGTGGAATGGACCGAGGGGGCGAAGGCGATGCTCCAGGAAAAAGTGAAGGATTCCCCACCCATCGCCCTGGAGTTCGTCACGGATATGCTGAAGCGGGACGCGGAAGACCTGGCGCGGGAAGCAGAAGTGACCACGATTGATGAGGGGACGCTGTTGAAGTTCTGGGAAGCCCCGCAGGAAAACGTGGCCTGGACGGACGACGCCTGGAAACGGCTGCTCACGTCCCCGGATTTCGTGCGTAGCGGGATCCGCAAGGCCGCGGAGCGGCGCGCCAGAAAACTCGGGTTGCGGGAAATCGATTCCGAACACCTGACCACGTTTCGGAACGAAGCCATGATGAAAGCCGTCAAGCGGATCAGAAGTTTCGGCTATCAGGAATTGACCTTTGACGCCTTTGATGATGCGTTGGTGAAAGTCAAGCGCTTGAAAGGAAACAACCAGGCCGAACAACGTCTGGAAGAAATCCGGGAATTCATGACAAAAGAAAAACCGGAAGTCGGCGTGCTCGGCGAAGAACTCATGGACCGCTTTCGCAAGTATCTCAAAGGCGAAGGCAAGCTCTAGCCTTTCTCTCCTTTGCCGCCTGTCAGCAGACAGGGGTTCTCGTTTTCCCAACCGCCGCGGCTAGAGAACGGATCGGCAACTCTCAGGCTACCGGTCGGCCGTCAGGACAACGTGGAACGATCCAGGACGAACCCAGACGCGTATTCGTCAACGGCCCAATGGTCGCTGGTCGTCCAGCGCGTCAGTCAGCACTCCGTGGAAGTGTGGGTGGGTACGTTGTTCCCCACCTTGAAAAAGCCTGAACGCGCACGCGTCTGCCTCATTACGAAAAACGGCAAGGTCAGAACACGAGTCATCCGCAAGTGGCAGCGTCCGTTTACGGGGATGAAGCAGCGTTTCTTCGCCATGGTCACGTTTCGAGGACTCGGAGCCGGGAACGAATATCGCCTTGAGTTCGGGCGCCGCATCGAGGCGGAGCCCCGCGCCGGAATCAGGCGTCGCTGGCAACGGCTTCGCTCCGGCACGTTTCGCACGCTGCCGTCGCGCGTACCCGAGAAGGGCCGGGACGCCTTCACGATCGCGCTTGGCAGTTGCTTCTACAACCATCGGGACGGCGGCCGGGCCGCGGCCTCCTACAAGGCGCTCTACGAGCGTGGGAGCAACACCGTTCGCCCGGACGTGACCGTGTTGGCCGGCGACCAGATCTACCTGGACATCGGCTTCGATTCCCTGTCGTTGATCGAAGAAGAGATCCGCGAACGCGTCGCGGACGACTATGCCCTGCACTGGCAGGCGCTCGGCAGCATGCTGAGCAGGGGCGGCACGTGGATGCTGCCCGACGATCACGAATACTGGAACGACTACCCGTTTACCGACTCCCTCCTCCCGACCCTGCTGGCCCTCAAACTGCCGCACGTACGCAACAGTTGGACGAGAGCGGCGTCCGACGGCGTCAAGAACGTCCAGCGCTCCCCCGTGGTCGAATCGTTTACGCTTGGAGACGATCTGTCCGTATGCCTGGCCGACTTGCGTTCGTACCGTTCCGAGCACAAGTTCCTTCCGGAGGCGCCGTTCAAAACATTACTCGAGTGGGCGGGCCGCCGTGCCTGCCCGGGCATACTCGTCATCCCGCAGCCGCTGATCGTGGAGCAAAATACAGTCGAGCGGAACCTCCGCGGTTACGGAACCCAATATGCCCGGTTGCTGAAAGCGCTGGGCTCCGTATCCCACGACGTCGTGGTCCTCAGCGGCGACGTCCATTTCGGGCGCATTGCCAGCGTTCCGATCGGCACCAAGGGCGCACGCCTCGTCGAGATCATCTCATCACCGATGTCCAATCTAACCGGTCTCAATGGACTGGCTACCAGCGTGGCTACGGACAGGCCCAACCGGTTCCCGGATGACCCAACCGCCAGTGTTCTGGGGTGGCAGTCCCGGAAGGTGAACTATTACAAAAACGAAGGGGCCAGAGGCCGATTTTTTGTCTCATCCCGGAAAGGCCGTTGGCTGTCGGCGTACCCTAGAGACCGGACACGGGAGCACATCATGACGGTAAGTTTTTGTCGCCGTGCCGGGGGCATCGAAGTGACGGCCAATGCCTGGTTGCTGCGTCAGAGAACACAGGTTGGAAACATGCCCGTCCGGAGCTTCACCAGACCCTTCCGGACCATCCTCAAGTAGGAGACAACGGGTATCATCCCTGTCTTGTTCACTCTCCTTCTGCGCCCCGTTTCCCTCCTTTGTCAGGAGGGGCAACCCGCCTGCGATCGGTTGATGGCCATCACTCATTGTTTGTTTTAAGAAAAGCACGACCAGGTCGGCACGATGCATGAAGCGCGCGCTCATGGCTGCCGGCCCGAGCGCCGTGAGTGGCTAAGCGCTCCGCGCGCTACTGAACCTTACGCCGCGCCCCCTCCATCCGCCGCTGCCCGTCAGCTTCGACCAAAACGGGAGGGCTCCTGCGGGGTGGCCGGTGTGGCCATGCGGTAGCCGACACCGCGTTCGTTGAAGATGTAGACAGGGGCGTTTGCGTCGTCGCCCAACTTCCGGCGGAGTCTCTTGATAAAGGCCCGCACGAGCTTCTTCGGTTCGCCGTAGGACCGACCCGCCCAGACTTGGCGCAGCAGCGAATCGTGGGGAAACACCCGTCCCGCGCCCAGTGAGAGCACACGCAGCAACTCGTACTCGGTAGCCGTCAACTCCACGTTGTGCCCGGCGACGCGCACCCAGCGCCGGGCGTAGTCGATGGTAAGCTCGCCCAGCACGAACGGGTCGGGCTCGGTGCAACGGCGAAGCGCTGCGCGGATCCGCGCCGTGAGCTCCGTCGGCGAGAAGGGTTTGACGATGTAGTCCTCGGCCCCGGCCTCGAGCACCTTGGCGATGGTTTCGTCGCGCCCGTAGCCGGAGATGAAGATAACCGGAAGGTCGCTTAGCTTGGGCACGGTTTGCATCAGCTCGATGCCGTCGGCATCGGGCAGGATTAGATCGAGCAGGACCAGCGCGGGCTTCTCCATCTCGAGTAGGTGGGGCAGATCGCGAGGGTCGCCGGTGACGAGCGGCGCATAGCCCGCATCGACGAGTGTGTCGCGCACGTAGCGCAGCACCTGCGGGTCGTCGTCTACCACGAGGATGCGCGTGCGTTCCCCGGCTTCGTGGGGCGCCGCGGGTTGGCTCCGTACGTCGCCGCCCGCCTCCGGCGCCACCGGGACCGTGAAGGTGAAGCGCGCGCCCTTGCCGAGCCCGGCGCTCTCGGCCTGGATGCGCCCGCCATGCGCCTCGACCAACCCCTTGCAGATGGCGAGTCCCAGCCCGCCCCCTACCCCGCGCTTCCTGTCCCCCGCGCCGGCATATTTGCGGAAAAGCTGCGAGAGGTTCTCCGGCGCCACCCCCCGGCCCTTGTCGGAGACCGAGAGCGCGACGTACCTGCCGTCGTGCGCCGCCGCGACCCGAATCGGCGTGGACTCCGGAGAGTTCTGGGCGGCGTTGGAGAGGAGGTTGGTCAGCACCTGCACGATGCGCTTCTGGTCGGCCATCACCCGCGGCAGATCCGGCGGCAGGTCGATGAGCACGGGGTGCGGCACTCCGCCGGAAAGGAACGTGGTCCGCGCCTGGTCCACCAACACCCCCACCTCCGAGGGCTCGAGCGAGACCGAGAGCGTGCCGGTGTCGAGGCGCCCCGCATCGAGCAGGTCGCTGATGAGCCCGCTCATGCGGTCGGCCTGCTCGTCGATGATGCGGAAGAACTGCTGCGTCTCGGCCGGATCGAAGCCCCGCGCGGCACCGAGCACCGCGGCGGTCGAACCCTTGATGGCGGCAAGCGGGGTGCGAAGCTCGTGACTCACCATGCCGATGAACTCCGCGCGGATCCGGTCCAGCTCCTCGATCGGCGCTAGGTCCTGGATGGTGACCACCACCGATTCGACCTTGCCGTTCTCGGAATGGATCGGCGTCGAGTTGACGAGCGTCGTGACGCTTCTCCCGTCTGGGGTCGACAGCACGATCTCCTCGGCGCGCACCGGCGCGGCACTGCTCAGTTCGCCGACGAGCGGGAAGCGGTCGAGCGCAATCTCGCGCCCGTCGCCGAAACGGCACGTCACCACCTCTAACAGCTGCTCGTGAGAATGGCCGGGCGTGCGCAGGTTCTCCGCGATGCGCCGCGCCTCGCGGTTGAACGAGACCGGGCGACCGGTCCGCGCATCCAAGACCAGGACGCCGACCGGCGAGGTTTCGACCAAGGCTTCCAGGTCGGCGCGCGCGCGCTGCTCGGCGCGATAGGCGCGGGCGTTGGCGATCGCGGCCGCGGCCTGCGCGGCGAACAGCAACAGGACCTCCTCGTCCTCGCTGGCGAATTCCTGCCCGCCCGCCTTCTCGATGAGAAAGAAGTTGCCGACGTGCACGCCGTGATGACGCATCGGCGTAATCTGGAAGGCACGTGAGGCCGGCAGCCAGTCCGGGAAGAAGCCTAACGAGTGCACATAAGCGCGGACGTCCGCGAGCTTCAGCATGCCAGGAAGGTCGCGGAAATGCTCAAACAGCCGTTGCCCCTCGGGCCACTCGGCCAGCCGCCGGTGCTCCTCGTCCGTGAAACCGGAGGTAACGAAATCCTGGGGCGTCCCCGTCTCGTCGATGGTGACGATGCCGCCGTAGCGCGCGCCGGTCAACGCCCGGGCG
>LXNJ01000925.1_pt1 | contig 18604 bp, 13 predicted proteins | sample 809081 | NCBI WGS metagenome assembly LXNJ01 (sample SAMN04870510, study PRJNA318959) | sponge metagenome | biome: sponge; feature: marine sponge reef; material: water | host: Petrosia ficiformis | place: Greece: Milos, Mediterranean Sea | collected 2013-05-29 | depth 5-7 m
AATTCGGCTTGAAGGTCATCTTCTAGCCGATGGCTTCGAGCGTGGCGTCCGGCACCGCCGGACGTCGCGCAGCGACACAGAGGTGGGCAGACTCGAATGACAAACCAAGACTTGATCGCGCGATCCAGCAAGGGCCTGTCGGCCCACCCGCTCTTGCTAGCGCTGGCGCTAGTGCTGACGGCCTCGCTCTGGGCAGCGCCTGAGCCAAGTGGAGAGCTGTCGCCAGAAGCGGCTGCCCGCGCCGACCGAGCCCACCGGTCGTTCGAGCACCCGGCTCCGCAGGCTTCCGACATCGCCGAAACGGTAACCACGCAGGCCGGTTCGCTACGGCCTGTGGCCCCGGTGCCAACTCCAGTGGCGCGCCGAAATTTCATCGACGAGGCCATCTTCGCCAAGATCGAGCGCGATGGCGTGCCCCACACCGGGCTGGCCCCGGACGGCGAGTTCCAGCGCCGTGCCTACCTTGACCTGATCGGCCGCATTCCCACACTGGAGGAGGTGCTGGAATTCGAGGCGGACGAGGGCCCGGACAAGCGCGACCGACTGATCGAGGAACTCATCGCCAGCGAAGAATTCACAGAGCGCTGGGCCTACTACTTCGAGGACCTCTTCCGCGCCGGTCAGCGCATGGGCCACGGCAAGAACCTGTTCCGCTTCTGGACCCACGAATGGCTCACACTTGACCGTTCGTATGCCGACGTCGTGACTGACCTGCTGACCCAAGGGGGCAAGAGCAGCCACACCTCGCCGGGAGCGCTCTTCTTCGCGCGCGATTTTGTCAAGGCCAAAGACGACCCGGACGAGCCCGACGCTCACGACCTAGTCAACCGGGCAGACTCGATCGACGAGTTCACCATCACCTACGGCAAGACGCTGCTGGGCCTGAACCTAGGCTGCGTTTCATGCCACGACGGTGCAAACCACCTCGAGCAGGTCAACCTCTACCTGACCAGCCTGACCCGCGAGGACTTCTTCCGCCAAGCGGCCTTCTTCGGCAAGACGCGCATGATCATGAACTGGGAGAACGGCTTCCAGGCGAACACCGAGTACACGGTGGACGACGTCGAGCCGGGCTACCCGACCCTCAGCGAGAGCATCGTGCGCGTCCCGCGCACCGGGGGTCCGAACGAGCCCAAGTTCGTTCTCAACGACGAGCCGGCGCGTCCGGGAGCGCTGCCGCGGGACGAGCTGGCCCGCCTGCTGACAGGGCACATCCAATTCGCCCGCGCGGCCGTGAACCGGATCTGGGCAGAGCTGATGGGCGTCGGCATCGTCGAGCCGCTGGACGGGTTTGACCTAGCCCGCTACTATCCGAGCGACGACATTCCCGAGGGCTGGACCGTGCAGCCGAGCCATCCCTATCTGCTAGACGATCTGGCCAAGGATTTCCAGCGCAGCAATTTCAGCTTCAAGCACTTGGTGCGCACGATTGCACAATCGAGTGCTTACCAACTCTCGTCGCGTTTCGATGGCGAGTGGAAACCCGAGTACGGCCGCTACTTCGCCCGCCGCTACGTCAAGATGCTCAGCCCGGTGCAACTGCACGATTCCCTTGTGACGGCAACGGCGGTGCCGGGCGGCTACGGCAGCGGCGAAAGCAAGGCCGATATGGCCCGCCAACTCCTCGACCCGAGCTATGTGGGTTCGGAAGTGGCCGAGTTTATGCGGGCATTCGGCCAGCAGAGCAGGGATCAATTCCCGGCCCGCACGCCGGCATCGTCGCTGCAGGCCATGCTGATGATGAACTCGCAGATGGTACTGGACCGCGTTCAGTCCGACGGCGCCGGGAGAGTCGCTGGAATGCTGTCGGACTTGGAGCGCGACAGGATCGTGGCAGCCGCTGGCTGGCGCGCGGCGACCGGTGCGAGGCCGCAGCCTTCCGAGCTGCAAGCCGCGGTGCATCGCGGCCTGACAGAACGGCTCTACTTGGCGACACTCTCGCGACGGCCGCTCGAAGGCGAGCTTGTGGTCGCCTTGGCGGCCATGCGGGACGATCCCGCCCAAGGCTTGGAAAACCTGCAGTGGGCCTTGGTGAACAAGCCGGAGTTCCTATTCAACTACTAGCCCGGACAGTCCCAGACGGAGATCGAGACATGCGAACAGTTCGAGACTTGGCGCCGACACGGCGCGACACGTTGCGGCTTGGAGCAGGCAGCTTGCTCGGCGGGATCGTAGGTGAGGGCCTCTGGCCGCAGCGCGCGCGCGCCGGGGGCCGGACCAACCCACGCGGCACGGCTCGCTTCGCGATCATCGTTGAGGCCGCCGGGGCCATCAGCCACGTCGATACCTTCGATTTCAAGGAAGACGCCGGCACACAAGCCGATTTCGACGTGCGCGAGGTACGCAAGGGCTTCTACCTGCCGTACCGGCTCTTCCCGGAACTGTCAGGAATGATGGACAAGGTCTCCGTCGTGCGGACGTTCAAGAGCCACGAGGTTGTCCACTTTCGCGGCGAGTACTACACCCGGGCGGGGCGTCCGCTCAACCCGGCCCAGGCCGCGGAGATTCCTCCGGTCGGAACGGTGGTCGCGGCAGAATTGGAACCGCAGCGGCGCGAGAGCGACACCTTCCCCACCTTCGTGAGTTGCAATCTAGGCAATCTAGCGCTGCCGAGCGGCTTCTTCCATCCTCGTTTCTCCGGGCTCGACATCGACGCCGGCAAGGGAGCGGGCAGCGTGACGGCAAAGGGTGAGGCGTTGGCAATGCTGGAAGAGCGCTTCCGCCTGCTCGGCGACCTTGAGCAGGCGGTCCGGCGGGACTTCGGTGTCCGCGGGCCTTCCATGAGCGCCTTCCGGTCGTTCCAAGAGGAGGCCTACCACGTGCTGGGCGATTCGCGTTGGCCACAGGCGCTGGAAGCGGATCCGTCGGACAAGGAACGCTACGGCGACAACGACGTGGGGCGCGGCTGCCTGCTGGCGCGCAACCTCGTATTGGCAGATGCTGGCACCCGCTATGTGCACGTCAAGCATGGCGGTTGGGACCACCACAAGCGGATCTACGACCATAACGCCGGGTCGAACCACTACAAGCACTGCAACGACTTGGACCGGGCGATGGCCAATCTGATGCGGGACCTTGAAGCAACCCCTTCCCCCCGCGATCCATCTATGACGCTGCTTGACGAAACGATCATCGCGGTACCGACGGAATTCGGGCGCGTGCCGGGCGCCTTGAACCTAGTCCAAGGCCGACACCACTACAACCAGGTCTACATCGGCCTGTTCGCGGGCGGAGGCGTGCGCGGCGGCCAGCTGATCGGGCGCACCGACGCGGCGGGAGAGCACGCGTTGGAAACCGGCTGGAAGTATGGCATGCAGCCCAAGACCGAGAACATCGTCGCCTCGGTGTACTCCGCGCTGGGCATCGACTGGCTCAAAGAGATCACGAACACTCCTTCCAAGCGCATCTACCGGTACACCGATCAATTGGGAGCGACCGAGCCGTGCGTGCCAGACGAGATCGAGGAACTCTTCGCCTGATGTGTGGGAGCCGACGCGCCGCGATCCCGATTGCCCTGCTCGCAGTCGGCAGCATCGTCGCACAATCAACTAACGGCTCGGCAGAGGGCCATGAGGCGCCGCCGAAGGGCATGGTCGAGATTCCGGCCGGCGAATTCGGCATGGGCCGCAGCACCCTCAACTCGGACGACGAATCGGGAATGCGGCCGCGCATCCTGTTGGATGACATCCCCGCACACCGGGTGCGGATAGACGCCATCTGGATGGACGCGACCGAGGTCACGCACGGCGCATATGCGGACTTTGTGACGGCTACCGGGTGGCGGGCGCCCTACCACTGGCTGGGCGGGAAGATGCCCGAGGAATTGGCTGACATCCCGATCTACAACGTCGACTGGGATGACGCCCGAGCCTTCTGCGCTTCGAAGGGCAAACGCCTGCCTACCGAGGCGGAGTGGGAACGCGCCGCCCGCGGTGGCCTAGAGGAAGCCACCTATCCGTGGGGCGAAGACAAGCCAGACCGCAAGAATGCGCGCTTCGGGACACCGCTTGGGCCAGGCGCGGTCGGGCAGCATCCGCCCAACGCGTTCGGACTGCACGACATGGCCGGAAACGTGGCCGAATGGTGCCATGACTGGTTTGAGCGGACCTACTACGAGTCGAGCCCGGCCGCCAACCCGCAGGGGCCCGCCGAAGGGATGTACCGCATCGTGCGCGGCGGCGCGTGGTCCAATGGCCCCAATCGAATCACCGTTTTCTTTCGCAACTGGGTTAGGCCCAACCAGCGCACGCCCAACTTGGGGTTCCGCTGCGTGCAAGACATTCCAGACATTCCCTGATGGCGGCAAACAGCTTCAGCCGCAGCTCCCGCAGGCGCTTCTTCAAGGGTTCTCTCGGACTGGCCGCATCCGCTGCGCTCTCTAACCGCCTCTTCGCCAGCGGCAACGGACCGCTGAGCATTGACAGCGTTGAACCTGTGGTCATCCGCTCGCCGCGAGGCGAGAGGCCGCCAGAGTGGTACATCGAGATGCCTCCGGTCGGGCATTCGACTGGAGGCGCGGGGCTCTGGAACCGGCTAGACCACGCCTCGCCGAGCCGATTTCGGGGCGCGACCCAGGCGACGCTGGTCAAGATCACCACCAAGGACGGCCTGGTCGGCTGGGGCGAGTGTCACGCGCCTGCTGCGCCGCGCGTGCATGCCGCCGTCATCAGCGACCTGCTTGCGCCAATTCTGATCGGGCAGGATGCCCGGCAAGTCGAGCCGCTATGGGAGAAGCTCTACTCCAGCCAACGCCTGCGCGGATACGCGACCGGCTTCTACACCGAATCCATCGCGGGCGTGGATTTGGCCCTGTGGGACCTGCTCGGCAAGTACCTCGGCCAGCCGCTCTACCGCATCCTCGGCGGCAAGTACCGGGACTCGGTCCCGACGTATGCGGGAATCGGCGGCGGCACGCCTGAGGCCCTAGCTGAGAGCGCCCGCCAGCAACTCGATCGCGGCTTCGGCGCCGTGAAGATGGGCCTGAGCAAGGGACCGGGCACTGCCAGCGTGGAGCGGGTCGAGGCAGTCTCGCAAGCCATCGGCAGCAGGGGCCAGTTGCTCGTCGATTCGCTCGGGGCCTATAAGGTCCATGAGGCCCGGGCAGTCGGGCAACGGTTGGACGCGCTGCCCAACATCGGCTGGTGGGAAGATGCACTGCTGCCGGAGGACAGCGCCGGCTACAGCGAACTCAAGGCGGCGCTCAAGACACCGCTGTGCGCCGGCGAGACGTTCTCGAACCGCTACCAGTTCCGTGACCTGTTCGCGGCGCGGGCCGTCGACATGGTGAATCCGGACGTCTGCCGCGCCGGCGGCATCAGTGAGTGCCGCCGGATCGCCATCTTGGCAGATCTGCACGGAGTGCTGTTTTCCCCGCACATCAGCACGGGAACAGCCCTTTACTGGGCCGCGTCCGTGCATCTCGCGGCGCACCTGTCGAACACCGTGATCGTGGAGGGCGGCACCTTGCTGGACCGCCCCTTCGGCAATGCGATCCTGCGCGAGCCTCTAGCCGCTCGCCCAGGCGCGGCCACGGTGCCCGAACGAGCCGGAATCGGGGCCGACTTTGACGAAGAGGCCCTGGCGGCCTACCGGGTGGTATGAACATGGCCGCGCGGCTCATCCCGAATATCCGCTGGCGCATCGCGGCGCTGTTGTTCGCCGCCACCGTCATCAACTACATCGACCGCCAGACGCTGTCGGTGCTGGCATCGGAGATCACCTCCGATCTAGGACTCAACGATGTCGAATACTCGCAAGTCGTGCAGGCGTTCCTGCTCTGCTACGCAGGGATGTACATAGTCTGGGGCCGGATAATCGACCGCTGGGGCACGCGCGCAGCACTCGCGACGTCTATGGTTTGGTGGTCGCTCGCCAACGCCGCCCACGCCCTGACCCGCAACGCCCTCGGGCTCGGGATTTGCAGAGCGCTGCTGGGCATGGGGGAGTCGGGCAATTTCCTCGCCGCCGAGAAGGCCATTTCGGAGTGGTTCCCTCCCCGCGAGCGCGGCTTCGCAAACGGATTGGTCAACGCGGCAGCGTCCACGGGCGCTATCCTCGCCCCGCCCCTGATCGTACTGATCTTCACGCTGTGGGGCTGGCGCATCGCGTTCGTAGTCACCGGCTTGGTGGGATTTATCTGGCTGGCGGTCTGGCTCCGCTGGTATTGGGTTCCGAGCCGACACGCACGCGTCACGCAGGAGGAACGCGCACTGCTCGAATCTGGCGATACCGCCCGCACCCGCCCACGGATCCATTGGATCTCGCTGTTCGGCTTCCGGCAGACCTGGGCACTGTTCGGCGCCCGGCTGCTGGCCGATCCGGTCTGGTGGTTCTATCTGTTCTGGCTGCCAAAGTATCTCAGCGACGAACGCGGGTTCAGCATCGTGGCGATCGGCCTGACCACTTGGGTGCCCTTCCTCACAGCCGATCTCGGGGCCCTTGCCGGAGGGTGGTTGTCCGGGAGGCTCATCAGCCGCGGCATGGCGCCGGTGCGGGCTCGCAAGTGGGTCATGCTGCCGGCCGCTGCGGTCATGCCGCTGAGCTTGATCGTGCCCGGCAGCGATTCCGCAGCGGTCGCGGTCGCGGCAATTTGCATCGTCACGTTCGCGCACATGGCGTGGAAGACCAACCTGATGACCATGACGAATGACATCTACCCCACCGCGGTCGTCGGCTCGGCCGCCGGCATCGTCGGCCTCGGCAGCTCCCTCGGCGGCGTAATCTTCACCGGCATCACCGGCTTCGTCGTGGAGAGCTACTCCTACGGCATGATATTTTTCGTGATGGGATTCATGCATCCAGTAGCCCTGGCAGTCCTGCACGCCCTGACACCACACGGAGTCGAAGAGGAGGTCTCCAAATGAGCGCACCACGTGATCGGGCAGCGCCTGCCGCAACCAACGCCTCGCCCCCGAACGGGCTGCAGCCGGCACCGCGCCAGAGAATCTCCGACTACGTCTACGAGCAGGTGCTCAGGGCGATCCTCGACCAGCGCTTCCGTCCGGGCGAACGCCTCTCCATTCCGGATCTCGCAAACGAGATGGACGTGAGCCAGATGCCTGTGCGCCAAGCGATGGACCGCCTCGCCGAGGAGGGCTTGGTGGAGGTGCGCCCGCGCAGCGGGACGTTCGTGGCAGAACCCGAAGAGCGCGACGTCGCCGACACTTTCGACCTGCGCAGGGCGCTCGACGGCCTGGCGGCGGAGACCGCCGTGCTCCACGTGACCGACAAGGACATCACATACCTCGACGCAACGCTCGACCGCATGGACGAATACGCGGCGGCTGGAAACGTCGGCATGCAGGATCACGACCGCCTGAACTGGGAATTCCACCTGTTTATCGTGCGGCTAGCTGGCAACGAAAAGCTGTACGAGATGTACCACCAGTTGAATGCCCACCTGAAGATCGCCAGCATCCATGTTTCGAACCACGATTGGGCGGACAGGGTTCCCCTAGCCCAGCGCGAGCATCGCGAGATGGTCCGGGCGCTAGCACGGCGCGACGCCAACTCCCTCGCAATGGTGCTGGCCGCGCACGTTGAACGGGCGAAGAACGCCCTGATTTCCGATGTCCGTGCCGTGCGCTCGCGCTCGGCCGATACCGCCAAGACTACATAGACCAATCTCCATGCAGACAGCATTCAGCGGCGTATTTCCCATCCTCGCCACGCCCTTCACGGACGATGGCGAGATTGACGTGGCCAGCCAATTGCGCTTGGTGGACCATCTGTTGGAGCAAGGAGTGCATGGCTTGGGCGCGTTTGGCAACGCCGGGGAAGGCTACGCCCTGCGGCCCGAAGAGAAGGCGTCCCTGCTGGACGAGATCGTGCGCCATGTGGACGGGCGCGTGCCCGTGATCGTTGGCATCGGTGCGACTGGCACGGCCACAGCCGTGCAATCCTGCCAGCAGGCGGAAGCGCAGGGTGCGCTGGGATTGATGGTGCTGCCACCGTACTACGTCAAGCCGGATGGCGATGGCCTGCGCTATTTCTATTCCTCGATCAGCGACGCGGTCAGCATCCCGATCATGGTCCAAGACGCCCCCCTGCTCTCCCAAGTGGCCATGCCTCCGCCACTGTTGGCGAGGATGGCGAGGGAGATCGAGCATGTCGAGTACGTCAAGGTCGAGGCCCCGCCGACCGCGCCCAAGATCAGCCGTACAATGGAGTCCGCCAACGGAGCACTCACGCTGTTCGGCGGTCTCAACGGGCAGTTCATGATCGAGGAGTGCCAGCGCGGCTCGCAAGGTATCATGCCCGCAAGCGACATGGCTGCTGTGTATGTCGCCATCTGGGGCGCCTTGCAGAGCGGCGACTTGGCGGCTGCCTGGGACGCATTCAGGCGGGCGCTGCCGCTAATCCGCTACGAACTTCAACCTGGCCTTGGCGTGTCGGCCATCAAGCACAACCTCGTCTCCGAGCGTGTCATTCGATCCGCTTTCGTGCGGCACCCCGGCCGCTCGCTTGACGCGGCGGGCAAGCGGGAACTCGAGCAACTGCGCTCGCTGGTCTGGCCCGTTTAAGCCCTATGGCGATGGATCGCATCGCATCCATCGAAACGTTTTCCGTCCGCCTCCCGCGCGACTCGACAGCGGTGCAAGGAACGGCCGGATCTCCCACGGCGCTGCAGCCGGGCCGCTTCGACTATCGCTGGTCGGACGCATACGCGTCGCTCTACTCGGTCAACTTCGAGGCCGCCCTCGTCAAGCTGACGGCCGAGTCCGGGCTCGTTGGCTGGGGTGAAGCGCAAGCGCCGCTGGCACCCGATGTGGCCTGTCTGATCACCGAGCAGCTGTTGCGCCCAACCATCGAGGGCCAAGCGTTCGAGTTGTCTGCAAACGGAGTGCAGGCGTTGCGGGAGCGCATGTATTCCGGCATGCGCGTGCGCGGCCAAACAGGCGGCTTCATGCTTGACGCAATTGCGGGAGTGGATATCGCCCTGTGGGATTTGGTTGGCCAGGCCGCGGGATGCCCGGTGTGCGATCTGCTGGGAAACCCCTCGCCCGATTCCAGCATTCCAGCCTACCTGTCCGGGCTCAGCGGAGAGACCGCTGACGCCCGCATCGCCCAAGCGGAGGCCGCATGGGAGCAGGGCTTCCGCATCTTCAAGCTGTTTCTTGACCGCACTCCCGAAGACATGATCAAACTCGTGACCGCCCTGCGCGAGCGTTTCGGTCCGGAGATCTTCATCGCGGTCGATGCACTCTGGCACCTTGACCCGGCGACGGCCGCTGACTTCGGCCGCGCACTCGACGAGCTTGATGCTCTATGGCTCGAGTGCCCGCTGCCGCCGGAAATGCTAGAAGCTCACGCCGGACTCGCTGCTGAAATCAAGACTCCGATCGCTTTGGGAGAGAGCTATCGCTCGCGCTACGAACTAGCCGCATTCCTCGAGCGAGACTGCATCGGCTGGCTTCAGCCTGACCTCGGCCGTTGCGGTATCACGGAAGCGGTCGCAATCGCCCGTCATGTCGCAGCCGAGCATGAGGAAGTGCAGGTAGTGCCGCATATCAGCATCGCGATGGGACCGCAGATCGCCGCGGCGCTCCATTTCGCAGCGGCGCTGCCCGAGGTGCGCTTGGCCGAATACAATCCCTCGGTGTTCGCGGTTGCAAATCGATTCTTGGCCAATCCCCTCGACTTGGTCGGCCACCATTACCAAGTGCCGAAGTCTCCCGGGCTCGGCATCGATATCGACGAAGCAGCAGTTCGAGCCGTGGCGCAGCGGCCTGTGCTGCAAGCGCTCGCGAACACCTGATCGTCCCGGGCGGCAAGTTGGCGATTACGCGAGCAGCCCGTGCTGCACCGTGCCACTCACATCGGTAAGGCGGAAGTCCCGCCCCATGAACTTATACGTGAATTGCTCGTGGTCAAATCCCATCAAATGCAATATGGTCGCCTGCAAGTCATGCACATGGACCGGATCTGCGGTGATGTTGAGGCACAACTCGTCAGTCGCGCCATGTACGTAACCGGGCTTGACCCCGCCTCCTGCCATCCACATTGAGTAGGCCGTCGGTTGGTGGTCGCGCCCAGCGTTGGCCGCTTCCTCGGGCTTACGGATCTCGACCATCGGCGTGCGCCCAAACTCCCCGCCCCACACGACCAGCGTCTCGTCGAGCAGGCCGCGCTGCTTGAGATCTTTGAGCAACGCGGCGGTCGGCTGGTCGGTCTCCTGCATGCGCTTGGGCAGCTTCTGGTTGAGGTAGGTGTGATCGTCCCACGAAGCGTCCATCATCAGCACGGTCCGGACTCCGCGCTCCACCAGCCTGCGCGCCAGCAAGCAGTTCGTCGCGTACTGGCGGCGATGCTCGTTGTCGCTCTCAATGCCGTACATGGCGAGAGTCTCCGGAGATTCGCTCGAGAGGTCCACTAGGTCTGGGGCCTCGGTCTGCATCCTGAACGCGAGTTCGTAGGCATTGATGCGCGAAGCGATCTCCTCGTCCCCGGTCTGCTCGTAGCGCATGCGATTCATGTCGTTGACGAAGCCGATCGTCTCGTGCTGGATTTCCGGGGTCACGCCGGGAGGGTTCGTCAGGTAGAGGATCGGATCGCCTTGGTTCCGGAACAGCGTCCCCTGGTAGTGGGACGGCATGAATCCCGAGGAGAAGTTGGTCGTGCCCCCGGAAGTGCCCTTGCCCGAGGTCAGGACGACGAATCCGGGCAGGTTCTTCGATTCGCTGCCCAAGCCGTAGAGCAGCCACGACCCCAAGGTCGGGCGGCCCGGTATCGTCGCTCCGGTGAACAGCAGGAGCTGGCCAGGGTGATGGTTGAAGGCGTCCCCATGCATCGAGCGGATGAGGCAGATGTCATCCGCCACCGAGCCGAGGTGCGGTGCGAGTTCGGAGAGTTCCATCCCGGACTGGCCGTGCGGCTCGAATTTGTAGTGGCTGGCCATCACCTTGGCTGTGGGCTTGATAAAGGCCAAGGTGAGATCCTTGGTGATCGATTCCGGCAGCGACTGACCATCCCAGCGCTGCAAGGCCGGCTTGGGGTCGAACAGTTCGTACTGGCTGGGACCGCCCTCCATGAACATGAAGATCACGTTCTTTGCCTTCGGCGCAAAGTGCGGGACCTTGGGGGCCAGAGGGTCGGCTGCGGTCAGGCCTTCGGCCGCCAAGAGTTCGGCGAGGGCGGCAATGCCAACTCCGCCGGCGGCGCTGCGCAGGAAGTCGCGGCGTTGTAACGTCGACGCTAGGCGCTGTTTTTCCATGGCGACGGTTCCATTCTACATGGGGCAGAATGCGCTCAATCCCGCTGCGTCAGCGTTGGAGGAACCCTAGCTCCTGCAGTCTCTGCGCCGCGCCACACGGCTCAGCCGCTCGGATAGTCCGCACCAGCGTCGCTCCTTGCGCAAGACGCATCCCAATCCAGCAGGTACTGCTTCATCTCTGCTGCTAGCTCCGGCCGTTCCTCTACTAGGTTGTGCCGCTCCCCGGGGTCCAGAGCGATATCGAACAACATGTCTGCGCCGCTGCGCTCCTCGTCAAGGAAGCTCAACAGCTTGTAGCGATCTCCAATGAGCGCATGATCAGGCGAGCCGAGGCGGGCGCTCAGGCCGCGCTCTCCCGAATCGGGACACTGAAACGCAATCGGACTCCCACGGTCCTCCATCTCACCCGCAATCAGGGGCAGCAGGCTTACTCCATCGATCGGACGCCCGTCCCCCGGCACGTCCAAACCCAGCACCTCGGCGATGGTGGGGAAGTAGTCGCAGGTCGACGCAGGCATGTCCGAGGCACGCCCGGCCTCAACACGCCGCGGCCATTCGAGAATACCCGGAACCCGGACTCCCCCTTCGAACAAGCTTCGCTTGCGGCCGCGCAATCCGCCGCTCGATCCCCGATCAGTGCTGCTATGTGATGTGCGCCCTTCCGGGCCGTTGTCGCTGCAGTACCAGAGCATGGTGTCGTCTGCCACGCCCAACTGCCTGAGTTCAGCGCGGAGTCTGCCAACCTGCTCGTCGAGCGCGGTGATGCAGCCGTAGTAGTGCTGCTCCCCTTCGCTGAACTCCGCATACATCGCCCTGTGCCGCGGTCCCGCGACCACCGGACGGTGGGGGGCATGAAACCAGATCACGGCGAAGAAAGGAGTGTTCGCTGCCACGGACTGCTGAATGAAGGGAATGGCCCGGTCCATGATGACCCGAGAATCATCACCCGCCAGATTCTCGGTGGCATATTCTCCTTCGCCAGTCCAGTACTTCGATGCGAACGCCTGATTCTCCATCGGATCCCAAGTCGGCATCTGCACTTCGGCAGCAAACGACTGGTCAAACCCGTGCTCCCACGGTGGCGCGTAGTGTTCGGGTCGCCGCCCTCCCCGTCGGCCGTCCTCTTGGTCGTTGGTCAGGGTGCCGAGATGCCACTTGCCGAAGTGCCCCGTAGTGTAGCCCTGCTCCTTGAGCATTTCAGCCAAGGTGATCTCGCCGTCCCTGACGTGGCCGGCGTTGGCTGTGGGCACGCCATACCGATAGGGATGCCGACCGGTCAGCGCACTGCCCCTGGTGGGAGAGCAGACAGGTGCTCCGGAGTAGAAGCGATCGAAACGGAGACCAGCCCGGCTCATTGCATCGAGATGCGGCGTCTTGAGGTAGGGATGGCCGTTGTAGCCGGTGTCGCCCCAGCCCTGATCGTCCGCCATGCATAAGATGATATTCGGTGGCTGCGCGCCAGCATCGCCGCGCTGGCCACCGCAGGCACCAAGCGCTCCCAATGTTGTCGAGCCAAGCAAGAAGTTGCGCCTACTCAGATTCCTCATACAGCCTCCCTTCCCACCCGCAGCAGCGCTGCCAAGCCAAGGCAGTCATACAGCCGACGAAACACCTGCAATGCTAGCTCAAATGGCTAAGTGCTGGCGGGCAGTGCAGATAGCACGGCCGATTGCCACCGGATTCAAGGCCACCGAGAAGCGGGCGAGTTTCCGCGCTAGCAAGCTCCCTCGTCGGAATCGCAGACCAATCGGGGCATAACAGCCAAGCAATTGGAGCAGATCGGTGAAGACAGGCTCTCACCACCCCGAGGTCGGGGCGTTGGCGGGCCACGCATGGCCTCCCAACCACCGCAGCGTCCGTTGTGCAGTCGCACCATCAGCAACAACCACGCCTGCTATCGTGCGGCCGTGGCCGCAGCAACCGCTTCGCGGGACCGTGACGTCGAGCGGTCAGGGTCGAAAGTGCGGGTTGGTCAGGTCAGTCGCTATAGCAGTACAGCCTACTTGCCGTGCGGACAAACAAGCAATCACTCCCGATCGCGGGAGTGGCGTAGACCTCTTCGCCGAGATCGTTGGTTTGTAGCACGGTCCAATCCGAGCCAGCCTCCAGCACCACTGCCTTGCCGGTCTCACTGAGCATGTAGATCTTGCCGTCGCCGGCGACTGGCGAGGCGTAGTAAGCGTCGATTGCGTCGCCCAGCCGTCCCTGCTTGAGAACGTCTCCCGAAGCAGGGTCGAGCGCGGTCACGATCCCACCATTGCGAACCAAGTAGAGAACATCCTCGTACAGGACCGGGGATGCCACGTCCGGCAAAGACTTCTGGTGCCGCCACAAACGGTGAGACGCCGTGACATTGCCCCGACCACCGAGTTGGATGGCCATGCAAGAATTCTCAGAGACGCGGCGGGCTCGATAATGCGCCCAATCACGGGCATTCATGGTGCCATTCTTGTTCCGATCATGCATCCCCCAACTCTCGGGCAGCCAATTCGCGGGGATTTCCGCCTTGTCGAGCTCGGCGTCGCCATTGGTATCGAAACGCTCAATCATTTCTGCGAACGACGGCAGTTCCAAGCGCACGGCTGGCTCGCCGCCGGGAGCCCAGCCATTGAAGAAGAGCCGGTCCCCAGCTAGGACGGGAGCAGACTTGACTTGGTAGGTCAGGCCATCAACGCGCCAAAGCTCGTGCCCATCGGTGGAGTAGCTGGTCATGCGGTACGAGCCCGGCACGACGATTTCGAGGCCGCCCGCGCCTTGGTCGTAAACGGCCGGCGTGGAGAAGCTATGGACGAAGTCCGGACGCTCGCGCTTCCATAGGATCTCGCCATTTGCCGGGTCGACGGCCATGATGTAGGCCCCCAGATCTTGGTCGCACACCACGATGAGCTTGCCATCGGCCAAGATGGGCGAAGCCCCCATGCCGTGATAGTTGGTAAACGGTCCGAGAGGCAGAGCCCACAACTGATCCCCATCCGGGCCGTAGGCGAGCAATCCGTAACCGCCGAAAAAGACATAGACGTTCGTTCCATCCGTGACCGCTGTCGGCGAAGCCTCATGGTTGAGGCGGTGCATCTTCTCTTGGCGACGCGAAGGGGCCGCGCGCCGCCACATCTCCCGGCCAGTTGTCCGGTCAAAGGCGAGAGTCAGCAGCTGGCCGTCTGCCGCTGCTGTCAGAAACAGCCGATCGACAGACAAGACCGGAGAGGACTTACCGGGCGGGACAGCGACCTCCCATCTGGCATTGGTTCCCGGCCCGAAGACGACCGGCAGGCGGCCCGTCTCGGAAACGCCACTGCCATTGGGACCGCGAAACCTTGTCCATTCAGATGCCAACATCACATTCGCGCCGAGGAGTACGGCAAGCAGCAGCTTGGCAATCTGCATCGATTAAAGGGTAAGCGATTCTCCCTTACTTAGCCCGCCTGTGGAGAACCCGCGTCAATGAGAGATCGAGCACTCGAGATCCATGTCCATCCCCGGGGCGCTGGCGATTCGAGTCATTCGTAGTCCGCACCATACTCGTCGTGCTGCCAAGGCATTCGTGCGATTCTGAGAAGCACCGGGATTCATTCCGACGCGCTCGCGCTTGCCGCATGCGACAGATCAGGATCCCGACCACCGTGGCTCGCAAGGAGAACTCATCCTCGGTCAAGTACAGCATTCCCAATCGCGGAGCGTTCCGGGTACGATGATTTCGTTGGCTCCCACACGCTCTAGGATCGCTTTGCTGGCGCTGGGCGGCGCGGCAGCACTGGTGCAGCTCGCCTCTGCCGCAGCCTCTGATCAAGCGCTGGTCGACCAGTACTGCTCCGCTTGCCACAACGACAGCGCGCAGACGGCGGGCGTTTCCCTGCAAGGGCTCGATCCCGCGCAGCCCGACCTGCGCCCCGCGCTCTGGGAGAAGGTCCTGCGCAAGGTCGCATCGGGCGAGATGCCACCGTCAGGCCTGCCGGCCCCGGACCAGTCCGCACGGTCGGAATTCGTCGTGCGATTGGAGCGAGGACTGGACGAGGCAGCCGCCGCAGACCCGGATCCAGGGCGGCCACCGCCTCACCGACTCAACCGGGCCGAGTATTCCAACGCGGTGCGCGACCTGCTGCACCTAGAGCTTGATCTGACCACGATGCTACCCGGCGACGACTCCGGCTATGGCTTCGACAATATCGCGGACGTACTGTCGCTGTCGCCAGCCCTGCTTGACCGCTACATGTTCGCCGCGCGCCACGTGAGCCGCCTAGCCATCGGCACGGCAGCCTCCAAGCCGCAGAAGGACATCTTCGTACGCAATCGGGAGACCGGCTTCCGCTACGCCGGCCATGCACCGGCTTCTAGGATGGACCTGCCGATTCGGTCCAGCCGCGGCACCGCCCTGCGGTACTACTTCCCGCTGACTGGCGAGTACATCATCGCCACGGCCCTAGACCAAGGGGACAGCCGAACGAACTACGAGCAGCACCAGTCTCGCCTGACGGTACAGGCCGGGATGCACACCCTGACACTCGCATTCCTCGGCCAGTCCTCGCGGGCAGAGCGTACCGTGCCTAGCGGGGCCGATGAACCACCCGCGCATCCGCATCCTCCCTTTGACATCCGCTTGGACGGCGAGCGCCTCGAACTAGTGCAGCTGCCGGATGCGAAGCAGCCCTTCAAGATCCGCTGGATCTCCATCGAAGGCCCGTTCGAACCGCAAGGCCCCGGCAACACCGCGAGCCGACGCAAGATTTTCACCTGTTGGCCGGAGAGCGCCGACCAAGCACGGCCATGCGCCAAGACGATCGTCTCAAGACTGGCGCGGCAAGCCTATCGGCGGCCCGTCGGAGAACACGACGTGACGGCCCTGATGGCTATGTACGAACTCGGGCAGGCGGACGGGGGCTTCGAAGCCGGCATCGAGCGGGCTATCCGCGCGCTGCTAGTCTCGCCGAGTTTTCTGTTCCGCCTAGAGCCCGACCCCACCACCGCCGAGCCGGGGAAACCCTTCCGCATTAGCGACGTTGCGCTGGCCTCGCGGCTCTCGTTCTTCCTGTGGAGCAGCCTGCCGGACGAGGAACTGTTTGCGGCTGCCGAGCAGGGCCGCTTGCGCGACCCGCGCGAATTCGAGCGTCAAGTCCGGCGAATGCTGGCAGACCGGCGAGCCACGGCGCTGGTAGAAAACTTCGCAGGACAATGGCTGGAGCTGCGAAAGGTAGCGAAGGTCAAGCCGGATGAGTTGCTGTTTCCGGAATTTGACGCCGACCTGCGCTTCGCCATGCGGCAGGAGACTGAGCTGTTCTTCGCGGACATCCTGAGGCGCAATCGCAGTGCGCTCGAACTGCTCGATGCCGACTACACGTTCTTGAACGAGAGGCTGGCCGAGCACTATGGCCTCGCCGGGGTTCACGGCTCGCAGTTCCGCAGAGTCAACCTGGCGGACGCCCGGCGCGGAGGACTGCTCGGCCAAGGCAGCGTGCTGGCTGTCACCTCGTATCCCAACCGGACCTCGGTGGTAATCCGCGGCAAGTGGGTCTTGGAGAACCTCTTCGGCATGCCACCGCCACCGCCGCCGCCCGACATTCCCGAACTCGAGGAGGCCGCGCAGGAGGGCGAGCAACTCACATTGCGGGAACTGATGACGTTGCACAGCCAGAGCCCGACCTGCGCGAGCTGCCACGTCAGGATGGACCCGATCGGCTTCGCCTTGGAGAACTTTGACGCGATCGGCCGCTGGCGCGAGACAGACGCGGGAGCGCCGATCGATGCGTCGGGCGAACTGCCGGGCGGAGTCCGATTCAACGGTCCCGGCGAGCTAAAACAGGTATTTACGACCGTGTTGAAGGACGCTTTCGTGAAAACTGTTGTGGAAAAACTGCTCACCTATGCCCTAGGCAGGGGCTTGGAGTACTACGATAAACCTACGGTGCGAGCAATCGCCCGCGACGGGGAGGCGTCGGACTATCGACTCGCAGACCTAATCGTGGCAGTGACCAAGAGCATGCCGTTCCAGATGCGCAGAGGGCCTGAATGACAATCGTGACCAACAAATCGCTATCCCGCCGCGCCGTGCTGCGGGGCTTGGGAGCGACGGTGTCTCTGCCCTTCATGGATGCCATGGTGCCCGCCTACGGCGCGTCGCGCACCGCCGCGAGCAAGCCCGCCCTGCGCATGGGTTTCGTCTACGTGCCAAACGGCATCATGGACTTGGCAGGCGAGTGGACGCCGAAGGGCCAGGGCCGCGACTTTGAATTCAGCGACATCACCGCGGGGCTGGAGCCATTCCGCCAAAACGTAACCGTGATCAGCGGCCTCGCCCAACTCAACGGCCGGCCAGGTGGGGACGGTGCGGGCGACCACGCCCGGGCCGGCGCCACCTTCCTCACAGGAGAACGTCCGGTCAAGACGGAGGGCCTCGGCATCCGCGCTGGCGTTTCGGCAGATCAAATCGCCGCCCGCGGGCTGGGCGAGCACACGCAGATTGCCTCCCTGGAGACCGGCATCGAAGAGCAGAGCGTCGCTGGCGGCTGCGATTCCGGCTACAGCTGTGCCTACACCAACACGATCTCCTGGCGCGCGCCCACTACGCCCAACCCGGTCGAGGACAACCCCAGGCGACTGTTTGAGCGGCTGTTCGGCGATGGCGAGAGCACCGATCCGGCCGAGCGGCTCTCCAAGCTTCGCGAGCAGCGCACGATCTTGGACTTCGTCCGCGAAGACCTCTCGCGCCTGCATGCCCAGCTCGGCGCGAACGACCGGCGCAAGCTGGAAGAGTACGTCGAAGCCATCCGCGACCTAGAGCGGCGCATCGAGCGGGCAGAGGCACAGAGCGGCCAGAAACTGCCCACCTTCAACCGGCCCGGAGGCGTCCCGGACAGCTTCGACGAGCACACCAAGCTGATGATCGACTTGCAGGTGCTGGCCTACCAGGCCGATCTGACCCGAGTGTCGACCTTCATGATGGGACGCGAGGGCACTTGGCGCAGCTACCCGGGCATCGGCGTCCCGGACGCGCATCACGCGGTCACACACCATTCGCACGACGCGGAAAAGATCTCGAAGGTCATCTTGATCAACAAGCACCACGTCAAGATGTTCGGTTACATGATGGGCAGAATGCGCTCCATCCAAGATGGCGACGGCAGCCTACTGGACCACTCGATGCTGCTCTACGGCAGTTCGATCTCCGATGGCAACCAGCACCTCCACCACGACCTGCCACTGGTCTTGGCTGGCGGAGCGGGCGGGCAGCTGCCGGGCGGGCGCCATCTGCGCTATCCGCGCGAGACACCCATGAACAACCTCCTGCTGAGCATGCTCGAGCTTGTAGGGGTGCCGACTGAACAACTCGGTGATAGCACCGGCAAGTTGGAAGGCCTCACCACCGGTTAGGGGCCGACGGTGCCAACCACTCGCCGTCAC
>LXNJ01000926.1_pt1 | contig 18584 bp, 12 predicted proteins | sample 809081 | NCBI WGS metagenome assembly LXNJ01 (sample SAMN04870510, study PRJNA318959) | sponge metagenome | biome: sponge; feature: marine sponge reef; material: water | host: Petrosia ficiformis | place: Greece: Milos, Mediterranean Sea | collected 2013-05-29 | depth 5-7 m
ATCGTGTGCACAAACTGTTCACGCGCTTAGTCCAATAACTATATGATTTCCGTATGTCTGACCCCGAGCCTCCCGTGCTCACACCCACAATCATTGATCCTCGCCCGAGCGCCCTCATGCCGGCGATCCGCGAGGACCTGGCCCCCTTCCTCCCGGCCCTGCGCAGCGCAGCCGGGCTGATCGCCGCCGCGGCAGTCGCCGAGTTCGCCGCTCGTTATGCTGCACCAGCGGTGATCGATACCGCGCGGCAGATCATCGCCTCGGCGCCGCAGCACAAGCAGACGATTCTCGTTGAAGAGCAGACCACCGTTCGGCGCAAGGTCACGGTCGTTTCTTGACCTGCTGGCCGCCATCTCTCTCGCCGCAATATCGATCTTCATTGTCAACGCCGTTCACCCTCTCTCGGCCGCTCACAGTCCCAGGCTCTTGATCAGCGAGGTCTACCCGGCCATCGTCCCGTCTGACTCCTCGATCGAATCCAATGAGTGGATCGAGATACACAACCCGGAGCCTCACGCCGTCGACCTCAGCGGATGGACAATCGAGGACTCACAAGCCATTTCACTCCTGCCCGAATTCGTTCTTCCCGCCGATGCGACAGTCGTGATCGTCGGCCGTTCGGCGAACGTTGCCGTTCCGCCGGGGAAAGCCCTGATCATCCTGAGTAACCGACACATCGGCAATGGTTTACGGAACGCTGGCGACCGCGTTGCCCTGGTCGACCCGTACGGTGTCCGTTCCGACGCCATGAGCTGGGGCGACGTGAGGATCCCCCGGCACAGCGAGCCGCCCGAACCTGGCCAATCGATCACTCGCACGCCGGGTGGAGGCCAGTACCTTTCGGATCGACCGACGCCATGGTCGATCGATGGGACCGTTGACGCCTCGAGCAAGCGCTATACACATCCGCTTCCAGATACCAAGGTGCGCATCATCTCGGCGCGTCTCGACCAGACCGAGGATCAACCGGAGTCCGTCACCATCCGCAACATCTCCCACGAGTCGCTGCTCACCGTCAACTGGCGTCTCACGGTGGGATCATCCTCCGTTCGAGTTCGCTCCGTACGGATCAATCCCGGGGAGACGTTCACGATCTTCGAGCCCGACGGCCGACTTGGGTCGGGACTCAATCGAAGGGGAGGGTACTTCGTTCTGCGAGACGCCAACGGGAACTGGCTGTCGACGGCGAGTTGGGGCCAGGACGTGACATTCCACCGCTTGACCCCACCGGCCGAGGGCGAGGAACTCAGTTTCAACCCTCTCGCTCGCGTGCATCCCAGGGTGCCCTGGCATCGTCGATTTGACGGCGCGAACCACTTGATCGTTGGTCATCAGGGACCGCGACATACCCTCCAGGCTGATGCCGTCTCGCACTCGAAAACCCGCGAGCAGAGTCTCGCTCTCACAGCTCAACAATCAGAGCGCGAGATCGTATGGATTAGCGAAGTCCATCCTGCTCCCGGCCAAGGACGGAATGACGCTGCCTACGAGTGGTTCGAGATCACCAATTCAAGTGACATTGCCGTCAATCTCTCCGGTTGGACCGTTGCCGATAATCGGTCTTCAGACCTGTTTGAAGAACTCGTAATCCCGCCCCGTTCTTCAGTAGTGGTCGGGGTCTCGCAAGAGGCCGGCCCTGAAATTTTGCCGATCATCCGCGATGGCCGGATCGGCAACGGTCTTGCGAACGCTGGAGATCGGCTGACGCTGATCAACCCGGCGGGCGAAGTCATGAGCGCAATCAGTTGGGGTAACGATCGCACCCATGCCAACGTCAGAGCGCCGAAATCCGAGGAGTCCATTCACCGATCCTCTCCGACTGCAGAGCCGACAATCTCAGCACCCTCCGCCGGCCACATTGAGATATCGGCGGCGCCGGACTCGAGCACGGTTGGCGGCCGACAAGCATCTGGAAGCGAAGTTCAGTCCTCAGCCGAAGCCTCCCAGACTACACCGGCCCGATCCGCACCTAGCCCGCTTGCTCAAGTGAAACTACCTTCGTTGCGCATCACCGAGTTGTTGCCTGCCCCATTGCCCGGAGAGGCAGAGTGGGTGGAGATCTTCAATCCCACCGATGAGCCGGTTGACCTTTCCGGCTGGACGATCGGCGATCAGGCGCGCCGCACGCCGCTGATCGGCGTCATTCCACCGCGCTCTTATCTGCTCATCGCAAATCTTGACCTTCGGAGTCCAACGCCGGCCTTGATTGTCGATCGGATCGGCAACGGCCTGAACAACGACGCAGACACGATCAGTCTTCACGATCCGGATGGCGAAGCCCGATCTACGATCAGCTACGGCACCAGGGATGTCCCCACGCCCGGACCGGGGCTATCTATCGCGTTGGATCCCGAGCGGTGGGTTGTGACCGCCGTTGCCTCACCAGGGTCAGAGGAGGTCACACCATTATTGGATGATGCGTTTCGCTCGCCAAGTGTGCAACCTGCTGCTCCGGAAGGGGAGCGACTCCCCATTGTCTCCGAACCGCCGAAGCAAGGTCTCAATGCCTGGATGATTGTCAGCTTCGCACTGATCGGCGTCATCCTGACGCTGATCCTCAGGCGCTGGCAACCCGAACCGCTGCCGTCCCAGGACGCCGTCAGCGGCGCGCAATATTCCGGACCACTGCCAGCAACGTCGGAAGAACACGAGCGCGAGCCCAACGGAGAAAATCAGCGTGAATGATTGACGCCGACTGTGTCCGCATCGCCGTCGCCATCGCCAGGAGCGGCCTCGCTTCGAGGCGCAGCGCGGAGACCCTTGTACGCGAGCGGCGCGTCGCGGTTGACGGGCAGGTGGCAACCGACCTCTCCTTGCGGGTGAATCCGAAGTCACACCAGATACTCGTGGACGGCGCCCCGCTGCCGAGAACGGAACCGCTGCGCTACTACGCGCTCAACAAGCCTCGCAACGTGCTCTCGACCGCACGAGATGATCGCGGGCGTCGAACCGTCGTGGACTTTCTACCAAAGAATGCTCCGCGCTGCGTACCGGTAGGTCGTCTCGACCTGCACAGCGAAGGCCTAGTCCTGCTCTGCAACGACGGACCGTTGATCAGCCGTCTGTTGCATCCTTCCTCCGAGGTGCAACGCGTCTATCTGACCGAAGTGATTGGCACCCCTTCAGACGAGTCGTTGGATGTGGTGCATTCGGGAATCGAGGACGCGGGCGAGCTGCTGCGAGCCAAGCCCGCTCGCTCACACAGACCTGGTAGGACGATCCGCGATCGTCGATCCACCTCGTGGTTGACGCTAACCCTGCACACAGGACGCAAGCGCGAGGTACGGCGGCTCTGCGACGCGATAGGCCATCCCGTCGTCACCCTCCGCCGCGTGCGCTTCGGCCCGCTGCTTCTGCGCGACCTCGAACTCGGCGTTGCGCGCCCCTTGAGTCGTCGTGAAGTTCGCTTGTTGCGACGCGCCGCGGGGCTGCTGGACAGCTCGGCGCGCGCTGAGCCATAGCCTGCGCGCCACTACCATTGCTATATGACAAATGCGGCCGATAGAAGTTGCAAGCAGCTCGTCGTCGCAATCGATGGGCCCGTGGCATCGGGCAAGACCACGGTAGGTCGTGAGTTGGCGAAACGGTTCGGCTGGCGGCTGTTTGACACCGGCATCATGTACCGCGCAGCTACCTGGCAGGCCCAACGCCGTGGTGTTCATCTGGACGAAGACGAGACCGTGACCGAACTCATACGCGATTCTGAGTTCCGCCTGTGGCCCGGCGCATCAGGCGATTCGGTGGAACTGGACGTGTACGTCGACGGCGACAATGCCACGCCTCATCTCCGCGACGCCGCTGTCGAATCCGGGGTTCCGACCGTGGCCGCGATCGCGGGCGTGCGCACTGTGATGGTCGAGATTCAACAGACACAGGCGGCCGAGGGTTGCATGATCGTCGTCGGACGTGACATTGGCACGGTCGTTCTGCCCGACGCGCCCGTCAAGATTTTCCTCGATGCAAGCCAAGAGGTACGTGCGCGCCGACGAGCCGACGAACAGGCCAACGGCGCTGATCAGGCCAGCGTACTCAGAGCGACTCGACGCCGAGACGCCCGCGATAGCGGCAGGCGCACCTCGCCGCTCGTGGTCGCCGCGGACGCGATCTTCCTCGACACCTCTGAATTGTCGCTGAACCAGTCGGTCGAGGCAGCGGCGACGATCATCCTCGATCGACTGCCGGACCTTGCACGTGACGCCGCGGCGTCAGAGAAAGGCTGATGAATGCGGCGTCGAGCCTACCGCTGGATCACCCGCCAGCTGACACGATTGATGTTCGGCGAGTACAAGGCACTGGCCAACATCGGCATGTCGGGAATGCCCAACGCTTCCCGAGTCTGGTTCCTCGTCGCCGGTTTCTTCGCCAGGCTGGCGTTCATGCGAATCGTTCAATGTGAGTGGATTCACTTCGACCGTGTTCCCAAAGGCGGCGTGATCATTGCCTCGAACCATGTCTCCTCTGCCGATCCGGCAATGGTGGCCTCCGCCACCTATCCGCGCTCACCCAGATACATGGCAAAGGTCGAGCTGTTTCAGAAGGAACCGATCCTCGGCTATCTCTTCGCGCTGTCCGGGGCGTTCCCGGTCCGTCGCGGTGCCGGCGACCGACTCGCGATCCGCGAGGCCGAGCGCCTGCTACGTGAAGGCGCGATCGTCGGCATGTTCCCGGAAGGCCACCGCTCCGACACAGGAGCGCTGATGCACGCCCATTCTGGCACCGCGCTCCTGGCGCTGCGGACTGAGGCGCCCGTTGTCGCCGTCGGCATCACAGGATCGGAACGCATGAGAGCCGGCTGGCGCGCACTGGTCGCCAGGACCAAGGTCCGCATGATCGCATCCCGGCCATTCGTGGTCAAGCCCAAAGGTCGTAGGATTACGCGCGAGGATGTAGAGGAAGCACACAAGACCATCATGCGTGCCATTGCCGAACAGCTACCCCCCGCCTATCGTGGCGTGTATGCACACTTGGTCGACAACGACGCCGACCGAGATCGGGACTCCGAGCGGTCCCGCAGCGACAGACCAGGAGCAGCAGCATGAAAATTCACCGCGCGAGCGATATGGGCTTCTGCTTCGGCGTCCGTCGCGCCGTCGACATGATGAAGGAAGCCGCCGCCAACGGCACCAGAGTTACCACCCTGGGCCAGGTCGTTCACAATCCGCAAGTTGTCGCCCAACTTGAACACACCGGAATCATGGTCAAGAACGACCGCTCCGCCGATGAGGTAGAAACCGACACCGTCGCAATCACGGCGCACGGAGTCGGCGAAACCGTCGTGCGAGACATTGAGGCTCGCGGGCTCAGCGTGATCGATACGACGTGCCAGTTCGTCTCACGCTCGCAGCGCGCCGCCAGAAATCTGGCCGAACGGGGCTTCACCGTCGTCATTTTCGGCGACCCAACGCATCCCGAGGTCAAGGGTGTCCTCGGTTGGTGCCGGGGGCGTGGAATCGTGGTCAAGGACGAATCGCTCGAGGATCTGCCCGATTATCTGCCGGCGAAGATCGGCGTGATCTCGCAGACGACGCACACGCCGGAGCGCTTTGCCGCGTTCGTCTCCAATCTGATGCGCGCCCGCATCGACCAGATCACCGAGATCCGCGTGGTCAATGTGCTCTGCAACGCTACGACATCGCAGCAGGCGGCCACCCGTGATCTGACCCAGGATGTCGACCTGATGATCGTCGTGGGCGGTCACAACTCGGCCAACACTCGCCATCTCGCTGAACTCTCACGAGCGAACGGCGTTGAGACATACCACGTCGAAACGGCGAACGAACTGAAGCCCGAGTGGTTCAAAGGCCACGAAGACATTGGCGTGACCGCCGGCGCGTCGACGCCCGACTTCTCGATCGACGCTGTCGTCGATCGAATCGAAGAGATTGATCAGCTTGCCTCTGCCACGATCTAGCTGACTCCAATGCCGCGTAGCAGCCGATGACACCTCCGCGCCGTTCCACTGTTCCGGTCGGGGCGATCAGCGCCATTGAAGCCGACTCGCTGGCCGAGGCAGCGGGACTGCGGCCTGGTGACCAGGTGCTCGCCGTCAACGGGCAACCTGTCCGCGATCCCGTGGATTACCGCTTTCAGACAACCGACAACCTGGTCGAACTCGAAGTGGTGCATGTCGGCGAACTCGCATTGGTCGAGTTCGAAAAGCCGATCGATGAACCGCTCGGAATCGAATTCGACGATGACGCATTCGACGGAACCCGGATCTGCAACAACAAGTGCTTCTTCTGCTTCCTCAAAGGGCTGCCCAAGGGCCTGCGCCGGCCGCTCTACATCAAGGACGACGACTATCGCTTGTCCTTCCTCCACGGCAACTTCGTCACCCTGACAAATCTCTCCGACGATGACTGGGTTCGTCTCGAGGAACAGCGGCTTAGTCCACTGCACGTCAGTGTTCATGCGACCGACCTCGCACTGCGCCGAACCCTGCTGGGCAACCGAACCGCGCCCGACATCCTCGAGCAGCTTCGCCGCCTGGCCGATATGCGGATCGAAGTTCACACGCAAGTGGTGCTCTGCCCGGGCGTCAATGACGGCGACGCGCTCGACCTGACCGTGGGCGATCTCCTGCGTCAGCAGAACGTTGTGTCGATAGGTGTCGTACCTGTCGGCTCGTCACTCGAAGGCGAGCAAAGGATCAGCGACAACGGGATGCGCGCGCATAGCTCGCAGGAGGCCAGGCGCGTGGTCAAGCAACTGCGCCGCTGGCAACGACTCGCAAGAACAGAGCGAAGCGCTTCGGTCGTGTTTCCCAGCGACGAGTTCTATCTGACTGCCAACGCGCAGATCCCGGCCGCCCGGCGCTATGACGGATTCCCGCAGTGGGAAAACGGGATCGGCATGACGCGCACGTTGATCGATGATTGGCGCAAGACTCGAAACAAATTGCGCCAAGGACGACTCGAGGTTCCCACAACTTCAGCGCTCATCGCCTGTGGAACCCTGATCGCGCCGACGCTCCAGACGCTCTGCGATGAAGCAGCCGCGTTAACCGGAATAGATTTCACGATCCTGCCGATCGAGAACTCGCTGTTTGGAGCGCGGGTCAACGTCAGCGGCCTGATTCCTGGCATGGACTTCCTGTCTGCGCTATCGCTACGCGAACTTCCACCTCACGTATTCCTGCCTCGCGCGTCTCTCGATTACTTCGGCACAAAGTTCCTCGACGACCTGACGACAGAGGAACTGGAAGCTCGCTTGAATCGGCCTGTGTCATTCGTCTACACCCTCTCCGAGCTCTTAGAGTTGATCGTTGAGGGCGCCGACCAGCAGGATTCGGGCAGCAGGCAGCCCGGGCCCAACGAGCGATCCAACGGTCGCAGTTGGACGACGCCTGTGGCGGGGTAGACGCAAGGCTTCGTATGTGTGGAATCGTGGGCTATGTCGGCCGCCGGTCGGCCGGACCCATTCTGCTGGAAGGACTCCAGCGCTTGGAGTACCGCGGCTACGACTCCTCTGGTATCGCCGTCATTGACCACGACGGCGTGCTGGCGGTGCTAAAGCGGCAAGGCAAACTGCGAGATCTTGAAGCCTCAATCAAGCGAATGCCAGCCGGCGGCATGGGCATCGGGCACACGCGCTGGGCCACGCATGGAGAACCGTCCGATCGCAACGCACATCCGCACGCCTCATCAACAGGCGACGTGATCGTCGTCCAGAACGGAATCGTCGAGAACTATCGCGAACTCAAGGCGGATCTGCAGGAAGAACTCGAATCTGTCGGTCGCACCTGGCAATCGGACACGGACACGGAGGTGATCCCCGAGCTCATCTCTCGAGAGCTGACCGCCGGCCGATCCTTCGAGGACGCGTTGCTGTTGACTCTCGGTCAACTTCGCGGAGCGAACGCGATCGCAGCCTTCTCGCGCAGCAATCCGGGACGAATCTACGCCGCCCGAAAAGGCTCGGCCGGCGGGATCGTGATCGGCTATGGCGACGGCGAGATGTTCATCGCCAGCGATCTGCCGGCATTACTCCCTCACACGACCAGCGTGTATCACCTGGAAGACGGCGAGATCGCCACGATCGACGCCGAAGGCGCGACGATCCAGCGTGCCGAACGCCGGGCGTTCGAGCCGACCCCTCATCAGGTCGACCTCGATCCGGTCGCCATCGCTCGAGGACCCTACCGGCACTTCATGCTCAAGGAGATTCATGAACAGCCGCGCGCCCTGTCGGACACGATCCGCGGTCGGGCCAGACTCGATCCGCCCAGCGCCCTGATAGACGACCTGACTATCTCGGACGAGACGTTGCGCGGCATCGAGCGGGTCTTGGTCATCGGTATGGGCACATCCCTGCACGCGGCGATGATCGGTCGCTGGTGGATCGAACAACTCGCCGGCGTCCCCGCCGACTTTGACAACGCGTCGGAGTTCCGCTTCCGCACTCCGCTACTCGGCCCGTCAACGCTGGTCGTTTCCGTCACGCAGTCCGGCGAGACCATCGACACCCTAGGCGCCATGAATCACGTCCGTCAGCGCTGGGGCGCACCGCAGATTGCGATTACCAACGTGGACGGATCGGAAGCTACACGCAGGGCGGACGCGACCATCCTGATCCGCTGCGGGCCGGAGGTCGGCGTCGCCTCGACCAAGACCTTCTCCGGCTCGCTCGCCGCCCTCTATCTCCTCGCCTGCCGACTCGGCAGGGCACGTGGCACCATCGCCGACTCCACTTTCGTCAACGCGCTTGAGCAACTGCTGACTGCGCCCTCGCTCGTCGAGCGCGGCCTTCGCAAAACAGAGCGTTGCGCCGAAATCGCGCAACTGCATAGCTCGGCGACCAACTTCCTCGTCCTCGGTCGGGGAATCGAGTATCCGCTGGCCATGGAAGCGGCGTTGAAGTGCAAGGAGATCTCCTATGTCCACGCCGAGGGCTATGCCGCTGGCGAGATGAAGCACGGGCCGATCGCACTGCTCGACGGCGACTTCCCTGTCGTTGCCCTCGCGCCCCGCGGGCCGTTGTTCGACAAGATGATGTCGGCGATCCAGCAGGTCAGCGCGCGCCGGGCGCCGGTCATCGCCGTTGGCGATGAGGGGGACGACGAGCTGGCCGCAATGGTCGATCACTTCATCGGAGTGCCTCCGGCGCCTCCACTCCTGACACCGTTCGCGTTGACTCCTGTGATCCAGTTGCTCGCCTACCACATCGCGTTGTCGAGGGGATTCGATATCGACCAGCCGCGCAATCTCGCCAAGACCGTTACGGTCGAGTGATTGCTACTCGCCCGATCAAGTGCGACAGACGACACGCGCAAGTCGCCAACCCGGTGATATCCTGCCTCCGCGAGCCGTGTACGTCCCAACAAGAACTCGCGGGCTTCCCCTATGACCTCAGACTCCAACCACATCGTCTGGTTCGCCGAAGTCGGACGGGATGATGTCGCCTTAGTCGGCGGTAAGGGAGCCAACCTGGGCGAACTCACCCAGGCGACGATTCCTGTCCCGCCCGGATTCGTGGTCACGACTCGCGCCTATCGCCAGTTCATCGAACATAGCGGCCTGAATCACACGCTTCGTCACCTCCTTCGCGGCCTCAACGTGGACGACGACACGCAGCTCAATACAGCCGCAGCCGCCGTCCGACATGCGATCGAGCAGGCCGAGATGCCCGCCGCGATGCAGGAAGAAATCACCGCTGCCTATGTCCGCCTGGGAGAAGGACCCGTGGCGGTCCGCAGTTCCGCCACCGCCGAGGACCTGGCCGAGGCATCATTCGCGGGTCAGCAGGCGACGTTCCTGAACATCGAAGGGGGCGTCAATGTCGTCGAGGCTGTGCAACGCTGTTGGGCTTCGCTCTTTGAGCCGCGAGCCATCTTCTATCGAGAACAGGCTGGCTGGGGCCACCTAGACGTCGACTTGGCCGTTCCTGTGCAGCGCATGGTGCAGAGCCAGTCCTCGGGCGTGATGTTCACGGTCGACCCGATCACCAACGACGCCAACCGAATTGTAATCGAAGCCGCGTTCGGACTAGGCGAGGCAGTGGTCGGCGGACTGGTCTCGCCGGATCACTTCGAGGTAGATAAATCAGCCGAACACATCATCGAGCGCCAGATTTTCGCCCAGGACCGGAGGCTTGTTCGGTCTCCCGATGGTGCGCTTGATCCGGAGCACGGCCCGAACATCTGGCAAGAGCTGTCCGACACCGAAGGATCCCTGCCGAAGCTCAGCGACGACCAGGTCGTTGAGCTCTGCCTGATCGGGAAGCGGATCGAGGCCCACTACGGTTCGCCGCAGGACATCGAATGGGGCTGGGCCGACGATCGCTTCTACCTGCTGCAAACGCGACCGATCACCACCGTCGCACCGCCGGCCAAGACCAATGGCGACAACCCCGCGCCGAAACCGCAAGCGGAACCGATTCTCGATGGCTCTCCCGCCTCGCCCGGCATCGCCACCGGCCGCATTCGAGTCATCCTCGATGCACGCCAAACAGCCAGCATTGGCGAGGGCGACATCCTGGTTGCGGAGATGACCACACCTGACTTCGTTCCCGCTATGAAACGCGCCGCAGCGATCATCACCGAGCGCGGCGGACGCACCTGTCATGCAGCGATCATCTCCCGTGAACTCGGCGTGCCCTGCGTCGTCGGCGCATCCGGTGCCGCAAAGCTGGCGGACGGACGCGAGGTCACCGTCGACGGCGCCAACGGCCTCATCTACGACGGCGTGCTGACTGAACTACTCAACTGGTGGCACGACCGCGAAGAGGAGCTACACGCACCGATCGCGACGACGACCAAGCTGTACGTCAATCTCGCCGAGCCGGAAATCGCCGACCGTGTCGCGCAACGCGATGTCGACGGCGTGGGACTCTTGCGCGCCGAGTTCATCATCGCCCGCCTCGGTGAACACCCGCGCAACTTCATTAACACCGGCCGACAGGAAGAATACGTTCGCCGATTGTCGGACGGCATGCGCAAGATCGCGTCCGCCTTCGATCCGCGTCCCGTGGTCTACCGCGCTACCGACTTTAAGACCAACGAATACGCCAACCTGACCGGCGGGCAGACCTACGAACCCGATGAAGAGAACCCGATGATCGGCTATCGCGGGGCCGCGCGTTACATCCGCGAGCCCGACCTGTTTGAGCTGGAGCTGCGGGCGCTCGAGCACGTCCGCGAAGATCACCCCAACCTGCATCTAATGATTCCTTTCGTCCGCACCCCGGACGAAATGAGCCAGGTCGTGCAACAGGTCGACGAGTACGGTCTCGAACGAAACCCCGACGTTCCCGGCGGATTCCAGCTCTGGATGATGGTCGAAGTGCCATCCAACGTTTGGCTGCTCGACCAATTCATCGACTGTGGTATCGACGGCGTTTCGATCGGCTCCAACGACCTGACCCAACTCACGCTCGGCATCGACCGCGACTCCGAGCGGTTTGCCGATACCTTCGACGAGCGCAATCCCGCAGTGCTCAAGGCCATCGAGTACGTGATCACCACCGCCAAACGGCGGGGCATCACCGTTTCGGTCTGCGGCCAGGGCCCCTCGGAACATCCCGACCTCGCCCAACGTCTAGTTGACTGGGGGATCACCTCGATCTCCGTGACTCCGGACGTGATCGAGCAGACGCGTCGCCTGGTCGCCAACGCCGAAGCGCAACGACAACGCCAGTAGCCTCGGCCTCCCTGCGATATAGAGTGACGGCGAATCTGTCCGACACGAGCTTGGACGTCAACTCAGTAGGCAGGTGGCCGGAGAAAAATGGGCAGCCGCGCCGGTTCCATTGCCATTCTCATGGTCATAGCGGGCGTCGTCGCCGCCGTCGTCATCGTCATCAGCCGACTCGATCTGCTCGACACCGGCGAACCGGATGCCCCCGTCATGGTCGTTTCGCTCGACGAAGGCGAGCTCGTTCTGCTCAACGAGCCGCAGAGCATCACCGTAACCATTTCCTCCGGCAGCCCCATCGCCACTCTTGAGCTGTTTGTCGACGAAGCCTCGATCGTCTCGATCTTGCCCGCCTACTCCGCCGACCGGGGCGCGTGGATCGGTTCCTTCGTCTGGACGCCGGAACGTCTCGGCTTCGCCGATGTCCGCATCGTCGCGCTCGACGACCAGGGTCACGAGTATGTGCGCACCATCCGGGTCGAGGTGACCGACGACGAGGCGCGGGTCGCTGCTGCATTGCGAGTGCAGGTGCTGGGAATCACTCCCCTGCAACAGTTCGTGGCTGGCACGGTCATACGCTTGGCCATTTCGGCGACCGGGAACCAACCAATCGAACGCTTCGACATGATCGTCAATGATGAGCACATCCTGTCGGTGACGCCTCTTAAGCAAGACACCGGCGAGTACATCGCCGGGATTGATTGGACCGCCAACAGGGCCGGTGAAATGGAAGTCACCATCGTCGCAGTTGATTCTGCTGGACGCCAAGAGTCTCAAACCGTAATGGTCATCATTCTTAGCCAGGATGGCAGTGTCCCTTCGAGCGGAAACCGGGAGGAGCCAGATGAAGCGGAACCGGCAGATTCCGATCCGTCTAGCGAGACAGCATCAGATGACGTGGGCGTGGCGCGGATCGAATCACCAAACGACGGCGAGCGATTCACGTTCGATTCAGACCTCACCATCGACGTTGAGCTCGTAGCTCGCAACATCGGCGCGGTTGCCAGCGCCCTGCTCTATCTCACTCCTGTCGCGCCCGACAACACGCTCGGGAGCTCTATCTTGATCCACTCCTCCGAGGGTCACGAACCCGGAAACTACAACGAGCGAGTCAGTGATGTCGAACGCTGGATCACCGGCTCAGGCTCGTACGAACTGCAGCTCGTCATCTTTACCCCGGAAGACGAGCGCTACGACGACCGCATCATGATCCATATCGTCGCCGTCGCGGACGGCGACCGTGACCAGACCGACGAACTCCAGCAAGACGACGAGCCGCCGATCAGCGACGAAATCGACCTGGCGATCGTCACTGCCCGTCAGGCAGAAGACGACCGACAGCGTCTCAATGTCTCAATCACCAACGAGAGCACGGTCGACATTGAGCGGACCGACTTGGTGATCACAGTGATCGATGCGAGCGACGGCGCCGAACTTGCTTCCGTCGCTGTATCGATCGGCATCGAATCGGACGGCCTGCGCACAATCCCGCTAGACCTCGATCTGCAACCGGGCGCTGCACTGGAAGCAGTGGTGCTGCTCGAATCCGTCATTGACACCGACACCGCCAACAACACCTTGCCAATCACCCTGACGCCTCCGGACACCCAGCCAGAACAACAACAAACCGCTCAGCAGGAGCAAGATTCCCAAACCGAGTCCGAACCTACCGGGCCGAGCCCTGACCTCTCGTTCCTCGACGTCCAGGCCACGAGCGACGGCTATGTCCTGCTTACGATCATCAACAACGGGGCCGGCGAGGCCGAAACGTTCTCCATTGTGATCACCGACGAGAACGGTGCACAGCTGGAGACGATCTCGCGACGCGACGGAGACTCCGAGCCATTGGCGCCAGGAGCGACGCAAATCCTGACCAGTCTGCAGCCGCATTCGGGCGTGGTCGTCATTACACTGGTGCTCGGCGGTGACGCAAGTGAGCAGGACTTGACCAACAATCGGATCACATTCGAGGTCTCCGGCTAACCCACATTCATAAGTTTCGACAGTGTCGTCTGCGACACATTGAACAACGCCATCGATCCTTGACTGCGCTCGACTCTCCGCAGTACATTTGTACGACTAGCACAGCTTAGAACAGGAAGGTGTTGTGTCACCGTCTGAGCTGCACTTGCCGACAACTCAGGCCCATCCGCACCTTCAGGCCACCCTGCAAACACCTGAAGACATCTGAAAAAACCTGAAACCTCTAGCGCATGATCTCCAGCAACACACGGATGTTCCGCCAGAATCGGGCCGTGGAAAAAGTTTCGCCGAAACCTGAACCCACCGGGGTCTGGACGGCTCGCAGTTGGAGCCTGCGAAAGTGCGCAACCAACCGTGAACGGATCCTGGAGAATCGATTCGCGCGATTCTTCTTCACGAACATTGAAAAAAGTTCCGCATCAACGTAAATTTGCCGTATGCCCTCGTGGTCCCTCTCGAATAGCTCGCCTGACTCCTGCGCATGTCGGTAGCGGAGGAAGTCAAGGCGAAGATCGACATCGTCGACCTGATCGCCGCCGAGGTCCCGCTCAAGCGGAGCGGCTCCTCTTTCAAGGCTCCCTGTCCCTTCCACGCCGAGAAAACGCCCTCGTTCATCGTCAACCCCGATCGCCAGACCTGGCACTGTTTTGGCGCATGCTCCGAGGGTGGCGACATCTTCAGCTGGGAGATGAAGCGGCACAACGTCGATTTCCGCGAAGCGTTGCAACGCTTGGCCCAACGCGCCGGCGTCCAGCTTCGGCCACGGACGCCCGAGCAGGCGCAACGGGACGAACAGCGCCAGCGGCTGATTCGGGCCAATGATGCCGCGTTGCACTTCTGGCGCGCTCAACTCCAGGAAACCTCCACCGGTCGCGAGGCGCAGGTGTATCTGCGTGAACGGGGCATCTCCACGGATGCGGCTCAGCGCTTCAACCTCGGTCTGGCCGGTTCGGAGCCGAACGGATTGGTCCACCACCTTTCGGCCCGAGGCCACCGCGCCGAGGATGCAGTGGCGGCCGGACTCATCCTGAACACCGAGAGCGGCCCGCGCGACCGCTTCCGTGACCGCTTGATCTTCCCCATCCGTAACGGGCGAAGCGAGACCGTGGGATTCGGTGGCCGCACCTTGATCGACGATCCGGCCAAGTACATTAATACGCCTGAATCGGACCTCTTCCGCAAGCGTGACCTGCTCTATGGGCTCGACTTGGCCCGGTCCGCAATCCGCGAGTCCGGCTCCGTGATCATCGTTGAGGGCTACACCGATGTGATGAGCGCCCACGAATACGGCAGTCCGAACACGGTCGCCTCAATGGGAACCGCGTTGACCGAGACGCAGGTCGGACTTCTCAAGCCGCTCGCAACCGACATTCGCCTGGCTCTCGACCCCGACGCCGCGGGCCAGGCAGCGGCGCGACGCGGGATCGATACAGCACGCCAGGCGATCGGCGCCGAGCAGCGCGTCGCGACCGACTTCCATCGCGTCGGCGCCCTCCAGAACCAACTCTCCAACGACATCAGGATCATTCCCTTGCCCGAAGGCCGAGACCCGGACGCTTTGATTCGATCCGAGCCTGAACTCTGGCAACAACTGGTCGACACCGCCCCGACGTTCCTCGACTGGCTCGTCGATCACGCCAAAAGCGTCCATGACCTCGACAGCCCTCGAGGTCGAGCGGATTTCATCGATTACCTGATGCCAACGATTCGTACCATCGGTCACGCCGTGATGCGCGAGGAGTACATCCGCCGCGTCGCAGCCTGGGCTCGTGTGGAGCCAACTGCGCTGCTAACGAGGTACTCAGCCCCAGCGCCGGCCGTCGCGGCATCCGCGTCTCACGGCTCGCAGGGCGCAGAGCGCAAGGGCGACCGCCAACAGACCTTCATCGTCCAGGTGGCGCTCAGCCATCGGTCCGCCTGCGATGCCATCGACGATGACGTCCTCGAATTGATCGAGAATTCGGAAGATCGTGCCATTCTCAGCGCCAGAGTCGTCTCGGCAGAGACCTCCTGGGCTGACCACTTGACTGATTCCGGCCAGCGAATCTCGCAACTGTTACGTGACGCGAAGCATCTTCCGCCCTACAGTGACGCGGAGGCCGCCGCGGCCGTCGAAGATGCCGCCAATCGCATCAGAAGAAATCGCAGCAAAGAGGGCCTTCGCCTGAAAAACCTTGCAATAGGCGAACGCGAACGCGAACTCGGAGCCAACCAGCTCGCGCACGCCGCCGTGATGCTCGACCACAGCGATGTTCGCGACCCCGATTCCGACCTCGCTGAGGCCGCAGGGACAGTCGTACACACCCGAAACGAAGCCAGGGATCTGCATCAAGCCTCCCGTTCTGGCGCTGCTTGATGCTGCAGAAACGCTCCGACGCACGGGGACCAGTTGAGAAGGGACCACAAACATGGTGATCGCTCGAAACGCCGCCGCCGGTGCAACTACGGAAGTCGCTCCACCAACGACCGAGACTCCGTCCGGCTCACAGTCGAGTCTCCCCGCGCCCGCCTCGTCAAACGGTGCAGAGCAACTGACCGGTAAGCCTCCGAGCGGCCACAAGAAATCTGCTCTGGCCACGACCGCCGGCAGCCTTGCGCTCCGTGCACGCGAGGCTGATGTTTCCAATCACCTCGTCGGCAATCTGCGACACTTGGTCCGCGATCAACTCGGTGACCGCCGAGTAACCGCCGAAGCCCCGGGACAACGCAAGCCTCGAGCCGTCGCGAAGTCCGAGGAGGAAGCACGGGTCCGCGCTCTGACGGCCCCGGTTGACGAGTTCTCGATGCCCGCCGGTCGCCGAACCATCAACTTGGCCGAGCAACCAAAACGAACCACGAAAAAGTCAACCAAGGCAGCTCCCACGCCGAAGAAGGCCGCCGAGCGGCGCAACCAGGCCAAAATGCACGAGGAGCGCCAAATCTCCCACGCCTCGGTGGCCAGTTTCACCCTGACCGGAGAAGAGAGCGAGGAGGAGGTCAACTCCCTCGGCGAACTCCTCGGCGTACTCGAACGTCCGCTGCAGCCCAAACCCGAGCCTGCGCCGAAACAGACCGGTCGCCGAAGTCGGAGCGGAAAGTCCCGCGGCCGAGGTAGGGGCAGAGGCAAGTCCGAGCCAGCCGCTCCGCCAACGCCTTCCGTCGACCTCTATGGCCGGAGCAAGGCAGTCAGCTCGCGCCGAATCATCGAAATGCGCAAGGAAGGCCGGCAGGGCGTTCACGAGGAAGCCGAAGGCGTCGACGATCCCGTGCGCATGTACCTCCGCGAGATCGGACGGGTCAACCTGCTCACGGCGCAGGATGAGCGGCACCTCTCCCGACAGATGGAGGAAGGCAACTGGATCCGCGATTTCGAGGAAGAGTGGCGCATTCTCAACGGTCGTTGGCCGACCGCAATCGAAATCACCATCTTCTTGCTGCTGCAACTGGAGTCGCTGCTGCCTGAAATCGCCGTGATCGCCGATGAAATCGGCAAGTCTGATCTCTCGCTGTTCGATCTGACCAAAGACGCGGACTTCCGCGACCGTGTTGATCAGGAGATGGACCCCGAACTGCGCGAGGCCTTGATCAACAAGTTCCAACCGGTCGATGAAGAGTACGACGAAGCCAGAGCCGAAGAACGACTCGTCCAAGTCTCGGTCGTGACCCATATCTTCGACCAGCGCCACGTCCGCCACCTGCTTCGGGCTGCCGGCGGTGTCGACCAGCTAATCCCTTGTCCGCCCGATCTCGATTCGAGTTTGGAACCGATCAGCTTGCGCTGCGAGCGCCACGTCGGCGTGCTCAAGGAAGACGCCTACCTCTCGGAGAAGCGTCTGACCGAAGCCAACCTCCGGCTCGTCGTCTCGGTTGCCAAGAAGTACATTGGCCGCGGCATGTCGATGCTGGACTTGATCCAGGAAGGAAACATCGGGCTTGTCCGCGCCGTCGAGAAGTTCGACTACCGCAAGGGGTACAAGTTCTCCACCTACGCCACCTGGTGGATTCGCCAGGCCATCACCCGGGCAATCGCCGACCAGGCCCGCACGATCCGCATCCCGGTGCATATGGTCGAGACCATCAACAAGCAGGTTCGCGTCTCGCGACGGCTGGTCCAGGAACTCGGCCGGGAGCCGACCTATGAGGAGATTGGCCAGGGCATGGGCGTCGACGCCCAGCGCGTCCGCGAGATCATCAAAGTCTCACAGGAACCGGTCTCCCTCGAAACACCGATCGGCGAAGAGGACGACAGTCACCTCGGCGATTTCGTCGAAGACGAGAAGATGGTCGCTCCCGACGCAGCGGCCGGCCAACAACTGCTCAAGGAGACTGTCGGCGCCGTGCTCGGCTCGCTCTCACCGCGGGAGCGCCAGGTGTTGGAGTTGCGCTTCGGTCTTGGCGACGGCCGCGCCCGCACGTTGGAAGAGGTCGGTCGCGACTTCGACGTCACTCGCGAGCGCATCCGCCAGATCGAAGCCAAGGCCCTTCGACAGCTCCGCCACCCGACCAGAGCCACCCGCCTGCGTGACTACATCGAGTAGCCGGACGCTTGGCTCCAACCATGTGGCAAGACATCGTCAATCTGCTGCGCCGTTCGGGCCTCCTCAGGCCGATCGAAGAGTTCGCCGTCCGAATGACCGGCTACTCGGTCATGGGACGGATGATCACCTGGAACGAAGGCGTTCCCTATGTCGACTCTTTGATGCTTCGATCCGTAGGAGCAAAGTCCGGCGACCTGCGAGACGCCGTGCTCTTCTATGTTTCCGACGATCAGAGCTGGGTGATCATCGGCTCAGTCGGCGGCGGACCTAAGCACCCGTCCTGGGTCCACAATCTCCGCGCCAACCCGCATGCCTGGGTATTCGTCAATCGCAAGCGACACCCGGTCGAGGCGGAGTTCCTCGAGGGCGATGAGCGCGAGCGTCTCTGGGCGGCAGCAGCCAAGGTCTGGCCGCCGTACGTTCAGTACGCCGTACGGGCGCAGCCGCGCACCAT
>LXNJ01000927.1_pt1 | contig 18580 bp, 14 predicted proteins | sample 809081 | NCBI WGS metagenome assembly LXNJ01 (sample SAMN04870510, study PRJNA318959) | sponge metagenome | biome: sponge; feature: marine sponge reef; material: water | host: Petrosia ficiformis | place: Greece: Milos, Mediterranean Sea | collected 2013-05-29 | depth 5-7 m
TGGAAAAGGTGGGCCTGGGGCACAAGTTCCAGGAGGCCCTGGAGGAGTGCGGCCGGGTGCGGGAGGAGTTCGCCTATCCGATCATGGTGACGCCCCTGTCGCAGTTCGTGGGAAGCCAGGCGGCCATCAACGTCATCGTCGGCGAGCGCTACGCCCAGGTCACCGACCAGAGCATCCTCTACGCCCTGGGGCTTTGGGGCGAGGAGGGCAGCCGGCTGATGAACCCCGAAGTCAAGGACAGTATCCTGGACCGGCCCCGGGCCCGGGAGCTGGCCAAGTGGGAACCGCCGCAGCCGTCCATCGCCGAGATCCGCAAGAGCTTCGAGCCTGGGCTCTCGGACGACGACCTGCTGCTGCGCTGGCTCGTCACCAGGGACGAGTTCAACGCCATGCGCGTCGCCGGCCCGGCGACGCCCTACACGGGCAACGGCGTGCTCGGCCTGCTGCAAAACCTGCGCGGGCACAAGGTCAACCACGTGTACATCAGCAAACCGGGGCTGAAGCTGTCGCTGCAGGGATCGGCGTAGGGGCGGGCTTCAAGCCCGCCCGCGCCTGTACCCGTGATTCGACGGCGGGAGGTATCCATGAGCACAAACACGGAAACCGAGGCATTCTACCGGGAAGTGGACGAGAAGCACCTGGTGCCGCTGTGGAACATCACCCAGGACGCCCTGCCCGCGGAGCCGCGGTCGCCGGTAAAACCGCACCTGTGGCGTTGGGCGGACCTGCGCCGGCTGGCGCACCGGGCCGGCGACCTGGTGCCCATCGAGCGGGGCGGCGAGCGGCGGGTGCTGGGGCTGGTGAACCCGGGGCTGGGCGGCAAGCACGCGGCCACCCGGACGCTATGGGCCGCGGTGCAGATCGTCAAGCCGGGAGAGATCGCCCCCTGCCACCGGCATTCGCCCTCCGCCATCCGATTCATCATCGAGGGAGACCGCACCTACACCAACCTGAACGGCGACAAGTGCGTCATGAGCCGGGGCGACCTGGTGCTCACGCCGAGCTGGGACTGGCACGACCACGGCTGCGAGTCGGATGAGCCGATGATCTGGATGGACGGGCTGGATCTGCCGCTGGTGGGCGACCTCGACGCCACCTTCTTCGAGATGTACCCGGACCACCGGTTTCCCATCACCGACGTCAACGAGTCGGAGCGGAAGTTCGGCGTGACGCACCTCCGCCCCACTTGGGAGAAGCCGCCGGAGGACCGCTCGCCGCTGCTCAACTTCAAGTGGGAGCCCACCTACGATGCTCTCCAGCGCATCGGCGAGGGGCCGGCCAGCCCCCACGACGACGTCTGCTTCGAGTACCTGAACCCGAGCACGGGCGGGCCGGTGTTGACCACCATGAGTTGCACCATCCAGATGGTGCGGCCCGGAGTCCGCACGCATGCACACCGGCAGGTGCAGAGCTCGGTGTATCTGGCCTTCGCCGGAAAAGGCTACTCGGTCATCGACGGCCAGCGGTTCGAATGGGAGGAAGGAGATTTCTTCGTGGTGCCGCCCTGGGCCTGGCACGAGCACGCCAACGACACCGACGGCGAGTCCATCCTGTTTGCCATACACGACACGCCGGTGATGAAGGCCCTTGGCCTCTATCGCGAGGAAAGCTATACAGAGGGAGACGGCCACCAGGAGATCACGGGGAGCTTCGAAGCATAAGGCTTCAAGGCAACGGCCCTCGAAACGCGGAAAGACCGGAAATGGCGAAGTACCTCCAATGCAGTGAGTGCGGCAAGCTGGCGTTCTACTACGACGGGTACGTCGGCACCGAGAAGCCCTTCTACCTCAAGAACATGATCTACCCGGACGGCAAGCAGCCGGAAACTCCCCGCTGCATAAGCTGCAACGCCGTCCCGCGCCTGCTCTTCGACTTCATCAAGGAAGACAAGGAGCCCCTCCCGACACCGGCGCCCGTATCCGAGCCCGAATCGGAAGCGGCGCCGGAGTAGGCAAGGCGACATTCCCAATCGCGTTTCTCGAATCAGGTTCCCGTACCGGTTTCGCCCGTCCCGCGCACCCGGCCCGCGAATCGCTCGAACAAGCCCCCCAGGCGGGTAAGCCGCTGCTCCAGTTTCGCGAAGCCTTGCTCCAGCCGGGTGAGCCGCTCCTCCACCCGTAGGAAACGTTCCTCCAGACGCGTAATGCGCTCACGCAGGCCCGCTACGTCGTGATGGAGAGTCCAAAGGAAGCCGAGAGATGCGGCGTTGGACAAGCCTACGATGATGATGGCGATAAGTTCCGGTGACATGTAAGCTCCCGACTGTTCCAGAATAACTTATTGGACCATTTTACATCAAGGGTTTTTCGGGTCCCTCGGACTTCGGGTCATCCCGGGACAGCACCTACGGCGCGCATTTCACCAAAGTGACACTGCCGGCGGCGCGGTCGTAGGTGGCGACCCCCGTGCCCTCGCCGCAGCCGCTGGCGACCGTGGCGGTGACCACGAACGTGGAGGCGTCGCCGGTGGTGATGGCCGGGGTAATGTTGGCGCTTTGGGTGTAGCCGAAGGCCGTCAGGTCGGCGAGGGTCGCCGTGTAGCTGTTGTTGTCCACGAAGTAGGCCTCCTGGGCCAGGGCCATGTTCCTCACGTTGGCCTGGGCATCGGCGTCGTAGCCCTTGCGCCGGTAGGCGCCGAACTGGGGAATCGCCATGGCGGCGAGGATGCCGATGATGGTGATCACCACCAGCAGCTCGATCAGGGTGAACCCGGCTGCCCGGTCCCGGCGGCGGCCGTTCATTCCGGCGGCATCTCCATCTATTCCGAAAACGCGGCCCTCCAGACCCCTGGCGCAACCATCCATGTTCATCTCGAAGCTCCTTATTGCACCATGCCGCCCATCTGGAAGATCGGCAGATACATGGCGATGACGATGCCGCCGAGCACCACGCCCAGGACGATCATCAGCACCGGCTCCATCAGCGTGGTCAGCCGGACCACCGCGCGGTCCACCTCCTCCTCGTAGAAGGCGGAGACCCGGTTGAGCATCGTGTCCAGAGCCCCGATGTTCTCCCCCACGGCGACCATGTGGCAGACCAGCGGCGGAAACAGGCCGCTGGCCGCCAGCAGGTCGGCCAGGGTCATCCCTTTCTCCAGACCGTCCCGGGTCTCCAGGATCGCGCGCTCCAGGACCTTGTTCCCGGTGGTCCCCGCGGTGACGGTCAGGCTGTCCAGCAGGGTCACGCCCGACCGGAGCAGCAGTCCCGTGTTGTGGCTGAAACGCGCGATGGCGGCCTTGCGCGCGAGACCGCCGATCAGCGGGAACCTCAGCAGCCATCCGTGGAACCCTCTGCGCCCGCGTTCGGTGCGCCAGGCCGCATGGGCCGCAACCGCAAGGACCGCGGACCCGCCGAGAAGGGCCGGAGAATAGTCGTAAAGGCCGCGGCTCAAGGCGATGGTCAACTCCGTCAAGGGGGGAAGGGCCTGTCCCATGCCCCGGTAGACTTCCGCGAACACCGGGATCACGTGGAGGAGCAGCACCGCCACGACCACCGCGGCCACCACCACGACGGTGGCGGGATAGACCATGGCCGTCCGGACCTTGCGCTTGAGCCGCGCGGACCGCTCGATGAACAGCGCCAGACGGGCCAGGACCTCGGGCAGGACGCCGCCGTGCTCGCCGGCGGACACCATGCGGACGAACAGGGTGTCGAACAGCCTGGGATGTCTGGCCATGGCCGCCGTCAGCGTCATCCCGTTGGAGACGTCAAGCCGCACGGCCTGAAGCGCCTTCTTCACCACTCCGTTTCCGGTCTGGTCGGCGAGCACCTGGAGACACTCGACGATGGGCACGCCGGCCTCGATCATCACCCCGAAGTTCCTCGTGAGCATGACGATGTCGTCGGCGTTGACCCTGGGATTGAATCCGGGCACGTGGATCTCACGCGTCAGTCCGGCTCCCTTCTCCCGGATGCCGGACGGCAACGGGCGGATCCGGCGGCGGCGGAGCTCGGCCGTCACCGCCGCGCGGTCCGCCGCTTCCATCTCGCCCCGAAGGAGTCTTCCCTCCCGGTTCCTGCCCTGCCACCGGTACCGCGCCATGGAATCACCCGGACGTGGAAGCCGCGGGGATGTCCGAGGGGTCCGGCTCCGTCACCCGCAGCGCCTCCTCGAGGGTGGTGACCCCCTGGCGGACCTTCCCGACGGCGGCCTGACGCAGGGTCCGCATGCCCTGGCGGATGGCCGCTCGTTTCAGGTCCGCAGCGGAGCCGCCCTGGAGAATCAGCTTCCGAAGGTCGTCGCACAGGGTCATGACCTCGTAGACGGCCACGCGCCCCCGGTAGCCCGTGTGATGGCACTCGGCACAGCCCGGCCCGTGGGATGCCTCCACGTCACGCACCGCCTCGGTCCGACCGGCCGGTGCCGTGAGCATGCCCGGGTGCAGCGCCGCCCCAACCCTGCATCCGTCGCAAACCCGTCGCAGCAGGCGCTGGGCCGCCATCATGGTGATGGCGGAGGCGATGAGGTAGGGCTCCACTCCCATGTCCTTCAGGCGGTGGACGCTGGAAGGCGCGTCGTTGGTATGGAGCGTGGTCAGCACGAGATGGCCCGTCAACGCCGCATTGACGGCGATGCGGGCGGTCTCCGCGTCGCGGATCTCTCCCACCATGATGATGTCGGGGTCCTGGCGCAGGAACGCCCGCAGGCAGGCGGCGAACGTCAGCCCGATCTCGCCGTGGGTCTGGACCTGGTTGACGCCCGCGAGATGGTACTCCACCGGGTCCTCCGCCGTGGAGATGTTCACCCCGGGGTGGTTGAGCTCCGACAGCATGCCGTAGAGGGTGGTGGACTTGCCGCTTCCGGTGGGGCCGGTGAGCAGGATCATGCCGGCGGGCTTGCTCATGGCCTCGGTGAAGAGCCGCCGGTCGTGGGCTTCCAGCCCGAGCCCGTCGAGGCTGGTGACGAGATCGGACCGGTGCAGCAACCGCAGCACCACCTTCTCCCCGAACCGGGTGGGCAGCACGGACACCCGCACGTCCACTTCGCCCCCGGCGGCGGCCAGCTTGAGGCGTCCGTCCTGGGGCAGGCGATGCTCGGCGATATCGAGGCCCGCCAGCACCTTGACACGGGAGGTCAACGCCAGCTTCATCTCGTGCGGCGGAGTCATGACCTCCTGCAGCACGCCGTCGATCCTGAAGCGGATGCGCACGTCCTCCTCGTAGGGCTCGATGTGGACGTCGCTGGCGCCGCGCGCCACCGCGTCCTTCAGAAGCGAATCCACCAGCGCCACCACCGGCGTGTCCGTGGCGGGCGGCGTCGAGGCCGAGGGGCGGCGAGCGCTCGTCCGTTCTCCATGCGCCGTGTCACGCAAGGAGGCATCGTGGCCCACGGTACGGGGACGATCTTCCAGGATGCTTCGGATGGCGGAGGGGCGCGCCAGCACCGTCCTCACGTCGTGTCCGGTCATGAACCGGATCTCGTCGACGGCGGCCAGGTCCGTGGGGTCGCTCATGGCCACGTCCAGCACCGAGCCCGAACGGGCGAGCGGAAGCATTCCGCGTTTCCGCAAGAGCGGCAGGGGCAGCAGGCCGGCGGCCGCGGCCTCGACGGCCGACGGGGTCAGCTCCGTCTCTTCCAGCCCGAACCGCTCGGCGACGAATGCCATGACCCGGTCCTCGTCCGCGGCGCCGTCCTCCACCAGGGCCGCCACCAGGTTGGCGCCGGTACGCCCTCGGGCAGCCGTGGCCCGGTCGAGCTGCTCACGCGTGACGACGCCGGCCCCTACCATCGATTCTCCAAGAGAGAGTTCCATAGGACTTGTCTCCTGAAGTTCTTGATCGGCCGGGCGGCCGAAAACTGTAGGGGAATGTGTGAGAAAACGGTCCGGAGGCTACTCGGGGCTACCCTTCGTCCGGAGCGCGGCCTGGGCCGCCGCCAGCTTGGCGATGGGAACGCGGTAGGGGGAGCAACTGACGTAGTCGAGGCCCAGGTCGTGACAGAAGACCACCGACTTGGGGTCGCCGCCGTGCTCGCCGCAAATGCCGACGTCGAGATCCTCGCAGGCGCTCCGTCCCCTCTCCACGCCCAACGCCATCAGCGCGCCGACCCCAGGCTCGTCGATGGTCACGAACGGATCCTCGGGCAGCAGGCCCTGGGCCACGTAGCGGGGCAGGAACTTGCCGGCGTCGTCCCGGGACAGGCCCAGGCAGGTCTGGGTGAGGTCGTTGGTGCCGAAGGAGAAGAACTGCGCCTCCCTGGCGATCTGGTCGGCCACCAGACAGGCCCTGGGCAGCTCGATCATGGTGCCCACGGCGTAACGCACCTTGACCCCGTACGCCTTCATGGTGTCCCGGGCGACCCGATCCACGATCTCCCGCTGGGCACGGAATTCCTCGAGGCTGCCCACCAACGGGATCATCACCTCGGGGCGCGGGTCCTTGCGCTCCTTGCGCAGCTCGCACGCCGCCTGGAAGATGGCCTTGGTCTGCATCTCCGTGATCTCCGGGAACGAGATGGCCAGCCGGCAGCCGCGATGGCCGAGCATCGGGTTGGCCTCCCGGAGCGCTTCCACCTTCTCGCGCACCTTCCTGGGGCGAATGGAGAACACCTTGGCCAGCGCGGCGATGTCGGCGCTGGTGTGGGGCAGGAACTCGTGCAGCGGCGGGTCCAGCAGGCGGATGGTCACGGGCAGCTTGTCCATGATCCCCAGGATCGCCTTGAAGTCGCCCTTCTGCATGGGCAGCAGCTTGTCCAGGGCCTTGCGGCGCCCTTCCTCGTCGTCGGCCAGGATCATCTCGCGCACGCTGTGGATGCGCTGCTCCTCGAAGAACATGTGCTCGGTGCGGCACAGGCCGATGCCTTCGGCGCCGAAGGCACGGCTGATGCGGGCCTGCTCCGGCAGGTCGGCGTTGGTCTTGACGCCGAGCCGGCGGGCCTCGTCCACCCAGCGCATGAGCTTGGCGAAGCGCCGGTAGTCGGGAGAGGCGGAGGCTTCGCGATTGCGGTCCAGCAACACCCGCAGGACGTCCGAAGGGTGGGTCCGGAGCTGGCCCTGGATCACCTCGCCGGTGCTGCCGTCCAGCGACAGCCAGTCCCCTTCCTTGAGCACGGCCTTGCCGATCCGGGCTTCGCCGGAGCGGTAGTCCACCGACAGTCCGTCGCAGCCCACCACGCACACGGTGCCGAGCTGGCGCGCCACCAGCGCCGCGTGGGAGGTCATGCCGCCCCGGGCCGTGAGAATGCCCTGGGCCGCCTCGATGCCGCGGATGTCCTCGGGGCTGGTCTCCACCCGGCACAGGATCACGCTTTCTCCCCGCGCCCGGCGCGCCTCGGCGTCGGTGGCGTGGAACACGATCCTTCCCGTGGCCGCGCCCGGACCCGCGGGCAGTCCCCGCGCCAGCACCCGGCCCTTGGCCTGGGCCGTCTCCTTGGCCGCGTGGTCGAAGACCGGACGCAGGAGCTGGCTCAAATGGTCGGGCTCGATGCGCTGCAACGCCTCGTCCCGGGTGATGAGGCCCTTGTCCGCCATGTCCACGGCGATGCGCACCGCGGCGAAGCCCGTCCTCTTGGCGGTCCGGGTCTGCAACAGCCAGAGCCGGCCCTCCTCGATGGTGAACTCCATGTCCTGCATGTCGCGGTAACGCTCCTCCAGGACGTGGCCGAGCCGCTGCAACTCGCGGTAGGCCGTGCGCTGGACCCCGGCCAGCGCGCTGATGGGCTGCGGCGTGCGGATCCCGGCCACCACGTCCTCGCCCTGGGCGTTCATCAGGAACTCGCCGTAGAACCGCCGCTCTCCCGACGCCGGATCGCGGGTGAAGGCCACGCCGGTGCCGGAGGTGTCTCCCTGGTTGCCGAACACCATGGTCTGGATGTTCACCGCCGTCCCCCAGTCGTCGGGGATGCCGTACATCTTCCGGTAGGCCGCCGCGCGGTCGTTGTTCCACGAGCCGAACACCGCGCCGATGGCGCCCCAGAGCTGCTCCACCGGATCCTCGGGGAACGGAACGCCACGCTGCCGCCTTACTTCGCGCTTGAACTGCGCTACGAGACCCTTCAGGTCCTCGGCGGTGAGCTCGGTGTCGTCACGGACGCCCCGGGCGCGCTTCTTGCGCTCCAGCAACGCCTCGAACACGTCGTGCGGGTCGGCCTTGTCGGGCTTCATGCCCAGCACCACGTCGCCGTACATCTGCACGAACCGGCGATAGGAGTCGTACACGAACCGCGCGTTGCCGGTGCGCCGTATCATGCCGGCCACGGTTTCGTCGTTGAGGCCCAGGTTGAGCACGGTGTCCATCATCCCGGGCATGGATTCACGCGCCCCCGAGCGGACCGACACCAGCAGGGGGTTGTCGCCGTCGCCGAAGCGCCGGCCCATGATCTTCTCCACCCGGGCCATGGCGCGGGCGACCTCCCGCTCCAGACCTTCGGGGTAAGTGCCCTGATTCTCGTAGAAATGGGTGCAGACGGCGGTGGAGATGGTGAAGCCGGGGGGCACCGGAACGCCCATCCGGGTCATTTCGTGGAGGCCCGCGCCCTTGCCGCCCAGGATCTCGCGCATGGAGGCCCGGCCCATCGCCTTGCCCGCCCCGAACGAGTAGACGTGGCGGGCCATCAACGGTCCCTCGTGCGCGGGTCGATGCGGCGCCGGAGCTCGTCCACCAGCCGGTCCACCGGAATCCTCACCTGGGTCATGGCGTCCCGGTCGCGCAGCGTCACCGTCCGGTCCTTCATGGTCTCGTGGTCCACGGTGATGCCGAAGGGGGTGCCGATCTCGTCCTGCCGCCGGTAGCGCCGCCCGATGGAGCCGGCCTGGTCATAGACCACCGGAAAGTGCTCTTTCAGGAGATCGCGGATCTCCTGCGCCCGCTCTGGCTGTCCTTCCTTCCTGAGCAGCGGGTAGACGCCGGCCTTGAAGGGCGCCAGGCGCGGGTCGAGACGCAGCACGATCCGCCGGTCGCCCTCCACTTCCTCCTCGTCGTACGCGTCCACCAGGAACGCCAGCAGGGGCCGGTCCACGCCGGCGGAGGGCTCGATGACGTAGGGGATGTAACGGCTGCGGGTGGCCTCGTCGAAGTAGGTCAGGTCCTTGCCGCTGTACTCCATGTGCTGCTTCAGGTCGAAATCGCCGCGGTTGGCGATGCCCTCGAGCTCGGACCAGCCGAACGGGAACTCGTACTCCACGTCCACGCAGGCCTTGGCGTAGTGGGCCAGCTCGTCGCTGCCGTGGGGGCGGATACGGAGGTTCCCGGCGCGGACGCCGTTGTCCACGTACCACTGGAGACGCGCTTCCTGCCAGGACTGGAAGGCCTCCTCATCCTCCCCGGGCTTGACGAAGTACTCGATCTCCATCTGCTCGAACTCGCGGGTGCGGAAGATGAAGTTGCCGGGGGTGATCTCGTTCCGGAAGCTCTTGCCGATCTGCGCGATGCCGAAGGGGATCTTCTGGCGCGCGGTGTCCAGCACGTTGGCGAAGTTGACGAAGATGCCCTGGGCCGTCTCCGGCCGGAGGAAAACCGTGCTGGCGGTATCCTCCACCGGCCCCATGAAGGTCTTGAACATGAGGTTGAACTGCCGCGCCGCGGTGAGCTCGCCGCCGCAGTCCGGGCAGACGCCGTCCTCGACGTGGTCCTCCCGGAAACGATGATGGCACGCCTTGCACTCCACCAGCGGATCGGAGAAGCCGGCGACATGGCCGGAAGCCTCCCACACCCGCGGGTGCATCAGGATCGAGGCGTCCAGGCCCACGGTGTCGTTGCGGCCGGTCACCACCGCCTTCCACCACGCCTCCTTGACGTTGCGCTTGAGTTCCACGCCCACGGGCCCGTAGTCCCAGGTGCTGCCGATTCCTCCGTAAATCTCGCTGGACGGAAAGATGAACCCTCTCCGTTTGCAAAGGTTGACGACCTTTTCCATCGTCGCGTGCTCGTTCATGGGTACTCTGGCTCTCCTGTGGTGTTGTCTGCCGGAACGGAGCCCGCCGGGACCTGGTGGCCTGTAACGTCCAAATGGAGGTCCCTAGTGAAACGAACCATCCAGGAAGGCTGCGGACTTCAGCTTCTTACTAATCTGGTACTGGATAAACAAGGGGACCACCGCACGGGTCTCCCGGAGCGCCGGCGGCGAGAATACCCGCGTTTCTCCGTGCATCCAGCCGTGTCGCTGGAAATGCGCCAGGATGTCCAACGCCTCGGTCGACAGGGGCACCGATTCCCGGCGGAGGCCGCTGCAGCCGCGGCACAGGACGCCGCCGTCCCGGGGACTGAACTCCCACCGGCCGTTGCCGGGCGAGGGCCGGACGCCGCAGCGCTGGCAATGCTCCAGGGTGGGCTGGAACCCGGCCAGCCGCAGCAGCGTCAACTCGAACGCGGTGAGAAACTCGGTCGACGCCTCGTTCTCCTCCAGGAACCGCAACCCGTCCCGCAGGTGGTCGAAAAGCGACAGGCTGTCGTCGCCGTCCCGCGTCAGTTCATCGGTGATTTCCACGAGATAGGAGGCGTGCGCGATCTTGGCCAGGGTCCGGGTTATCCCCCGGAACACGTACACCCAGTCGCAGGCGTGGACGAACGCCAGCGGACTGTTGGATCGCTGATGGAAACGCAACTGGACAAGCGTGAAGGGCTCCAGAACGTTCAGGAATCGTTTGCGGGACCGCTTGGCTCCCTTGGCGATGCCCCTGATCTTGCCGTAGTCCCGCGTAAGGAAAGAAACGATCTTGTCCGACTCGCCGTAGGCCCAGGATCGCAGCACGATGGCCGGGCTCGACCGTATCACCGGCACTCAAATCCCCCCCGACATGAACGGCGTCCCCTCGGTGCCTGGCAACCTGCCTCCCGGTCCCGCCGTGCAATCGTCGCTATCCGTACGTATACACCAAGGCGTCGAAAAAGTCGCGCCGGACCAGGTTCCTGCTTCCGCGGGAATGACGCTTTTGCGGCGATTTCAGCCACCTTGACAAGGTTCACTTCGGTGATTAACTTCTGTCCGCCGTCGCCGGGGGCAGGTGCGTCTTCGTACCGGCTGACCGGCTCTTTTTTCCGGACGAGGCATCGAAAACGAACCGCATCATGGCTGAAGACAACAAAGAACAAGCCCGGGCCGCCGAAGAAAACGAGGAGACGGCAACCCGACCCGAAGCCGGCGAGGCGCCTGTCGAGGCGCCGGAGCCGTCGGAGATCGAGCGGCTCGGGGCGGAGCTGGATGCCGCAAGAGAGGAAGCCCGGCGCCATCACGACCTTTACCTGCGCGAGGCGGCCGAGACCGAGAACTACAAGAAACGCGTAACCCGCGAGAAACAGGACGCTATCCGCTACGCCAACGAATCGCTGGTGCGCGATCTCCTGCCGGTGATCGACGACCTGGAGCGGGCGGCTCGGCACGCGCCGGGCGACGGTGACCCGCACGCGCTGGTGGACGGCATCGAGCTGGTGATCAAGGCCTGTCTCGAGGCGCTGCAGAAGCACGGGGTCACGCGGGTCACGGCCAAGGGACAACCCTTCGATCCCGAGAAACACGAAGCGTACGCCCAGGTGGAGACCGGCGAATGCGAGCCCAACACGGTGGTGGACGAGATCCATCCGGGCTACTACCTGGTCGACCGGCTGCTGCGGCCGTCCCTGGTAAGCGTCGCTAAGGCGCCGACTTTACGGGACAAATCATCGCTGGAAAATGGCGAATCGGCGGTTGAAAACGACCGGGGCGATGATTAGATTCACATTGAAACGCGGTTGAAGAACAAGGAGACGAAGAGATGGCAAAGGTCATAGGCATCGATCTTGGGACGACCAACTCCTGTGTTGCGATCATGGAGGGCAGCGACCCCAAGGTCCTGACCAATGCCGAGGGGAGCCGGACCACTCCTTCCGTCGTGGCTTTCTCGGAGAGCGGCGAGCGCCTGATGGGCCAGATCGCCCGGCGTCAGGCCATCACCAACCCTCAGAACACGGTTTTCGCGGTCAAGCGCCTGATCGGGCGGGTGTTCGACGACCCCATGGTGCAGAAGGCCCTGCCGCTCCTGCCCTACAAGATCGCCCGGTCGGACAAGGGCGACGCCTGGGTGGAGAGCCGCGGCAAGGGCTACAGCGCGCCCGAAATCTCCGCCTTCATCCTGCAGAAGATGAAGCAGACCGCCGAGGACTACCTGGGCGAGCCGGTGACCGCGGCGGTCATCACCGTGCCCGCCTACTTCAACGACAGCCAGCGGCAGGCCACCAAGGACGCCGGACGCATCGCCGGACTGGACGTGCAGCGCATCATCAACGAGCCCACCGCGGCCGCCCTGGCCTACGGCCTGGACAAGAAGGCGGACGAGAAGATCGCGGTGTTCGACCTGGGAGGCGGCACCTTCGACATTTCCATCCTGGAGCTGGGCGACGGCGTCTTCGAGGTCAAGGCCACCAACGGCGACACCTTCCTCGGAGGCGAGGACTTCGACCAGCGGATCATCGATTACCTCGCCGACGAGTTCAAGAAGGACCAGGGCATCGACCTGCGCGGCGATCAGATGGCGCTGCAGCGCCTCAAGGAGGCGGCGGAGAAGGCCAAGTGCGAGCTGTCCACCTCGGTGGAGACGGACATCAACCTGCCGTTCATCACCGCCGACCAGACCGGCCCCAAGCACATGAGCATCAAGCTGAGCCGCTCCAAGCTGGAGGCCCTCTGCGCAGACCTTATCGAACGGACCGAGGCGCCCTGCCGCCAGGCCCTGGCGGACGCCGGCTTCTCGGCCGGCGAGATCGCCGAGGTGATTCTGGTGGGCGGCATGACCCGCATGCCCGCGGTGCAGGAACGCGTCAAGAAGATCTTCGGCAAGGAACCGCACAAGGGCGTCAATCCCGACGAGGTGGTGGCCATCGGAGCCGCCATACAGGCGGGCGTGCTCACGGGCGACGTGAAGGACGTGCTGCTGCTCGACGTGACGCCGCTGTCCCTGGGCATCGAGACCCTGGGGGGCGTCTTCACCAAGCTGATCGAGCGCAACACCACCATCCCCACGAAGAAGAACCAGGTCTTTTCCACCGCCGCGGACAACCAGCCCTCGGTGACCATCAGCGTGCACCAGGGCGAGCGGGAGATGGCTCAGTACAACAAGCTGCTCGGGCAGTTCAACCTCGAGGGCATACCGCCGGCCCCGCGCGGCATGCCGCAGATCGACGTCACCTTCGACATCGACGCCAACGGCATCGTGCACGTCTCCGCCAAGGATCTCGGAACCAGCAAGGAGCAATCCATCAAGATCACCGCTTCCAGCGGGCTCAGCGAGGAAGAGATCCGGAACATGGTGAAGGACGCCGAGGTCCACGCGGAAGAGGACAAGAACCGCAAGGACGCGGCCGAGGCGCGCAACCAGCTCGACTCGCTGGTCTATTCCACCGAGAAATCGCTGAAGGAATACGGCGACGACCTGGACGCCGAGGTCAAGTCCAACATCGAGGCGGCCCTCGAGAAGGCCCGGAAGGCGCTGGAGGGCGAGGACGCCGGGGCCATGCGGGCCGCGGCCGAGGAACTGAACCAGGCCTCCCACAAGCTGGCCGAAGCCATGTACGCCAAGGCGTCGCAGCAACAGGCCCAGCAGAATCCCACGCAACAGCCGCCGGAGTCCGGCGAGACCCAGTCCGACGACAACGTGGTGGACGCCGACTTCGAGGAGGTCAAGGAAGAGGAGCAGGAAACGAAGTTGTAGGGGCGGTTTTCAAACCCGCCCGCGCCCGCATCGCACCATCGGTCGATACAGCCTCCCAGGCGGGACTAGACATTGGACAAACGGGACTACTATGAAATTCTCGGCCTGAGCCGCAACGCCGGCGAGGACGAGCTCAAGAAGGCTTACCGCAAGCTGGCGCTCCAGTACCATCCCGACCGGAACCCGGGCGACAAGCAGGCGGAGGAGAAGTTCAAGGAACTCTCCGAAGCGTATTCGGTGCTCTCCGATCCGGAGAAGAGGTCCAAATACGACCAGTTCGGCCACGCCGCCTTCGGCGAAACCGGTCCGTTCGCCGGCGGCTTCGACTTCTCCCAGGGTTTCGAGGACATTTTCGGCGACATTTTCGGCGAGTTCTTCGGCGGATCGTCCCGGGGCAGGGCCAGGTCCCGGGCCCAGCGGGGCGACGACCTGCGCTACAACCTCGAGATCACCTTCGAGCAGGGCGCCTTCGGCACCGAGAAGAAGATCAAGATCCCGCGCCACGGACCCTGCGACGAGTGCGAGGGCAGCGGCGCCGAGAAGGGCACCTCGCCGCAGACCTGTCCCGCCTGCAAGGGCTCGGGACAGATGGCCTTCCAGCAGGGCTTCTTCACCGTATCCCGCACCTGCAGCCAGTGCGGCGGGCAGGGCCGGGTGATCCCCCATCCCTGCACCATGTGCGGCGGCGCCGGCCTGACCCGGAAGTTCCACACCATCAACGTCAAGATCCCGGCGGGCGTCGACACGGGTTCGCGGCTCAAGCTGCGGGGCGAGGGGGAAAACGGCGCCCGGGGCGGCCCGCCCGGAGACCTGTACGTGGTCATCATCGTCCAGGACCACGCGATCTTCGCCCGGGAAGGAACCGACGTCATCTGCGAGATGCCCATCAGCTTCGTCAACGCCACCCTCGGAGCCGAAATCGAGGTGCCCACGCTGGAGGGCAAGGTCAAGATGAAGATCCCGCCGGGGACCCAGTCGCACGCGGTCTTCCGCCTGAAGGGCAAGGGGATCAAGGACGTGCACGGGGGGCGCCGGGGCGACGAGCACGTGCGCGTGCTGGTGGAGACGCCGACACGCCTCAACGCCCGCCAGAAGAAGCTGCTCAAGGACTTCGCCGAGGAAGGCGGGGAGGAAGCCCATCCTATTGCCAAAGGGTTCTTCGAGAAGGTAAAGGAACTGTTCGACTGAGGGCAACGCATGGACGTATCGGACAAGGACACCGCGGAGCTCGTGGCGGACCGGCCGGTGAGCGACATCCCCGACGTCATACCGCTCCTGCCCATCCGCGACATCGTCATCTACCCGTACATGATGATTCCCCTGTTCGTCGGACGGGAGATCTCCATCAACGCGGTGAACGAGGCGCTGGCGCGGGACCGCCACATCTTCCTGGTGGTGCAGAAAGACCCCACCGAGGACGACCCCGAGGCCGAGGACCTGTACCGCGTGGGCACGATAGCCACCATCCTGCGCATGCTGAAGCTCGACGACGGGCGGGTGAAGATCCTCGTGCAGGGCCTCACCAAGGGCGCCGTCGAAGAGGTGCTGCAACAAGAGCCCTATTTCGAGGTGCGGATCGAGAAGGTCGTCGAGCAGCAGGTCATCGAACTGTCCATCGAGGTCGAGGCGCTCATGCGCAGCGTCAAGGAGAAGATCGAGCAGATCCTCAACCTCAAGAACCTCCCGCCGGAAATCGTCATGGTCACCGACAACGTCGTCGACCCCGGCGTGCTGGCGGACCTGGTGGCCTCCAACCTGCGGCTCAACATCGAAGAGAGCCAGTCCATCCTGGAGATCTATGAACCCATCGAACGGTTGAAGAAGGTCAACGACCTGCTCACCCGCGAGCTCGAGCTCGCCACCATGCAGGCGCGTATCCAGAACCAGGCCAAGGACGAGATGAGCAAGACCCAGCGGGAGTACTTCCTGCGGGAGCAGCTCAGGCAGATCCACCAGGAGCTCGGGGAGGGCGACGAGAAGACCGAGGAAATGAACGAGCTCAAGGCCCAGATCGACAAGGCCGGCATGCCCGCGGAGGTCCAGAAGGAGGCCACCAAGCAGCTCAAGCGGCTGGAGCAGATGCACCCCGAGTCCTCCGAGTCCTCCCTGGTGAGGACCTACCTGGACTGGATGGTGGAGCTCCCCTGGAGCGAGCGCACCGAGGACAACCTCGACCTGAAGAAGGCCAAGGAAGTCCTGGACGAGGACCACTTCAACCTGGAGAAGATCAAGGAGCGGTTTCTCGAGTACCTGGCGGTGAACAAGCTGCGGCAGAAGATCCGCGGCCCCATCCTCTGCTTCGTGGGCCCGCCGGGGGTCGGCAAGACCTCCCTCGGAAAATCCATCGCCCGCGCCCTCGGACGGAACTTCGTGCGCATCTCGCTGGGCGGCATCCGGGACGAGGCGGAGATCCGGGGGCACCGCCGGACCTACGTGGGGGCCCTGCCCGGACGGATCGTACAGGGCATGAAGCAGGCCGGCACCAACAACCCGGTGTTCATGCTGGACGAGCTCGACAAGCTCGGCAACGACTTCAGGGGCGACCCGTCGGCGGCTCTGCTGGAGGTCCTCGATCCGGAGCAGAACCACGCGTTCAGCGACCACTACCTGAACGTCCCGTTCGACCTGTCCAGCGTGCTGTTCATCTGCACCGCGAACCTGCTGGACACGGTTCCGCCGGCGCTGAGGGACCGCATGGAGGTGATCAACCTCTCCGGCTACACCAACGAGGAGAAACTGGAGATCGCCCGGCGGTTCCTTATCCCGCGGCAACTGCAGGAGGCCGGTATCTCCGACGATCTGCTGGACGTCTCCAACGACGCGGTGCTACGCATCATCGAGCAGTACACGCGCGAAGCCGGTCTCCGGAACCTCGAGCGGGAGATGGCGGCGATCTGCCGGAAGGTGGCGCGCAAGGTGGCGGACGGCCGCACCAGCCGTACCCGGATCACCCGGAGGAACCTGCACCAGTTTCTGGGCCCCGCCAGGTTCCTGGCGGAAGAGACCCACGAGCAGAACGAGATCGGCGTCGCCACGGGGCTGGCCTGGACCAGCGCCGGCGGCGAAGTGCTGCACGTCGAAGCCTCGCTGTCCAAGGGCCGCGGCAACCTGACCCTCACGGGACAGTTGGGCGACGTCATGCGGGAGTCGGCCCAGGCCGCGGTGAGCTACGCCCGGGCCCATGCGAAGCATCTGGGACTCGAAGAGAACTTCTACCAGAAGCAGGACATCCACATACACGTCCCGTCCGGCTCCATACCCAAGGACGGCCCTTCCGCCGGGATCACCATGGGTACCGCCCTCATCTCGGCTCTGACCCGGCGGCCGGTAAGCCGGAGCGTGGCCATGACCGGGGAGATCACGCTCCGGGGCCGCGTGCTGCCCGTGGGCGGCCTGAAGGAGAAGTGTCTGGCGGCGTTTCGTTCCGGGGTCGCGACGGTGGCCATTCCGTTCCAGAACCGCAAGGACCTCGAAGAGATTCCGCGTCCCTTGCGCAACAAGCTGCATTTCATCCTGGCGCGCAACATGAACGACGTGCTGGCGGCGGCCTTCGGAGACACGCCGCCCGACAGCCCGGTCCACCCCGAGCCGAAAACCAGGGCCGCGGCCAAGAACAGAAAGCCGGCCCGGCGGACCCGCCCCAAGGGCGCGGGGGGCAGGACGGTTCCCGCCAACGCGTGAACCGGGACGCCCAGGGATTTGGCGTACGGGCGGGTTGCAAACCCGCCCGTGCCCGTACACGCGACGGAGCGCGCAAGAGCGCTAACGCCCCATGAGACTTCGGGATTTGGGAGAGTTCGGGCTCATCGACCTGATCCGGAGGAAGACCCCGCGGACGCGCGGCGTACGTCTGGGCATCGGCGACGACGCCGCCCGGGTCTCCACTCCCGAGGACTCGCTTCTGTTCACTTCGGATCTTCTCATCGAAGGCGTCCACTTCAACCTCGACTGGATCTCGATGCGGGACCTCGGGCACAAGTCCCTCACCGCAAGCCTGAGCGACATCGCCGCCATGGGCGGACGGCCGGCCTATTTCCTGTTGTCGGCGGCCCTGCCCGACGTCGCCATGCAGCGGGCGGCCGCGCTCGTCCGGGGCATTCACGCCCTGGCCGCGGAGCACCGGGTGGCGCTGGTGGGAGGCGACACCTGCGCGGCGGACCGGGTGATCATCGACGTGTTCCTGGCCGGCTTCGCCCCCTACGGGGCGGTCACCCGGGGCGGCGCCAGGGTGGGCGACGACATCTACGTCACCGGCACGCTGGGAGACTCGGCGCTGGGTCTGACACTGCTTTCCAAGCCCCGGCCCACGGTCTCCGCCAGGGACCGGAACTACCTCGTCCGGCGGCACCACCACCCCACCGCCCGGGTGAACACCGGCATGCAACTGGCGAAGGAAGGCCTCGCCCGGGCCATGGTGGACGTCAGCGACGGGCTTGCCCAGGACCTGGGCCACATCTGCCGGGCCAGCGGCACCGGGGCGGTGGTACGACAGGACCGGGTGCCGCTGTCGCGCGCCTTCGGCCGCGTCGCGGGCGCGGACGACCTGACCTGCGCGCTGGCCGGCGGCGAAGACTACGAGCTGCTGTTCACCGCGGCCGGCGACGCCCGCCAGGGAGTGGAGCGCGTGGCCCGGCGAACCGGCGTCCCCATCACCCGCATCGGCGAATGCGTGCCCCGAAAGCAGGGCCTCACGCTGGTGGACCCGCGGGGGGAAAGCACACCGCTGGCGGCACCGGGCTACGACCACTTTCACCCGGCCCCGGCCAACCCCGCCCCGGTCAGCTCGGCCGCGCCGTCCCTGGATTCCCGCCCCCCTCCGTCATTCCCGCGAAAGCGGGAATCCAGGGGCGGCGCGACGGGGAGCTAGTGTGGTGTCGGATTAATTAGTTGAAAAATAATGCAGTGTGTCGTAGCATGGGGAGAAAGGACAGGAGGGCACCATGGCACGACCCCCTGCATTGA
>LXNJ01000928.1_pt1 | contig 18577 bp, 13 predicted proteins | sample 809081 | NCBI WGS metagenome assembly LXNJ01 (sample SAMN04870510, study PRJNA318959) | sponge metagenome | biome: sponge; feature: marine sponge reef; material: water | host: Petrosia ficiformis | place: Greece: Milos, Mediterranean Sea | collected 2013-05-29 | depth 5-7 m
GCTGGCCGGCGCCACCCGGCTGTTCGCGGTGGGAGGGGCGGGGGCGGTGGCGGCCATGGCGTACGGCACCGAGTCGGTGCCGGCGGTCGACGCGGTGGTGGGGCCGGGGAACCGCTGGGTCACCGAAGCCAAGCGGCAGGTGGCGGGCGACGTGGTCATCGACGCGCCCGCCGGCCCCTCCGAGATCGCGGTGGTCGCCGACGACACCGCGCCCGCCCGGCTGGTCGCGCTCGAGATGGTCGCCCAGGCCGAGCACGACCCGGACGCATCGGCCGTGCTGATCACGCCCAGCGCCCGCCTCGCCGCGGAGGCGCGGCGGGAACTGGGCGTGATCGTGACGGGGGCGGCGCGGCGGCGGGTGGTCAGCGAGGCGCTGGCCACCCGCGGCGCGATCGTCCTGACGCGCTCGCTCGACGAAGCCACCAGCTTCGCGCGCGCCTACGCGCCCGAACATCTCGCCCTCTACCTGGCCGACCCGGACGCCGCCATGGAGCACGTCCCCACGGCGGGCACGGTCTTCCTGGGGCCGGCCAGCTCGGTTGCCTTCGGAGACTACATGACCGGCGCCAACCATGTGCTTCCCACGGCGGGTCTTTCCCGGTCGTATTCGGGCCTGTCCACCGACCATTTCGTGCGCGCGTACACCTGGCAGCGCATTCTGCCCGAGGCGGCCGCGTCGCTCGCGCGGCCGGTGGCCCGCCTGGCCCGCCTCGAGGGACTCCCCGGTCACGCCGAAACCGCTCTTGCAAGGATGACCCCATGAGCCCGTTTCCCCGCGAAGCCTTCCGCGCGCTCAAGCGCTACACCCCGATCGAGGATCCCGTCGAGATCGAGCTCTCCGACAACACCAACCTCTGGGGGTGCCATCCCGACGCCCTTTCGGTGATGCGTGGCGCGCGCTCCGGCGACATCTCCAACTACCCGCAGGCCTATTCGAGCGACCTGCGCGACGCGGTCGCCGCGAAGTTCGACGTTCCCGCCGACTGCGTCATCACCGGATGCGGCTCCGACGACGTCCTCGACTCGACCTTCCGCGCGGTGTGCGAACCGGGTGCGCGGGTGGCGTTTCCGGACCCCACCTTCCTGATGATCCCGCACCTGCTGGTCGTCAACAGCCTCCGGGGAGTCCCGCTGGGAGACGCGCGCCGGCCGCCCTCGCCACGGCAGCTGCTGGACGCCGATGCGGACCTCATCTACGTCTGCACCCCCAACAACCCCACCGGCACCGCCCTCTCACGGGCCTGGATCGACGAACTTCTGGACGGAGTGGGATCCACCGGTCCGGTGGTCATCCTCGACGAGGCGTACTACGAGTTCGGGTTGGCGTCCCCCGGCTACGACCCGGGCGACGAGTCGCTCGTCGAACGCGCGCTCGCGGTTCCGCGCATCATGATCGCGCGCACCTTCTCGAAGGCATACGGCCTCGCCGGGCTGCGCGCCGGGTTCGGCATCGCACACCCGGATCTGCTGGGCGAGGTCGAAAAGGCCCGCGGTCCCTTCAAGGTCGGTCTGCTCGCGGAGCGGGCGGCGGCGGCGGCGCTGCGCGACCGGTCGGGCTGGCTCGAACCCACCGTGCGCGAGATCGTCGCCTGCCGCGAGCACCTGGTGGCCGAACTGCGGCGGCGCGGCGGCGACCCCCTGCCCTCTTCCGCGAACTTCATCATGCTGCCGGTGCCGGCTCCCGCCGTCGAAGTGACCCGGGAGATGATCGCCCGGGGCATCGCGGTGCGCCCCTTCCCCGGCGTGCCCGGCGCGGGCGAGGCGCTGCGCGTGACGGTGGGTCCGCCACCGGTCATCGAGCGGTTCATCGAGGCGTGGGAGGAGATCTGCCGCCCGGCCGCCGGGGATGCGAACCAGGAAACCGTCGCAGCCGAGGCTGCGGGATGACGCTGCGCGTCGGCGTCTTCGACTACGGCGCGGGCAACCTGCATTCCCTGGTCAAGGCCATCGAGGTGTCGGGCGCGGTCACGCAGGTCTTCACCAATCCTCGAGAGGCGCTCTCGGCGGGCGCGCTGGTCCTTCCCGGGGTGGGTTCCTTCGCGACCGCGGCAGGCGCGCTCGACGGCGCCGGAGACGAGGTGAGGGAGGCGCTGGAGGAGGGCCTGCCGTGCCTGGGCATCTGTCTCGGCATGCAGATCCTCTTCGAGGAGAGCGACGAGGGCGGCGGCCCGGGCATCGGCTTCCTGTCCGGACGCGTGGAGCGGCTGCGGGGAGAGATCGTGCCGCACATGGGATGGAACGACGTGGCCACGGGGGACGATCCGCTCTTCGCGGACACGCCGAACCTCGTCGCCTACTACGCCAACAGCTACGTCTGCCGCCCCCGGGACGATGGTGCGGTGACCGCCTGGACCGAGTACCAGGGCGACCGGTTCGCGGCCGGCGTGCGCCGCGGGCGCTGCTGGGGGACCCAATTCCACCCGGAAAAGAGCTCCCGGCCCGGACTGCGCATTATCGCCAACTTCCTCGCGGAGGCGGCGCGGTGAACCGGAGATCCGCCCGGGGGAACGGGCCCTTCGAGGCCGCAGCGGGAGCCGGCCCGTGATTGCCGTCCCCGCGGTCGACGTCAGCGGAGGACGCTGCGTACAGTGGGTGGGCGGGCTTCCCGAGACCGAGCGGGTCTCCCTCCCCGATCCCCCGGCGGTGGCCGCGCGCTGGTGGCGCAAGGGCTTCGGCACCCTGCACGTCGTGGACCTGGACGCCGCGCTGGGCAGGGGCGACAACCGGGCCCTGGTGCGCGCGCTGATCGCCAGCACGGGTGCGGTCACCCAGTTCGGGGGCGGGGTGCGGGACCGTGAGGGCATCGAGCGGGCGCTCGCGGCGGGCGCCGACCGGGTCATCGTGGGCACCCGGGCCGTCGAGGACTTCGCGTGGCTCGCGCGCGCGACGGCGGCATTCCCCGGCCAGGTGGTGGTCGCCGCCGACATGCGCGACGGAAAAGTGCTGCGCCGGGGCTGGACCCGGAGCAGCGACACGACCATCGAGGACTTTCTGGCGGCGTTGGACGATCTTCCTGTTGCGGGGGTACTGTGCACGGACGTGGCCCGCGAGGGCCGGGTGCAGGGCAGCGACCTGGAGCGGGCCGGCGCCGTCATCCGGGCGTCGCGACATCCCGTATGGATGTCCGGGGGCATCAGCGGGCTGGACGAGCTGCGCCGCCTGGGGCGGGCGGGAGCCACGGGGGCGGTCCTGGGTATGGCCCTCTACGACGGCACACTGTCCGTCGAGGCGGTGGCCCGCGAGTTCGGTGGATGATGCAATCGAAAGACCGAGGAGCTGTGACGATGGGCGGGATCCTGCGCGAGACCGGGGAGACGCGGGTCCGCGTCGAGGTGAAGCGGGGCGGCGGGTCCCCCCGCATCGACACCGGCGACGGCTTTCTCGATCACATGCTGGTGACCTTCGCCCGCTACTCGGGGCTGGAGCTCGCGGTCGAGGCGCGCGGCGACCTGCACCACCATCTCGTGGAGGACGTGGCGATCGCCCTGGGGATGGCGCTGGCCGACATCGTTCCCGAGCATGCGGCGCGCTACGGCCAGGCGCTGATACCGATGGACGAGGCGCTGGTCCAGGCCGCGATCGACACCGGCGGGCGCGCGTATTACGTCGGCGATCTGCCCACGAGCCTCGCCGATCACTTCTTCCAGAGCCTGTCCACGCATCTCGCCGCGACCCTGCATATCCGCGTCATCCGGGGCCGCAACCGCCATCACGTGATCGAGGCCGCGGTGAAGGCGACGGGACTCGCCCTGCGCCAGGCGCTCGAGGAGGGGGACGGCGTCTTCAGCACCAAGGGCTCGGTGCGGGTGACGCGCGATCCCGCACCCGGCAACTAGATCCGGCCATGTTGCGACCTCGAATCGTCGTTTGTCTTGACGTCCGGGATGGACGCGTGGTCAAGGGGACCCGCTTCGTGAACCTGCGCGACGTGGGGGATCCGGTGGAGCTGGCCGGCCGCTACGAGGCCGACGGGGCCGACGAGGTGGTCTTTCTGGACATCACCGCGTCCCACGAGGGTCGCGCCACGCTGCTCGATACGGTTCGCAGGACGGCGGAAGAGCTCTTCATCCCCTTGACCGTCGGGGGCGGGGTCCGGTCCGTGGATGACGTGGGCGCGCTGCTGCGGGCGGGCGCCGACAAGGTGAGCGTCAATTCCGCCCTGGCCCGCCAGCCGGAACTCGCCGCCGAGTGCGCGGCGCGCTACGGCAGCCAGTGTCTGGTCGCCAGCATCGACGCGGCGCGCGAGGGGGATGGATGGCGCGTATACACGCACGGCGGCAGGTTGCCCAAGGACCTGGACGCGGTCGAGTGGGCCGCCGAGTGCGCCCGGCGGGGAGCGGGCGAGATCCTGCTCACGAGCATTGACCGGGACGGCTCCCGCATCGGTTATGATCTGGAGCTGACCCGGCAGGTCGCCGCGCGGGTATCGGTGCCGGTGGTGGCCTCCGGCGGCGGCGGTTCGGCGGCGGACGTGCTGGAGGTGCTTACCTCGGGAAAAGCCTCCGCGGCCCTGCTGGCCGGTATTCTGCACGACGGGGTGACCACCGTGACGAACATTAAATCCGTACTCACGGCGCGAGGAATGTCGATGCGATCGTCGAACGGCGCCGGAAGGAGCGACCCGGGATGACCGTCCCACCCGATGCACTGACCCGAGACGAACCGCCGGCCCCGCTTCCGGGCCGACGCATTCTGCGAACGCGTGACCTGAGCTACGTGAGTTTCCGGGCCGACGGCCTCGTTCCCGTGATCGCGCAGGACGCCACGACCGACGAAGTCCTCATGCTGGCGTACGGCAACCGCACCTCGCTCGCCCTGACCCTGGATACGGGCCAGATGTATTACTGGTCCCGGTCCAGGAAGGAGATCTGGCGCAAGGGCGCGACCTCCGGGAACGTGCTGTCGCTGGCATCGCTGCACCTGGACTGCGACGCGGACGCGGTGCTGGCGAAAGTGCGCCCGGCCGGGCCGGTGTGCCACACGGGTGCGCGAACCTGCTTCGTCGAACCCGGCACCGATGAACCGAAGCCGACCGTCGCCGTTCCCGGCGAAGACGATTCCGGGGGACGACCCACCTTCCGCGGAGGCGAGGTTCTGGACAACCTCTGGGTCACGCTGCGCTCCCGCGCGAAGGAAATGCCGCCGGGCAGCAACACCGCGCTCCTGCTCGCGGACACCAACCTCCGGCTCAAGAAGCTGGGCGAGGAGCTGGTGGAGCTGACCGTCGCACTGACGCGGCGTGACCCTGCCGCGATTACCGAGGAGGCCGCCGACCTCCTGTACCATCTGATGGTCGCGCTCATGGGCGCGGGCGTCTCGCTGCACACCGTCGGCGCCGAGCTCGCCCGCCGCGCGGGCGACAAACCACCTCGAACGGAGGAATGACGCATGACTTCCGCATTGCTTGCCATATTCACCATCATCGCCGGTGGAGTCATCCGCCTGTTTTCCACCACCACCGGCCGCAATCAGGGCATGACCAGGCTCATCTCCTACGGGGTGATGACGGCCGGCGTCGCCCTCCTGGCGATGAACTCCGTCATCCTGATTGATGTCGGGGAGGTGGCCGTGGAACACTTTCTGGGCAACGTCAACCAGCGTCCACACGCGCAGGGCGTCCATGTCGTGAATCCCTTCGCCAGCATCGAAAGGATGTCCGTGCGCGAGCAGAGCTTCCCGCCGGGAGGCACGGTCGAGCGCATCGAGGCCCAGACCAGCGAGCAGCTGAACGTGACGCTCGAGGTGTCGATTCTCTATCAGATCGAGGGCAGCAGGACCCCCACGCTGTTCCAGGAACTTGGAACCGAGCGGCAGATCACGAACGCCATCGTCCTCAACTCGGTGCGAAACGGGGTGCGCGACGCGGTCGCCACGCGCTCGATCAACGAGATCTTCTCGCCGGACCGCGCCGAGCTCGCCGACAACATCGAGGGAGCCATCCAGAGCAATGCGCAGGATCGCATCCAGGTGGTGCAGGCCTTCGTGCGCGACATCCAGGCCCCGGAGGGCGTGCGCCAGGCCATCGAGGAGCGCCAGCAGCGCGAGCAGCAGGTGGCGCAGGAGCGCTTCCAGACCGAGATCATCCAGGAGCGCGCCCGCCAACAGATCGAGGAGGCGAGAGGCATCGCCGAGGCGCAGCAGATCATCTCCGAAGGCCTGACCCCGGAGTACCTGACCTTCCACTACATCGAGAAGCTCGGCGAGCTGCCCGCGGGCTCGGTGGTGTACGTGCCCACCGAGGGCGGGATCCCGCTCATGCGCTCGCTCGGGGGCGGAAACTAGAGAGCGATGGGGGTTTCCGGGCCGGATTCCCGCGGGGCGCCGGCGGAACCCCGGGACGACCGTCGCACGAAGTCGGCGTCCGGGGTCCGCCGCGCGCAATCGGCGGCCGGGGGGGAGTGCGGGAAAGCGCGCCGACCGCTCCCGGTCCGCGGGCGAACGCGCGCGGCATGGATGGTCACCACCCTCGGGCTTGCCGCCCTGGCCGCTTCCTGCTCCCCCCTGTACGTCCTGCGCGCGGGATGGGAAGAGGCGCGCATCCTGACGGCCCGCCGGCCGATCGAGGACGTCATCCTCGACCCGGAGACCGACGACAGCACGCGCGGCAAGCTCACCTTCGCCCGACTGGCGCGCGCCTTCGCCATCGAGGAGCTCGGGCTCGACGTCGGCGACTCCTACACGACCTACACCCGCCTCGACCGCGACACCCTGGCGATGGTGCTGTCCGCAGCCGAAAAGGACCGACTGGCGGCAAGGACCTGGTGGTTCCCCGTGGTGGGCCGGGTTCCCTACCGGGGGTTCTTCGACCTGGACGACGCGCTCGACGAACAGCGCAAGCTGGAGGACGAGGGGTTCGACACCTGGCTGCGCCCCACCTCGGCCTTCAGCACGCTGGGGTGGTTCGCGGACCCGCTGATGTCCACCGTCCTGCGCCAGGACGAGATCGGGGTGGTCCAGACCATCCTGCACGAGGTCTCGCACGCCCACCTCTGGGTGGCGGGAAGCGTCAGCTTCAACGAGAGCTTCGCCACCTTCGTGGGCAATGCGGGCGCGGCCGCATTCTTCTGCGCCGATTCCGGCGAAATCGAGACCGTACGGTGCACGCGCGCACGTCGGCGCTGGGGCGACGCGATGAAGTTCTCGGTATTCCTGGACGGCCTGGTGGCGGACCTGGAACGCGTCTACGACGATGCCGCGCGAACCCGGGAAGAACGCCTCTCGGCGCGTGAACGGGTTTTCGCGGAGGCTCTGGCGCGCTTCACCGCCGAAGTGCAACCGACCTTCGAAGCGAGCACCTACGCGGGCTTCGTGGACACCCCGCTCAACAACGCCACGCTGCTCGCGCGCATGCGCTATTACCATCGGTTGCCCGACTTTCAGGCGCTGCTCGACGACCACGACGGTGACCTGAGGACCGCGGTGGCCTGGATCGCGTCACGGGCTCCGGAACTCGCCGATCCGTTCGACGTGCTGCCGCGCTCTTCCGCGGCATCTACGGATGGAATATCGTAACTTTCTTTGTTTATTAGGGTTATGAAATCATGTCTCCGACGGATGCGGTCGGGAGTCCCACCTGAACTCTTGATGGAGGCAGGCACCATGCGACGGACCGGAATGAAACTCGTGATGGCATTGCCGCTCATCATGCTTGGCTCGGCGTGCGTCTCCACGGGCAGCAGTGATGGAACTCGCCGCGACCCCGACCTGATCCTGGCCGAGGAGCTGGCGGACTATTCCACCATGAGGCTTACCGACGCGATCCGTCAGCTGCGCCCCCGCTGGATGAGCGTGCGTGGATCGGCCACGGGTAGCGCGGTGCCCGTCGTCATGGATGGCGGGGTTCCGCAGGACTGGGCGATCCTGGATTCGCTCCGCCCCGACCAGGTGCAGTCGATTCGCTTTCACAGCGCTGCCGACGCCACCATGCGGTGGGGGACAGGCTACCCCAACGGGCTGATCGAGGTCTTGACCCTGAGAGGACGGGGAGGCTGGTAGCGGCGCGTCCGCCCGTCGGCGGCGTTCCCCTTCGGGAGCCGCCATCCAGTCACGGATGACGGCGCACGGGGACGGCCCGAACGGGGCGCCCGCGGAGGTTGCGAGAGGCTTTGCCGGGCGCGAACGTATGGGTATGGAAGACACCCCCACCCATAGTTACTCCCCCTCCCGGGTCGAAGCGAAGTGGCAGCGAATCTGGGAGGAGCGGGGCGCCAACGCGTTCTCGGCCGAAGAACTGCGCGACTCCGGGTCGCCGTTCTTCAACCTCATGATGTTCCCCTACCCCTCCGCCGAGGGGCTTCACGTGGGCAACATCTACGCCTTCACCGGCGCCGACATCCACGGGCGCTATCAGCGGCTCCGCGGCCACGACGTCTTCGAGCCCATCGGCTTCGACGCCTTCGGCATCCACTCCGAGAACTTCGCGCTGAAGCACGGGACCCATCCGATGGACCTGATCCCGGCCAACGTCGCCAACTTCACGCGCCAGCTGCGCCGTATCGGGGGAATGTTCGACTGGGATCACTCGGTGGACACCACCTCCCCCGACTACTACCGCTGGACCCAGTGGATCTTTCTGAAGCTGCTCGAGGCCGGGCTCGCCGAGCGAAAGAAGGCGCCCGTCAACTGGTGCCCGTCATGCATGACCGTGCTGGCCAACGAACAGGTCGAGGACGGCCTGTGCGAGCGCTGCGACGCCACCGTCGAACAGCGGGTGATCGCCCAGTGGTTCTTCCGCATCAGCGACTACTCCCAGCGGCTGCTCGACAACCTGGACCACATCGACTGGTCGGAGTCGACGCGCAAGGCGCAGGCGAACTGGATCGGCCGCAGCGAGGGCGCCCGGCTCGACTTCCCGGTGGCCGGCTCGGACGAGGTCATCGAGGTCTTCACGACCCGCCCGGACACCATCTTCGGGGCGACCTACATGGTGCTCGCTCCCGAGCACCCGCTGGTGGACGGCATCACCGCCCCCTCCCATCGCGACGACGTGCGCGCGTACATCGACCGCGTGGCGGCCATGGACGTGGTCAGCCGCCAGAAGACGGCCGGCGAGAAGACCGGCGTCTTTACCGGAGGGCACTGCGTGAACCCCGCCACCGGCGCGGAAATCCCGGTCTGGGTCGCGGACTACGTGCTCGCCGGGTACGGCACCGGGGCGATCATGGCGGTGCCCGGCCACGACGAGCGCGACTTCGAGTTCGCCAACGAGTTCGGGCTGCCCGTGGTGCGGGTGGTGGCGGGGCCGGAAGACGGTGCCGACACCCCGCTCGAGGAGGCCTACACCGACAACGCCGCCGGGCGCATGGTCAACTCCGGGCGCTTCGACGGGCTGAGCGTGCCGGAGGGCAAGGCCGCCATCACCGCCGCCCTGGAAGAGCGGGGGCTGGGCGAGAAGCAGGTCAACTACCAGCTGCGCGACTGGTGCATCTCGCGCCAGCGCTACTGGGGCCCGCCCATCCCCATCGTGTACTGCCCGGACTGCGGCGCGGTCCCGGTCCCCGAGCGGGAGCTGCCGGTGATCCTGCCCCGCGTCGAGGACTTCAAGCCCGACGACGACGGCGTGAGCCCACTCGCGCGCGTGGAGTCGTGGTACAGCGTGGACTGTCCGGCCTGCGGGGGCGCCGCGCGCCGCGAGACCGACGTCTCTGACACCTTCCTGGACAGCTCCTGGTACTTCCTGCGCTATCCGTCGGTGGGACGCGACGACATCGCCTTCGACCCGGACATCACCCGGCGCTGGCTCCCGGTGGACAGCTACATCGGCGGCAACGAGCACGCGGTGCTGCACCTGATGTACGCGCGCTTCATCACCATGGCGCTGCACGACATCGGGCTGCTGGACTTCGAGGAACCCTTCAGCCGCTTCCGCGCCCACGGCATCATCGTCAAGGACGGGCGCAAGATGTCGAAGACCCGCGGCAACGTGGTCACGCCCGATCCGGTCATCGAGGAGTTCGGCGCCGACACCTTCCGCCTGTACCTGATGTTCCTGGGGCCCTTCACCGAGGGCGGGGACTACCGCGACGACGGCATCCGGGGACCGCTGGGCTTCCTGAGGAGGCTCTGGGACGCCGTGCTGCGCGCCGCGGACAACGACGCCGATCCCGATCCCCGGCTGGAAGGGCGGCTGCACCGCACCATCGAACAGGTGACGCGCCAGATCGCGGATCTCCAGTACAACACCTGCATCTCGGGGATGATGGAGTACCTGAACGCGGTGCGCGCGGGGGGACGGACACCGGCGCGGGCCGAGATCGAGCCCGTCGTGCTCATGGTGGCGCCCTTCGCGCCGCACATCGCCGAGGAGCTGTGGGAGCGGCTCGGACACGAGGGCGGCCTGTTCGGGCGCGCCCGCTGGCCCGAATACGATCCGGAAAAGGCCAGGCGGCGCATCGTGAAGTTGGCGATTCAGGTCAACGGCAAGGTGCGCGGCACCATCGAGGGTCCTTCGGAGATGAGCCAGGAGGATGCGGTGGCGCTCGCGCGCGAGCAGGAGAACGTCGCGCGCTTCCTCCGGAACGGGAGCGTGCGACGGGTGATCTACGTGCCGGGACGGCTGATCAACCTGGTGGTCGGGTGAGGTTGGTTCCCCGGCACACCGCGCCGGCGTATTGCGCCCGCTCCAGCCCTGTTCTTTCCCGCCACGCAAGCCGTAGCCGCTGCTCCGCCCGGTCGCGCGCGCCACGCCCGCGTGCTGCGAACTGCATGCGCAGCATTCACTTATCGCGGCGTCGGGATTCGCAATTACACAATTTACGCATTTTGCGTATTTCCGTCGCTTGTCCCTGCCCGCCGCTTCGTCCCCGCCCCGCTCCCGCACCCTGAGGAAAGGCTGAAATGCCCGCTTCCCCGCTTCCGGACCCCGCACTTTCGCGCCTCGCCATCGACGCCGTGCGCGTGCTCTCGATGGATGCAGTTCAGAAGGCCAACTCCGGTCATCCGGGGGCTCCCATGGGGCTGGCGCCGGTGGGGTACCTGCTCTGGACCCGGCACCTGCGCCACAATCCGGCGAATCCGGAGTGGAGCAACCGGGACCGCTTCGTGCTGTCCGCGGGCCACGCCTCGATGCTCATCTACTCGCTCCTGCACCTGACCGGCTACGAGCTGCCGCTGGAGGAGATCCGGAGTTTCCGTCAGTGGGGGTCGCGCACGCCCGGGCATCCGGAGTACGGGCACACGGTTGGGGTCGAGACCACGACCGGCCCGCTGGGTCAGGGGGTCGCCAACTCGGTGGGGATGGCGCTCGCGGAACGCTGGCTGGCGGAGCGGTTCAACCGACCTGGCCACGCGGTGGTCGACCATCACACCTGGGCGCTCTGCTCCGACGGCGACCTGATGGAGGGAATCTCGCACGAGGCGGCGGAATTCGCGGGCCACCAGCGCCTCGGCAAGCTGATCTGGGTGTTCGACGACAACCGCATCACCATCGACGGCGGGACCGACCTCTCGTGCTCCACGGACCACGAACAGCGCTTCCGCGCGTACGGGTGGGACGTGCGCCGGGTGGAGGACGGCACCGACCTGGCCGCCCTGGAGGCGGCGCTCGCGGGGGCGCGGGCGGAGGCGGACCGGCCCTCCCTGGTGATCGTGCGCACCACCATCGGGTACGGGAGCCCGGCCAAGGCGGGGTCGTCGAGCGCGCATGGGGCGCCGCTGGGGGTGGAGGAGGTGGATGCCACCAAGCGCAACCTGGGCTACCCCTCCCGCGACCCCTTCCACGTGGAGGCGGAAGCGCTGGCGCACTGGCGGGAGACGGCGGCGCGGGGGGCGTGGCTGGAGGAGGTATGGCGGGAGCGGTGGGTGGCCTACCGGGCGGCGCACCCCACCGCGGCCGAAGAGCTCCGCGCCGCCCTGGCGGGCGAGCTGCCGGCCGGCTGGGACGCGGACATCCCCGACCTGAGCGCGCCGCCGAAACCGCTTGCGACCCGGGTGTACTCCGGGCAGGTGCTCCAGGGGCTGGGCAGGCGCGTCCCCAACCTGCTGGGCGGCTCGGCCGACCTGGCCGGCTCCAACAAGACAACCCTGCCCTGGGAGGAGAACCTGCTGCCCGGGACGCCGGGCGCACGCACAATCCATTTCGGCGTTCGCGAGCACGCCATGGGGGGCATCCTGAACGGGATGGCGCTGCACGGGGGCGTGCGCCCGTACGGAGGCACCTTCCTCATCTTCTCGGACTACATGCGCCCGTCGATCCGGCTGGCGGCGCTCATGCATATTCCGGCCACCTACGTGTTCACCCACGACAGCATCGGGGTGGGCGAGGACGGCCCCACCCACCAGCCCATCGAGCAGCTGGCGTCGCTGCGCGCCATCCCGGGGGTGCTCGACCTGCGCCCCGGCGACGGGCCCGAGACGGCGGAGGCATGGCGGGCGGCGCTCGCCTACACCGACGGACCCAGCTTCCTGGCCCTCACCCGCCAGGCGGTGGCGATCATCGACCGGAGCGTGGCCGCCCCCGCGACCGGCCTGCACCGGGGCGGCTACGTCCTTCTGGAAGCGGACGGCGGGGACCCCGAGGCGATCCTGATCGCCAGCGGCTCGGAGGTGGGGGTGGCCGTGCAGGCGCGCGCAGTGCTCCAGGCGGAGGGCGTGCCGACCCGGGTGGTCTCGCTTCCCAGCTGGTTCCTCTTCTCCCGCCAGCCGCAGGGCTACCGCGACAAGGTGCTTCCGCCCGGCGTCACGGCGCGCGTGTCGGTGGAAGCAGGAACTACGGCCGCCTGGACCCGCTGGACCGGCGACCGGGGCGCCTCGGTCGGCATCGACCACTTCGGGGCGTCCGCACCCGGCGCGGTGCTGTTCGAGAAGTTCGGGATCACGGCGGAGGCGGTGGTGGCCAGGGCGCGCGCGCTGGCGAGGATTCCGGAGCCGGCGGGCAGTTAACGGCTCAGACTCTTCGGCACACGCGATCTGCGAGAACGCTTCGACTCAGGGATCTCTGCCGGGCATCCAGCCGCGCCATTCCGAGATCGCCGCCGCCAATGCCTCCGAGTCCATCATCCTCGCCTGCTTGCTCCGCTGGCACCTGCCTTCCAGGCTCGTAGACCGTAGACCGTAATGTACCGCGATTTGCCTACCTTGCCGCACGGGTTCCACGCCCTGCACGCCTTCACGGCCCCAGCGCCCCCACCGGAATCACGGCCACGCCATCGGGCCGCTGGTATCCGTAGCCGCTCCCGGTGATGACGGCGAGCGCCGCCGGCTGACCGCTACGGGCCGTGTCCACACGATTCGCGAATTTGAGAAGCGCGGTAGCTGCCTCGTCGATTCGTCCCTGGCCCAGCTGCACTTCGAACGCGGCCCATCGGCCGGGACCGGCGTCCACGATCGCGTCGACTTCGAGACCCGTGTTGTCGCGATAATGGTACACGCGCCCCCCCTTCGCCTGTGCGTACACGCGCAGATCTCGAACGACCATCGATTCGAAGAGCAAGCCGAACCACGGGATGTCCTTCATGAGGCTCTCGGGTCCGGCATTCAGCGCCGCAGTCGCGAGCGAAGGATCCGCGGAGTGTCGCTTGGGGGAGCTTCGGAGGCGTGATCGAGACCGCAGATGAGGAGCCCACGGTGGCTGCTGCTCCACCACCATGAGGCGTTCGAGAGCGGCAAGATAGGAACCGGCAGTCTCTCTCGTGAGCGAATGGTCCCTGCCGCCTGCATCTCTCGCCAGGGTCGCGACCGACGCGCAGGTAGCCGTGTTGCGCGCCAGCGTCTGGAGGAACCGGCCAACTCTCTCCGGATCCCTGACGATCCCGTCCACCCGCCTGATGTCCACCCGGCGGATTTCGTCCAGGTAATCGCGGTTGGCCAGCAGTGCAGCCTTCTCGGACTTCCGCCGAAAATGCCCGGGCCAGCCACCGACGCAAACCAGCGTGGCCAGGTCCCAAAGGGGCAGATCCTGAACCAGGCTCGGCAAGGGCTCTCCTTCGAGGATTCGGTTCAGGGAAACCTGTCCCGTCGCTCTCCCGAGCTCGAACAGCGACATGGGACGGAGCCGAAGACGACTCATCCGACCGGCTCCCGTGTGCCGCGTGATGTGGTCGGATGGAACGGCGGAGCCGGTGAGGATGAAGTGGCCCAGGCCCGGGCGGTCGTCAACGGCGCGCCTCACGTAGTTCCAGATGCCGGGCTCGACCTGCCACTCATCGATCAATCGCGGAGTCGCCCCTTCCAGGAGCAACCTCGGATCGACGGCCATCGTCTGGGGCACGGCCCGATCGGCATCCATGAGCACCTCGCTCGCCGCCGCCTGCCGGGCCGTCGTGGTCTTGCCACAGACCCTCGGCCCCTCGATCACGACGGCTCCCGCTGCCGCGAGCCGTTCGGTCAGTTCACGGTCAGCGATCCGGGGACGATAGCTCGGCGCGGATGTGAGATCGGGTCTCATGCCAAGAAGCATGACAGCTCACTCGTGGTCTTGCAACGACTACAGTCGTGCGTTGGCAACCGATATGATCTGCTGTTTGCAACCATATCAATCGTGTTTTCGCAATTCCATCAGCCGTAGATTTGCAGACGCACTCCGCGCGCGGCGATGTCCGGAGCGGCAATTTCGCGCATCCGTGCCGACCTCACGCTTCTTGACACGTGCGCTGACCTCCCCGCACTTTGTTCGCCAACCGAACAAAGTGTCTCGGACCGCCCGGAGGAGTGCAGCAATGAGTTCGATCCGCAGCCAGACCCGCCGGCCTGCAGGCGCGTGGGAGGGTGCGACCGCTGCGGATGGTTTCGGGGCGCGGGAGGGTGTGACCGCGACGGCTGGCTTCGGGGCGCGGGTCGCCCCGACCGCTGCGGGTGGCCTCGGGGCGCGGGTCGCCGCGAACGCTCCGCGGACACCCGGTGCATGCGCGAGGTCCTTTCTTGCGCTGCCGAGGTTCTTCCTGGTGTTCGCCCCGGCCCTGCTCCCCACCCTGCCCTCCCCCGCGTTCGCCCAGTCGGACGGGCCCGGCCCGCCGGTCATCGAGCTCGTCAGGGACGGCTCCGGCACCAGCCTGCGCGTGGACGGCGACGACATGCTGGTCCAGGGCGTCAACTGGGACTACTTCCCGCGCGGCACCACGTACAACTACAACTTCTGGAACGAGCCCGACCACATCATCGAAGCGGCGCTCGAGCGCGAGATGTCGCTCCTGAAGGCGATGGGCGGCAACGCGATCCGCACCTATGTGGGAATCACGCCCAGGTGGGTGCGGCACATCTACGAGCGCTACGGGATCTACACGATCCTGAACCACGCGCTGGGCCGGTACGGGGTCACGGTCGACGGGGTCTTCGCCGCCAACACCGACTACTCGGACCCGCGTGCGCGCGCGGTCCTGATGGCCGAGCTGGAGGAACTGGTCGGCACCTTCAAGGACACGCCCGGCGTCCTCATGTGGCTGCTGGGCAACGAGAACAACTACGGGCTGGTGTGGAGTTCGGCCGAGACGGAGGACCTGCCCGAGGGCGAGGCCAACGCCGTGCGCGCCCGCTACATGTACTCGCTCTTCGGCGAAGTGGCGAAGCGCATCAAGGAGATGGACCCCACCCGGCCCGTCGCGATGGCCAACGGCGACCTCCAGTACCTCCGGATCATCGCCGAGGAGGTCCCCGACCTGGACATCCTGGGCACCAACGTCTACCGGGGCATCTCCTTCGGCCAGCTCTTCCAGGAGGTGCACGACGTGCTGGACCGCCCCGTGATGTTCACGGAGTTCGGCGCGGATGCCTGGAACGCGAAGAACATGCACGAGGACCAGGTCACCCAGGCCAGGTATCTCACCGAGCAGTGGCGGGAGATCTACGAGCACTCGGCTGGCAAGGGACGAGTCGGCAACGCGATCGGCGGAGCGACTTTCCAGTGGACGGACGGATGGTGGAAGTTCGGCCAGGAGGACCGGCTCGACATCCAGGACACGAACGCGTCGTGGGCGAACGGCGGCTACGCGGAGGATTTCGTCGAGGGCCGGAACAACATGAACGAGGAGTGGTGGGGAATCGTCGCCAAGGGTCCCACCGATCACAACAACCTGTACGAGCTCTATCCGCGTGCCGCCTACTACGCCCTCCAGGAGGCATACCGCCTCGACCCGTACGCGCCGGGGACGGACCTCACCGCCATTCGGGAGCACTTCGCGAGCATCCAGCCGGCGAACATGGGGCTCAGGGCGCAGGGCGACCGCGCCGCGCTGCTGGCGTCGGCGCTCGACCGCGTGAGCGTGAGCGGCGTGCGCGTGGAGCTGGAGACCTTCAGTACCGGAGGCTCCCTGGTGAGCACCCCGGAGGAGCCATCCGAGCGGAATCCCGCCTACCCGAGCTTCCGGGGCTTCGACAAGCTCCAGTCCTTCTACGCGGACCTGACGGCGCGGCCCACCGGCAACCTGATGGCGACCGTGTCGGTCAACATGCTCGGCGACGTGCCCTCCAACCCGATCGACGAGATCTTCTACGAGAACCGGGGCCGCGCGCGCAACGTCAGGGTCGACGGCGCGGACTACGCGCTGCGGGACATCGAGCGGCTCAAGGTCTACAGCGCCAGCGTCTCGTGGGACGACGAGTGGTTCCGGCTGGAGGGCTTCTACCGGTCCGGGCACTATCACTGGGGCTACGAGGGCGACTTCTTCGGGCTGTACCAGGAGGCCAACTACGGGCCGAACATCGACATCTACAACGGGTTGGCACCGGTGGGGATGGAGATCACCGGGAAGCGGTTCCTGAGTGGACTGAAGGTGGCGGTGGGACCGGAGCTGTGGTGGGGGGCGAACCCCGCCGTGCTGGTCAAGCAGCAGCTGGGTTTCGGCCCCATCCAGAGCACCCTCATGTACCAGGAGGACCTGGCCGAGGCGGGCAGGGCGGCGAGTTCGTTCGCGATTCCGTTGCCGCCCACGCGCAAGGCCACGATTCACCTCAGCGGCACGCGCGGCGCCACGACGCTGGAGGTGGGCGGCATCATGTCCGGCACCACCAAGGTGGGTCAGGCCTTCCAGCTGGTCGACGGCGGGCCCGGCGGCTACCGGGTGCTGCAGGACGAGATCCGCTCGGCGGACGCGCTCGGCGCCAAGGCCCGGCTCACCTTCTTGCAGGGACGGTTCAACTGGTATCTGCAGGGCGCGGCCCAGGGCCTGGTCGCGGACGGCGGCGCCACCCAGACCCAGACCTTCACCGGGTGGACGCTCAAGGACACCGGCAGCGGCAACCAGCGCAACCTGCTCACCGGCTTCACCGTTCTCTCGGGCAACTGGCAGGTCGCGCCCAACTTCCTCTGGCGCAAGCCTCTGGCGGGTCCCATTCCGGCCGACGTCCCCGCTCCCGGGCGCCCGCGCAACATCCTGGACGACCCCTTCGCGGTGCGCGGCAACCGGGAGACCCGCGCGGCCGAAATCCTCTTCACCTATGACCCGACGCCGGCCACCTGGATGTACACCTGGGACAGCGACCGGCGGGAGGACGCGGCCTTCGCCACCTCGTTCGGCCTCGTCTATTTCAACTTCCCCACCACCCAGGACGCCGGCATCGGCATTCTCGGCGACGGGCGCTCGACCTTCACGTTCCCGGGGGCGCCCCGCGCGCGTGACCTGTGGGAGTTCAAGGCGCGCATCGTCTCCAAGCGGCGGGCGGGCCCCGGCATGATCGCGAACGTCTTCGTGGGCACCGGTGAGCCGAACGGCGACGACAATCGCCTGATCAGCCGGTCCGGAATCGACCTCCGCGTCATCAGCGGCTCGGTGAAATTCCACGGGATGGCGAGCCGGAACGATTGGGGCCCGTACGACTATCACCGCGACTTCAACCTCACCTTCCCACTGCAGCTCATGGGGGACATCTCGTACTCGCTCGGCTCGCCGGACTGGTTCGACCTGCCGCAGACGCGTTTCGGGGTGCGGGCGACGATGCGCACGCTCGACGAGTACTCGCCGCGCTACTGTCCCGGGCGGTCGCCGGATCAGTTCGGGACGATGGAATGCAACCCGGATATGGGCGCGGACCCGGGGCGGGAGTGGGAAATCCGGACGTATCTGCACATCGGGATGTAACAGCCGTGGACGCGTCCACCGGACGGCGTGTTCGCGCGCTACTCGCCCGCATGACCCTCGATCAGAAGATCGGGCAGATGACGCAGCCCGAGCGGCTCCACATCACGCCGCCCGAGGTCAAGCGCTACCACATCGGCTCGGTCCTGAGCGGCGGCGGCTCGTGCCCGGGCGACAATCGCCCGGCGGACTGGGTGGCGATGGCCGACGCCTACTGGGCGGCGTCGACGGAGCAGGACGCGGACCACCTCCCGATCCCGGTGCTCTACGGGCTCGACGCGATTCACGGCAACGCCAACGTACGCGGCGCCACCGTCTTTCCGCACAACATCGGGCTGGGAGCGGCAGGTGATCCCGAGCTGATCGAGAAGATCGGCCGGGTGACCGCGCAAGAGGTGCGGGCAACCGGGGTGGACTGGACTTTCGCGCCAACGCTGGCCGTGGCGCGCGATCCGCGCTGGGGGCGCACCTACGAGAGCTACTCGGAGGATCCGCGGGTTGTGGCCCGGTACGCTGGCCGGATCGTGAGAGGGCTGCAGGGCGGGGATCGGGGTCGCCGGGGCCGGGACGGC
>LXNJ01000929.1_pt1 | contig 18574 bp, 14 predicted proteins | sample 809081 | NCBI WGS metagenome assembly LXNJ01 (sample SAMN04870510, study PRJNA318959) | sponge metagenome | biome: sponge; feature: marine sponge reef; material: water | host: Petrosia ficiformis | place: Greece: Milos, Mediterranean Sea | collected 2013-05-29 | depth 5-7 m
CGATTTCGACCGCCTCTCGGCGGTCGATGCCGGCTGGAAGCCGGCGCTCCGAATCCTCGGGCCGCCCTGGAGGCCGGCGGTGCAAGCCGTGTGTGCTGTGAAAGAGGGTGGGGCCGTGCGATTTCGACCGCCTCTCGGCGGTCGATGCCGGCTGGAAGCCGGCGCTCCGAATCCTCGTACCGCACTGGAGGTCGGCGTTCCCGTACCGGTTTTGCGATCCCGGTCGCCGGCGTTCCCTGTCCCTACGCCCAGCCGCCCGTCAGGTCCAGCAGGCGGTCGATCTCCGCGGCGTTGTTGAAGAGCGCCGGGGACACGCGGAGCTGCGTGTCCCCTACCCGGAAGCTGAGCTTGATCCGCGCCTCCTCGAGCGCGCGCCGAACCATCTCGGCGTCCCGGCCGTGCTCGAAGGCGACGATCGAGGAACGGTTACCGGGCGGGGTCAGGACGGCCTGCCCCTGGGCGGTGAGGCCCTCCTGGAGACGATGGGCCAGTCCCACGGTGTGCCGCTCGATGTTCTTCACGCCCAAGCGGAGCAGATAGTCGAGCGCCGCGCTCAACATGTAGACGGCTTCAAAGGCCAGCGTCGCGTATTCGTACTTCCGAGCGTCGTCGTAGAGCCGGAACTGGTACTCGCCCAGGTCCTCGGCCACGTGGAGATGCCCGTAGCGATCCGGCGCCACCAGATCCAGGAGTTCTTCCCGGACGTAGAACGGGGCCACGCCGTGCCCGGCGAGCAGCCACTTGTAGGTCCCGGTGGTGAAGAAGTCGATGCCGGCCTCCTTCACGTCCAGATCCAGCATGCCGATCCCCTGGACCGCGTCGGCGTAGAGATACGTGCCCCGGTCGTGGGCCAGCGCGGCGAGGGCGGCGAGGTCCTGCTGATAGCCGTTCTGGTTCGAGACCCACGCCACGGAGACGAGCCGGGTGCGCTCGTCGATCTTTTCTGCGAACGCCTCGACCGGCGCGGCGCCGGCGCGGGACGGCACGACGCGAACCTCGATCCCCCTGGTCTCGGCGAGGTGCTGGTAGAGGACGTAGGTGGTCTGGAAGTGAAGATCGTCGATCACGACGTTGTCGCCGGGGCCGAGGTCGAGCGACCGGGCCACGATGTTCTCCCCCTCGCCGGTGGCGTAGAGCAACGCGACCTCGTGCTCGCCGGCGCCGGTGAGCCGGGCGAACTTCCGCCGCGCGGCGTGGGACTCGTCCACCATCGCTCCCAGGCTCCGGGGACTCCGGATCTTCGCGTCGAGGAATCCGCGGACGGCTGCGACGACCGGAATCGGCGAGGGCGCGATGTAGGCGCAGTTGAGATAGGCGCCCTCCCCGACCACCGGAAAATCGTCCCGGACCCCCAGCGGATCGTCGCCGGTCTCGGCCGGGCTCGCCGTTCCCGGCTGGGCAATGACGGCGCCGGCGGAAACGCTGCCGATGAACTCGCGGCGGGTGGTCTTCATGACGGCCTCCAGGGATGAGAGTGGACGCTCGCGATCATAGGGGGTTGGCGTGGAGGCCGGCGTTCCCGGCCGCACCTGCCGCAAGGCTGGGTAGCGTGACGCCGTTTCGCGGCCCTCGCGGGCCGCGATGCCAGCCGGAGGCCGGCGCTCCGAAGTGGTAGGATTGTCCCGTTATGGCGGTGCGCAAGGCCAAGTTCTTCGTGGGTGGCGGGCTGTTCCTGGCCGCGCTGGCCGGTCTTCTGATCACCGGGTTCGAAGAAGGCAAGGCCTACTACCAGACGGTCGGCGAATTGCAGGCGATGGGGCCGCGCGCCGAGGGGCGGCGGGTCCGGGTCGCCGGGGACGTGGTTCCCGGGACGATCGCTTCCGAAGGCGAAGGCCGGGTCCGGTTCGAGATCGAGCACGAGGGCGCGACGCTCGCGGTGCTCTACACCGGCCGGGAGCCGCTGCCGGACACCCTCGTGGACCGGGCGCAGGCCGTCGCCGAAGGGCACCTCCTCCAGGACGGCTCCTTCGAGGCGAACCACGTGCAGGCCAAGTGCGCCTCCAAGTACGACTCCGCCTACGAAGAGACGAAGACCGATCCCGCGGCGAAACCGCCTGCCGGACGGCAAGCGACCAACTGAAACGAACGGCTCGGTAAGCCGCTGAGGGCGGGGCCGGCAACCGGGTAGAAACAGTGCATCACCTCGGCAACTTCTCGCTGATGGCCGTGGTGGTGATGTGCGCCTACGCCGTCGTCGCCTCGCTGCTCGGGGTCAAGAAGCAGTCCTCGCAGCTCATCACCAGCGCCCGCCGCGCCCTGATCGCCGCCGCCGGCTTCTCGGCGCTCTCGGTCGCGGCGCTCCTCGCGCTCTTCCTCGCCGACGACTTCCGCTTCCAGTACGTGGCGAGCTACTCCGCGGCGGCGCTGCCCTGGTACTACAAGGTCTCGGCGCTGTGGGCCGGGAACGACGGATCGCTCCTCTTCTGGACGTTCCTGATGCTGGTCTTCGCGGCTGCCTGCGCCATCCGCCGGCGGAACGACGAGCTCATTCCGCACGTGGTCGCGACCCTCGGCGGGGTCATCCTGTTCTTCGCCTACATGAACTACTGGGTGTGCAACCCGTTCGGGCAGCTCGCCGAGATCACCGCTGCCGGACCGGTCCCCTTCACTCCCGCCGACGGGAACGGGCTGAACCCGCTGCTCCAGCACCCGATCATGGCGATCCACCCGCCGATCCTCTACACCGGCTACGTGGGCTTCGTGATCCCCTTCGCGTTCTGCGTGGCGGCGCTGTGGACCCGGCGGCTCGACGCGGCGTGGATCCACAACACCCGCCGCTGGACGCTCGTCGCCTGGTTCTTCCTCGGCAGCGGCATTCTTCTCGGCGGCCGCTGGGCCTACGTGGAACTCGGCTGGGGCGGCTACTGGGGCTGGGATCCGGTCGAGAACGCCGCGCTCATGCCCTGGCTCACGGGCACCGCCTTCCTCCACTCGGTGATGATCCAGGAGCGGAAGGGGATGCTGAAGATCTGGAACGCGGGGCTGGTGATCGCGACCTACCTGCTCTGCGTCTTCGGCACCTTCCTCACCCGGAGCGGCATCGTCTCCTCGGTGCACGCCTTCGCCTCCTCGGAGTTCGCCTGGCGCTTCCTCGTCTTCATCGTGGTGGCCGCACTCCTCTCGGCGGCCCTCCTGATCACCCGGCTCAAGGACCTCCGCACCGAAAACGAACTCGAAGCCGTGGTCTCCCGCGAGTCCGGCTTCCTCTTCAACAACCTGCTGCTGCTCGCGGCCTGCTTCGCGGTGCTCTGGGGGACGCTCTTCCCGGTCCTCTCCGAGGCGGTCCAGGGCGAGCAGATCACCGTTGGCGCGCCCTTCTTCAACCGGGTGAACGTCCCGCTGGGCCTCGCGCTCCTGGTGATGACCGGGGTGGGACCGCTCCTCGCCTGGCGGCGCTCGTCCATCGACAGCCTGAAGCGGAACTTCACCCTTCCCACGCTTTCGGGGCTCGGGGCCGGCGTGCTCCTCTTCGCCTTCGGGATGCGCCACCCCTACGCGATCCTCTGCTTCGCGATGAGCGTCTTCGTGGTGGTGACCATCAGCGCCGAGTTCCACCGGGGCGTGCGAGCCCGGCGCGCCCACCGGGGCGGCGGCTACGGGACCGCGCTCGTGGATCTCGTGCAGCGGAACAACCGCCGCTACGGCGGCTACGTCGTCCACCTCGGGATCGTGCTGCTCTTCATCGGGTTCGCCGGCAACGCCTTCAACAAGGACGTGATCGCCGACCTGAACCGCGGGGAGAGCACCGGCATCGGACCCTGGAAGGTCACCCTCCAGGACCTCCCAGGCGGTGAGACGCCGGTCTACAACTGGCTCGGCGCGCAGCTCCTGCTCACCAAGAACGACGAGCCCATCGGCATCTTCCAGCCGCGCCGACAGCTCGACAAGGCCACCGGGCAGGCCACTTCCGAGGTGCGCCGCCACGCCACCTTCCAGGAAGACATCTACCTCGTCTTCTCGGGCATGACCGACGACGGGCGGGCTACCGTCCACGTCTACCGGAACCCGCTCGTGCGCTGGGTCTGGATCGGCGCCCTGGTGATGTTCCTCGGCACCGTGCTCACCCTGCTCCCGGACCGCTCGCCCGTGCGGCGCGCGGAGACCGTCCACCGCGGGACCGCCCTGGAGGCCGTCTGATGCGTTTCGTTCGACCACTGCTCGCTTCGGCCGCCGCGGCCGCACTCCTCGCCGGACCGGTCGTCTCCCAGGAGCGCTACAACTCGGCCGACTACCAGCGGGTCACGCACGCCCTCACCTGCCAGTGCGGCGGCTGCAACGCCCTCGTCGGCGAGTGCGCGATGGACCGCTGCCCCTCCTCCGAGCCCATCCGCGAGGAGGTCGCCGAGCGGCTCCAGGCGGGCGAGGACCCCGAAGACATCATCGGGACCTTCGCCGAGCGCTACGGCCTGGTGATCCTCTCGGCGCCGCCCACCAGCGGCTTCCACCTCTCGGCCTGGATCCTTCCGGTGGTGTTCCTGCTGGGCGGGGCGGTGCTCGCGATCACCATGGTGCGCCGCTGGCGGAACGCCGTCCCGGCGGGCGCGGCCGCCGCCGTCCCCGGTAACGAGGTCTCGCCGGAGGTGCTCGCCCGCATCGAGCGCGACGTCGACCAGATTCGCTGACGTCAGCCACCCGCAACAACCTGTGGAGAAAGTGACGCGAGCACCGAGAACGGTGAGGCGCCCGGCTGACAAGGCGCGTGAGGGAGGAATACCGGGTGTATTCCGACGGAAACGCAACGATCAGGGCCGCGTAGCGGCGCGTTCAGGCGGGATGCATCGCCGTTCGCTTCCGGAGCCGGGCGAGAGCCCGGCGGAGACCCCTTGAGCACGAGGGCGGGAAGTGGGCGCAGCCGACTTCCATTCCTCGTAGCTCGGGCATGCCGCGTGACTTTCTGCACAGGCTGTTCACCCGCGTGACCCTTATCCTGCTCGCGGTGCTGGCGGCCGCCGCCACCGCCTTCGTGCTCCAGCCGGTCTTTTCGGGGCCCGAGGCGGCGCCGCGCCGCGAGACCGACCGCACCGTGCTGCGCCTCCAGGAAAAGCGCGAGCAGCTCCTCCTGACGCTCGCGGAGCTGGACTTCGAGCGGGACGCCGGCAAGGTCGCCCCGGAGGAGCACGCCGCGAGCCGCGCGTCGGTGCTCGCCGAGGCGGCGGCGGTGACGGCCCGGCTCGATGAACTGACCGGCCCCGCCGGCAAACCCGCCAAGGGAAAGGGCGCGAAGAAGTGAGATTCCGTCTCGCCCTCGCGGCCCTCCTCGCGCTCCCCCTGGCGGCCGCCGCCCAGCCCGTCCGCGTCACCATCGTGAACGGCACCACCCAGGCGCCGGCGGCGGCGGATCTCGTCACCCTCTACCGGCTCGGAGCGGGGATGGAGCCGGTGGACCAGATCGAGAACCCGGACGCCCAGGTGACCCTCGAGGCGCCCGAAGCCGGCGGAGGGCCGGCCCCGGGCGGCATGCGCCCGTTCCTGCTCCAGGCGACCTACCGCGGCGTCAACTACAACGCCCCGGTCCGGCTCACCCCCGGCGAGACGACCGAAGCGGCCATCGTCGTCTACGACCCCTTCGCGGAGTGGAGCGAACCCGAGATCGGCCTCTCCACCTGGCGCGCGCTCTACCGGCGGATGCCCGGCGAGCGGGACGCGCTCCGGGTGGACCACATCTTCGTGGTGGAAAACCGCACCGAGCCGCCCCGCACGTTCATCCACGACGACGAAACGCTGCGCTTCCGGCTCCCCCCGGAGGACGTGCTGCTCGAACTCCCCACGATCAGCTCCACCGGCGAGACCGGGATGCCGGTCCCGCAGAGCAGCTTCCCGGTAGGGGACGACGGCGACTACGCCATCCGCACCGCCTTCAAGCCGGGCGAGACCGAGATCATCCTCTCCTACGCGGTCGCCTACGACGGCGAGCGCCACGAAGCGATGCTCGTGGCCCCCCGGGCAAGCCCGGAGGTGCTGCTGCTCGCCTCCCCCATCGACATCCGGCTCGAACTCCCGCCCGGCGCGCCTCCCGGCTGGGAGATCCTGGGACCCGACGAGGAGGCCCGGCTGACCGCGGCGCGGAAGTTCGACATCGAAGCCGGGGAAGCGGTCGGGATGATCTTCAGCGGCGGGACGCCTCCCCCGGCGGCCGCCGGGGCTGCCGGCGGGACCCCCGGGGGCCGCCAGCTTCCCGGACTCGTGGCCCAGTCCGAGGAGGAGCGGTCCGCGGTCGGCACCATCGGCCGGCTCCCGGACCCGACGATCGCCTCCAAGTGGGCGCTCGCCCTGCTGATGGCCGCCGCCCTGGGTTTCGGGCTCCTGCACCGCGCCTTCGGCGGCGGCCGCTGAGGCGGGGGAACCCGTGGCCACCCCCCTCTTCGAGGCCGAACGCGTCACCCGGCGCTACCGCGAGGTCCCGGTCGTGGACGAGGTGAGCCTCGCGGTGACCGCAGGGGAAATCGTCGCCCTCCTGGGCCCGAACGGGGCCGGCAAGACCACGCTGATCCGGATGGCGGCCACCCTGGCCCGGCCGTCCTCGGGCGCCCTCCGCTACCGGGGGGTGGAGCTGAAGGAAGCCGTTCCGGCGGCGCGCGGCTGGATCGGCTTCGCTTCCCATCACTCGCTCCTCTACCCGGAGCTGACCGTCGCCGAGAACCTGCGCTTCCACCGGCGGCTCCACGGGGCCCGGACCGATATCGGCAAGCTGCTCGAACGCCACGGCCTCGGCGCGGTCGCCGATGTCCCGGCGCGGCATCTCTCGCGCGGCACGGCCCAGCGGGCGACGCTCGCCCGGGCGCTGCTCCACGAGCCTGACCTCCTGCTGCTCGACGAGCCGTTCGCCGGGCTCGACGGGGCAGCCCGCGAGCGTCTCGCCGGGATGGTGCGGGAGGCCCGCGGGCGCGGGGCGGCGGTCCTCTTCGCGACCCACGACGTGGGCCGGGCGGTCGGACTCGCCGACCGGGCGCTGGTCCTCCAGCGCGGCCGGGTGGTCCTCGACGATCCCGCCGCCGACCCCGGGACCGTCCGCCGCACCTACGACACCGCGGCGGCCGGCCTTCCCGCGGGAGAGCTCTCGTGACCACGTTCTCGGCCGCGGCCGCCATCGGCGGGAAGGACCTGCGGATCGAGGCCCGCTCGCGCGAACGGCTGCCGGCGATGCTCCTCTTCGCGGCGCTCGTGCTGCTCGTCATGCACTTCGCCATCGGCCTCGATACAGCCGACCGCCACGAACTCGCCCCCGGCGTGCTCCAGGCGGCCTTCCTCTTCGCCGGCACGCTCGGCCTCTACCGCAGCTTCGCTCCCGAAACCGAAGCGATGGCGATCCACGGCCTCATGCTCGGCCCGGTGGACCGCTCTTCCATCTACTTCGGGAAGCTGGCGTCGGGGACGCTCCTGCTGCTGGCGGTCGAGATCCCGGTGGTCCTCCTCTACGAACTCTTCTTCCGGGCGAACCTTTTGGGGAGCCAGTCCGTAAGTGGTCTGCTGACCTTCGGCGCGATCCTCCTGTGCTTCTCCCTCGGTTTCATGGCTCTCGGCACCACGGTGGCGGCGATCTGCGCCGCGACCCCGGTGCGCGAGGTGCTCCTGCCGCTGCTGCTCTTCCCGCTCTCCGCGCCGCTGCTGATCGCGGGGGTCTCCGGCATGCGGGCGGCGATGGCGGGAGAACCGGTGTGGGAGGCCGCGCGCTTCCTGGTGCTGGCCGCGGTCGCCTTCGTGTCCGTCTCATGGATGGTCTTCGAGTTCGCGCTCGAGGAGTAGCCGTCGGCGCACTCCTGCTCGGCTTCGCCGCCGCCGGCCCCGCCTCCGCCCAGGAGGAGCACGGTGACGGGCACGACCAGGTGCTCGACGTCCCGCTGGTGGACGAGCTCCCGGTAGCGGACGGGCGGCTCGACGAGGAGGTCTGGGCGCTCGCGGCGGTCGCCGACGGGTTCATCCAGACCGAGCCGGTGGACGGCGCCGAGCCCACCTACGCCACCGAGGTGCTCATCGCCTACACCCGGGACGCGCTGCTGGTCGGCGCCCGGATGGAGGACGACGACCCGGCGGCGATCGTCGCCCGCGAGTACCGGCGCGACGCCGACCTGGAGAGCGACGACAACTTCTTCATCGTGCTCGACACCTACCACGACCACCGGAGCGCGGTCTTCTTCAGCACCAACCCGGTGGGGACCCGGCAGGACGGCCTCGTCCAGAACGAGGGCACGGCGATCAACCGCGAGTGGGACGGTGTCTGGCGGGTGGGCTCGCGGCGGACCGAGGAGGGCTGGGTCACCGAGATGGTGATCCCCTTCGAGACGCTCCGCTTCCCGCGCGGAACGCCCGAGTTCGGGGTGAACTTCGGCCGCCAGGTGGCGCGCTCCCGCGAGATCAGCTTCTGGGCCCCGATCGACGTCGACTGGGGCTTCAACGCGATGTGGCGGGTCTCCGCGTATGGGGTCATGCACGGGATGGAGCACGCGAACCCCGGCGGGCGCATCAAGCTGAAGCCCTTCGGGGTCGCCGGCGTCACCGGCGAGGGCGACGAGCGCGCGGGCACCGCCGATCTCGGGCTCGACGCCAAGGTGTCGCTCGGGTCGAACCTGAACCTCGACGTCACCGTGAACACCGACTTCGCCCAGGTGGAGGCCGACGAGCAGCAGGTCAACCTGACCCGTTTCGAGCTCTTCTTCCCCGAGCAGCGCGAGTTCTTCCTCGAAAACGCCGGACTCTTCCAGGTGGGCGAGACGACCCGGCCCTTCGAACCGCCGGAGATGTTCCTGTTCTTCAGCCGCCGGATCGGACTCTCCGAGGACGGGGAGATCATCCCCATCGTCGGCGGGGCGCGCATCACCGGCAAGCTGGGGGCCACCGACGTGGGCGCGTTCCACATCCGCCAGCAGGAGTTCGAGGGCGTGTCGCCCGCCACCGGATTCACGGCGCTGCGCCTGCGGCGCGACGTGCTGGAGCGGAGTTCCATCGGGGTGATGGCGCTCGACCGGACCGAAACCGGGGGCGACTCGCACCGGGTCGGCGCCGCGGATTTTTCCTGGGCGCCGAACGAGTCCGCCACCGTCACCGGATTCGCCGCGCGCAGCGCGACACCGGGCGTCGAGGGACGGGAAAGCGCCCTCGGGATGACCGGGCAGGTGGGCAACGACCGCTGGAACATGTTCGGGACCTACACCGACATCGGCGAGGGATTCCGGTCCGAACTCGGGTTCGTGCCGCGCACCGGAGTGCGGAAGATCCGGGTGGACGGACTCTGGAGCCCGCGGATCGGCCGCTTCGGGGTCCGGCAGATCTTCATGGGGCCCGGCCTCATCCGCATCACCGAACCCGACGGTTCGATCCAGACCCAGAACGCCAGCTTCGGGCCCTTCTTCCTCTTCGACGACGGCAGCCAGTTCTTCTTCAACGTGTCGCAGAACATCGAGGGGCTCAGCGAGTCGTTCGAGCTGCGCGACGGGGTGGAGATCGAGGAGGGGCGGTACGAGACCACCGACTTCATGATGATGGCCAACACCTCGCAGAGCCGCCGGGTGTCCTTCGACCTGTTCGCCATGAACAACGGCTTCTTCGACGGCCGCCTCCGGGTCTACTCGCCGGGGGTGGGCGTCCGTCCGCATCCCCGGCTGCGGCTCCAGGTGAACTACTCGCGGAGCGAGATCCGCCTCCCGCAGGAGAACGGCCACTTCAACACCAATCTGGTAGTGCTGCGGGGCCTGGTGGCGCTGTCCCCCGACGCCTTCATCCGCGGCCTCCTGCAGTGGAACGACGACGACGGCAACTTCTCCGGCAACGTCCAGTTCCGCTGGAACTACCGTCCCGGCAGCGACATCTACGTCGTCTACAACGAGCGCCAGCCCTTCGGGATGGACAGCGACGAACCGTCCTACCGGGAACTCCTAGCCAAACTCACCTGGTACTGGGTCCCAGGCTAGCGAGGCACCGCCTCCGACCGCCAACCCCCTTCACGGCCCAAACGGCCTGGAACGCCGGCTTCAGCCGGCACCCGCGGCCCGACAGGGCCGCGGAACCGCATCACGCCCTCCACCTGGACAGCCGAAACGCAAGGGAACGCCAACCCCCTTCACCGCCCAAACGGCCTGGAACGCCGGCTTCAGCCGGCACCCGCGGCCCGAAAGGGCCGCGGAACCGCATCACGCCCTCCACCTGGACAGCGGAAACGTAAGGGACCGCGGGCCTCCAGGCCCGCAGGCGGTTCTCGGCCGACCCACGTCAAGCGCCCCGGCAGGCGTTCCTCGTACTCTGGCACCCGGCGTTCCCGGACCGTCCTCCACCTTGCACCTCAGCGCCGGGGCCATCCCGCTACGCCGGACAGGCCGAACGCAATCCCGACCTCTTCCTCCGCCAGCAGCCGCCGCCGGTGCTCGTGGACGAAGTGCAGTACACGCCCGGTCTGTTCCGCCACCTGAAAGCCGCGATCGACGAGCACCGCCACGAGATGGGCCGCTTCATCCTCGCCGGAAGCCAGCACTTCACCCTGATGAAGGGTGTTTCCGACAGCCTGGCGGGACGCACGGGGCTCCTCGACCTCGAGAATCTCGCCCTCGACGAGATCCGGGCAGTCACCGAGGTTCCAATCGACGCGCGCGGCCTCGCCGCCCTGATGGCGCGCGGCCAGTTCCCCGAGCTCTGGCGGGTCCCCGGCCTGCCGGCGCGCGATTTTTTCCAAAGCTACCTGGCGACCTACCTCGAACGCGACGTGCGCCAGATCCTCCGGGTGGGCAGCCTGCGCGACTTCGAGCGATTCATCCGCATCCTGGCGGCGCGCCCGGCGGCCATGCTCAACAAGAGCGATGTCGCCCGGGACGTCGGGGTCGCCGTCAAGACCATCGGGGAATGGGTGAGCGTTCTCGAAACCTCGGGGCAGATCACGCTTCTCGAGCCCTGGTACGCGAACTTCGGAAAGCGCCTGGTGAAGACGCCCAAGGTCTACTTCCGCGACACCGGCCTGCTCTGCTTCCTGCTCAACCTGGACGAAACGGCGCTGCTTTCGTCCCCCATGCTCGGGGCGATCTGGGAGACCTTCGTGTTCGCCGAGATGCGCAAACTCAACGAGATCGGCGGCCGGCCGCTTGGGCTCTGGTACTACCGTGACCTCCGGGGCCGTGAGACTTCGTCTTGGAGTCCGGCGGCAAGTTGAGCTTCGCGGAGTGCAAATGGCAAGAGCATCCGGGCTCGCGGGAAGCACGGAACCTCTCGCGGGTGAACGCCGAACTCGAGGCCGCTGGGGGCAACTGGACACCCGGCGAGCACTACCTGCTGGCCCGTCCGGCGGCCACTTCCACGCTGGCGCCGGGAATCACCGTCGCCAGCGTGACCGACCTGCCGGCCATCCTCGCGGGAGGGTCACCCGTCAGGATGTGAGGCCGGGCGGCCGGTCTGAAACCGGCGGCTCCTCACTCCCCGCTCGAAAGTTCCGCCTCCAACTCGTCCAGCGCCACCGGCCAGCGCGGGTGGCGTGCAGCCCGGATTTCCGCGAGCGGTCCCGCCACCACGGTCGTGAAGGCGGCGGGGTCCAGATAGGCCGACGCGACGCGTTTCACGTCCGCGGCGGTGACCCCCTGCACCATCTCCGGCCAGCCCATCAGATGGTCCGTGCCGCCCCGGCGCACCTGCTCGACGGCGAAGGTCTGGCTCGCATCGATCGCAAGCTCCAGCGACCGCTGCCACACGGCCCCCAGCAACCATCCCTGGGCGCGGGTGACCTCGGCGTCGGTCACCGGCTCTTCCGGATCGTGCATGCGCGCGAGTTCCTCCAGGCTGTAGCGGACCAGGGGTCCCACCGCCTCCGGACGTCCGCCGGTGCGCACCAGGAAGAGGCCCGTTCCCGACGCCGTCATCGGCACCTCGAAGTCATCCCGGTTGGCGAGGCCGCGCTTCTCTCGGGCGGCGATGTTGAGGCGCTCGGCGAGGATGAACTTGAGCACGGCCAGCGGGGCCCGGTCCGCCTCGGGAACGGCGCCCACCGCGCGGCCGATGGCGATCCAGCCCTCGAGGCTCGGGACCTCCACGGCGTGAAAGCGGCTCGAGGCCTCAACGGGCTCGACGGTGGCGGCCACCGCCGTCTCGCCGCTCGCGGCCCAGCCGTCGGTCAAGGCCTCCAGGGCCTCTTCCACCTCATCGCGCGGAACCGCCCCGCCTACCCCGAACACCACCCGGTCCGCTGCCAGGCTCCGCGCGGCCAGCGCCCTGACCGCGGCCAGCGAGACCGCCGTGCCGGGCTCCGGGGGCGCCAGCGGGTAACCGCCCAGCCGGCGCTCCAACTCCACCTTGGGCCGGTAGCCGTCCCCGTCGATCCCGGCCATCGGCATGCGGTAGCCGGGACCCGCCCGGTAGGCGCGGACCGTCGCCGCGTCGAGGTCGGGATCGCGGACCAGCCCCACCAGCAGTTCGAGCCCCGCCCGCCAGTCCTCCGGAAGCACGTTCAGCGAAATGTGGGTGGCGTCGAGGGTCTCTACGGCGCTCAGCGACGTCCCCAGCTCGGCGAGCCGCAGCGACAGCGGACGGCTCGATCCCGCCGCGCCGCGGGTGCTGAGGAGATGGGTCAGGAGCGCCGCCGCCCCGGCCTCGCCTTCGGCCTCGTGGAGCCGGCCGAGCGGCAGGGCCGCCGTAATGCGCACGAGAGGGTCACCGTTCGCGGGCACGACGTAGGCCTGAACGCCGCTCGACGCCTCGAAGTGGGCCTCGGCGGGATCCGGCGCGGCGAACGCCGACGGCGCGCCGGCAAGCTCGTCCGGAGCTGGCCAGTCGTGCTCGAAAACGGGCCGCGAGCGGCCGGGGAGGGTGTCCTCGCCGCCGCAACCGGCGAGGGCGATGGCCACCAGCAGAGACGCGGTGAATCTCATCGTCCGTCCCCCCGCAGCTTCGACCAAGCGAACTCCAGCCAGCTCGGCCCGCTACCCTCCGGCGGCTCGGACCGGGCGACCGCGATCACCCGGTTGGACGGCACGAAGTAGGTCGCGGCCACCCGCTGCACATCCTCCGCGGTCGCGGCGTCCCGAGCCTCGATGAGCTCGGGCAGCACGCTCCAGTGGTTCATCGTGTGGTGGTGTCCGACCAGGAAGGCCAGTTCCTGGGTGTTGTCGAGGAGCTCCGCCCACTCGACCCGGAGGCGCTTCTTCGCCCGCGCGAACGCTCCGGCGTCGATCCGTCCCTCCCGCAGGTCGGCGACCGAGGCCAGCAACGCCTCCTCGACCGCCCCGAGGTCCCCGTCACTCTCCGCGCGCGCCACCAGGTTGAACGCCCCGGGCGACCCGAAGCGGTAGGTGTGGATGACCCGGAAGTCCGCGGCGACCGATGCCGACCCCCCCCGCTCCGCTACCGCCTGCCCCGCGATCCCGTGCGGCCCGCTCACGAGCGCGGCGATGAGATCGAACACGGGCCGGTCGGGGTGGCCCATCCCCGGGACGCGGTAGCGCAGGTGGACCTGTGGCGAGAGCGGCTCGGTCCAGTCGAGCCGAACGGACCCGCCGGGCACCGGCTCGGCCTCGACATCCAGATCGAGCGGGGGCTCGGGTCCCCGGGGCAGCACCCCGAAATACCGCTCGGCCAGCGGCAGGACCTCATCCATGGTCACGTCGCCGACCAGCACCAGCGCCGCGTTGTTCGGGACGAAGTAGTCGTCGTAGATCCGGTACGTCGCCTCGCGGGTGAAGTTCCCGAAGTCGCGGATGTGCCCGCCGTCGGGCACGAACACGGGGTGGATCTGGGCGGTGACGCCGTCGATGGATTCATTGAAGCGCGTCTGCGGATTGCTCTTGCCCCCGAGGATCTGCTCCAGCACCGTGAAGCGCTGTGACTCCCAGCCCCGCTGGATCGCGTTCACCAGCCGGTCCGCCTCGAGCCGGAAGAAGAGTTCCAGGTGCTCCTTCGGGAGCGCCATGTTCATCTCCATGTAGTCCTGCTCGGTGCTGGCCGGCACCGGATCGGTGTGGCGCACGTAGCCGCCGCTCTGCATGTACCACTTGTAGGAGGTCCAGAAGTCGCGGTACTCGTCGTCCAGGTCTTCGAGTTCGTAAAGCCGCTGCCGGAGCGCCTCGATCTCGGGCGTCATCGGCCATTCCAGCTCGTCGTAGAAGACGGCCCGTTCCCGGAGCCGGTTGCGTTCGCGGTTGCGCACCGCGATCAACTCCTGCTCGGTGTCGTGGATCTCCTGCAGGATGGGCCGTTCGGCGGCCAGATCACTGGTGCCGACCGTGGTGGTCCCCTGATGGATGACGTGCTCGAGGAAGTGCGTGATCCCGTGCTGTCCCACCGGCTCCGCCATCGAACCGGCCCGCACCCACAGGTTGGCCGCCACCCGCGGCCGGCGGTGGTCTTCGACCAGCAGGACGGTGAAGCCGTTATCGAGGACGTGCTCCTGGATCTGAAGCGGGCTACCGGGCTGCGCCGCGCTGAGCGACGTCAGCGCGGCGAACATGCCCGCAAAGCCGAGGACAGGCAGGATTCTCATTGGAGCGGTCCCTCCTCCCAAGTCCCGGCGATTCTCCCACGAGGCGGGTCCGTCGGTCGTGGTCAAACCGGCTACGCTTGCGACATGAGCACGATGAGAGTCTCCCTCCCGACCTCGCTCAAGTCGTTCGTCGACGAACAGGTCACCCACCGGGGATTTGCAACTCGCAGCGCCTACATACGGGAACTCATCCTTCACGATCGGGACCGCCAGCACCTCCGAAGCCTGATGCTTGAAGGTGGGACATCCGCTTCTTCAGTCACGGCCGATACAACCTGTTTCCAGAAGCTGCGCGACGGAATCGCGCCGCACGCGCGGATCGGTGAGGGTCGCTAACGGGTTTCCACGCCCCTACGGACCTTCTTCCTCCTGCGAACTCCGCCGCGGCGCGCGGCACTCCGGCCACTCCTCCCCATCCGGCATCGCGCGCCGGTCGCGCGGCATCGGCTCCGCATCCTCGGACGCCAGGTAGGCGAACAGCGCGGTCATCAGCGCGTCGTCGCGCAGGTCCTCGAAGACGATCTTGTCGAAGCTGTCCCGGTTGGTGTGCCAGGTGTAGGCGCTCGTGTCCCAGCGGTTCTCGATCTCCGGATCGTCGAGCCCGGCGCCCACGTGGAAGCTGAAGGCCGGCACCCCCGCGCAGAGGAAGGACGCGTGGTCCGTGCCGCCGGCTTCGGGCATCCCCGGGATCTCGAGCGTGACGAGATCCGACAGCTCGCTCGGAATCTGCGCGAGCCACTCGCCGAAGCGCGCCCCCGCCCCGGAGAACCCCTGCATCGGGATGAAGGTGACCGGCCCAGTGCCGTGATCGATGTTGAACACCGTATGGGTGGCCTCCAGGATCTCGGGGTGGTCCTCGACGAAGGCGCGGGACCCGTTCAGGCCCTGCTCCTCACCGTTCCAGAGCGCGCCGATGATGGTGCGGCGGGGGTTCGGGACCGCCGCCTTCAGGATACGCATCGCCTCCATGATGGCGACCGCGCCGGTGCCGTTGTCGAGCGCTCCGGTCGAGCCGTCCCAGGAATCGTAGTGGCCCCCGAGGATCACGTACTCGGGCGGGTCCGCACTTCCCGGGATCTCGGCGAAGGCGTTGAAGACCGGCACCTCACCGAGGAACTCGGCTCGCGCATCCACGCGCAGTACCGGTTCCTGGCCGTTGTCGGCCAGCCGGAAGACGAGTCCGTAGGCCTCACAGCTCAGGTCGAGAACCGGGGTCTGCTCCATGTTGGTGCCGAAGATCTTGTTCACGCCCCACCCTTCGGACCACTCTGAGCGGATGATCCCGGCGGCCCCGGCGGTATCGAGCGCTTCCGGCAGGTTCCGCCGCTCGATGCCGGCGCTCTCGTAGCGGTCTCCCCAGTCCTCGACCAGCCGCTCGCGCTCCTCGGCCATGCGCTCGAGGGTCTCCGACCGGGCGAACCACTCCACGTTGTCGCGCGGACGGCAACTCGCCACCGGCGGCGAGATCAGCACGAACTTGCCGCGCGCTTCCGGGAGCCACGCCTCGAACGCCTCGGGCGTGTCCGCGTCGGCAAGGATCACCACGCCCGCCTCCACCGGGCCACCGGTGGCCGGGCTCCAGGCCGCCGCCATCCCCTCCAGCGTGCGCACCCGCGGCGAGACCAGGTCGATGTGGCTGATCCCCCGCTCCCAGCCGCGCCAGGTGCCGTACTGCTCCTTCCTGGCCTCGATGCCCCATTCCTCGAACTTCTCGACCGCCCAGTCGTTCGCGGCGGCCATTCCCGGCGAGCCGGTCAGGCGCGGCCCGATGACGTCCATCATCACCTGGCCGAGTTCCATGACCTGCGAGCGCTCGACGCCCTCCTCCCAGATCGCCCGGATCACCGGATCGTCCGAAGGGAAGGACTGCGCCGCCGCGTGGGTCGAAAGGACCGCCAGTGAGCCAGCGATCAGAACCGTACGCCGCAATGCAAAAACCCGCCGAAGCCTTACTCTACCGGCCCGGCGCTTCCCCGACGCGGTCTGGCGTTTGCATCGGCAGCCGTTTGTGACCAGCACGATTCCGAAGAACAATCCCGGGGCCGCCGCCCTGCTCGCCGGCATGCTGCTGCTCGCCGGCATGCTGCTGCTCGCCGCCGCGTGCGAGGACAGCGGGCCGGCGACGGGCGAGACGCCCACCGCCCCGGCGCCCGCACCACCGCCCACCGCGACGGATGCGAACGCGGCGTTCGGGGTGGACGCCGGCTACGGGCGGATCGTGCTGCCGGGCGCGCAGGTGACGTTGCGCGCGACGGTCTCCGGTGAGTCGGCAACCGTGACGTGGACCCAGCGGAGCGGTCCGGCCGCGAAGATCGAGCCGACCGACACACTCGAAACGACGGTGCGCCTCCCCGGCGGCCTGGAAGCGACATCGGTGCTCGTGTTCGAGGTGGCGGCGCGGGCCGCGTCCGGAGAGACGGAAACCGACTCGGTCTGGATCGAGGCGTACGTCCCCGATCAGGACCCCGCGGACCTGACGGCGCTCGGCGACTTCTCGGCGAAGACGGGATGGGCGTGCGATCAGGACCCGATCGCAACACCCGAAGTCTCGACCCAGGAACTCGAAACGACCATCGAGTTCACCTCGAACGGCGTCCCGCGGCACGCCACCGGGCAGTACCCGAACCAGGGCAACCCCAACACCATCGGCGTGCACGCCGAGGTGCGCCGGGTCCCAAAAAGCCCCGTGAAGACCGACACCCCCTCGGAAATGGCCGAATTCGGGATCACGCTGGACGGCATCAAGCTGGACCGGGACACCGCCGAGAGCTACCGGAACCAGCGTCAGTGGAACTACGAAGCTCTCACCCCGGGCATGGCGCGCCAGCTGAGCGGCGACGCCCGCTTCGAATGGCTCGGGAGCGACTGCAGCAACGCGCACGTCCAGCCGGGAGGGTCCTACCACTACCACGGCCCGCCGCGGGCGCTCCTGCGCGAACTGACCGGCGGGGCCGCGATCGAGGACATGGTGCTCGGCGGATACGCCGCGGACGGCTTTCCGCTCTATCTGTTCTACGGCTACGAGGACCCCATGGATCCCGCGAGCGGGATCGTCGCTGTCGAGGCCAGTTGGGGCCTTCGTCCGGGCGAACGCGCGAGCGCACCGGGCGGAACCCACGACGGCACGTTCCGCGAGGACTGGGAGTACGCCGAAGGTTCCGGCGATCTCGACGAATGCGGCGGCAGGTTCGGCGTCACTCCCGAGTTCCCGGAGGGGACGTACCACTACTACCTGACGAACGACTATCCCTACGTTCCCCGCTGCGTCTTCGGGCCCCCGGATCCCACGTTCCGAACGCGCCGGCCACCTCCCCCGCGCGGCTGAGCGGCTCGCCTCCGGCCCCGGGCTTCACCGCGCAGTCCCGGTCCCGGCGCGACACGACAGACCACCCGCCGGCATCCGTTCCGCGGCTTCCCGGAAGCTCGGGATTCCGGGAGGCGGCCGCTGGCGCGTTGCAAAACCCGGTGCGCTTCCTTACTTTACGAGCGCGGCATCGCCGTTCCCCCATGCGTCTCGCCGGCAAACGCGCCCTCGTCACTGGCGGTTCGCGCAGCATCGGCCGGGCCATCGCGTTGGGCCTCGCCCGCGAGGGGGCGGACGTGGCGGTGGGCTGCCGCGCCAGCCACGGCGCCGCTGAAAGCGCGGTCCGCGAGATCGGAGCGCTGGGACGCCGGGCGGTCGCGGTGCACGGCTCCACGGACTCCCAGCCCGACGTGGAACGCTTCGTCGCCGAGGCGCGCGGCTTTCTCGGCGGCCTCGACATCCTGGTCAACAACGCCGGTGTCCTGAAGCGGACCCCGCTCCTCGAAATCACCGAGGAGGAGTGGGACAACATCCTGAGCGTCAACCTGAAGGGCTACTTCCTGGTCGGCCAGGCGGCCGCGCACCGCATGATCGAGGACGGGACGCCGGGCGCGATCGTCAACGTGTCCTCCGCCGGGCAGGCGGTGGCCGCCCCGAACCTGACGCACTACTGCGTGTCGAAGGCCGGGGTCGAGATGCTGACCAAGCAGATGGCGCTGGAACTCGCTCCTCACAAGATCCGGGTGAACGCCATCGCCCCGGGACTGATCGAGACCGACATGAACCGGGCCGACATCGCCCGGGACGACTTCAGGACGCGCCGCCTC
>LXNJ01000930.1_pt1 | contig 18572 bp, 11 predicted proteins | sample 809081 | NCBI WGS metagenome assembly LXNJ01 (sample SAMN04870510, study PRJNA318959) | sponge metagenome | biome: sponge; feature: marine sponge reef; material: water | host: Petrosia ficiformis | place: Greece: Milos, Mediterranean Sea | collected 2013-05-29 | depth 5-7 m
CCGCGGCCCAGACGGATCTCACCTCGCCTCCCGTACGGAATCGCCAGAGCGCCGCACCCTCCCGCAGCGCACAGACCGACGCGCCCCGGCCGCCCGCCACGAGGACGTCCGATCCGTCCCGCATCAGGTCCGCCGCGTGCAACGAGAGAAACGGACCCTCGTCGCTGAACGTCCACAGTGCCTTCAACCGGCCCGCACGGCCCCGGCCCGGCTGGATCAATGCGGGTTGCGGCACATCCGGACGCACGGTACCGGTGGCGGCGCGGCGCAGAGACATCACGGCGTCCGGCACCACGCGAAATCGATGGTCGCCTCCGGGCAACGCAAAAGACACCATGCCGTTGGAAACGGACGCATCCACGGCCTTACCGTTGACCGTGACGCCCGGTCGGCCATCCGTCCACAGGCACAACGTGGTGCTCTGCCGCGCGGTTGCCCGACCCTCACCCCGAACCAGATCGTACTCTATAGACACCGGCTGTTCCGATCTCAACTGAACGCCGCCCCACGCAACCCGTGTGCCATCGACGACGGCGAACCGGGACGGAGAGATCATAAACTGCGCCGCGGCCACGGCGGGACCACCTGGAATCTCGACCGGATCTTTGGCATCCCCCACGCCGGCGTAGACGACCTCCTCGCCGCCGTCAACCCGGACGGCCCCATCCGCCAGCCGGGTCAACTTCAAACTCCGTGTGGCTGGTTCACCGCCGCTATAGAGAAGATTGAAGAACCGATAGGTCTCACGAGCCTTCAAACGCACGTTTACGATCTGCTGAAGGATCCTGACCACCGGTTCCGCGTGCGCATAGTCCGTCCAGTTCCTGCCCGTTTCCTCGTCGTCCTCCAGTTTCAGCGACGGTCCCTTCAATCCCTGGATAAAGAACCGCTCCCCGTCCTGCTCCACCGTCAGGCCGCCGCCGCGCAGTGCCACGTCGCCCAGCGTCTGCCAGATCGCTCTGAAACCGAAATCATCGTCCGACAGCGCTTCCATCTCATCGACAACCAGAAAGAACCTTCCCCGGCTCCAGAGGATGTTCCGGTGCCAGTCCACCCCGCTGTAGCTGCGCAGCGTGGTCTCGGAAAAGCCCGACCTGTCGAAGTTCGCGGCACGTTCAAGCTCCACGAACGGCGGGATCTCGGCGGACTGTCCGTTCCTGAAAACCAGCACGCCGTTGTGAAACTTGGGCAACGACTTGATGTAGTCGCAGTCGGCCAGCCAGATCCGCCGCCGCTGCGTAATGCGGGATATCGAATTCCCGTCGTAATGTTTGTGACCTCCGTTTGAGAGCCCGTCCAGAAACAGATACTGGGACATCGGGTCGTACCCGTCCCGGAACACCACCTTGTCGAAGGTCTTCTTCAATGGCAGATGGTCTTCACCCTGATTCGACGCGTAATACAGCGGGTCCACCGGGAACACCTGTGTGCCGTCCAGATCCGCCGGCGCTACAGGGGTTACCCGCCTGTGGTATTCGTACGCCGCGAATTGAGGCTCGACGGCCGTCTTCCTGTCGAGCATCCACTGGTATCGCCCGTCCCCCAGCACGAAAACGGCCGCCCGCAGATACGGCAGTTCGCTCCACCATCCGAAAGGCGAGGCATTGTCTCCATAGGGAAGCGCATATCCCAGATTGTCCGTTGTCAGTACGGCGTAGTCCGCCGCTTTCCGTGCGCACCCGTTCTCGAAGAACGTCATGTCTCCGCTGGAGAGCGAATACCTGGTCAGATGGTAATGGGTCAGCCACTGGTATCCGCTGCAATCTTCGTGGGGTTTGAATGCCCCGGCCTGAAACCGGAAACACGCGTCGGACAGTGCAAGCCATGCGTCCGCTTCAGGCATGCCGTAATATTTCCGGAAATAGACGCCGGCATAGTGCAGCCCCAATGCGGCAAACGTGGTGTGGTTGTGCCTCACGTGTGGCGTCTTCATATCGCCCACGTGTGACACGCAATCGCTGATGAACTCGAACAGGATCCGTGTAATCCGCAGCCGGTCGTCGTCGGAGATCACCGGGCTTTCCTCTACGAGGTCCCATCCCGGCATCACCTTGTACAGCGCGAAATCCGCGTCGAATCCCCAGATCCCGCCATAGTTGTCCGGATCGGACATCGCGTGCCGGTACATCCGATAGACGAGGCGCTTATATAGCTCGGCGTAGTCATCATTTCCCGTGAGCCCGAATAACAGCCCCTTTTCTCCAATCCTGCCCCAGAGGCCCGTATGTTCACCGCGGCGCAACGCCTCCTCCGCGGACGCCATCTCCATATCCACATCCGGCTCATGTTCAAGTTTCGGAATCTTCAACGCGTCCGGTCCGAACCGCACTTCGAAGAGAGGACCGGTTGAAAGCGTCTCATCTTTCGCAAATTTCCCCAGGAACAGGCCGACCGCCGCACGGACGCCTTCCAGGTCGCTTCCCAGCAGTCCCACCGCGTTCATTCCATTCCCCCACGGATCGTGAATCGTCTGAACGAGATGCCCCCCGCGCCCCGGATACAGGTCGTCCGCAGCGGTATAGTTGTATCCGTAGAGACGGCAGACCACGCGATTCGTATTCACGTTCCCGAGCAGAATGAGATGCCGGTCCGGAGGCGTTTTCGCGTCGGCGTCCGACACGAGGGGGACGTCCGCGCCGGTACGGTCCCGGATCGCTGCTCCCAATTCCGAGGCCAGTTCCCGGTAGGGCGCGTCGTCGGGGCAGACGATGGCCGACGCGGGACTGCCGCGGTTCACCAGCACCGTGTCCGGGTAACGTTGCTTCGGCCGTTGTAACTTCCCTGATGCCCTTTTCGTATCCGGCATGGGCTCGTCCTTTCGTATTGACCATCGATCGACCGGCGCGCCGGACCTTTGAAGTCCGCCGCGAACAGCAGTTAAATTTCCACGAACTTTTCAAACAGGAAAAGTCCGATCAGCAGAAAGACCAGACCGGAAAAAACCGTGTATGCCATCAATGCCGGTCCGGTCGGAAGACTCCCCAACAGACCGTTCACGAAATAACCCGCCATCGTCAGATAGATGATCGCGCACATCACAAACGAAGCGGCCGTCACCAGACCCCTCAGGCGCGGGGCCGTGTACCTGGCGCCTTCCGCGGCGCTAACGATGCCGAGGGACAGAAACGCGTAGGATCCCAGGAACCCGGCGGTATACGCTGAAACCGCACCAGGCGTGACGCCGAAGAAACCCAGAAGCTGAGATACGTCTTCCTCCGGAGCGCGTGCGACCACGGTATAGACGCCTGTACCGGAAACCGAGAACAGCATCAGGCCGACACTGAAAATCGCGGCGAATTTGCACAGGCACACGACAGCCGCCCGGACGGGGAGCGCGAACAGAAGATAGGTTGTATTGCCTCGCCATTCTCCGGTGAACGAGGAAGCCAGCAGGAATGGCAGGACGAACATGATCGCCCAGAGGGGCAATGATGAAAAAAACAGGGCGATCATCAGTGTTTCAACGGAAAGCAGGACCCAGCCCTGCAGCACCAGAGTGCCGATGGCAAGGATGCAGGATAGATTCCTTGCGTCCTTTAACTCCTTTAAATACAGAGCGATGAATATCTTCATTCGCCGTTGTCCTCGTGCGTCAGGCGACTGCCGTTTCAAAGATCTCAGACAGGGACTTCCCGTGTTCCTGTTGTAACTGTTCCTTCCGACCCGAGATACATATCTCACCGTCACGCAGAAACAACACATCTTCAATAAACGGATCCACTTCGGATACGAGGTGGGTTGATATCAGCACCGTCTGCTCAGGATGCCGAAACCCATTGAAGAGACTGTCCAGTATGCGCCTGCGTGATGGTGGATCGATACCCCCGAGGGGCTCGTCCATCAGCACCACTTCCGGGGACCAGGAGAATGCGGAGACGACCTTCAGCCGTGCCCGCTGCCCTCGCGACAGGGCGCCCACCTTGCGGTCCTCCGGCAGATTCATGAATTCCAGCAGCTGCCGCGCCCTTCCCGCGTCCCAGGTGGAATAGAAGGCCGAGAGGAAAGCCAGCTGTTCGCCAACCCTCATCCAGGAATAAAACGGATCGATCTCGGGCAGATAGGACACCACCGGCTTTGTGGCGTATCCCGTCCGGACCCCGCCGATCCGCGCCCGCCCCCGGGTGGGCCGCGTCACACCGGCCAGAATCCGGAACAACGTACTCTTCCCGCTTCCGTTTTCTCCCAGCACCCCCAGCACGCTGCCGCGCGCCACACTCAACGACACCCCCCTGAGCGCCCACGCGCCAGGGTATTTTTTCCACAGGTCTTCGACGTATACCATCCTTGCACAGCCCCGAATACCAAAAAGGCCGCCCCTGTATCCAATCCAGAAGCGGCCGAATTCAGATCGCCACCTGAAAAACTGCCTTAGAATCCCGGGCGGGATTCAGCGCATATCGCGATCGATCAGGAACAGCCCGTATCGATCGTCACCCACAAGTTCCAGCTTCTTCGCGATAGCGCGAAGCCTGGCCTCCTCCTCCACCTGTTCGTTCACGAACCACTGCAGGAACGTATTGGTCGCATGGGCGCGGTTCTTCATTGCCAGATCGACCAGATCGTTGATCCGGCCGCTGGATTCCTGTTCACGCCGATATGCCTCCGAAATGGCGTCCAGCGGAGAACGCCAGCCCGCGGGCGGTTCTGGAATCGACTTGAACGCGACCGGCGCTTCCCGTTCGTGCAGGAATTCGTAGACCTTCATTGCGTGCGTCAATTCGCGCTGCGCCTGCTTTTCCATCCACCTGGAAAATCCGTTCAGATTGACCGACTTGAAATAGGAGGACATGGCCAGATAGGTATACCAGGCGAGGAACTCACTGTTGATCTGTTCGTTCAGCGCCGACTGAATCTCCTTGCTAAACATCAAATCCCCCTCCGGCAGCGTACGGAGACCTGCCGGGCAGCCCAAACGACGGCAGCCGGGTTGAATGATTGCGACAAACCGCCAAATTTGCGCGTGTTTCCAAAACCGGAACCGGGAGGCCGGCCCCATGCAGGAACATTGACACGATTAGCACTCTGCGGCGCATCCGGCGCCTACTGCGACGGTGGAACCTTGCAGCAATCCGGCAGACTCGCGTAGGCGGTACTGTCCGCGGGAACCTGGTTCGCCTGGTAACCCACCCGCGCTATCGCCTGCTCCATCGCCGCAGTGTCCGTGCGTTTCGCATCGTAGGTTACGTTGACGACCCTGGTATCCATATCCACGTTGACTTCCTTCACGCCGTCGACGTTTTTCAAGGTCGTGTCAATCTTGTTCGCGCACATCATGCACTGTGCCGTGGGCACCTTGATTTTGGCCGTACGGGTCTCGGCCGTGGAACAGCCGCTGACGGCAACAAGGGCGAACGCGAACACGCTTGAAAGCACGATGCAAATGGTTTTGCGCATGGATCTGTCTCCTGTGATGAAAGGGAAAGCTCGGGGCTTTCCCGATACCTGACGCCTGCAACCTCGAATATATGACAACACCCATCGATAATCAACTGTCATCTTTTAAAGATCGACCCTTCCACAACGCGTATATTGCGGGTATCACGATAAGGGTCAGCAGTGCCGACGACGCCACACCGCCCACCATCGGCGCGGCAATGCGCTTCATCGTCTGCGACCCGATGCCGTGTCCCCACATGATGGGAAGCAACGCCAGCAGCGTGGTGAGTACAGTCATCATCTTCGGCCGGACGCGTTCCACGGCGCCGGCGATAACCGCTGTTCTCAGGTCCGAAGCGCTCATCTCGCCGCCTCGCGCCTTCCGAATGCGATCGTACGCGTGATCGAGGTAGACCAGCATGACCACGCCGGTCTCGGCCGCCAGACCGCCCAGCGCGATGAATCCGACGCCCACCGCAACACTCATGTTGTAATCCAGCAGGTACATCAACCAGATCCCGCCCACCATCGCGAACGGCAGGGACAGCATGACAATAAGGCTCTCCGAAATATTCCTGAAGTTGAGATACAACAAGAGGAATATGATGCCAAGGGTGAGAGGCACGACCAGTTTCAATCGTTTTTCCGCCCTCTGCATATACTCGTACTGCCCGCTCCAGGTGATCGAATAACCCGGCGGCACAGACACCTTCTCCAGCACCGCCTGCTGGGCGCGTGTCACGTAAGTACCCACGTCGATGCCCTGGATATCCACGTACACCCACGCGTTCATGCGCGCGTTCTCGCTCTTGATCCCCGGCGGCCCTTTCCGGATCCGAATGTCAGCGAGTTGCTGGATGGGAATCTGGGCGCCGGTGGGCGTTGGCACAAGCACGCGGCGCAGGGCGGGAAGGTTGTCGCGCAGTTCCCTGTCATAGCGCAGATTGACCGGATAACGTTCCAGACCTTCAACGGTGGTTGTGATATTCATCCCGCCGACCGCGAACATGATTACGTCCTGTACGTCTCCCGTCGTGAGACCGTAGCGCGCGGCTTCTTCCCTGTTGATTTCGAAATCGAGGTAGTTTCCGCCAACAACGCGTTCGGCAAACACGCTTAAAGTACCCGGCAGATCGCGGATCACCCCTTCGATCCGCTCGCCCAGGCGCTGTAACACCTCCAGATCCTCGCCCGCGACTTTCACACCAACCGGCGTCTTGATCCCGGTCGACAGCATGTCGATTCTTGTCTTGATGGGCATCGTCCACGAATTGGTCAGGCCGGGGAACTGGATCGCCCGGTTCAACCGGTCGATCAGTTTTTCGGGGGTCATGCCCGGGCGCCATTCGCTTTCCGGCTTCAGGGTAATCGTTGTCTCGATCATCGCCAGCGGCGCCGGATCGGTTGCGGTTTCGGCGCGTCCGATCTTCCCGAATACGTCCTGGACCTCCGGAAACGCCTTGATGATCTTGTCCGTCTGCTGCAGCAGTTCACGTGCTCGGGTCACCGAGATCCCGGGCAGGGTCGTGGGCATGTAGAGAAGGTCTCCCTCGTACAGGGGCGGCATGAATTCGGAACCGATCTTCTCCAGCGGAAACAGGCGGTCCAGCCTCAGAAGCGCGCGATACGCGACGCTGCGCGGCGCATCGGAAAACCGCTCGAGCACCATGCTCCTGAACGGAAAGAGCGTTACAAACATCACAGCCACCGCCAGCAAAACCGTGGCAATCCTGTGTCTCAGGACCCAGTCGATGGCCGGTCGGTAGATCCAGATGAAGAACCGGCTGCTGGGGTTTCGCGCCTCGGGCCGGATTCTGCCCCGGACGAAAATGCTCACGAGCACGGGAACGAGCGTGACGGCGAGCAACGCCGCCCCGCCCATCGCGTACGTTTTCGTATAGGCCAAAGGCTTGAACAAACGCCCCTCTTGCGCCTGAAGCGTGAACACGGGAAGGAACGACACCGTGATCAACAGAAGCGAATAAAAGAGGGCAGGGCCGACCTCCTTCGTCGCGCGAGCGACGATCTCGAGATGGCTTCGCTTCCCGTTACCCTGCTCCAGGTGCTTATGTGCGTTCTCGATCATCACGATCGACGCGTCGACCATCGCGCCTATGGCGACCGCAATTCCACCCAGCGACATGATATTGGAACTCACGCCCTGTGTGTACATCATCCCGAAAGAAACCAGCACGCCGGTTGAAAGTGCGAAGATCGCCACGAACGCGCTTCGAAAGTGCAGCAAGAACACGACGCAGACGAGCGCGACCACCGACATCTCCTCGAGGAGCTTGTTGCGCAGATTGTCGATCGCGCTGCGTATGAGCGCGGACCGGTCATATGCCGTCTTTATTTCAACGCCTTGTGGCAGACCGGGCTTGAGCGACTCGATTTTATCTTTGATCCGGTCTATTACAGCCAGCGCGTTTTCGCCGTAACGCATCACGACGATTCCGCCCACGACCTCGCCCTCACCGTTCCATTCCGCCAGGCCGCGGCGCAGTTCGGGACCCAGTTGTACCGTGGCGATATCACCAACTCTTATCGGGGTACCCCTTGCGTCCACCCCTACGGCGACGTTGCGGATATCCTCCGACGACCGCAGGTACCCCAGCCCGCGAACCATAAACTCCGTTTCCCCGAACTCCACGATACGCCCGCCCACGTCGTTGTTGCTCCGCCGGATTGCCGTCCGGACCTTCTGCAAGGGGATATTGTAGGCCAGCAGTCGGTTGGGATCCACGGTTACCTGGTACTGCTTCACGTATCCGCCCACTGCCGCCACCTCCGCGACTCCCTGCACGCTGCTGAGTTCGTAACGCAGATACCAGTCCTGAATGGACCGCAATTCCGATAGATCCCGGCGCCCCGTGCTGTCAATCAGCACGTATTCGTACACCCATCCGACCCCCGTGGCATCCGGCCCGAGCCGCGGCGCGACACCCGCCGGCAGCCGGTTCGAAACGGTGTCGAGCGCCTCCAGAACCCGGCTTCTGGCCCAGTAAATGTCCGTTCCATCCTCGAAAATCACATAGACGAACGACAACCCGAAGAAAGAATATCCCCGCACGACGCTTGCCTTCGGCACGGCCAACATCGCGGACGTGAGCGGGTAGGTCACCTGGTCCTCCACCACGCGCGGCGCCTGACCCTGAAAATCAGTCATTACGATCACCTGCACGTCCGACAGATCGGGAATCGCATCCAGGGGTGTATTCAACATGGCGTAGGTGCCCCAGGCAATTGCGAAAACCGTGACCATAATGACCAGGACGCGATTTCTGAGACTGAGTTCGATTAGCTGACCAATCATACATTCAACTTTCGTTACGTGTTACGCGACAGTACCAGATCACGCAAACCGTTGTCAATGGCCATGGTGCATCGGCTGGGGTGCTTCGTGATGCCCGCCCATGGTCTGCAGCGCCGCCTTCAAGTTGCTCTCCGAGTCGATCAGAAACTGCGCAGATATGACGATTTCCTCGCCCCCGCTGAGCCCGTGAGTCACCTCGTAGACGTCGTCCGCCTCCACCCCGAGTTTCACTTCCCGCGGCGTGAAACGGCCTTCGCCGAGATCCAGTATCACCACGCTTCGCTCTCCGGACCGGATTACGGCCTGGACCGGAACGACCACAGACTCCTTCGCTTTCTCGGACCGGATTTTCACCGTGGCGAACATTTCGGGCTTCAATTCCCGTTCCGGGTTGTCAATTATCATCCGTACTTTCGCGGTGCGGGTTTTTGGCTCCAGGAAGGGATAGACGTAGCTCACCACCCCTTCGAACACCCGACCCGGCGCATAGGAAAGCATAACCTCCGCCGGCTGTCCCTGCCTGATCCACGGCAACTCGTACTCGTAGATGTCCGCATGGATCCATACCCTTGAGAGGTCTGCGATGCGATAGAGGTGTTCTCCGGCCTTGATATGTGCTCCGTCGTATACGGCCCGGTGTACGACCACGCCCTCCTGGGGAGAATGGATCGTCATCGTCCGCTTTGCCTTCCGCGCCTGCTCCAGTGCCACGATCTGCGCTTCCGCGATATCCCAGTACATCAGACGTTGCCGGGCCGCGCCCAGGAGCGCCTTCGCTCCCTCGAGCGCCTCGGCGGACCCGCCGTCCTCCAGGCGCCGGACATAATCCAGCGCGGTGAGGTATTCCTCCTGAGCAGCCACGAGTTCGGGACTGTAGATTTCCAGCAGGGGCTGCCCCTTCTTTACTTCCTGTCCGGTAAAGTCCACATAAAGCCCTTCCACCCACCCGGTTACCTTGGTATTCACGTCGGTCATCCGGGTTTCGTCATAAACCACGCGGCCCATGGTGCGGACCGTCCTGCTTACGGGCATCCGCTCCACGGTTCGTGTTCTGACTCCCATATTCTGAACGGTGGACGGATCGATTCTGACCTCACCGGCTTCCTCTGCGTGGCCGTCCTCGTGTCCCGACCTGCTCGGCTGGTCCATCACAAGGTCCATGCCGCAAATCGGACAGCTTCCGGGCCTGTCCGACACCACCGTGGGATGCATCGGACACCGGTGCACGGCCGGTCCCGTTTCGCCGGGCGCCGTGCCCTCCCCACCGCCCAGCCATATTCCAAGGACAAATCCCGCGCCAAGCGCGAGAATCGCCACAATGAGATGCTTTGAATTCATGACTCAACCTTTCACTTTTCAACGCGCAGGGGCTCTGATTCGGACGTGCAGACAGAATTCTGTTTTAAAAAAGTCGTTTGCCGACAATCGCTTCCAGTTTCGCCAGCTCTTTTTCGCGTTCGATGACGTGCCTGTAGAATTCAATTTCAAACTGGAGTAGGGAGACCTGGTTATTCAATAGCGTCAGAAAGTCCACTTTATCAACCTGATATCCCGCCATTGCCGATTCCAGCGACTGCTGCGCCTGAGGCAGTATTGCACTGCGGAACAGTTCCGCTTCCTTCCAGTGCTGGTCGATTCTCAGACAGGTCTCCTGTACGCGAAACTGTATTTCCCGGCTGACGTCCTCCTTTTGCGCCTCGACCATTCTGATGTTGGCCTGCGCCTCGGCAATCCGATTGTCCCGTTTCCTTCCGTTGAAGATCGGGAGGTTCATGCTCACGCCGAACGACAGAAAGTCGCTGCCGCTCACGGGGTCCGGCGCCACGTGGGCGCGCTGCTGATAGCCGAAGCGAAAAGTCAGATCGGGCCGCCCCGACCGTTGAGCCGCCTGTTCCGTTGCCGCCCACCTGGAAATGGTGTGGTCGATTTCCTTCAGCAGCGGGCGGTGCGCCAGAGCCATACGCTGAACGTCCTCCACCGACAGGTCGAATGGCGTCGCCATCACCTCGCCGGGTACATTCACGGCGATCTCCATCGGCCGATTCAAGACCCGGTTGAGCCGTGCCTCCGCAAGCCTGCGCTCCGTATTCAGCGTGATCAGTCGATCCCGCAGCTCGGAAAGCGACACCTGGGCCTTCAGGACGTCCTGTTGAAGTCCGCGACCGACCACGTATTTCTTCTCTGCGATTCGAACCAGGTCCCTGAGGAGCGCCCGGTTCCTTTCCGTTACTTCAATGGCCCGGTCCAGAAATGCCAGCGCATAGTATCCCTGCTTCACAAGATTGACGATCGTTCCAGTCCGGTCCGCAAGGACTTCCCTGGCAGCGCCGGCGGCATATTCAGCCGCCTGCTCTTTCGCGCGCAACAGGCCTGGAAGCGGTATCCGCTGGCTGACCGTCAACTGCTTGCCGGACATATGCGTACTGTTGAAATCAAAGCTGCTTGTCGGCACGTTCCGCAGATCCAGTCCCAGCATGGGATCCTCAAGCGCGCCAGCCCGGGGCACCCGGGCTTCAGATGCGGCCAACCGGTGTTCAAGGGCCTTCAATCCGGAATTCTTCGCGAGCGCCGAGTCGATCAAACCCTCCAGGTCCGGCGCCCCGGCTCCGGCGGCATGGGGAAATTGGATCAGGCATATACCGATGAGTCTCAACAATCCCTTCAAAACCGTTCACCTCCGTTGCAGCAAGACGTGGCAATCCAAACACGAGACCACACACTCACCCGGACTCGAGTGGCTTCCTTGAGCGATTGAACTTCAGGCGATTATGACAGCGGGAATTTGAAGATGCACCGCGGAAGACGCGGACAAGGCGGGAAATCAGAACAGAAACGAGGTTTTCATCAGGTACAGCGAGGGTTGTGACTGCGCGGCAACGGGGAGCAACGTATTCCCTGGCGAGAGACGGGAAGCCCGAACGTCAGGCGACCGGACCGGTTCCCACGCGGCGTGGGATTCCGGACCCTGGATCCGGGGACCGGCGGACGCCAGGACCGGCGGAAGTTCAGCCGGAGCTTTGGATACATTGCCGTCGTTTCCGGCGCAACAACAGTTCGCCTCAACCGGCTGGACGTGGCACGCGTCGGCCGGAACCGGCATCCCGCACAGACATTGGACGGCAGCGAGTAAGAAGCCGAACGCCAGACTTGAAGTGGAGAAGACGCGAATCACTTCCTGCCTCACAAGTGGGTATGGAGTATCAGTAATGAACCCAACCTTATATACGTTTGTCAAGGCCGGCTGTTCGAAAAAAGTTCATTTCGGCGTCGATGCCACTCCGAATATCCGGTCTGTCCGGAACAACCGGAACAGCGCACGCCGGGCGTCCGCGGCGTCGACGCGCCTCGGGACGGACACCGATCCGGTATGCATCCGGAAAAACGGCGTTACGCCCGAAGAGGTCGCGACACCTCATTCCACGCGCTGAAAGGGTTCCCAGGCCTCGCCCGCAGCGGCTGCCTGTCGCTCCAACTCGCCGCGCCAGCCCACAACTTCCCCGGCCTTAATCCGGCGGATGTCATAAGCGGGGTACCGGTCTTCGAGCGTATCGCCGAGCTTCTGCGTTTCGGCCCATCGGTCCCATGCCGTTTTCATCCATTCGCAGGGCAACGCGTCCCGCACTGCGGGATCGAGCTGCCACGCGCTTCTGACGTCTGCGACGGAGGGCTCGCCCTCGAAGGGTCCGGACCACCTGGACCATCCGATCGACAGGGTGTTCCGCTCCCTGTCCGGGACGGTGTGACCCGTGTGGATGTTCGAGCCGATCCGTATGAGGGCTTCGCCCGCCTTCAGGCGGACCGCGACCTGGTCCGGCAACGGGTCGACGCCGTTCCAACTGGGTGTGTGCGGTACTCCCTTCTCCTTCATGGCCTTGGGAAGGAGGACGTCGTGCTCGAAGGGCGTGCGCCATCGATCGTGACTGCCGGGTATGAGTTCATGGCATTCGTCGTCAACCAGCGCGAGGAACATGCTCACCCCGTTCCGCTCTGCAATCGACCTGGCGTTGTTCGCGCGAATCTCCGCCCAGCGTTCGCGCTCGACCTCCTCCGTGTACGCTTCGGGACCCTCACCCCGGATCTCACGTTGCGCGAAATAGGGCTTTCCGGTTCCCCACCACGTCACGTCGCGGTGCCAGCCGAGGGCGTGTTCCGACGCTCGCGGATTGCACCACAACAGCAGACCGCCATAGGTGACATCCTCGGGGCCAAGACCCTTGCACCACGAGCGCACGAACTCCAGGAAATCGGGAGAACCGTGAAACTCGGCGAAACATGGTTCATTGAAAGCCGGATGAACCAGACCGCGAATCGCCCACGGTTCGTCCTTACCGGTCCGGTGGACGTAACCCCTGGAGCAGTCGATCCTGCTGTACCCGTTGGCCGGTGCACACGCCTCCGTAACCCGGCGTCCCGCTTCACGGAGAACCGAAATCCACGGATTGTCGACGAAGTCGTTGATGATGACGAAGCCGTGCGTTTCCAGGTGTGCCAGTCGCTCAGGCGTGGCGCCCGGCGCGCCCAACTCGGGCAGCGCGTCGGCGAACGCGGGCGCCCTGTAGATGGAGGATGTTGCGTCAGGTTTCATTTCTTCTCCCCATGATCATTTCTTGAGTGAATATCGCCGTTTCCGTCTCCGCTCAAATCCTCTCAACCCTTACATCCGGACAATCCTTATCCATGCATACGGTAAATCGCCGCCGTCGCTTTGTCAATAGCAAATTCCACGTGACGTACGAGCATGGAATTTGAAGACAGAATAGGATTTCTGGGCAATGAAATACAAAACGCTCGCCTATCGCGTGAATTGTCCCTATATTTGAATCTTGCGATCGCCGTATCCTGCGAACACGAAGCGGCACGTGCTCACCCCGCCGGCGGGTTCCACGTCTGGCTGAAAACGGCTTCGAACAGGTAGGAAAACCAGGGATTCGGGCATTTTCTCCTTGAGGAACCACGTGTGAATCGGATCGCTACAGCGTTCTGGCTTGTCCTCGTAACCCATCTCGCAGTCGCGCAACCGTCCAGCGCGCAGATCGGCCATGGGGAAATTGAAACCCGGTTCCGGAAAGCGCTTGGCCACTACACCAACGGCAACTATCGGGCGGCGGAAAAGGGCTTCCAGGCGCTGGCCGAAGCGTACCCCGCGCACCGGCGTTCGTCGGCTTCCCGGCTGATGCTGGCCAAATCGCTCTACAAACTCAAGAAGTACGACCTGGCGCTCAAAACGGCAACGGGAATCTACGATGCCTTCCCGCGCAGCCGGTATCTCCTCGAAGCGGACCTGATCGCCGGCGACTGCGAATTCCGGAAGGGACGGGTCTACAGCGCCGCATCCCGGTACGCCCGCGTGGCGTCGGGAAGGGGGGACCTCCGTCTGAGGGCCAGAGCAGCGGACCGGTTGGGGCAACTTGCGGGCGCCGGAAGAATCACGGATGGCGACGTCGTCCGTCTGCAAAACGACTTCGGAAAAGACATTGTCGCAGAGGCCGTGGCCTTCGGCCGGGCCCGGTGGCCGTTGAGGTTTTCCGGGACCGAACCATCCGGTCAGCAAATGGCCGGATTTGCGGATCGGTATCCCAATGGCACGTTCGTGGCGCTGGTACGGGAGAAACGCCCTGAGCCGGAACCCATTCAGGCCGCCGGGGCCGGTGTACAACGGACACTACCCGCGGAAGTTACCGAAGAACCGACCGACGCGCGCTTCACGATAGGCGTGATCGCGCCTTTGGCAAGCCCGCCGGGAAAGGACATGGTAGACGGCGTCCTGCTCGCCCGGGAATTGCATCAGCTGAAATCCGGCGAGCGGGTCGCACTGGTCTTCAAAGACTCGGAAGGCAGACCGGTACGCGCGATCAAGGCGGCTCAAAGTCTCATTGAAGATCACGGCGTGATTGCCATTATCGGCGCCCTTACAAGCGCTGAAACCCTTCCCGTCGCCGCGCTGGTCGGCCCTGCCGAAGTCCCGCTGATCGCGCCCACGGCCTCGGAGGACGGACTTGCGACCCTGAATCCCTACGTTTTTCAGGTAAACGCCACGCCGGGCGCACAGGGCCGCCGGATTGCCGACTACGCGGTCCGGGAATCGGGGCTGCGCACACTGGCGACGTTTTCGTCCCGGGACCCCTACGGAAAACGCATCGCCAGGGAATTCACGGCCCGTGCGGAAGAATCGGGTTCGGAAGTCATTGTACAAACATGGTACGAGCCTGGCACGACCGACTACAAGGGTCAGCTGGAACGCATCAGGGACGCAGGGCTGGCGCTCCACCCGCCCGAAATCCTGACGGACGAAATAGACTCGATGATCCTGGGAAGCATTCGGCTGGCGCCGCCGCCCCCGGTCGAAGTTGATCCCGATACGGTGCAGCCGGCGCCGGTGCATACGTTGGACGGCCTGCTTATTGCCGGGGGTAAGGACGACGTTATGTTGATCGCGCCGCAGATCGCCTTCCACCGCATTCACTCGCGGTTGCTGGGCAGCGACGGCTGGAACCACCATGAAGTCGCGAGAGACTCCTATACGGATAGCGCGGTCTTTGTCGCCAAGTACACCACACGCAGCGATCTGGTCTCCGTACATGAGTTCCTGGGCGCCTTCAGGCAACGGTTCAATCGCGACCAGGGCATTGCGGCTGCACTGGGATACGACGCAATGACGGCCGTCCTGACCGCCATCGAGCGGGGCGGCACGTCTCCGAGGCGGCTTCAGCACGCGCTGGAGAATCTCGGTGAAATACCGGGCGCCACCGGTAAAATATCCTTCAGTCCGGGCAATCGGGAAAACGCCTGGATGTACCTGCTGACCAACAGAAAAGGAAAGATCCAACTTCTCTCCATCGGCCGCGCGGACAAAACCGCGTCCGAACCCTGATCGCCTCCATTCGCATTCTTCCTCCGCGAAACACGAAGCGCTTCCCACTGGCATTTCAATTGCATTGGTTTCAACAAGCGACGGCCAGACGCAACGTCAATGGCAAATAAATCGCTTGTTACCAATTATTCGTATGCAATTTCGACGTCAGGGGGACCGTCCGTGATATGCGCTTTCTTTCAATCCGCCAATCGCAGAACGAAACTGACGTTCATCGCCCTGCTTCCACATATGCTGACCGGTTTCGAGCCCCTTGCGCAGGAATCCCTGAATCCTGAAACCGCGGAAACGTACCTGGCCGTTCTGCGGGATCTGGATGGGCAGGTCATCGACGTCAACAGGGCCAACTCGGGGGACCTGGAGGCTCTGCCCTGGTTCTCGCCGGAGTTGGCGCGCCAGGTCATCACCTATCGGAAACGGTTCGGACCCTTCTCGCGCCTCAGCGATCTTCTCAGGGTTCCCGGCGTCACGTCCGAGGTCCTCGCCGCCGTCCGTCCCTATCTGACGGTTTCTCCGCGGCAAGGTCCAAGCGTCCGGACGTCGCTCCGGATCACCCGCCCGACGAATCATTCTGACGCCTGGTCCAACCTGCGGCTCTACCAGCGAACCGTGATCGCCGTGCGCCGCGTGGAAGGCGTCTTCCTCACGGAACGCGATCCCCTGGAAGTACGACTTGCAGATTTCCTCACCGGATACGTGCGTGTCGCCTCTGTGCCGGGCCTGCGGCGCCTGCTCGCGGGCGACTTCCGGCCCGGATACGGACAGGGTCTTCTCTTCAGCCGACACAACCGATCCGCGACGGGCCTCGAGTGGGCAAGGCCGACCAGCGTTCGAACCGTGGGAAACCGCTCCGCAATCGAAGACGGCGCGCTCCGCGGCATTTTTGCGGAAGGCCGGTCCGGCCGCGTCACGTGGACGGCCATGGGTGCGCGCAACCGATGGGATGCCGCCATCGACAGCTCGGGCGTTGCCGCAATACGCACCGCCGACCTGCATGTCACGCAAACACAGCGAGAACGCAAAGGCAGATTGCGGGAAAACGTGGCGGCACTTCGATCCGGGGTCGAACTGCCGGCCGGCCGCATCGGCGCCACTTTCGTCCGTACCACGTTCACCCCTGCGCTGCAACGCGTTCGACGCCGGCATTCCGCCGGCATGGACTGGAACCTGCGCGGGAACAGGATGAATCTCTTCGGCGAAATCGCCGCATCGGGAGGAACAGCCGTCGCCTGGCTGACGGGCGCGCGCACCGGAATCGATCGCCTTAAACTGGTGATACTTGCCCGCAGGTACCCTCCCGGATTTTCAAGCCTGCGCGGCGGCCCGTTCTCCGCGTACAGCGGCGGGAACGAGTGGGGTCTGTTTGCCGGCGCCGTGTGGCGGGCGGGCAGGAAAACGCGGTTTCAGGCCACGCTGGACCGGCATGGCCGGGTAGCACCCGAAGGCAGATACACGCTGCCGCCGCGTGGAGAACGGTTTGCTTTCGAAATGAGGCGTCGCCTCGGCAATGCCCGGGTGCGGCTGACGCTGAACACGCGGCGGCAGACGGTTGCGACTTCGGGCATAACAGGAACGCGACACCAGAGACGCGCACGGCTTCGTATGTCCGTGCCCCGGTCATACGCACGCCTCAATCTCTGGGTGGAAGGCACGGGCGCCCGCTCCCCGGTCCGAAAAAGCAGCGGCCGCGCGGCGGGCATGGACCTTCGCGTCCAGCGCGGGGCAGGCCTGCGGGCCGACGCCTGGATGGCTCTGTTCGACGTGTCCCACTACGATGCCCGGATTTATACGTTCGAGCCAGACGTATGGGGTGGCAGCCGCATGCAACTCCTGTCCGGAAAGGGCCGTACGGCCGGAATCCGGATCACCTGCAAAGGATCACGCATCCGCGTTTTGGTACGGTACGCAATCAAGATTACCGGAAACGGTTCATCAAACACATGGGCGTCCCAGATCGAGTTCGGCACGAGGAAGTAACATCCCTGGACGCTTTCACGGACGCGCTCCGAAACGCGGTCATCGAGCTTACCTGCATTGCTTGTGGTGCTTGCCCTGAGCTTGTCGAAGTGGCCTGTCGAAGCAAACTTGTCGAAATGTCGAAACACGCCTGGCCGCCCTGATTTCGGAGATCGATTTCCGGATCTGGAACCGATGGCATTTTTCTCTTTCTGAGGTGCGGATTTTTCCATATCTTGCTTGTCAAGCGGTCCATACGGGCACCCACAACCTGAATACAATTGCCGGCAGGGACGAACGTGCGCCCGCCGGCAATTTGACTTCCATGAAGACCGTCTCCCAAAACGCCATGGCGAAGATCAGACCGGAACACTGGATATTCGGCGCCGCGCTGAGTATGGTGATGCTGGCCGGCTGCGGCCCCCGCCTGCCCGAGTCGGTCGGACCCGCACAGGAGATTCTGGTGCTGGTCGATCCGGCCGAACGGGAGCGCCTGGAACCGCATCTGAAAGAGGTATTCGAAAAAATCCTCTATACACCGCAGGAAGAGAAAGTCTTCCGGCTGCAGTTCGAAGATGTGGCCGATTTTGACCGGTACGAGAACAAGCGGCGCAAGAACATCCTGGTTATGGCCGAACTGGACGCTCCCCATCCCACCGCGGGCTTCCTGAGGAACATCCTGAGTCCGGACGTCCAAAACGCCGTGCGAGGGAACCGGTCCGCCGTCTTCTGGAAAGAGGACGTATGGGCAAAGGAACAACTCCTTATGGCGGTGACGGGGGCAGACAGCGCCGCGCTGGTGGACAACCTCCGGATGGAAGCGGACCGGCTCTACGAAAGGATCGAAGAAGCCCGTAACGAGCGGATTCAGCGGTTGATTTATCGGTATGGCGAACGGAAGGACGTCACCGAGCGCCTTGGGCGGGAATTCGGCTGGCAGGTGCGCGTGGCCTTCGGATACCGCGTCCTGGAGGCCTATCCGGACAGCGGCTTCGTGGTATTGACGAAGGAGGAACCGAACCGGTGGTTGTTTGTCTATTGGGAGGACGGTATTTC
>LXNJ01000931.1_pt1 | contig 18542 bp, 13 predicted proteins | sample 809081 | NCBI WGS metagenome assembly LXNJ01 (sample SAMN04870510, study PRJNA318959) | sponge metagenome | biome: sponge; feature: marine sponge reef; material: water | host: Petrosia ficiformis | place: Greece: Milos, Mediterranean Sea | collected 2013-05-29 | depth 5-7 m
AGAACCGTTTCGACGGCGTTCCCGGCACCACCCAGGAAGCCATTCTCCCCGGCGAGAGCTTCACCTACGAGGTGCACGTGCCCGATGCGGGCATCTTCTGGTACCACCCTCACGTCCGGGAAGACGTGCAGCAGGACCTCGGGCTCTTCGGGAATCTCCTGGTCGACCACCCTGATCCGGACCACTACGGTCCCGCCGACCGCGAGGAACTCCTCGTACTCGACGACATTCTCATGGACGCGCAGGGACCGATTCCGTGGGGGCTCGGCGCGCCGACCCATGCCCTGATGGGACGTTTCGGCAACGTGTTCATGGTGAACGGTGAGACCGAGAGCAGGTTGACGGCGACTCAGGGAGAGGTGGTGCGCTTCTACGTCACCAACGTCGCCAATTCACGCACGTTCAACGTGACCTTCGGAGGGAATCCCGTGAAGCTCGTCGCCTCCGACGTCGGACGCTTCGAGCGCGAGCAGCGGGTGGGCTCGGTGGTCGTCGCGCCTGCGGAGCGTTACGTGGTCGATGTGCGTTTCGATATTCCCGGCGAGACCGCGATTGCCAACACCATCCAGGCGATCAACCACTTTCGGGGGGAGTTCTATCCCCGGATCGACACCCTCGTCCGCGTGCAGGTGAACCCGGCGGAAACCGTTACGCAGGCCGGAGCCGCCTTCGATGTTCTGCGCGTCCATTCCGACGTGATCCGGGAGATCGAAGAGTTCAGCCAACATTTCGACCGCGAGCCGGACCACGAGCTCGAGGCCACGGTCCGCGTCAGGGGGCTCCACCCGTCGATCGTCCTTTCCATGGAGGCGGACACCATCTACTTCCCGCCCATCGAATGGAACGACGGTATGCCGATGATGAACTGGCTCGCGAGCGGAAACGAGGTCGAGTGGATCCTCCGGGACAGACGCACGGGGGCGGAGAACGAGGAGATCGACTGGCGTTTCCGCGTGGGAGACGTCGTCAAGGTGCGCGTCTTCAACTCGCCGGACTCGTTCCACCCGATGAATCATCCGATCCACATTCACGGACAGCGCTTTCTGGTGCTGGAGATGGACGGCGCGCGCAGCGAGAATCTGGTTTGGAAGGACACTGCGATAGTGCCTGTGGGCAGCACCGCCGACTTTCTGGTCGAGATGTCGAATCCCGGTGAGTGGATGGCCCACTGCCACATCGCCGAACACCTGAGCGCCGGCATGATGTTCTCGTTCACGGTCGAGCGTTAGCGCGGACCCTGACGGCCCGTGGCGAAACTCGCTCGAAGACCGCGGGAGGCTTTGTCCGCGGACCGCTAACCGCTGAAGGCGTCGTCGAAAGCCACGTCGGACCCCGGAAAATCGAGGTCGCGCACGAAGCGAAGCGCCTCGGCGGCGCCGTGCTCCCTGTCCATGAGGGAGTCCTCCCACTCGACGGAAAGCGGTCCCTCGTAACCGACCCGGTGAAGGGCGCGGAAAATCTCCTCGAAGTCGACCTTGCCTCGGCCCGGCGAACGGAAGTCCCAGTGGCGATCACGATGGCCGAAGGGAAGGTGGCCGCCGAAAACCCCGCTCTTGCCAGGAGCGTCCGACCACCAGACGTCCTTCACATGCACGTGGCTGATCCGCTCGCCGAAGCGGAGGACGAAATCCGCAGGGTCCACGCCCTGGTAGGCGAGATGGCTCGGGTCGAAGTTGAAACGGAAGGCCGCGTGGTGGTCGAGGTGATCGAGAGCTCTTGCGGCGGTGACCGAGTCGAACGCGATCTCGGTCGGATGTACTTCCAGCGCAAAGGCGACATCGCACTCCTCGAAGTCGTCGAGGATGGGCCGCCACAGACGGGCGAACTCCCGGAAGCCTTCCTCGATCGTGGCGCCGGGAACCGGCGGAAAGGAGTAGAGGAGGTGCCAGATCGGGGAGCCCGTGAATCCGGTGACCACCTTCACACCCAGGTTGGCGGCGGCCCGGGCGGTGAGCTTCATTTCTCGGATCGCGCGGTCGCGCACGCCGCTAGGATCGCCGCCGCCCCAGACCCGGGGCGGGAGGATGCTGCGGTGGCGGTCGTCCAACGGATCGCATACGGCCTGTCCGACCAGGTGATTCCCGATGGCCCACAGCCCGAGGCCGCAGGACCGGAGCAGGTCGCGCTTCTCCTCGCAGTAGTCGGAATCCGCGGCGGCGCGTTCGACGTCCACATGGTCTCCCCAGCAGGCGAGTTCGAGTCCGTCGAATCCCCATGATGCGGCCATCGGCGCCAGCTCGGCGAGCGACAGGTCGGCCCACTGACCTGTGAAAAGGGTGACGGGGCGGCGGGAGCGGGGTCGATTGGACATGGCGGACTGTTAGGTGAAGGTGGCCGGGGTTGCGACCTAGGCATGCTCGATGGGCGGACGCCGCGCTCGCTCAGGAGTCTCGGCCGGTACTCCGCTGCGGACCATTACGGCGAATCCCTGCTGGTGTCCGGCGACCTGTCGGTCGGTCCGTCCGGGAAGATGGCCTCCGCGTCCACCCAATTGCCGCTCTCGGCGCTCTCCACGGCTTGCTCCACGAAGCGCACTCCGGCCGCGCCGTCCTCGAAGGTGGGATAGTCGGTCTCTTCGTCGGACCGGCGCTCGTCCGGTGACGAGTTCTCCGGTGCCGTGCGGTCACGCCGCAGGTCTGCGCCGAACGCCGCGTAAAGGTTGGCGAAACCCTCGATGAAACCCTCGGGATGTCCGCCGGGCAGCCGCGAGGCCCGTCCCGCTGCCGGGGAGGTAGCGCCGGCGGCCCGGTGAAGCACGGTCGTCGACCCGTCCGGCTTCAGCAGGCGCAGCTCTTCGGGGGTCTCCTGGCGCCAGTCGATCCCGCCCTCGCTCCCGTAGACGCGGATCCGCAGGTGATTGCGTTCGCCGGTGGCCACCTGGGAAGCGTGGAGCAGGCCGGTAGCTCCGCCCGCGAGTTCGAGGAGAACGGTGGCGTCGTCGTGCACCAGCCGGCCGGGCACCTGCGCGCTCAGCTTGGCGAAGATCCGTTCGGGTTCGAGGCCGGTGACGTAGCGGAGCAGGTGATGGGCGTGCGTGCCGATGTCCCCGAGCACGGGCGAAGGGCCGCCGCGCGTGGGGTCTGAGCGCCATTCGGCCTGCTTGAACCCGGGCTCGCCGGCGTTTTCGGGTGCCTCGAGCAGGTTGGCGAGCCAGCCCTGGACGTACTCGACGATCACCTTGCGCACCTCGCCGATCCGCCCGGTGCGGACGAGCGCGCGAGCCTCCTTCACCATCGGATAACCGGAGTAGTTGTACGTGACCATCCCGAGAGGAAGCGAACGTGCACCTGGCGAGGTCGGATCAGGTGCGGGATCTCCGTACCGTCGCCTGCCCGCCGCCAGCTTCACGAGCTTCTCCGCGTCCTCGAGTCGGGTGGCGAGCGGCTTGTCGCAGGCGACCGCGACGCCCCGCTCCAGGAACGCGGCCGCTGCGGCGGTGTGGAGGTGATTCGGGGTTACGATCACCGCAAGGTCGATGCGCCGTTCGGAGTCGGACCCGGCTTCCGCCTCCGCCATCTCGGTGAAGCTCGCGTAGGTCCGTTCCCTTGCGAGACCGAGCTCGGCGCCAGCTGCCCTCGAACGTTCGGAAGAGGCGGAAAACGCTCCGGCGGCCAGCTCGAAGCCGCCGTCGAGGGCGAGCGCCATCCGGTGAACGCTCCCGATGAAGGCTCCGGGACCGCCTCCCACCATCCCGTAGCGCAATCGGCGGCGCATGGGTTGTGCGGCTAGTTCTATGCGGCCTCGAGCTTTTCTCGTCGATAGCCGCCTGCGGCCCGATCGCGCAGGTAGAGACCGCCGAAGATCAGCACGAGCGCCCCGCAGAGCGGCAGCAGGAAGAGAAATGCGGCCCGACCTCCCACAGCCTCGGCCGGCCCGAGCAACGCTCCGGCCCGATCCGAAAGCTCGACCAACGAGCCGGCGTCGTCGCCGGTCGCGGTCCCGCCGACATTGATGACGACTCGCAGGGCCTGGGCGGTCTCCACCGGCGGGAGTTCGCCCGAACTCCGGTACTCGTCCAGCACGCCGTCAGCCGCCGCGACCGCCGGATCGGCGTTGGCCCGGCCCGCGAACACCGTCTCGACCTCACCGAGCAACGACGCCGTTTCGACCACCGGAAGCTCGTCGTGGCCCACCTGGTCGGACACGCGTCCCATCTGAGGCGTGGTCACCAGCCCGACCACCGCCATCCCCACGGTGCCCATGAGCCCCAGCCCCAGGGCACCGCTCCGGGGCACCCGCTCGGAGACCACACCAAGCATGGTGGGCCAGAAGTAGCAGACGCCGAACGCGAAGACGGTCGCCGCGAAGAAGACGGCGAAGGTGTCGGTGAACCGGCTGAGCGCGAGCAGACCCAGACCGGAGAGCGCCGCCGACGCGAGCAGCACCCCGGTAGGCGAGAGTCGACGGACGAACGTGCCTGCGGTCGAGCGAAGAACGGCCATGAGACCGTTGATCCAGACCAGAACCAGGATCCCCTCCATGCCGCCCGCCTCCAGGAACGCCGGAATCCACCGGCCCGGCCCCAGTTCCACCGACGCGGTCATCGCCATCGCGACCAGCAGTACCCACATTAGCGGGGAGGTGAAGGTCGCCTTGAACATCTCTCCCATCGAGATCCCGGAACGCACGCCCTCGGTGGCGGGGAAGGGTTCTCGCCAGAGCAGGTGGCCGTAGACGAAGGTCGGGACGAGGATCAGGGCGAGCTTGACGTGCCAGGTCTGGTCGAAGACTCCGAGCTGATCGATGCCGTAGGCCGCCAGGCCGCCCAGCACGATGCCGCCGGGGAACCAGACGTGGAATCGATTGAGCCTGACCGTCTTGTCGTCGGGATAGAGTGCGGCCACGAGGGGATTGCAGGCCGCCTCCACAAGGCCGTTCGCCATCGCGAGAAAGAGCGCGCCGACGAAGAGCGGCAGAGTGGGCGCACCGGCGAACCAGACCGCTGAGATCATGACGAGCGTGCCCAGAATGTGGCCGACGAAGGCCATGCGCAGGAGGGTGCGCATCCCCCACTTGTCCGCGAGCGGAGCGAAGACCACCTGCGAGAGCGCGAAGCCCCAGATCGCCGCGCCGCCTATCCAGCCGACGGTTCCGACCGACAGCCCGAATTCCCGGGTGAGCTCGAACATGATCGCGCTGACAGTCACGAACGCCACCGAGGTGGAGATGAGGGCTACGCAGCTTCCTCTAAATAGACGGGCGGCGTCGGGGGCGGGCGAGGCGGGGGAGGAAAGGTTCATGGGAGCAGTCCGATGTGACGCAGGACCTCGTCCGGGGGCGGATCCCAGGTCGGGATGGGCACGTTGCCCACGTATTGGAGATCGTCCATCCCTTCCGGAGTGGTCCAGAAGGCTGTCGAGGCGAGGAAGCGGACCCGGTCGAAGAAGCGGGCCGCGAATTCGAAGCCGGGCGGGGCGGTCTCCGCGTAGCAGATGTCGTCGCAGATGGCGGTCCGTCGGTCGATCGGGAGATCGCGGAAGCGCGGTCCCGAGCCGGGGCGGGAAGGGTCGCCGAATCTGCGCGTCGATTCGCGATCGAGCCAGCGCAGCCCGCCGCGGACCAGGACGAGATCATCGCCGTTCCCCTCGTAGGGCGCGGAGACCCACTCGTTGATGAAGTCGTGCGCGCCGAGCGAGCTCGCCGAGGGCGAGCGTTCATCGGCGGGCAGGATGAGGTCGCAGAGAACCGCGAGCGAGGCGAGTTCGTCGTCCTCGAGCTCGAGATCCCAAGGGATGACCGGGTCGATCAGGTCGGGGTCCCAGGCGTCTCCCCGCGCCTTCGGGTTGGACGCCGGGTTCGGGGTATCGGCGACGACGTCTCCTCCGTCCGTGACGGGATCGCCTCCGCCTTCGCTTCCGTTGCCGCCGTCCACGGTGCAGCTCGCAAGACCTGGGGTCGCCGCCGCGAGGGCCATGATCTTGATGGCGTGACGGCGATCCACCGCGTTCGGAGCCGAGCAGGCGGATTCGGCCTCGTCGGTGCGCTTCCCTGCCGGGGCGTCCTCGGGGTTCGTTCTGACCGGAAGCTCGGTCATCGGATGCTCCTCGCGGTCATTTCGCTCGCGATGTACTCGGACGCTCGCCAGGCGACCGCCATGATCGACAGGGTCGGGTTCTTGTCGGCGTTGGAGACAAAGCAGGCGCCGTCGGTCACGAAGAGGTTGTCGACCTCCCACGACTGGCAGAACTCGTTGACCACCGACTCCGACGGGTCCGCACCCATGCGGGCGCCGCCGACCTCGTGAATGATGACGCCGGGCGCGGCGATCGCGCGAGCTCCGTCGTCGTGTACGGAACTGGTGACCCGTCCTCCCATCGCTTCGATGACGGAGGCGAACGTACGCTGCATGTGGCGAGCCTGGTTGAGCTCGTGGTCCGACCACTTCCAGTGGAAGCGGAGGGTCGGGATGCCCCACTGGTCGACACCGTCGGGGTCGATCTCGCAGTAGGAATCTTCGTTGGGGATCATCTCGCCGCGCCCGTCGAACCAGATGAAGGATCCGTAGTAGCGCCGGCACTCCTCCTTGAAACGGCGACCGTAGGCTCCGTCGGTGAAGCCCGCAAGTCCGCCCATGAACCCGAAACCCGGCATCTTGCGTCCGCCGCCGAACTCGATGTGATAGCCGCGCGCGAAATCGAGTCTTCCCGCGGCCTGCTCGCCGTAGAGCCACCAGGGCATGTAGACGTGCATGGCCGACGCGCCGTCGGCGTTGTGCGGCGGCATGTTCTCAAGCGCGGGAATCTGCCCACCTACGCCCGCGCCCACCGTATCCATGACGTATTTGCCGACCAGACCGCTGCCGTTGGCCAGCCCGTCGGGGAAGAGACCGCTCTTCGAGTTGAGGAGTATGCGCGCCGTCTCGCACGCGCTCGCAGCCAGGATCACCGTCCTTCCCGTCGCGCGCTCGTCGAGCCCCGTGGTCTTGTCGACGTAGTGAACGCCGTCGGCTCTTCCGTCGGGGCCCACCGTGACCTCGCGTACCATCGCGTCGGTGATCACGTCCAGGTTGCCGGTCGCCAGTGCGGGTGGAATCAGGACGGTGGGAGACTGGAAGTTCGCCCTGATCGAGCAGCCGCGTCCGCAAGGCGTCGCGTAGTAGCACGCCGCCCTCCGGTTCATCGACTCCTCGGTCACCCGCCGGGCCGTTGCGTTGTCGGGCCACAGCTCGCGAGAGATCCGAGCGGCGTCGAGTCTCCTGGTAAGGATCGCCAAATGGGCCGGTATGACGGGGATGCCGAGCTCTCGGCATCGGGCTTGAGCGAGCATCTCCTCGGCGCGCGGTGCGGGCGGAGGCAGCAGCACGCCCGGAGAGGAGTTCGGAGTGTTTTCCAGTCCTTCGTTGGAGCCGTAGACCCCAATGAGGGCCTCGGTCTTGTCGTAATAGGGAGCGAGGTCGTCGTACGCCATCGGCCAGTCGGCTCCCAGACCGTCCCGCGAGCGCGGCTTGAAGTCGTACTCGCCCATGCGCAAGGAAATGCGCCCCCAGTGGTTGGTGCGTCCGCCCAGCATTCGGGCCCGCCACCACCGGAAGTCGGTGCCGGGTGCGCTCGAGTAGGGCTCGCCGGGGACCTGCCAGCCTCCGTCGACCGTGGCGTCGTAAAATCCGAAAGGCTTTTCCGGAGTCCCGGCGCCCCTCAGCGGCGCGTCGGCGGGCGTCTGGAACATGGGGGTTTCGGTCACCGGATCGTAGTCGCGTCCGGCCTCGAGCATGAGCACCCTGAGTCCGGAACACGCGAGAACGTAGGCGCACATCCCGCCTGCGGCGCCCGACCCGACTATTACGGCATCGTAGTCCTGAGCCTGCCTCACGGCCGCACTCTCATGCTGCTCACGGCCGCACCCTCATACTGTCGAGCGTCGCCCGCAGCGAGCTGAAGCTGGTTCTGGCGGTTTCCATGGGATCGGGGGGAGAGTCGTGCTCGACGTAGGCGTGGACGAGTCCATCGCCCGCCGCGCGGAATACCTCGGCGAAGTCGACCACGCCGGCGCCCACGTCCACCATCGCCCCGTCCGCGTCGCGATCCTTGACGTGGAAGCTCGTCACCCGTCCGGGATGGCGGGCGAGGTAGTCGACCGGATCCGCGCCTCCGTGGAACATCCAGTAGATGTCCATCTGCCAGTCCACAAGGGCGGGATCGGTCCCGGCGAGCAGGAGGTCCATGGGCACGAGGCCGTCTGGCTGCCGCCGCAGCTCCCAGTCGTGGTTGTGGTATCCGAAGCGGATCCCCGCCCGGGAGGCTGCTTCACCGGCACGGTCGAAGTCGTCGGAGACGCGTCTCAGCCCCTCGGCGTCGCGCTCGTCTCCGGGAAGCGAGGGCACGACGATCAGACGCTGCCCCAACTCCTGGGCGTCTTCGAGCGCCTGGTCCCAACCCGTGCGTACCGTTTCCAGGCTCTGGTGGCTCGACGTGGCCCTGAGGCCGACGTCGTCGAGCATGAAGCGCAGCTCTCGGGCGGAGCGTCCGTAGGCGCCCGCGAGCTCCACCTCCTCGTAGCCGATGGCGGAGAGCTCCGCCAGTACCGGCACGGGATCCTCGCTCATCAGCGAGCGCAGCGTGTAGAGCTGGATACCGACGGCTGCCGGGAGCGCCGGGTCGCGAGCGGCCGGACCGTCATGAGGTGCGTTGCGGGCGGTCGGGTCGCGAAAGCCCGGGTCGCCTGCGGTCCTCTCCGCGGCGGTGAGCCGAAGGGTCGTCGCCGACACGGCTGCGGCGGGCAGAACCACCCCGCTCGCAAGCCCGAGGAAGTCGCGTCTGTCGATCATCTCGCCTCCGTTCGATTCGCTTGCACGCGCGGAGCCCGAGTCGTTCGACTCGCTCTCCTCACAGCGCCCACCCCTGTCTGTACTCGCGCACCAGATACTCGTTGGCCTTCTCGTGGTTGGTGACGCGCATGTTTTCGGCGTCGTACTCCATACGGAAGCCCTGTCCCGCTCGCAGCGCGACCGTTGCCAACAACATGGTCTCGGTCAGGCGGGAGGCGTACGGGAACTGGCACACCGCCTCGCCGTTCCCCTTGCAGGCCTCGGCCCAGTTCATCTCGTGATTGCCGTCCGGGACTCTGGGATAGCTCTCGGGCACGGATACCGCTTCCTCGGTCAGCCCCTCCGGGAAGAGGCGAGGGTTCCTGCCGTAGGTCTCGTGCAGGAGCAGGCCCCGCTCTCCGACGAACATCACGCCCCCTGCGCGTGGCAGCTCCACCTCTGGCGGCAGCTCCTCGGGCCTTCTGGGCATGAGGCCGCCGTCGTACCAGTGCATTTCCACGGGAGGCATGAGACCGCGCCTCGCGAAGGTGAAGTGCACCTTGGTCGCGACCGGAAAGGAGACGGGATCGCTCGCGTCGCCTCCCCAGGGCGTGGACGTGGCTTCGACGGTCTGGGGCAGGCCCAGGTCGAGGGCCCAGAACGGATGGTCGACGAGGTGAGCTCCCATGTCGCCGAGCGCCCCGGTGCCGAAGTCGACCCATCCCCTCCAGTGAAAGGGATGGTACATGGGATGCCAGGGAACCTCGTGCGCGACCGGTCCGACGAAGAGATCCCAGTGGAGCTGCTCCGGCTTGGAGAAGTCGTCCCAGAGCCCCCAGGAGATGGCGTCGCGAACCGTCCCCGGCCACCAGGAGCGATCCTTCGAGAGAGGATCGAAGTCCTCGGGCATCGGCGCCGGGCGGAGCAGCCCCGACATCCAGATGGGACGGTCGGTCCAGATGTGAACCTGCCGCACCGCACCGATGACACCGGCCTGGACCCACTCGTTTATGAGGCGAGCGTCGTCCGACGAGTGACCCTGGTTTCCCATCTGGGTCACCACCCCGGAGCTCTCGGCGAGCTCGCCGAGCTTGCGGGCCTCCTCGACCGTGTGGGTGAGAGGCTTTTGAACGTAGACGTGCTTGCCGGCTCGCATGGCCTCGGCGGCGATGACCGCATGAGTGTGGTCGGGGGTTGCGATCACCACGGCGTCGATGCCGGGGTCGTCGGCGAACATCTCGCGGTAGTCCGTGTATTTGCGGGCGCCTGCGTACTGGGTGACGAGAGCCGCGTCCTTGGCCCGGTTCTTCTCCGCCCGTTCCTCTTCTTCGGGCGTGCGCTGCTCGCCGGGATCAGGTTGCCAGTCGCGTTCGGCGAGTTCGGCGATCTTGTTGTCGACGAAGCCGAAATCGACATCGCAGACCGCTACCAGGCGCTCGGAGAGGACCAGTTCGCGGGCGTTCTCCCGCCCCATGCCGCCGGCCCCGACGACGGCGAATCCCAAGGTGTCGCTGGGGGCCTGGCGCCTTCCGCCGAGCACCTTGGACGGCACCACGGTGAATCCTGCCGCGACGGCGGAGCCGCGGGCCAGAAAATCGCGGCGGGTGATCTCGGAGGAGGTCATCTCAGTTCCTTCACCTTGATGTTTCGGTAGCGGACGACGTCGCCGTGGTCCTGGAGCCCGATGTGGCCGCTCGCAGCCTTGCCGTACCTGGGCCACTCGGCAAACTTGCTGTTTTCCACCAGATCCCGCCACTCCGGCGATCCGAGCTCGTAGGAGACGATCAGCTCTCTGTTCATCCGGTGCTCGACCGAATTGCCCGCCACCGTGATGCCGACCGAATTCCACTCTCCGGCGGGATTGGTGAAGTCGGCGCTCGGCGCGTGCAGGGCGTAGTTCGCGCCCGCGCTGGTGAGCGGGTTCCTGCCGTCGGCGTGCCCGGCGTTGTCGAGCACCTGCATCTCGGGTGCGGTGTTGAAGATGTCGTCCTCGCCGAGGGCGGCCCGGTAGAAGATGCCGCTGTTGCCGCCCGGCTCGACCATCCACTCCAGCGACAGCTCGAAATCCGCGAAGGGCTCTTCGTGGATGATGTCGAAGCCGCCCCCCACGTGGACGAGATCGCCGTCCTCCACCCGCCAGCCGTCGGTCATCTCGCCGCCGTCGTAGCGTCGCCAGCCCTCGAGCGTGCCTCCGTCGAAGAGGAGCCGCCAGCCCGCCGCCTCTTCCTCGGCGGTCAGGACATTGTGCTGCTGGGCTTCCTGGACGGTCGGGACGCTTCGGTCGACGGGGGGCCGCGCGGTGCGGGTCGGTGCGGCTGCGATGCACTCCACCTCGACTCTGGCGTCGAATGCGAGTCCTGCGGCGGCGAGCGCCGAGCGCGCAGGCGGGTCGCCGGTGAAGTAGCCGGCGTACACCTCGTTGAAGGCCGCGAAGTCAGCCATGTCGGCGAGGAACACCGTGCATTTGACGACATCGTCCCAGCCCGCTTCGGCGGCTTCGAGCACCGCGCCGAGATTGTCCATCGCCTGGCGGGCCTCCGGCCCGATCCCGCCCTCGACCAGGGTGGGCGGCTCGACCCCGGGCAGAGCGCCGATGGCGCCGGAGAGGAAGATGAGGTCGCCGCTTCTGACGCCCGAAGAGAAGACGGGCAGCCGGGTCACGCCCTCGGGCTGGATGACCTCTTTGCGGGGTGTCGCATCGGCGACGGCTCCGGAGTCCGGGCGCGCCTCGACGGCGCAAGCTGCGGTGATCGTCACCAGAGCCGCCGGCGCCGGCAATTTGCGGAGGGCGTCAACGCGCATGGCGTACCTCCCCGCCGATGATCGTGTAGTCCACCATGGTCCGGGCTATCTCCTCCAGGGGGACGGTCATGATGTCGCGGTCGAGCACGACCAGATCGGCAAGCTTGCCCGGGGTGATCGAGCCCTTGAGATCTTCCTCGAAGGCGGCGTAGGCGTTGTTGATGGTGTAGCTCCTGAGCGCCTCCATGCGGGTCATGCGCTGATCGGCGAAGAAGACCTCGCCGTTGCGGTCGATCCGGTGCACCGACGCCGCGAAGGAGGCGATCGGCGAGATGTCCTCGACCGGGACGTCGGTGCCGTTGTTTATGGTGACCCCGGCATTCAGGAGCTCGCGCCAGATGTAGGCTCCCGAGCGTGTGCGCTCGGCGCCCAGCCGGATGGGGATCCAGGGGGCGTCCGAGGTGGCGTGCACTCCTTGCATGGAGGCGATCACCCCCAGCGAGGCGAAGCGCCCCACGTCGTCGGGATGGAGATGCTGGGCGTGCTCGATCCGCCAGCGCAGGCCGGAACCGTCGGAGCCGAAGGTCCGTTCGTAGATGTCGAGCACCTCGCGGTTGGCGCGGTCACCGATGGCGTGCGTGTTGAGCTGGTAGTCGTGCTCCAGGGCGAGGGCCGCCGTGGCCTCGATGTCGTCCGGTTCTTCCACCGCGAGACCGAGCGTCGTGGGCATGTCGAAATAGGGTTCGAGCAGCCAAGCGCCGTGCGAACCGAGCGCGCCGTCGATCTGCCGCTTGATCGAGCGCACGGTGAGGAAGTCGTCGCCGTAGCCCACCATCCTGTACTCGGCGAGCCGTTCGCGCATCTCTTCGGTGCTCGCCCTGACCATGACGTAGAGCCTGACGGGCAGCGCCCCCTCGTCGGCGAGCGAGCGGAAGCCGTCGATGGTGGAGAAGTCGGCGCCGGCGTCCTGGAAGGTCGTCACGCCCTTGCGAATCGCTTCTTCCCCCGCGAGCTCGACTTGGCGGCGGAACTCGGCCCGACGTTCCTCTTCGGAGCGCGCCTCATCGGCAGCCGCGGCGACCCGCGCCACCAGACCGTCCGCGTTTTCACGCAGCAGACCGGTCGCGTTGCGGTCGGCGTCGCGCACGATGGTGCCTCCCGCCGGATCGGGTGTATCGGGCCCTATTCCGGCTGCCTCCAGCGCCGCGAGGTTGGCGAAGGCCGCGTGACCGCTGGCGTGGCCGAGGAGGACGGGGTTGTCGGGCGATACCGCCGAGAGCGTGTGATGGGTGGGCACGCCCTCGACCGATCCCGCCGGCACGGAGGTCCATTTCTCCTGATGCCAGCCCCGACCGTGGATCCAGCTTCCGGGCGTGGCGTTCTCAGCCGCTGCTCCCACCATCGCCACGATCTCCTCCCAGCTCTCGACTGCGGTCAGGTCGAGGATCATGCGGGCGCGGCCAAGGGCCATGTAGTGCCCGTGGCCCTCGATGAAGCCGGGGACGACCAGCCTGCCGTCGAGCTCGATCACCTCGGTCTCCGGGCCGACCAGGGCCGCGATCTCATCCGCGCTACCTACCGCCGCGATGCGGTCACCCCGAACCGCGACCGCTTCGGCTTCGGGCAGGGCGTCGTCGACGGTGACGACCTTGCCGCCGGTGAGCACGAGGTCGGCGGTCTCGGGCGCCGCGCAGGCTCCCGACGCGAGCAGGAGAAGTACCGCGACGCCGGCCCGCCGCGCCGTGGCCGACTCGGTCTTCGGGGTGCGCGGCGCAGCCGTCACACGGCCTCGGACCGGGTCCGACATTTGCGGAGGTGGGCCCGAAGGCGTGGGCCGCAGGGCCGGGAGCGACGAAGGGGTGAGGTTCATGGGCCTCGGGTGTGAGGGTGGGAGGTAGCGGGACGACGATCGTCAACCTGGGGAGTGGCTCCGTGGCCGATAAATTTTACGAAAGCCCTCTCCCAAGCTTGCATGAGACGATGCTCCGTGCAAGCTTGGCCTTTTCAGCCGGACCCTCTTCCTTCCACGTGATCCGCCATATCCGCCATGAGCGCCTTCCGCGCCGACGCCCCGTTCTCGCCCGTCTACCACCGCAGGACGGTCTTCTCCTGGGCGCTCTACGACTTCGCGAACTCCATCTATCCGGCCGTCATGACCACGGCGGTCTTTCCGATCTTCTACTCCGGGTACGTGGTCGGGGACCTGGCGGGGGAGGGAGGAGGCGACGCCTGGTGGGGACTGGCGGTGTCCACCTCGGCTCTCCTGATCGCGCTCTCCGCGCCGCTGCTCGGGGCGGTCGCCGACGGCGCCGGAGTGCGAAAGCGGCTCATGGCCATCTTCGTGGGCATCTGCCTGGTCGGAGTGCTGGCCATGACCACGCTGAGTCCGGGGATGATCGTCGCCGGGTTCTGCTTCTTCGTGATCGCGAACGTGGGTTACGAGGGTTCGCTCATCTTCTACAACGCCTACCTGCCCGAGATCGCTCCCGTTGAAAGGCGCGGTTTCGTCTCCGGGCTCGGCTTCGGCGTGGGCTACCTCGGCTCCGCCCTCGGACTCGTCCTCGTGCTGCCCTTCGCGCAGGATCGGACCGAGCTGGTGTGGCCCATCGTCGCTGCCTTTTTCCTGCTCTTCTCCATCCCCACCTTCAGGAACCTCCCGGCGGATCGCGCCGGCGGCATCGGCATCGGCCGGGCGGCGGTCGGGGGAATCGTACGCCTCCGGAAGACGATAGCGCTTGTGCGCCGGCTTCCCAATCTGCGGCGGTTTCTTATCTCCTACTTCTTCTACATCGACGGCATCCTGACCCTGATCGTCATGGCCGGGGTGATCGCCGTCGAAACCTTCGGCTTCAATCAGGTCCAAACGATCGAGCTCTTCCTGATCGTCCAGTTCTCGGCGCTCGTCGGATCGTTCGCACTCGCTCGTCCGACCGACCGTTTCGGCCCCAAACCTGTGCTGAGGTTCGTTCTGATCTGGTGGATCGGCATCGGAGTAGCGGGCTACTTCGTCCAGAGCAGCGCTCTTTTCTACGGACTCGCGGTGGCGGGCGGGCTCGGCCTGGGTTCCGCCCAGGCGGCAAGCCGGACTCTCATGGCCTCGCTCATCCCCAAGGGCAAGGAGGCAGAAATGTTCGGATTCTACGCGCTCTGCGGGAAGACCTCTTCGGTTCTCGGGCCGGCCCTCTTCGGCTGGCTGACCGTGCAGTTCGCGGGCAACCAGCGTCCGGGCTTCCTCCTGCTGACCGGGTTCTTCCTCGTGGGCGGGTTCCTGCTGCGGTTCGTGAAGGATCCGCGTGTCGAGGCGGTGGGGGTCTGAGGTTGGATGGGAAGTTGAGGACATGCGCGCTCCTGGCGGCCGCGCTCCTGCCGGCGACCGGGTGCGCATCGGGGCCCGGCGGTCGGACCGATCCGGCGGAGACGGCGACTCGCAACGAGCTCGTCGCCCGCGAGATCGAGGCCATCGTGGACGCGCCTCCGCTCGACGGGGTCAACTTCGGCATCCTCGCGATCGACGTTCGCACCGAACGTACGCTTTACGCCCGCAACGCCGACCGCCGCTTCATCCCCGCTTCCAACCAGAAGGTGCCGGTGTCCGTGGCGGCTCTCGGGTTGCTCGGCACCGAGCATCGCTACAGGACGGAAGTGTGGGCTACCGGATCCAGCCTCGGCCAGACGCTCGACGGCGATCTCGTTCTCATCGCTTCCGGAGATCCGTCGTTCTCCGATCGCTTCCGGGCCTCGGGCGAAGCCGCTCTCTACGCCATCGCCGACTCGCTATACGCGACCGGCCTGCGTCACGTCACCGGCTCGATCTTCGTGGACGTCTCGGCTTGGGATTCCGCCAGCGTCGGACCCACCTGGGAGGTCGAGGACCTGCGCTACGGATACGGCGCCACCGGGGGAGCGTTTTCCATCGACGAGGGGCTGATCCGGATCGTCGCGAGCGCCGGACCTGCGGTCGGTTCACCTGCGAACGTTTCGTGGCGTCCGCGAGGAACCGAGGATTTCGTGGTAGCCCGGGTGGAGACCGTCCGGCCCGGGGAGCGGACCAGGGTCAGCCCCTCCTACCTGCCGGAATCGCGCAAGCTGAGGCTGGAAGGGGAGATCGCCTGGGGGGAGGTGGACACCCTCGCCTTCGCCATCCGCGATCCTGTCCGTCAGGCGACGGCGGCGTTGGCTCGGTCGATCCGCGAGCGCGGGATAGCGGTCGAGGGCACTGCGCAGGTCGCTTGGGTCGACAGCATGCGCGTGGGGCGCGGCTGCCTCTCGGGATCGGTCCGGGAATGCGCGAACGCCTCGCACCTGGTCACGTTCGAATCGCCGCCTATAGCCGAGCTCGTGAAGGCGGTCCTCGAAGCCAGCCAGAACTGGATCGCCGAGCAGATCATCCGCACCCTCGGGGCGGAGAAGGGCGACGACGGAAGCTGGCGCGAGGGAGTTCGCGTGATGCGCGAGTTTCTGGCGGACGAGATGCGGATCGATGCCGCCCACTTCTCGCCGCGCGACGGCTCCGGGCTCTCCGCCTACAATCTCGTCTCACCCATGGGGATGGTGCGGCTTCTCAACCGAACTCGCGCCGAGAGCTACGGTCCCCAACTCTACGACGCGCTCGCCGCGCCGGGAGAGGAGGACTCGACCCTGGAGTCGCGTCTGCTCGACCTGGAGGGCCGACTCGCGGCCAAGACAGGCACCATTTCGAACGTCAACTCCCTCTCGGGCTACCTGACGACCGCTTCCGGACGGGAGGTTGTCTTCTCCATCCTCTCGAACGGGTCGGGGATGCCCGCGAACGAGGTGCGGAGAAAGATCGACGACGTGGTCAGGGTGCTGGCCCGGTACTGATGCGGGAGGTTCGCGCGCACACCAGCGCGGTGATGCAGCTTGTGGACCGTCGAGCCGTCCCGGACCGGCGTTTCCCGGGCTGGTCGTCGGCCATGGGGGATTCGATTCGATTCTAGCCCGGCTCGAAGAATCCGTAGTGCGCCAGCATGAAGGCCCGCACCGAACGGGCGAGCTTCGGGGCGTAGGCGGCGTGGCTTTCTTCGGTGTCGCGCAGGCCGTCCCAGTGATGCTCGAGCTGAACCCCGCTCACGACCTCGCCGTCCTCGACTGAGCCGTGGATGCGCGTGCTGTAACCGCCCCGCCAGTAGGGATCGGCGCCGGGAGACGGGTCTGACGGGCTCGGCACCACGCGCACGCCCTCGGCTTCCAGGTAGCCGCCCAGCGAGGTCGGCCCCCGGAGCAGCGCCGAAAAGGGGATCGGGGAGTCTCGCCCCAGGTCGCGTATGCTCGAGCGCGCGACATAGGAAAGCGAGTTCAGATTCACGTCGGCGAGGTTCAGATCTTCCGAGGTCAGGAGGTAGCCGAGCTCGACGCGCTGGATCGTGTGCGCATGGCCGTGCATATCGAGATAGAGCCCGCTACCCGACGTCAATTCGACCTGCCTGCGCGCGATCCGGACCATCTCGTGATACTCCCCCCACGCATGCTCGGCGTAGATGTTGCCCTGCGCCGCCTCCACGATCTCGCGATTCGGGTCGAGCCGTGAACGGTGGAGGTGCGAGAGGACGACGTGCGGGGCGTAACCGGTGAGCTCCACCAAGGCAGCCCTCACCGTGAGCGTGAGCTCGAGCGTGTTGCGATCGGACCCGGTGGTGCCGTAGGTCCGGGTGGCGATCTCGCTCGGGCGAAGGGATCCGCCGTGCCCCGCCGACAGCACGAGGGGCAGACGGCCCGGAACGTACTGGGTGTAGCCGAGTCGGCCCCAGTAATCCTCTCCCGGCAGATATTCTTCCACGACCTCGGGGATGTACACCTCGAGTCGGGCCCGGCCGGTCAACCCGCCGATGGTTGCGGAGACCGTGGTGACGCCGGAGCCGACCGCCGAGGCCCGCCCGTTCTGGGTGACGGTCGCGACGGAGGGATCGTCCACTTCCCAGGCGGCCGCCCCGGTGACCCTGCGCCCCTCGGCGTCGCTGGCGTTCACCGTGAACTTGACGGCGTCCCCCGCCCGTACGAGGAGGGCTTCTTCCGGCGAGACGCCTATTCGGGTCGCGACGGGTTCGGTGGCGCCCTCGCCGCAGCCGGCGAGAAGGACGCAGAGAGCGAGGGCGGCTACCGGATCGGGGCGCGGCGGTCGAAGCATGAGTTCACGATGGGCCGAATCCCGCCCCGTCGCAAGTCCCTCGGGAGCAGCACCATATCAGCGGCTTCGCGCCGAAGGAGCTCCCGCGCCCCGGATCGGTGCTTCGCCGCCGGTACCCGCTCCGGCGGTCTAAGTCTGCCTAGCCGTCGTCGTGCTCGTGTACGAGAATGTGGAGTGGTGCGGTCACGAAGTCCGCGTGTCCGGACCCGACCGCGCCGTGCATCAGGCTGAAGGTGATCTCGGTGTCGCCCTCGCCCTGCCCGTGCAGGTGGCCTCCGAACTCTCCCGGGGTGTCCTGTTCAAATTCCGCGACGGATTCGTCCTCGACGTCCACTTCCAGGTAGAAGTCGTCGTCCAGTTCCACCGCCGCACCGTCGTGGTCCACGAAGCGCACGCTGATGTGGGCGGTTTCCTCGCCCGGCTCGACCTCCAGCTCTCCGGTCCACTCACCGTCGTGCCCATCGTAGGACGCGATGGTCTGGCCGCTCAGCACCAGCATCACGCCCTCGACTTCTTCTGCATGGTCTTCTTCGGGTTCGGTCGCACTCTCGCATGCCGAGAGAGCCAGGATGCCTGCGGTCAGCAGGGCGAACGGTAGTCTCAGTCTCGAATGTCTCATCTTTCTTTACCTCGTTGATGTTGTTTTCTGGCCGTTCCTGTCGCGAAGCGTCTCCGCAACTGCCGGGAGCTCGCTCCAGAAGACGACCCTGTATGCCACGCTGATGGATCTTCCCGCTTCGGGCACCGGGCGACGGAGGCGCCCACCGTGAAGTTCCGGGTCAACCGTCCTATATGAAGGGCGGGGCTCAGAATACGACGCGGTAGGAGACGCTGAGCGCTCTTCCGGCCTCGGGCATGATCTCCTTCACCCTCGACAGGTGATGCCGGTATTCGGTGTCGCCGAGGTTCTCG
>LXNJ01000932.1_pt1 | contig 18538 bp, 22 predicted proteins | sample 809081 | NCBI WGS metagenome assembly LXNJ01 (sample SAMN04870510, study PRJNA318959) | sponge metagenome | biome: sponge; feature: marine sponge reef; material: water | host: Petrosia ficiformis | place: Greece: Milos, Mediterranean Sea | collected 2013-05-29 | depth 5-7 m
GTGCCATTCGCCGTAGAGCCTCGACACCTTCTCCCCGTCGATGTAGAGGTGCATGTGGCCCTCGCCGTCGACGTGGGATGTGGAGACGTTCTCGGGCACGATCCGGAAGTCCGTGGTGAGGATCCGGAGGTTCCATCCCTCCACCGGGTCCTCGGTGACTTCGATGGCGATAGTCGGCACCGGCACGCCCTCGGCCACCTCGACAGAGGTGCCATGGTCGTGATGGCCGCTGGCGTCCTGGCCAGTGTCGCCCATATCGCCCATCTCTTGGCCGGCCTGCGTCTCGGCCGCGTCGGCCGCTTCGGGGGTTGCGGTTGCCGGGCCGTCGTCGCGGCCGCAGGCAGCCGCCAGCAGCATCAGAACCACGGCCGCTGCTCTGAGACTTCGACAGACGGACGTCACGGGATTCTTCAAGTCCGAGCCTCGTGTCCGGTGTTGTGTCCGGCCCGCACGCTAACTGCCTGCGTCTAGATTGGGGCCCTTGACGAGCACCGACACCCGAGCATCCGAGTCTGACGCATTCTCGAATGGCGACAGCGCGACCACCGCTGGAATCGCTACGGGATATGACCCCGATCCGACCCTGTCACTGTCCCTGCATGCCGACGCCTACATCGAGCCTCGCTGGCTCGAGATCGAGCGGCGGGAGATATTCGCCCGGACGTGGCAGTGGGTGTGCCATGTCGAGTCGCTCCGCGAGTCCGGGTCGTACCTGGCCCTTGAGGTGGCGGGCATGCCGGTCGCGCTGGTCCGAGGCCGCGACGGCGAGCTGCGGGCGTTCTACAACGTGTGCCAGCACCGGGCCCATGAGCTGCTGTCGGGGTCGGGCCGCACCGACAGCATCGTCTGCCCCTACCACGGCTGGACCTACGAACTGACCGGCCGGCTCGCCCAGGCCCGCCGCACCGCGGACGTGGCCGGGTTCGATGCCTCGAGCATCTGCCTCAGCGAGGTCCAGGCCGCCGAGTTCGGCGGCTTCGTGTACGTCAACCTCGACCCCGCGGCTGACTCCCTGGCCGAGCAGTCCGGGGGCCTGGGCGACGAGATCGCCCGCTGCGCCCCCGACGTGGAGGAGCTAACCCACGTGCGCCGCATCCACTACGACATCGCCTCCAACTGGAAGAACGTGGTCGACAACTTCCTGGAGTGCTACCACTGCCACGTAGCCCATCCCGACTTCGTGACGCTGGTCGAGATGGACACCTACGTGGTGACCACCCACGGCATCTACTCGAGCCAGATGGCCCGGGCCGGGTACTCGGCCAACGCCGCCTACGACGTGTCCGGATCCAGCGTGAAGGACCTGGCGGTGTGGTGGCTGTGGCCCAACACCTGCCTGATGCGCTATCCGGGCCGGGGCAACTTCAGCGTGATGCAGATGGTGCCCGCCGGACCGGAGCGCACGCTGGAGACCCTCGACTTCTACCTCGATACCGGAGAGCTGACCGAAGCCGACGAGGAGTCGATCCGCTACATGGACGAGGTCCTCCAGCCCGAGGACATCGCCATCGTGGAGAGCGTGCAGCGGGGCATGCGCACGCCGGCGTTCACCCAGGGCCGCATCGTGTGCGACCCGGGCGGCTCGGGCCTCTCCGAGCACGGCGTCCACCACTTCCACGGCCTGCTGCTCGACGCCTACCGCCGGGCCGGCGCGGCCTAGCCGGCGGTGAGCCGTCCGTCCTCGCCGTTCTTGACGTAGTTGAGCGCCTCAGAGCGGTACAACTACGTCAAGTTCGGCTAGCGGGCGGTCCAGCCCCCGTCGATTAGGATCGTCTGGCCGGTGATGTAGCTGCCCGCGTCGGAGGCGAGCAGCAGCAACGCTCCGTCGAACTCGTCGATCTCGCCGGCTCGCCTCATGAGGGTGTTGCGCTCGATGTGGCGGAGGCCGGGAGCGTCGTCGCCTGCGAACATCTCCTCGGTTAGCCCGCTGCGGAAGTAGCCCGGAGCGATGGCGTTGACCCTGATGCCCTCCGGGGCCCACTGCTTGGCCAGCTCCCGTGTGAGGCCGATCAGGCCGCTCTTGGAGGCCACGTAGCCGGCCTGGTGGTTGCCGCCGGAGGCGACGATCCCCAGCATCGACGCCACGTTGACGATGTTGCCGCGCCGGCCGTGCTCGATCATCCACCGGGCCGCGGCCGCCGACAGCACGAACGCGGCCGTGAGGTTGATGTCCAGCACTCGCCGGAAATGGTCGGGGTCCTGCTCGTGGGCCCGGATCACCGCGTCGCTGGTTCCCGCGTTGTTGACCACGATGTCGGGACCGCCATGCTCGGCTGCCACCTCGACCAGCCGCCGCAGTTGCGAGTCGTCGGTGACGTCGCAGCCCACCGGCATCACCCCGGGCACCTCCCCCGCCAAGGCTTCCAGCCGGTCCAGCCTGCGGGCCGCCGCGACGACGGTCGCTCCCCGGCCGGCCAGCACCCGGCAGTAGCGCTCTCCCAGCGTCCCGCTGGCCCCGGTCACTATGGCGACTCTGCCGTCGAGCGAGAAGATGTCCTCGGCTCGCGGCGTGTCCGCTGCTTCCATGACCTTACTAACCGTGGATCTGGCCGGCGGCGCTGGTCGGTGTGAAGCGGGCGATGTGGCGGCGCTCTTCGATCATCGCCCGGCGGAATTCCTGCCAGTCGGGATGCGGGTCGCCCGTCACCCGTTCGTAGTAGTCGACGAGGGCGTCGCTGGTGGCGTCGTCGGCGCTGGTCGTGACCGGCAACAACTCGACCGTGCCGTCGAGGGACACGTACGACCAGGCCTTCTCGTCCGAGATGTGCAGCACTGCTCTGGGGTCCCGTCGCAGATTGGCGGTCTTGGCCCGGCCAGCGGTGACTGAGATCGAGAACACGCCACCGTCGACGCAGTAGACGATGTCGGATGACTGGGGGCGGCCGTCGGACCGGATGGTGATGAGCACCCCGAGCATACGCTCGGCTGCCCAGATGATTGCCTCTGCTAGTTCCATGCCAGCGTTCCTAGCGCTCCGATGGAGGCGTTGCTCAGCCGGGGCCCGGCAGTCCGGGGCCGTCGAGGTGCGGTCCGGTGGTGCCGCCCGCCTCGATGGTGCCGAGCCCGAGCTTGCGGTGGTCCCAGCTGCGGACCCGTTCCACGTCGAGGCGCACCGCCACCCGCTTGCGCAGCATCGCCTCTACCAGGGGCCGCACTTCCTCGGAGTAGGGAGCGGTGTAGCGCTCCCAGACGTTGACCCCGACCCGCCAGATCTCCTCGGGACCGGTGACGATCACGCCGCGACCCTCCAACGACACCCCTCGCAGGGTGTCGTAGGTGTTGCCGGCCTCGATCATCACCGAAAGCCGGTCGTCGCGGCGCAGGTTGATGATCTTCTGGGCCTTTGCCTTCGACTCCAGCCACACCTGGCCGTTGAGCCAGGCGTACCACATGGCTACGAGGTGGGGCATCCCTGCGGGGCCGACGGTGGCCATGGTGCAGGTGCGCGACTGGTCGATGAACCGGGCGAGCTCCTCGTCTGTCATCTCGATGCGCGAGCGCAGGTTCTCTCCCACGATGCTCCCTTCGGGCTCGGGCGGACGACTCTAGCCATGCGGCCCGGTAGCGTCTCGGAGCGGTCCGGGGGCGAGCCCCGTGCCGTTGTCCCACTACCGCGCGAAAGGGCGAGGAACATGTCGAAGGTCTCAGTGTTCGCCAAGTTCTCCTGCAAAGAGGGCAAGGGCTCCGAGATGGACGAGGCGCTGCGGGCCGTGGTCGCAGCCAGCGAGTCGGTGGACGGCGTCGAGTCGTACTCCTACCACCGGGGCGACGACGGCACCTACTGGTTCTTCGCGCTCATGTCGAGCATGGAAGCCGCCCAGCAGCACGCCAACAACGAGGCCATGCAGGCCGCCATGCCGGCCATGATGGCCCTGCTGGACGGCCCGCCCGACATGGCCATGACCACCCCGGTGGCGGCCAACGGATTCGACTTCTAGCCGGGCTTGTCAGTCGAGCCGGGGCGATCGGGCGGCCGGCACGTCAGCACCATGGGAACCGACACACCTACCCTAGGTAAGGGAGCCGAGTGGCAGGAGAACTAGCGCGGCCTGCGACGGGCGGCGAGCCCGTGCATGTCGTCAGTGCCGGAGAGCTGACCGAGTTCGCGGCCGATGTGATGACCCGCGTCGGCTGCGACGGTGACATCGCGGCCGAGATTGCGGAGAATCTCGTGGGCGCCGACCTGTATGGCGTGCCCTCGCACGGCACGATGCGGCTAACCCAGTACGCCAAGCAAGCCCGGACCGGCCTGGTCGAGCTGCGCGAGCGGCTACTGGTTGAAGGGGCGAGATAGGCCCTCAGGCCGTGTAGGACGAGCCGCACCGAGGTATCGGGATCTCGGCGATCTCGAGCGCCGACCAACCCCAAGGGTCAGGCTCGCCGCAGGGTGCCGAGGTCCAGATCGAGGCGGCTGAGCAGGCGCTCGGTGCTGGCGGCGGCTTCGGCCATCACCTCGGCTTGATCGACACGGGTGCAGGCACCGTTCTCGAATATTGCCTCGCCGCCGACGATCGTCATCTGAACGTCAGAGCTGCGGGCCGTGTAGGCGACGGCGGCTACGGGACCGGGGCGCGGAACCATGTGAGCGCCCTGCAGGCTCACCACCGCGATGTCGGCGAGCTTGCCGGGTGCCAGAATCCCCGCGTCGATTCCCAGGAAGCGTGCGCCTTCCCGGGTGGCCAATTCCAGAGCCTCGGCCGGGCCCGACAGCGTGGGGTCCATGGCCTGGAGCCGCTGGATCATCACCGCCATCTTCATCTGCTCGAACATGTCGTTGCGGAACCCGGCCACCGCACCGTCGTATCCGAGCCCGATGATCGCCCCCGCGGCCCGCAGCTCGGCCAGCCGCATGGTCCCCAGCCCGAAGACGCCGTGGGAGATCGGGCAGTAGGCGATGGCGGCATTGCTTTCCCCTGCCCTGTCCACCTCCTCGTCGTCGAGAAAGATCATGTGGGCGAAGTGACCGTCGGGCCCCAGCAGCCCCGCTTCGTGGAGCCACAGAACCGGGCGGATGCCGTGCTCGGCCAGGTACACGTCGGGATCGGTCTTGTACTGGGAGCAATGCGTGTGCCAGCCGACGCCTTTGTCCCGGGCCAACTGCACCGAGGCGGCCACGAAGTCCTGGTCGTTGTAGATGATGTCGCCCGGCGCGGGCCAGATCTCGACCTTGCTGCCGGCCGGCCGGGCGTCGATGGCGGCGGCCATCATGTCGAGCTGCTCCGATTCGGGGCAGGGCTGCTCACGGCCTAAGCCCCGGCCGATGGCGCCTCGCATGCCGACCCGCTCGACCGCTTCGGCCACCGCCAGGGTGGTCTCGATGTCGGTGCCTGCATAGTGATGGTCCAGCACCGCGGTGGTGCCGGTTCGCACCTGCTCAACGATGGTCATGGTGACGGCTGCGACCGCCTCGTCTCGGGCCATGTTGAGGGCCAGGGGGAACATGAAGTCCGGCAGCCAGACCCGGAAGTCCACTCCCTCGCCAAGACCGCGGGCCGCGTTCTGGAACAGGTGGTCGTGAGCGGACACGAACCCGGGGATCACCGCCGATCCCCGGCAGTCGACGGTGCGGGCCGCGTCCAGGCGGCCCAGGTCCGCGGGTGACCCGACCGCGCTGATGCGGTCCCCGGTGATCGCCACCGCCCCCGGTTCGAGGATCCGGCGCTCGTCGTCCATCGTGATGACCGCGCCACCGCTGAGGAGCAGGTCGCACCGGGAGTCTGCAGCGTCGGAGGGATGTTCGGCCATGGATGCTCCCGTCTGCTCGACCTGACCTCTCAATGGTGTCGCATGGAGAGCTTGAACACGAACTCCACTCACCGCGCCGGATGGATGGTGCGACCATGAGCCTGCAAACCTCGGAGTGGCCCTCGATACCCTGCCGCGGGACCTGAATGGAGCGACTGGCGACCGATGCCTGAGAGCGATCCTGAGATGCGTATCGGCTTCACGCTGGCGGAATCGTCGGCGGAGCGCCCGCCGAGCCCGTTCCCGGTGGGCGGTCCCAATGTCCTGATGGTCGTGCTCGACGACTGCGGCTTCGCTCAGCTCGGGTGCTACGGCAGCCCCATCGCGACGCCCACCATGGATCGGCTGGCCGCGGAGGGGCTGCGCTACACGAACTTCCACACCACCGCGTTCTGCTCGCCCACCCGCGCCTGCGTCCTCACCGGCCGCAACCACCACCGCGTCGGCATGGGAATGTTCCCCGACCTGCCCCTTCCGTTCCCCGGGTACACCGGCGTGATCCCGCTCGAGGCCGCCACCCTTCCGGCCGTGTTGCGCGAGGAGGGCTGGGCGACGTGGGCCATCGGCAAGTGGCACCTCACGCCGCGCGACCATCGCGGCCCCAGTGGGCCGTTCCACACCTGGCCCACCGGGCAGGGATTCGACCGGTACTACGGATTCCTCGGCGGCGAGGAATCGCAGTGGACCCCCGATCTGGTGCGCGACCAGAGCTATGTCGACCCGCCCCGAACGCCGGACGAGGGCTACCACTTCACCGAGGACATGGCCGACGAGGCCGTCGACATGATCCGAGAGCTCCGGCTGCACCAGCCCAGCCGGCCGTTCTTTCTCTATTGGGCCACCGCCGCGCCCCACGCCCCGCACCATGTGCACGATGAGTGGATCAAGCCGTACGAGGGCGCCTTCGACGACGGCTGGGACGCGCTCCGCGAGCACACTCTGGCTCGCCAGATCGAGTCCGGCGTGGTGCCTGACGGCACCGAGTTGAGCCCGCGGCCGGACTGGATCGAGGCGTGGGACGATCTCGACGCCAGCACCAAGCGGCTGTACGCACGGCTTCAGGAGGTGTTCGCGGGCTTCCTGACCCACACCGATGCGCAACTGGGCCGGATCATCGACTGTCTCGACGATCTCGGCGAGCTCGACAACACCATCGTCATCGTGATGTCCGACAACGGAGCGTCGGGTGAGGGCGGTCCCCATGGCTCGACCAACCACTTGACCCAGATCAACGAAGGCCTCGAATCGCTCGACCGGTTGAAGGACACCGTGGACACCGCGGGCGGTCACCGCGGCTACAGCCACTATCCGTGGGGCTGGGCTCACGCCGGCAACACACCCCTGCGGCGCTGGAAGCGCTACACCCTGGAAGGCGGCGTCCGTGATCCGCTGATCGTCCGCTGGCCCGCCGCAGTCACCGATCCCGGAGGGTTTCGCTCCCAGTACTGCCACGCCATCGACGTCCTGCCGACCGTGCTCGACCTGCTCGACGTCGAGATGCCGGCATCGGTGCGCAGCGTGCCGCAGATGTCGGTTGACGGCCGGTCCATGGTCCCGTCGATCGCGGACGCCGGCTCATCCGAGTTCCGCACCACGCAGTACTACGAGTGCTGGGGCAGTCGGGCCATCTACCACGACGGCTGGAAGGCGGTGACCAACCACGTCAACCAGTTCAACCCGTACGAGCGGGACATGATCGGCGGCAGTGTCGACTTCCGCGCCGATGAGTGGATGCTGTTCGACTCCAATCGAGATCTCGCCGAGTCTACGGACCTGGCTGAGACCCATCCCGAGCGCTTGGCCGAGCTTCAAGCCCGTTGGGATGCGGAGGCCGAACGGAACGACGTGCTGCCGCTCCAGGACGGCCCGGCGTACCTCCAGAACCCGCATCTGATCCACATGCCCTTCGCGGGTTATCGGCGCACGTACGAGCTCCGCGCCGGCGATCGCCTCAACTTCCAGGCGGGGCCCTTGATCTTCGGTGGGCTCAACATTGCGGCCGAACTCGACGGCGCCCTCGGCGATGGCGACGGCGTGATCGTCGAGCACGGCAACTGGACCGCCGGGTGGGCGTGGGTGGCTCTCGGCGACGAGCTCGTGGCGTTCATCCACGCCCCCGATCGCGGGCTTCGTCGGTTCGCGGTGCCCCGGCCTGCAGGAGCCACCGAACTCGGACTGAGGATCGCCGAGGTCGACGGCGGCAGCACGGTCGAGCAGTTCGCCGACGGCTCGTCGCTGGGATCGACGACCATCGACGCCACCATCCCCTTGATCTCCACCGCCAACGGCACCTGGACCACGGCCGGCTACAGCACCCTGTTCCCGGTCAGCGACGAGTACGAACCGCCCCTGCGGTTGACCCATCTCCGGCGGATCGTGATCGACACCGACACGTCGAGTCTCCCCGGCCTCGACGACCTGCTCGACGACGTCATGCGTCACCAATGACCTCCGAACCCGGCGAGGCGCCCGCACCCGCGAAAGGGTTCCGCGGATCAGGCCGCGTGCTGGTGTCGCGTCCCTTCCGGGTCATCGGCCCCCGCGTCTTCCCTCCGCTCCACCGGGCGATCAACCGGCTCACCGGGGGCCGCACCCTGCTCGACACCCCGGCGCAGCCCATGCTCATGCTCACCACGAGGGGCGCCAGGACGGGCCGGCTCCGGGAGACGCCGCTGGGCGCTGTCCCGCTGGAAGGTGGTCGCATCCTGCTGGTGGGCAGCAACTTCGCGCGCCAGCACCATCCGGCCTGGACCGCCAACCTCATCGCTGACCCCGATGCCGAGATCGTGTTCCGCGGCAAGCGGACGCGGGTGAGGGCCCGTCTCCTGGAGGGCGCCGAGCGCGAGCGGCGGTGGCAGACCGCGGTGGCCTGGTTTCCCGTCTGGACCCGGTACGTCACCGTCACCGACCGCGAGTTCCGCCTGTTCGAGCTCGAACCCTTTGCCGACACCGCTTAGCGCGAGCGCGGCGTGATCGACGGGCTGCTCCGGCGGATCGCCGACTTCCACCGGAGCCGCCCGGTGGTCCCGGAGTTCCCGATGCTGGCACCGGTGCTCGACGCGCTCGACCACGCTCGCGGTCCCGCCGGCATCAAGGCCCGCATCCTGCCGGTGGTCCGGCACCTCGACGCGGTCGAACCCAGCGGCGATACCTACATCGACGCGGTCCTCGAGGAGTTCCTCCGGCTCGCTCCGGTGCTGCCGTGGCGCCAGACTGTCGGCTACCTCGACGTGTTGAGCCAGGACTACCTCGACAACTACGGCTACGTGCAGCTGCTGGGTCCGAACGCGGTCGTTGAGCATCCCGCGGTGAGGGTCGGGATCGGACTGTGGGGCCCGCACCTCCACTACCCCGCCCACAAGCACGAGGCCGAGGAGCTGTACCACGTCCTCGCCGGCGACCCGTCGTTCGGCAGCATCGACGGCATCAGGCGGGCCACCCGGCCGGGCGACGCCGTCCACCACACACCCTGGCAGGTGCACAGCCAGGACTTCGGGGCCACGCCGACCGTGCTGCTGTACTGCTGGACCGGGGCCGTAGAAGCCGACGCGGTGCTGGTGGACGCGCCCTGAGACAGACGAGAACGGTGCCGGCCGGTCAGCTCCGCACAGGAATCGACTCAGCTCCGGAACCGCGCGGGATCAGGAGACGAGAACGTCGGTCTGAGAGAAGTCATTGCCCACGAACAGCAGCGGAACGCCCATTCGGCGAGCGAGCGCATAGGAGAACGTGTCGCCAAGATTGAGTCCCGCGGGATGCCTGCCCCTGCCGAACCGGCGCCAGCACACGATCGCCTCGCCTGCAAGGCCCTCATCGACCGGCTCGATCCTGATCGCGATGCGAGCAAGGAGCTCTTCAAGCAACTGGGCTCCCGCAGGGCCTGCTCTCGCCTCGACGACGATCCCGAGCTCGACATGCGTCGCAGCCGACATGGTGCAAAGCGAACTCACGAGCTTGCGTTCTATGTCCTTGCCGCCGGGCTCACCGAACAACACGGCAACTATCGCGGACGAGTCAACCACATTCACGATGGCAGGCCGTGCTGGTCATAGCCGATGATGTCTTCGGGACTGCGGCCATCGATCATCGGCAACCGCTGGAAGCGCTCGATGATGTCGTCCAGGGTGCGGTCGCGCTGACGTCGGCGCTCCAGGTCGAGGCGTGCCCGCAGCGACGCCACGACCGCATCGGTGATGGACTCCCCCGTGAGGTCGGCCAGCTCTCGGGCTAGCTGGTCTGCCATAGCGCTCTTGATGCTCAGAACCATAGGTACCAATATACCAATCTAGGTAGAACAGCGCCAATCGGCACCAATCAAGCGAGATGGGCGACATCGCCGCCCCACCGGGTCAGCTCAGCCGTGGATGTAGCGGGACGGGTCCTCGGTGGGGTCGGGGGTCTGGTTGATGGCGCAGTCGTTGGCGATGTCCAGGATGGCCATTGTCCGTCCCATGGCCACGCAGTAGCCGATCAACGTCACCAACTCGAGGATCTGCTGGTCGGTGAAGTGCTCCTTCATGCGGGCCCAGTAGTCCTCGTCGCTCATCATGGCCTCGTGGTCCCAGCAGAACCGCTCGGCGGTCTCGGCCGCCAGCTTCTCGGCCTCGCTGAACGCGCCGATGTCGGCGTACTCGGAGACGCGGTGGTACAGGTCCTCTTCGAGTCCTTGCTGCATCGCCGATGCAGACCGGGTGTCAATTCAAATGTGGCACCGGTTGATCTGGGCCACCCGCATGCGGGCGATCTCGCGGACCCGCACATCCAGGGAGATCTTGGTGTACAGCGTCTTGGCCGCGGCCCCCATGGCCCTGCCCACGTCGGGCTGGAGGCTCCACATCCGGATGCGCTCGAGCCCCTCGCCGTCACCGAAGTCGATGCGTGCCATGGTTGCTCCGCGGCTAGCCCTTCTCGGTGGTGGGATCGATGATCCTTCTCACCTCGGTGACCACTGTCGCGGGGAACCCGCTGCGCTCGGCGTGCTCGTCGATCAGCTCCGGATCGTCGCAGACGTAGATGCAGAAGGTCTTGTCGCCGGCCACGTAGCTGTGCTCCCACTGGATGGGCTTGCCCTCGGACTGCATGGCCTGCAGGACCGAGTTGGATTGTCCGGCTGCGGCCCGCAGCTGTTCGCGCTCGGCCGAGCCGATGTCCGGGATGTCCCGTTCGATGACGAAGCGTCGCATAGTCCTCCTCTTGGGTACTTCTCCGTGTCCGACTCTATCGGAGGCGCCCGGAGGCTTCAGAGCGTCCGCGAACAGGTGAGAATCCGTGGTGTCACAGCGTTGTCCTTCCCGCTCTTGTTCGCTGCGCTCACGGGCCGCTCGGGCCACGGCCTCGCCCGTATGAGGCCGGATCCGCTCGCCTGTTCGCTCGGCCTCTCAGTCGGTGTCGATGTCGTAGTGACGGGCCAGGCCTCGGGCGGTGTGGCTGACGTGGAAGCGCTGCAGCCCATCGACCCGCTCGCTCATCCCCGTGGGGCTGAGGTCGCTCTCGGATGGATCGCGAACTCCGTGGAGGTAGTCCTTGGGCGCTACGTGGTCGACGAAGCCGAGGTTGGACGAGCCGAGCGAGTACCCCATCAGCTCCTGGAGCTCGTCGGGCATGGTCCGCGCCTGCTCCTGGGTGACAGCCAGGTACTGGTTCTCCTCCTGGCGCAGCCAACCCAGGGAATAGTGCAACGCCACGCCCGTGCGGGCGTTGTCCGAGCGGTTCGACCCGCCGCCGTGGATCACGTTGCCCAGGTAGATCAGCACCGAGCCCGCTGGCATCTCGGTGGCGATCACGTCGTCACGTGCCGGCGCGCGGTCACTGGTCCACTGGTGGCTGCCAGGGCAGATCCTGGTGCCGCCGTTCTGCCGGGTGAAGTCGGTGACCGCCCACATGGCGGCCACTGTCAGCGGGGGGCACGGGTTGGCGAAGGGATACACCGACGTGTCGCGGTGCAGCACCTGCTGCTTCTCGCCCGGCTCGAGGTGCATCACGCCGGTGTAGTGGAGCTGGTACGCCGCGCAGCTCGGCAGCAGGGCGTGATCGGCGACTGCGAGCACGGTGGGATGCATGATCAGCGCCTGAACGGCGGTCGACTTCGCGACAAGCGCGCCGAACCGCTTGGTGAGGCTGCCCATGAACTCCTCGTGGCCGGTGTGGGCGGCGTCGAGGTACGGCTGGAGATCGGTAGCGACCGCGGCGAGAGTGTCGGCGTCGACGGCGCTGCGCACCACTGCGTAGCCGTCGCGGGCCACCGCGGCCGCGAGGTCGGAACGGTCTGCACCGGGGCCGAACGTGTTCTCCATGGTCAATCCTGCGACTCCGTCCCGGCTCGCTCGCCAGCCGGAATCGGCCTTCCCTGCGCGAACACGTCGAGGATCCAGGCCGTCGCCGGCGAGTACACGTCGATGAACACCGCCGGCTCGTCGCCGAGGACCGCGCCCCCGTGGGGCACGTCGGCGGGCGCGTACCAGCCGTCGCCCGGCCCGATCTCGCGGGTCTCGTCGCCGACCGTCAGCAGCAGGCGTCCCGACAGCAGCAGGCTGAACTGCTCGTAGGGATGGCTGTGCATCTCGTAGGCCGCACCCGGCTCGTAGACGGCCCGGATGAGATGCATGTGCTCACCGGTGACGATCTGCGCATCCACCTGGTCCGCGTCCCAGCGCACCGCATCGAGCTCGTCCCAGCTGAAGATGCGCGGCGCGGTGATCTCGGCACCGTGCTGGTTGAACCGCGGTTCGCTCGTGCTGCCCCCTCGTGCCGCTGGGCCCGACTACTGCCCGCGGACTGTACTGCGGCAACGGCGCCCGATCCGGGTTCTATACCCCCATCACGCACCTATCCGTCCCAATCGATGTCGAACGCCTCCACGACACTCCGGACCTGGTCCTCGGACAGCGGCTTGGTGGGGTGACCCAGCGTGAGCATCGCCAGTTCCGCGGTGTACTCGAGTTCTTCGATCGCATTGCCGGCCGATTCGAGGTCCTCACCGGCGACGATGGGCCCGTGGTTGGCCAGCAGAACTGCGGAGCGTTGACCGGCCAGGCGACGTACGGCCTCGCCCATCGCCGGATCACCTGGCACGAAGAAGGGCAGCAACTTCACTCTTCCGAGTTGCATGATCGAGTACGGCGTGAGCGGCGGCAGCGCATTCTCGGGATCGACGTCGGGCATCATCGACCACGCGACTGAGTGGCTCGAGTGCAGGTGGACGACCGCTCCGGTCTGCGGGCGTGTGTCGTAGAACGCCGTGTGCAGAGGCATCTCCTTCGTTGGAGGATCCCCGTCGAGCAGCCGGCCGGCTGCGTCGAAACGCGACAATCGGCCAGGGTCGAGTCGCCCGAACGAGGTCCCGGTCGGCGAGACCAGGAGGCCCCCATCGGTTGTTCTGGCCGAAATATTGCCGGTTGAGCCCCTCGTCAGCCCGCGGGCGAACATCGACTTGGCGAGCAGACAGATCTGCTCCCGGAGTTCAGCCTCGCCGCTCATGTTCGCTCAAGAACCGCCAGAGCATCCGAGAAGAAGGTGTCGGTGCCAAAGTTCCCGGACTTGAGGGCCAGGGCGTGCGTGTCACCACAACGCGTGAAGTAACACCAGGGAACTCCCGGTGCGATCTCGGGCCCGAGCTCGAGCCGGGCGACGCCGAGAGCCCCGGTCACTGCAGCTGCCGTCTCTCCGCCGGCAACCACGATCCGCCGCGCCCCGGCAGCGACCGCGGCCCGGGCGCAGTCGGCCAACGCGGCCTCCACAAGCGCAGCGGCCTGAGCCCGCCCCATGTCGTGCTGGATGGAGCGCACTAACTCCGGTTCGGCGGTGGAGTAGACCAGCGGAGCTCTCCTCAGGTCCTGGTCCTCCAACCACTGGCGTGGAGCAGCGCTGCCAGTGCCGGCTAGATCCCTCGGGTCGAGCTGGAATGCGGGGGCTCCCGTGGTGCGGTAGGCGGCGACCTGCGCGTTGCTCATCTGCGACGCGCTCCCAGAGAGGATCACCGTGTGAGGCGCCGGTCGGGGGCGGATCGGCCCGGCAAACGTGTCTACGTCTGCCCGAACGGCGCTGGGACCCGGCATCGGCATCGCCACCGCCGACCCGCCGCTGAGAAGTGGCATATCCCGGCACGCCGTGGCGATCTGGACAAGGTCGTCGTCTGCGATCGCGTCGATCACCACATGAGCGATACCGCGCTCCTCCAGTTCGGCGAGCGCGTCTGTGATCGCTTCGGCGCCTCGGACCACCGTGGGCCGGCCGATCAATCCGACGGGCGCCGTGACCTGGGGCTCGAGCAGGCGCAGCAGGCTGCTGTCGTGCATCGGTGTCAGCGGATGGTCCTTCATCGGGCTCTCATCGAGCGGCTTGTGACCGACGAATAGGTGCCCCATGTAGACAGTGCGTCCGTTCTCGGGGAACGCGGGGCAGTAGATGGTCTGGCGGACGCCGAGTCGTGCCATCAGGGCCTCTGCCACGGGACCGATGTTGCCTGCGGGCGTCGAGTCGAAGGTCGAGCAGTACTTCCAGAAGAACCGTTCAGCGCCGGCCGCCTGAAGCCATTCGAGCGCTGCGAGCGCCTCGGCCGTTGCCTGACCCACAGGCGACGTACGGGTCTTGAGCGCGACGACCTCGTAGGGCGACGGGTCGACGGGCGGATCCTTCGGCACTCCGATGCGCAGCGACACCGGTTGTCCGCTCCGCGCCAGTATCGACGCGAGATCGGTCGCGCCGGTGAAGTCATCGGCGATCGCCCCGAGTTGCACACGGCGCTTGTCCATTGGGCCCTCGGGGAGGCTCCTAGTGGATCTCCGCAGACTGGCCCACGGCCGTTCTGAGGGTCTCGATATCGAAGCCGGGGGCCCTGATCGCGTCGAGAATCACGGCTTCTCGCTGGATGATCGTTTCAATGGCTGCCGGCAGGAGCGGTGCGATCTCGAGTGGAATCACGACGGCGCCATGCTTGTCGGCGTGAATCAGACTTCCGTGCTCGACAACCATGCCGAAGATGTCCACCTCACAGCCGACATCGGCGACATGGACATACGAGTGACTCGGGGTGATGCTCCCTCCCAGAAGATTGAACCCCTCCGCGCACTGATCCAGGTCTCGAATCGCACCATTGGTTATCGCACCCAGAGAACCGAGACCCTGATGCAGCGCGGTGTGGACCTCCCCCCACCAGGCAGCCGTGCCAGGCTGGGCGTCGGCGTCCTGGACGGCGACGATTGTCGGACCAGGACCCTGCGCCGTGTACTCGTAGTACTCCAGGGACTTGCGCCGCTTCTCGTCGGCACTGAGATCCACCACCCCTCGGATCATCGCCGTCCGCGCGTAGCCGACCATCGGCGGAAGGGTCGCGTCAGCGGCGACGAGCGTCTCTAGCGTGTAGCCGGTCGACCGCGGCCGTTCGGGAGCAGCGACCTCCAGAGCGTTGCAGATCGTGGGGGTGTCGAATCCAGCCAGCGTGGCCCGGAGGTCCTCGTCGATGGTCGGGTGTCCAGGGTTCAGTTCAGCCACTGCGTCTCATTCGTCTTCGCCAGCCCTTCTTCACTAGCCGTTGAACAGCCGGATCTGGCGATGAACGGCCAGCTCGTCGATCAGTACCCACTCCCTGACGATCTGCTGGTCGATCATCTCGACGTGGCTGATCCCCATGATGTAAATCGGGGCTCCGGACGGGTCTCCGAACGCGCCGGCGCCCTCATGGGTTCCCTGGACGCTCCAACGTGCCGCAGCACGGAGCGGGTGGCCGGGATCGTCTCGACCGATGAGATGGTCCACCGAGAAGCGTGCGTCTGGAACTGCGGAGATCAGGCTCATCCAGAACCGCGTCGCCTCGGCCTTGCCGCTCTCGGTGAAGCCGCCCGGCAACTCGAGGGCGACCGCCTCGTTGTAGTTCGCCTCGACGGCCCTGCAGTCGCTCCGCCAGATCGATTCCAATGTGCCGGCGTACATGAGTGCGTGTTCGGACGTCTCGGTGCGGGCGACATAGCTGCCCGCGACGTCGATCTCCGGGGTGAACACCTCCGGCGTCTGGCCTCTCTCCAGCTCGGTTGCAATCGACTGGGCTGCGAACCCGCCGACGTCGTGGCCGAGCTGGCGAATGATCGCGCCGTGATCGCGGACCAACCATTCCTCGCACACCTTCTCGGCCCTGAGAACGGTGTCCGCGATCGTGCGTGCCCTGACCCGCTTTCCCGTCGGCGGGCCGAACATGCCGTGGCCGTTGTGATGCATGGGCGACACGATCCGGTGCGACGAGTAGTAGCAGCCGGCGTCGTCGTCGCCAGTCCAGATCACATCCTCGCCGAGCAGTCGACGATCGGGAAACTGATGCAGTGTGGCGTTGGTTGCCGCGATCACGGCGTCGATGCCCCGGGTCAGGCCCATCGCGGTCCTGACGATGTTGTCGCTGGAGTAGTAGTCCCGGATCCGTGCGATGCCGCGCTCTTCCCAGATACGCCTCGTCGACTTCAGGATGTAGTCGGGAACCGACTTGTACTCGGGATCAAAGCCTTTCAATGCAAGCCCTCCATGTGCTTGTGTTCGGGGAGGCAGCGCCGTGCGCGCCGGTCAGGAGACCGCGGCACGCATGCGTTCGAACAGGTCGACGCCCATCTGGTCGAACAAATGGACCATGTCGACGAAGACCCAGTTCTCGACGTACTGGTCGCCCTCGCGGCGCCACCAGTCGAGGCCGTTGAAGTCGATCGGGTTGCCGGTGGCTTCGACGTCGAGATAGATGCCGCTGTGGATTGCCTTCACCCCTGCCCAGCCAGGACCGCCGCAGTAGGCACCTTCCGCGAAGAGCGCGTCCAGATCCTGGACTTGCCGGTCCGGGAAGGCCACCAGCCAGTGACGCTGGTGCACGTTCTCGAAAGCCTCGAAGCTCAAGCAGGCCCCGATCCCGCCCGGTCCGTACCACTGGAGGTCGGGGTGGAAGTAGTCGGCCAAGCCCATTGACGACAGGTCTGCCTGGTCGAAGACGTTGAGTCCGTCGAAGATGAATCCGCGGATCCGTTCGAGGCTGTCGTACGACTCGGCATCGTCCTGGGGCTCGAAGAGCATGCCGTCGCCGCTGGCGGGCGGCGGGTACTGGCCATCGGCGCCCCGGCGCAGCGGGAGCACGTCGATTCCCGCTTGGAGCATAAGGTCGATGACGTCGATGAGGAAGTAGACCTCGTCGATCCGACCGCCGGTCACCCTGCAGAACTCACCCCAGCGGATGTTCACCGGCTCGCCGGTGGCGGGGATCGTCAAGTAGTCCTCGGTGAACGTGCCGCGCAACAGGCCGGTGCCGGTCACCCAACGGTGCCCGTCCTTGCTGATGTCGCCGTCGACCCTCCCGTTCGACGTGCCGGCGAAGAAGATGAACGTCTCGCGCTCGAGGTCACCGAAGGACCGCATGAGGGGCTCCCACGCCTCGGACAGGAAACGGCCGGATCCTTCGACGCTCCCCACGGGTGCATGACCGTGCCAGCGGACATGGTCTGACATGACCGAAGAAACGGCCTTGGCCCGCTCGTCGGGGTCGGGGTGATCGAGCGCGGCCCAGTAGTCGAGAACCAGCGACTTGTTGGTCTGGTGGACTGGATCGGTCATCGGTTGTGGATCATCCTTGGTGTCGGGGTTGCCTGCATCGGGTGCTGCGGTGCCGGTGGGCGGGGACACATCGGTCACCACCACCCTTTGGCCTTGCGCTCGTCGACGAGCACCGCAAGGCGCTCCATGAGGTCCACGCCCATCTGGCGGGTGAGATCGATCAGGTCGATGGGGACCCAGTTCTCAATCAGAAGATCGTTCGGCCCTCGCTTCCACCAGTCGAAGTCGCGCATGGTCATGAGCTCGCCCGTGGCGCCGATGCCGGCGTAGGTGCCGTGATGGTGCGAGAAGGCCACGTCCCAGACGCCCCCACAGGCGTAGCTGCCCTCGCCCACGAACCCCATCACCCGCCCGCTGTCCGGGTCACTGGTGAGGCCTCGATCACCGAAGCCATGGAGCCACGGACGCTGGTGGAAGTCCTCGAACTCCTCGAGCGTGTAACACCGGCCGATACCGGAGTACCCGTACCACTTCATGTCCGGGGTCCAGTACTGCCACTGTTCCATGCGGCTCATGTCGGCGCCGTCGCGGTCACGGACGTAGCGCTCGAGTCCGCTCGCCATGGCCGCCACCAGTTGCAGGGTCTTTCGCCCCTCGATCCGGTCTTGTTCGGTCAACAGGATGCCGTCGCCGGCCGCGGGAGCAGGGACCTTGCCGCCGTCGGCGCCCGGTGACGGCGGGAGCACCTCGTAGCCCGCCTGGCGCATGACCGAGAGGATGTCGAACATCACGTAGCTCTCCGCGATCTTGCCTTCGCGCATCAAGTAGAACTGCCCGAAATACATGTGGGTCTTCTTCCCCGATGCGGGAATGCCCAGCCAGTCCTCCGCGAAGGTCCCGGTCAGGTGGCCACAGCCCGACACCCACTCCGCGCCCTTGTCGCTCGCGAAGCGCGACTGGCCGTCGTCGATCCCGCCCATGAAGATGTCGGGGGTGCGCTTCAGGTCCGGGAAGGAGCGCAGCAGCGGCTCCCAGAAGTCCGTGATCAGCGCATCGACGCCGACCAGACGATCGATCGGGGCCGACCCGTTCCAGTCGATGTCGGGGTGACACGCGGCGCGGACAACGTCGCCGATCTGGTCGTTCGGGACGTGGTTCAGCTTCTGCCAGTAGTCCCACACCGCGGCCTTGTTGCTCTGATTGGTAGACGACATCATCTCCGCGGCCTTGTTGCTCTGATTGGTAGACGACATCATCTCCGCGGCCTTGTTGCTCTGAT
>LXNJ01000933.1_pt1 | contig 18536 bp, 17 predicted proteins | sample 809081 | NCBI WGS metagenome assembly LXNJ01 (sample SAMN04870510, study PRJNA318959) | sponge metagenome | biome: sponge; feature: marine sponge reef; material: water | host: Petrosia ficiformis | place: Greece: Milos, Mediterranean Sea | collected 2013-05-29 | depth 5-7 m
GGAAGGCCGCGGGCGACGGCCCGTCCGCGTTCAGTTTGTTACAACCTCAATCAAACCCCGGCCATAACCGTCGCGGCGGTACTGAGGCGGCACTTCGCTGCCCCGATACAGCCGGATATACAAGAGCTCGTCCGCCGAGATGCGCCCAAGCACCGAAACTGGTTGCCCCACCCCAATTACACCGTCCACCGCCAACAGGGGGATGTAATACGCCTGGCGGGCCGAGCCGAACGCATAATCGTCGCCGCCCTTGAACCCGATTCGGGTCTCGTTGACAATGATGTCGCGGTGGTTGCGCAGTGCCTCCAGCGCAGTGGCCTGCCCGGCGGCACGCACGTCCGCCCCGTCTATGATCACCCCTGAGTACCGCCCCAGGCGTGACGAGGCTGCGCACGCCTGCAGGGCGCCCGCTCCCAGCACGCACCACAGCACCGCCCTTGAGCCCACTGCCAGACGGCCCCCGCGGCCGGCGACCCGAACCTGCCCTGAATCCATTTCAGTTCCCTTCTTCCGTCGATTCTTCGGTCGACTCGCGCCTCTTGGCCTCGATGCTCACCGCAGCGAACAGATCACCTGCCGGGCCGACCGACCGGAGCAGCGAGACCGCGGTCCGCACCTGCGCGTCCCGGGCGGCAAGGCGCTCCATCTGGACCAGCTCGCCGAAGCCGGCGATCGCCAGGGTGCTCACCATCATGTAGTCAATCCAGTTCCGTGAATTGTCGAAGAGCTCGCGGTCGCCCTCGTACCCGGCTTCGACCAGATCCTCCCAGACCTCGTCTCGCATTTGCCCGGTCAGCGTGAAATCGGGTTCGAGATCTCCGGCTTGGACCCGCTCGGCAGCCCACCGGAACACGACCTGACTGGGGGGCGCCCCAGCTGCCGTCGCTTCCCGGCGCAGGACCTGCTCGTCGGCGGTCAGAGTGTCGCGGTAGACCACCAGATCAGGCCTGATCCCCCCGCCGCCATACACCGTTCGCCCGGTCATGGTGCTGAACTCTTCAACCGGTTCATCGTCCTCGCCCGTGGCCGGAGTCACCGTTATCGGCGCTCCGTTGACGGAGACAGCGTCCAGCACCGCCGGCCCTTCGACCCGACGATCGCGCGATATCGAACGGCCAACAGGAGTGTACCAGCGCCCGGTAGTCACCTTCACGTGGTTTGCGCCCTGCAGCGAGAACAGGCCCTGTACCGAGCCCTTGCCGAAAGTGGTGGTTCCGACGATCGCGGCCCGGTCATGATCTTGCAGCGCTCCCGCCACGATTTCCGAGGCGCTGGCGCTAAACCCGTCCACCAATACCACGACCGGCACATCGCGGTACCGCTCTGACGACGGAGCATCATGAGTGGCTGCCTCTGCCTTGATGCGGGACCGCGTTTCCACTACTCGGGCTCCGCGCGGTAGAAACAGATCAGCCACCGCGATGCCCTCCTCAAGGATACCGCCCGGGTTGCCGCGGAGGTCAAGAATCAACCCCTGCGCGCCCTGGTCCACGAGCTCGTCAAGCGCCCCAACCAGTTCCTCGCGGGCCGGCCTGCCGAAGGCGCGGAGGCTAGTCAGCCCGACTCGCCCGTCCAGCATGACGCCCAGCGCCTGGCGAACCTGGATCTGGTCGCGGACAACGCGGAAAGCCAGCGGCACCGGCACCCCGGGTCTGCCGACCTTGATGTTGACCGGTTCGCCCTTCGGGCCGCGGAGAACGCTCACCGCCTGTTCCGAGGTCCAACCCCGCGCGGTCTCACCTTCCACTTCAACGATCCGGTCGCCCGCCAGCAGCCCCACGTCCATACCGGGGGACCCGGGCAGCACCTGGACTACCGTAATCCAGTCGCCCTGTTTGTTGATGCGGACTCCGAGGCCGCCGTAGTTGCCCGTGGTCGAATAACGAATCTGCTCCCACTCATCCGAATCCAGGAAATCCGTGTACGGGTCGCCCAAGCGGTCCAGCATCCCCTCCACGGCCATCTTGTACAGTTCGTCAGAGGAGATCTCCTCGACGTAGCGCTCGGCTACCAGCCGGTGGACCTGCTCAAACAGGCGTCGGTTGTCGTCGGCCGCGGAATCGCCTGCCTGGACCCCGCCGGTGTAAACCAGCCAACCCATGAACGCCGCCAGGGCCACTCCCAGAATCGTACCGCCCGTCCCGATGCGCCGTCGTGCCATCTTCCAGCCCCCCAGAGTGGAAACTGATTCAAATTCAGTTGCGCAGCCCAACAACGCTGCACTGCCAATTTTCCGCAATTTGGCACCAAAGCGCCAACCAGCCGCCATCCGCCCGTCCCCCGGCCTCATCCTCCGAGCCCCGGGAAACGAGCGTCCATGCGGGCCAAGAGGTCGGCGTGGACCGCCTTCGCGCCGCGACCGGCGTTCACGACCTCAATCCTCGGGTGCTCCGCCGCCGCCTCCAGATAGCCCCGCCTGACCCTCTCCATGAACTCAGAGCCCTCTGATTCAATCCTGTCCGGCGATCCCTCGGCCGCACTCCGCCTACCTCGCCCCACACCCGGCGGAACGTCCAGCACCCAACAAATATCGGGCTCCAGACCGCCCGTGGCGGCCGCGGTGACGCGTCTGATCAGGTCCAGGCTGACTCCCCTGCCGTACCCCTGGTACGCCACGGTAGAAAGCGCGAACCTGTCGCACAAAACCGCCTCGCCCCTGGCCAGAGCGGGCCGAATCAGCCCCTCGACGTGAAGCTGCCGGGCCACCGACACCGCCAACATCTCGCCAGCGCCATTTAGACGGCTGCCGCCCGCGCCAAGTAACAGGTCCCGCAGGATAACTCCCTCGGGAGAACCGCCGGGTTCTTCGGTTACCCGGTGGGCGACGCCCCTGGCCGAAAGGACCTCGGAGAGCATGCGCACCTGCGTGGACTTGCCCGATCCGTCGATCCCCTCAATGACAACAAACGGGGTACCGCGCAACAACCCCGCCGCGCCGTCCGGGCCGGCCTCAGTCGTAGTATTCGACACCCAGGTGGGTGATCTGTTCTTCGCCCATCAGCCAGCGCAGCGTGTTCTTCAGCTTCCAGTGCTGGATGAACAGATCGTGTTCCGGGTATAGCCCTTCCGCCGTCTGGGGCGCCTTGAAGTAGAACGACAACCATTCCTGGATGCCCGACATCTCGGCCCGGGACGCCAAGTCCAGGAAAAGCGCCAGATCAAGCACGATCGGGGCCGCCAGAATCGAGTCCCGGCACAGGAAATCGATCTTGATCTGCATGGGGTATCCCATCCACCCGAACAGGTCGATGTTGTCCCAGCCCTCTTTGTTGTCCCCGCGGGGCGGGTAATAGTTGATGCGCACCTTGTGGTACATGTCGCCGTACAACTCGGGGTAAAGATCCGGCTGGAGAATGTACTCCAGGGCCCCGAGCTTGGATTCCTCCTTCGTGCGAAAACTGCCGGGGTCGTCCAAGACCTCTCCGTCGCGGTTACCGAGAATGTTCGTGGAAAACCACCCCTTCACTCCGAGCATCCTCGCCTTGAGGCCGGGGGCCAGGATGGTCTTCATCAGGGTCTGGCCGGTCTTGAAATCCTTCCCCGCAATCGGGACGCCTGCTTGCACCGCAAGGTCGGTCAGTGCCGGGATGTCGCAAGTCAGGTTGGGTGCCCCGTTGGCAAACGGAACTCCCTCGCGGATCGCAGCCCAGGCATAGAGCATGGAAGGTGCGATGGCGGGGTCGTCCGCGGCCATGGCCGCTTCAAACGCTTCGACGGTGGCATGGGCCGGATCGCCCGCGGGCAGGAAAACCTCGGTGGACGCAGCCCAAATCATCACAAGGCGGTCGCACTTGTTATCTTCGCGAAAACGGCGAATGTCGGCCCGGAGCTGCTCCGCCAGATCGCGTTTGCTGCCACCTTTCTTCACGTTTTCGCCGTCCAGCTTCTTGACATGGTCAGAGTCAAAGACCGCCGACATCGGCTTAATGGTCTTCATGAAGTCGGCAACCCGGCGAACGTCTTCGGAGGTCAGCACGCCGCAGGTCTCCGCAGAGCGCATGGCATCGTCGGGATAGGGATCCCACGCGCCGAACACGAGATCGTCCAGCCTCGCGAGGGGCACGAAATCGTTGATCAGCGGAGTGCGATTTTCAGTGCGCATGCCGAGCCGGATCGTGTTCATCTGGGTCAGAGACCCGTGCGGGACCGACAGACCACGGCGCACGGACTCGACTCCGGCTATGAAGGTGGTGGAGACGGCCCCCAGGCCGGCGAGCAATACGCCCAGCCGGCCCTCGGCCGGGGCGATTTCAGCCAGCTGATTCAATCGTCCGCTCCCGGCCGCGGTTCGCCGTCGGGCCGTGTGATTCGGTAGATCCACGCCACGCGCTGGGCAGCGGTGAGGATGGCAAGTACGGCCAGTACGACAATGGTCCAGCCCAGGATGATGCCGGGGCTGCCCGCCGCCGGTGCCGCCCCGATTACCGCCGCGACACCGCCGACCAGAATCACGCGCTCGGCCCGTTGCATCAGGCCGACCGCACATTTCATGCCGAGCGCCTCGGCCCGGGCCCTTGTGTAGCTGATCATCAGTGATCCGGCCAGCCCGGCCACGACCCAGACGGATGCCCTGATTCCGACAAACGCCAGCCCCAGATCGGAAAACAGGACCATGAGGCCGATGTAAACGGCAATTTCCGAGGCCCTGTCAAGCGTCGAATCGAAAAACGCCCCGAATGACGACGCCCGCCCGGTGCGCCGGGCCACCGTTCCGTCGAAAAGGTCGAATGCACCCCCGGCCAGCATGACTATGCCGGCCGTGCTGATTCGGTGCTGGCTGAACAGGTATCCGGAGACGCAGGTCAGAACAAAACCGGTACTGCTGAGGATGTTGGGGTGGACGCGCCACCTCGCGAACGTTTTCGTGGCCGGTTCCAGAGCCATTCGCAGGCCCCTCTCGGCGGCACCCCGAATCGCAGCTCCCCAGCGCAGAGTCACCGAGTCGGTCTCCCCGGAAGTGCGGACCCCGTCAGTTCATCCACGAGCGGCCTCATCACGGAATGATGATCCCGCTGCTCCGAGCCTTGCTGATGCCCTCCTCAATTGCCTTGCTCACGCGTTCCATCATCTTGTGGTAATTGCTTTCGGCAGCCACGAGCGCCTGGAACCGAGTCTTGGTCTGGATGTCGTCCCGCAGCCTGGCATACTCATCCCTGACCGCGCTCGTCGGTTCCTCGCCCTGTTGCGCCGCCTTGAGTGTTTCGGCTTCCAGGCGGCTGAGTTCGCGGATGGCCCTTGACAGATCGGCGTCCGATTCAGCGTCCGAACGGGCTGCTTTGAGATAGGACATTTCGGGCGTCTGAGAAATCAGGCGGCCCAGCTCTTCGGCCTTGCGGACCACCTGCTCTTGGAGCTGCATGGGCATTAAGCTACCGACGATTCTTTGGGCGCGCTACGGAATTGCGACGTTTCGGGGACTGCGGGCGGACGGGGCTCAGGGGGTCTGACTATTCCCGGCAGGCCGCAGCGCAAGTGCAAACCTGTCGTGGCCCGCCAGATCTTTTTCCACCCTCCCGCCCGCCAGACCGGGGGTCCGGTCAATCGCCTCCAGAGCCTGCGCGGCCTGCGAGCCGCCGATCTCAATGAAGAGGGCGCCGCCGGGGGCGAGGAACTCCCCTGCACGGCTAACGATCCGGCGGATCACCGCGAGGCCGTCCGCCCCTCCGTCCAGCGCCTCGCGAGGTTCGTGCAGACGAATTTCCGGCGGGAGTTCGGGGATCTCGGAGCTCCTCACGTAGGGCGGATTGGACACGATGAAGTCAAACCGATCCCCCGGGCGAAGTGCCGTCCAGAAATCCCGCGGGCACACCCGGAGGTCCAGCGACGCGGCCCCTGCCCCCAGGGTTTGTCGCGCGTTTTCACGAGCCTGCGATACGGCCCGCGGGGACACGTCGAGCGCGACCACCGTCCGTGCCAGTCCTTCGCGCAGCAGCGAAATGGCCACTGCGCCCGAACCGCAGCCCACTTCCAGCGCCGAATCCGGCCGGCGGTTTCGCTCCGCACGGCCTTTTACCCAGGCGCTCACGTGGTCAACCAGCTGCTCGGTCTCGGGACGGGGTATCAGGGCGCGCCCGTCAGACACGAGGCGCAGGGTCCTGAAGTGGGCTTCGCCCTCGATGTGTTGAAGCGGTTCGCCTGCCAGGCGCCGAGACACGGCCTTCGCCAGTTCAAGGGCGGCCTGCCTCGTTACCGTTTCCGCGCGGCCCGTGCCCGCCCCGCCGGCCTCCCCGTGGCCTTCGCCTCCCGGGTAGCCGCCCCCGGTTTGGTCCAGGGCGGCAGCCACCAACCTGCGGGCCTCCACCGCCGCGGATTGTACCCCGGCCAGTTCAAGCTCTCTCGCGATTCCCCTCTCGATTTCGCTCCGGGTTGGAGCGGGAACACGCTTCACCCTCCGTCGGCCAGCTCGGCCAGCCGCTCCCTCGCCTGCGCGGCCCGCAACCGGTCGATCAGCTCGGTCAGGTCGCCGCCCAGGATCGCCTCAAGGCGGTGTAGCGTCAGCCCGATCCTGTGATCGGTCACGCGGTTCTGGGGGAAATTATAGGTACGGATTTTCGCGGATCGGTCCCCCGTACTGACCTGTGCTCGGCGCTCCCGGGACCGCTGCGCCTCCTGTTCGGCGATGGCGCGGTCGAGCAGGCGGCTGCGCAGCACCTTCATGGCTTTCGCCTTGTTCTTGTGCTGCGACTTCTCGTCCTGGCAGGAAACCACGAGCCCGGTCGGCAGGTGGGTAAGGCGCACCGCCGAATCAGTCGTGTTGACCGACTGCCCGCCGGGGCCGGAAGACCGGAAAACATCGACTTTCACGTCGGCGGGATCGATTTCTACATCCACATCTTCTGCTTCGGGAAGGACAGCGACAGTGGCCGCGGACGTGTGGATGCGCCCCTGGCTCTCCGTGGCCGGCACCCGCTGAACGCGGTGCACCCCCGACTCGAACCGAAGCTTTCCGTAGGCGCCTTTTCCTCTGGCGATGAAAACCGCCTCCTTGATGCCCCCCAAGACGCCCTCGCGCAGGGTCACCTGTTCGGTGGTCCATTTCTCGTCGGCCGAATAACGCAGGTACATGCGCTGGAGGTCGGCGGCGAACAGAGCGGCCTCATCACCCCCCGTGCCCACCCTTATTTCCACCACCGCGGGCCTGTCGTCGAGTGGATCGGGCGGGACAAGCAGTCGTTCAATCTCGGCCCGGTTCGCGTCCCTGCGCTCCTCAAGCGTCGCGAGCTCCATCCGTGCCAGCTCGGCGATTTCGGGGTCCGGGTCGGCCGTGATCTCGCGGGCCTCTTCCAGCTCCTCCAAGAGGCGAAGATGCTGTTCCGCGGCGGCTGCCGCGGAGGCCAGGCGGCCGTGTTCGCGGGCCAGCTCGCGCAGGCGGTTGGAGTCCGAGAGCGCCTCGGGATCGGCCATCTGTTCGGTGAGCCGACGGAAATTCTCCAGGATTTGCGCCAGGCGACTCGCCAGCGCGGCCCCGTCAGGACCTGGCAACCTCCCGGACAGTCTGGGTCTGCCGGGCTTCTATTCGCCGCCGGTGTCGCCGTCCGACGACGACCCGTACTTGGCCATGAAGCGCTCCACGCGACCCGCCGTGTCGACCAGTTTCTGCTTCCCGGTAAAGAAGGGGTGGCAGTGCGAACAGATTTCGACTTGGATGTCGCCCACGGTCGAACGTGTCTCGGTGGCCCGCCCACAAGCGCAGGTGATCCGTGCCTTTTCGTAGTTGGGGTGGATGCCCGATCTCATTCAGCCACTGGTCCTCATTGGTCTCGAATACTGGAATTGGCGGGTAGGGAGGCCGCTTGAAAGCCCGCTTGTGCAGTCCGGCGTGTACAGCCTTGGAATATCGCGCCGGCTCAGGGTCCTGGCAATGATGACCCCCTGCCGCCTGCCTCGATGAGGGACGGTTCTTTTCCGGGCTAGGCTGATTTTCTCCCTGCCTCCGGCACCCCCTGCCCTGACTCCGAATCGGCCGAGCCCTGCACCGAGGCCTTGAGCGCCCGCATGATGTCGATGACGGCAGCGCCCGTATCCTGTTCGGGCAATGCGGCTTCGATCTTGGATCCCTCGGATATCTTCTTCTCAATTGCCTCAAGCATGCGGTCGCCCACTTCGTCCCGGTATTTGGACGGGTCGAACTCCTCGGCTCCGAGCTGGTCGATGAACTGAACGGCAAGCCCCAGTTCGGCGTCCGAGACCTCGTCATCCCCCGCTGGGACTTCGGCGATGTCCCGAACCTCATGCTGGTAGTGGAGCTGCTCCATGACCAGGTGCTGCCCGACGGTACGCACCAACACGAGGTACTGCTTGCCCCGCGCAGCATATCGCCCCAGCGCCGCCCGCTCGGTCTTCCTCATTGCCGCTCCCAGCAGAGCATAGGCCTTGGCACCGCCCTTGTCGGGTCCCATGTAGTAGGTCTTGCCGATATAGGCCCGTTCCACCTTGTCGAGAGGCACAAACTCCTCGATGGCTATCGTCTGGGTGGCCTGAGCTTCCAGGGCTTTCAGTTCGTCGGGGCTGAAAGTGACGAACTTGTCCTTGGCGAACTGGTAGCCCTTGATCAGATCCGCACGGTTCACGGGGGCTTCGGTCGCCGAATCCACATATTGCTGCTTGACGCGCTTCCCGTCGGGCGACAGGAAGTTGAAACTGACTTTCTTGGTGGTTTCGGCCGACGAATACAGCTGGCACGGAATCGAAACCAAGCCGAATGAAATGGTCGCCGAGCTGAGGGGCCTTGCAGCCATTGCACTTCCTTCTGGTGAAGGGTCCTGCTGTCCAGGGGGCAGCAACGGTCCCGGAAGTTAGTAGCTTCGGCCAATGCCGCGCGCACGCCATAACCCGCCTGACGGGCCGGGAGTCTCTTCCGCCGCCGACTCTCCGGGTCCCGGAACCGATGCGGACGGATCGCTGGCCCGCTATCTGGCCAAACGATCCGCCGAGCGTTCGCCCGAGCCGTTCGGCGGGGGAGGCGGCACCGGTGCCGGCGTGTTTGTGGTTCACAAGCATGAGGCCACTCGCCTCCACTACGACTTGCGCCTGGAGCTCGGCGGCACACTGCTCTCCTGGGCTGTGCCCAAGGGTATTTCGCCCGATCCGGCCGACAAGAAACTCGCCATGCATGTGGAGGACCATCCGATCGACTACATGGAATTCGAGGATGTGATCCCTAAGGGCGAGTACGGGGGCGGCCCCATGATTGTGTGGGACCTGGGCCGCTGGATTCCCTTGGAAGACCCCGAACGAGGGCTCGAAACCGGGAAGCTGTTGTTCGAACTGCGGGGCTACAAGCTCAAGGGCGTTTGGACGCTGGTGAAAATCGCCAAGGGCGAAACGGGACGGGAGTGGCTCCTGATCCGCGAGGCGCGGGGCAGGCATCCGGTACTGCCCGACCGGTCGCTTCCCGAAACGTCTGTCCTGTCGGGTCTGACCGTTGAGGAGCTGGGCCGAACCGAGTCCGGCTGGAGCCCGGCTACGGAGGTCATGGAGGCGGCCAGGGAGGCGGGGGCAACGGCGGGCGTGGTGGATCCCGGCACGTTGGATCTTCAGTTGGCGATGGCGCGGCAGGACCCGTTCGATGACCCCAGGTGGCAGTTCGAACTCAAACTGGACGGATACCGGATGGTGGCGGCGACCGCCGGTTCGCGCCGGGCGAGGCCCTTTCTCCGGACGCGGGCCGGGCACGACGCCGGGCCAAGCTTCCCGGAACTGATGCGCCCGCTTCGCAAGATACCGTACCCGGGCCTGGTCCTGGACGGCGAGACCGTGATGACCGACGAGAAGGGCCGGCCCAGTTTCCAGCGCCTTCAGGCCCGTGCGCGGTTCAGACGAGCGGCCGATGTGCGGGCCGTCTCGTTGGGGGACCCCGCGACGTTCTTTGCCTTCGACATGCTCGCCATCGGCGACCTTGACCTTCGCGGTCTGCCCCTGCGGGAGCGGCGGCGACTCCTGCGAAAGGTAATCCCCGAAGCGGGTCCGATTCGGATCAGTGAGGAGTTCCCCGGCACGGCCGGACGTTCCCTCTTCGACCAGGTCGCCCGGATGGGGATGGAGGGCGTCATGGCCAAGAGACTGGACAGCAAGTACACGGCTGGCCGGTCAGAGTCCTGGCTCAAGATTCACGCCAACCGCAAGGGCCTGTTCGCGGTGGTCGGTCATACACTGCCGGCGGGGTCGCGTAGCGGGCTCGGCGCCTTGCACCTGGCGGCGTATTCCCCTTCGGGAGCCGGCAATCCAGTTCTCCGGTATAGGGGTCGCGTCGGGACCGGTCTTACCGAAGCCGTGCTGGTTGACCTGGCTGAACATCTGGCCGGGCGCGTTGTGGACGACCCAGTGGCCGAGGGCGCCCCTCGCGGGCCCGACCACCGGTGGGTGGAGCCCGAACTCGTGGCGGAAATCGAGTTCAAGGAGCTGACTTCCGAGGGACTGCTACGACTCCCGGTGTTCCTGAACCTTGTGGATACTCCGCTGGCTGATTGCGTCGGGCCCCTTCCCCGTCGCGAGACCCTGGCTCAAGTCGACACGGCTGCGCCGCCGCCCGAAGAAGTTCCCGTCTCAAACCCGAACAAGGTGTTCTGGCCGGGCGAGGGATACACAAAGGGCGACCTCGTGGATTACTACCGCGAAATCGCCCCGTTCATGCTGCCGCACCTGAGCGAGCGGCCCCTTGTGCTGACCCGGTACCCGGACGGGATCGAAGGGAAATCGTTCTTCCAGAAAAACGCCGCAGCGGGCCAGCCGGAGTGGGTGAGGACCGAGACCGTCTCGGGAGGCAGCGAGCGAGACATCGAATATTTCATCGCCGACAGCGCCTCCGCCTTGGTTTACCTGGCCAACCTCGCGGCCATCCCCCTGCATGTGTGGTCGAGTCGCGTGACCGACCTGGAGAAACCCGACTGGTGTCTGCTGGATCTGGACCCCAAGCACCGCCAGGGGGGTAGAGAGGTCACGCTGCCCTTCGGGACGGTTGTGCAGGTTGCTCTGGCCGTGCGCAGTGTGTGCGACGAAATCGGGCTTCCCTGTTACCCGAAGACCAGCGGTTCGTCCGGGATTCACGTGCTTGTGCCCCTGGGCGGACAGTTGCCGCACAATCAGGCCCGCGCGCTGGGCCTGTTGATGGCCCGGGCCGTGGTTGAGCGGGCGGGGAACCTCGCCACGATTGAACGGAGCCCGGACCGCCGTCGCGGTAAGGTCTACATTGATTATGTCCAGAACGGGCGCGGCAGGCTCTGCGCGTCTGCCTACTGCGTGCGGCCCCGGACGGGGGCCACCGTGTCTGCTCCCCTCTTGTGGGACGAGGTGAACGACAAGTTGTCGATGACCGATTTCACGATCCAGACCATGCCCGCACGTGCGCGTGAACTGAACGATCCGCTGCTGCCTGTCCTGACCGAACGGCCCGATCTGGTCCGGGCGGTCTCCGCCCTGGAAAGTCTGCTCGCGTGACCGGTGGCGGGAGGCACGCGGCAAACACCCGGATCGCCGCCCGGCTCACGGGCATACCCGGGTTTTCCATCGATGCGGTGGCGGCTTCGGCGGGCACGGATCCAGAAATGCTCCGCATGGAGAATCTGGACACCGACCTCCCTCCGCCCGCCGCTGCGATTCGGGCCACCAGGGCAGCGCTGCGGGAGCTGTCCGCCGGGGCAGCCAACAGCTACCTCCCCTTCACTGGCAGTGCGGCCCTGCGGCGGGCCGTTGCAGCCAGGACCGAACGGGACACCGGGCACCCGTGCGACCCTGACCGCGAGTGCGTGATCACGGCCGGCGGCACCGAGGGCATGCTCAACGCCATCCTGGCGCTTACGGATCCCGGGGACGAGGTGGTTGTTACCGACCCGACCTATGCCGGCATGATCCAGCGGATTCGGCTGGCCGGGGGTGTGCCGCGTTTTGTGCCGTGGGTACCGGGCCAAGACGCGGGTTGGCGGCTGGACACCGGGGCGCTGGCCCGGGAAACGGAGCGACCGGCGGTTCGGGCGTTGTTCATCATGAACCCGTCCATGCCGGCCGGCGGCCTGCTGGACCAGGAGGACTGGGAAGTGGTCCGGCAGGCGTGCGCCGGGCGGGGGCTCTGGCTCATCTACAACGCAGCAATGGAGCGAATCGTATACGGCGGCCGGCCGGTCAGCCGGCCGGCCGCGGTCGACGGACTCCGGCACAGGACGGTGACCGTCGGATCCGTCTCCAAGGAGTACCGGATGATTGGGTGGCGTACGGGTTGGGTTACCGGCCCGGCTGCCGCGATTGAGGCGATCGCAAGGGTCGGCGTCTACAACGTCGTCACCCCGGTCGGAATTGCTCAGGCCGCTGCCGCGCAGGTACTCTCGGATCCCGGGGAAGCCGCCGACGTGCGGGCCGCGGTCGGCCGGTGGGAAACCAGACACGAGGCAGTGCTCGACCAGCTGGCTGACTGGCCGGTACGAGCGGCAGCCGGGGGATGGTCTTTGCTACTGGACGCGGCTGCCATGGGCATGACCGCGCAGCAGGCATCTCGGGGACTGCTCGACAACGGACGGGTCGCGGCAACGCCAATGGATGCGTGGGGAACCGGGAGGGCGGCCGGACAACTCCGGTTGGTGTTCAGCAACGAACCCACCTCCCGTTTGGCCACGCTGCGCGAACGATTCAGGGCCGCGTTCGGATGATCCGTGTGACCCTCGCGCGGTGCGCTGCGTCTTTGGGGCGGCCACGACATGCGAGCCGTTGGTCAGGACCCTACACCCGATGGAAACGGATTTGGAGGAAATATGTTTGGTGCGGTGAGACCTGCTCACGCCAGTTTGGTTGCGAGTGCCGCCGGGGCTTTTGCCATCCTGGCGCCGGTTGCCCCAGTCCAGGCCCAAGACTTCAACTTTGGGCGCCCCAACTCGTCGCTGACCATGCGCGTTGGTTATTTCGCGCCGCGCGCAGAGAGCGATCTGTTCGATTTCACGATCGACAATCTCACCGTCGAGCGGGATGATTTTGGCGCTGCGAGCCTCGAATTCGAATACCGGCGCGCGCTCACCGACCAGCTCAGCCTGGCCTTTGGCGTGGCATTCAACGAAAGCAATGTCCAGTCGGAGTCACGCGAGTTCATCGGCACCGATGGCCTGCCCATCCTGCAAGAGACCAGGTTCGCGAGAGCGCCGCTGAACGCTGGCGTCCGGTACCACCTCGTGAGGCCGGGGCGCCGCATCAGTTCGCTGGCGTGGATCAGCCGCACCTTCGTCCCCTATGTGGATGCCGGTATCGGTTGGGCGTTTTTTGAATTTGAGCAGGAGGGCGAATTCGTCGACGAGGTGACGCTCGATATCTGGTGGGATCATTTCACCACCGAGGGCAGTTCGTCGATGGCTTACGCGGGAGCCGGATTCGAATACACCCTCGGCAAGCGAGTGGCCATGGACGTCGGCGGCCGTTACATCTGGTCGGACGCCTCGATTGGGGGCTCCGACTATGTTGGGTTTGAGGGGATTGATCTTTCTGGCATGACATTCACCGCCGGGCTGAATGTTCGCTGGTAGCCCGGTCGGCCCAGCAGCGACGTTGCCGCCGGAGAATCAGGATTCAGGGTGCCGTGTCACGGCGCCTAACCAAAAGACGAAGGACCAACTGAACATGACTGAACGTTATCAACCTGGAATTGAGCTAAGGCCCGTGCTAACTGCGGCCGCGATCATGGTTGCGTTTGGCGCGGCGGCCCCGCGGGAGGCCGCGGCGCAGGCGGTGGACGAGCGCTGGGTGCCGTGGATCGGCTGCTGGCAGCCCGCCCAACCCACTGGTTCCGAGGACGACGGCGAGGCTTCCAATGTGTCGCTGTGCTTTGTGCAGGGCGACGGGAGCGAGACCGGTCCGGCTGCGATGCACCTGCTTTCCATCGAGGACGGTGTGGTTTTGGCGCGCGAGAGCCTGCACCCGGGGTATCCGATGCCGGCCGAGACCGAGGACTGCCAGGGCACCGAAACCACAACGCTGGCCCCCGGAATCGGGCAGATCTACGTGAACGGCACCTACCGGTGCCAGAACGGAGTCACTCGAGAGTCGTCCGGCATGCTGGCGATGGTTTCGCAGTCCAAGTGGATTGATGCGCAGGTAGTAACCATCGGCGGACAGCGAGTTACGTGGGTCACGGACTACATCGCAGTCTCAGACGCCGTGGCCGGGGCAGCCGGGGTCACTCTTTTCCCGCCCAGCACCAGCGTCACGGTGCGCACCATGCGCATGGCCGCCGCGGAAGAACCCTCGGTGGCGGATGTCGTGGACGCCTCCGAGAACGTGGAACCCGAGGCGGTGCACGCGTGGCAGAACCACCTGGACGCACCCACATGGGTTGACTCCAGGGCGTTGACGGCTCTGGCCGACGGGGGCGTTGACCCCAACGTGATCGACCTCATGGTGGCGCGGAGCTACCCCGAGTATTTCTCGGGCGGGAGCCTTTCGCGGCGCACGCTTTCACCGCGCGGCTACATTTACGACCCGTACTACGGGGCATACGGAGCTTACCCGGGTGGTTGGGGCTACTACTCCCCCCTGGGGTACTCCGGCTGGGGTCCCGCCTGGGGTCCCTACGGCGGCTACGGTCGCATCTACGGCGGTTACGGCACAGTAATTACCGTGCAAGGGCAGGACCGCGACGGAGGCGGCCGCGCCGTGGCCGGCGAAGGATACAGAAGCCCTACCCGCCAGAGCGGCAACAGCGGATCATCCGGCGACTCGGGTTCGCGCGGTTCGGTCAATCCCCCCTCGTCCAGCGGCAGTTCGGGCAGCAGCACCGGCAGGACCGCCCGCAGGCGCGGAGGCGGCGGTTAGGCCGTAGTGCGGCGGTAGCGCTCGAACCAAGCAAGGATGTGCTGCACCTTGCTGATCAAATGGCTCGGGCGCACCGCAATCCCGTGCGAGGCGTCGGGGATCCTCACCAGGGCCGTTGGTACCCGCTCAATCTGCAGCGCCTGGTAGAACTGTTCGGATTCGGACATCGGAGTTCGCCAGTCCACCTCTCCGGTAATGAGCATGGTCGGCGTGGTGACGTTCCCCGCATAGTGAATCGGTGACCTGCTCATGTAATGGTCCAGCGCCTCCCACGGCTTGGCGGGGAACCAGTAATTGAGTCCGCCGGTGCCGCCCATGTCTGCCGTCAGGACCCAGCTGTACCAGTTGATGACAGGTTTCTGGGAGGCCGCGGCAGCGAATCGGTCCGTGTGACCAACGATCCATGCGGTGAGCACTCCCCCGCCCGAACCACCGGTCACGAACAATTGGTTTTCGTCCACGTAGCCGTGGTCAATCACAGCGTCCACGCCTGACATGAGATCGTGGAAGTCGTTACCGGGGTACGCGTGGTGGATCTCGTTCGCGAAATCTTCCCCGTAGCTGGTGCTGCCGCGCGGGTTGGTGTAGAGCACCACGTAACCGGCGGCGGCGTAGAGCTGCACTTCGGCGCTGAAACGGTCACCGTAGTTGGCGAACGGTCCGCCGTGGATCTCAAGAATCAGCGGGTATTCGCGGTCCGGATCGAACCCGGGGGGCTTGACCACCCAGCCCTGAATGGGCAAGCCGTCGTGCGAAGACTCCCACCAGAGCTCCTCGACCTGCCCGAGCTCGCGCTGGGAAAACAGGTCGTCATTCAGGTTGGTGAGGCGACGGGGGTCCCCCCCGCCGGTCGAGACCACGGCCACATCCGCCGGGTGTTCGACCGGCCCGAGCGTGTAGGCGATCATGCCCCCGCCGTTGGAGGTGAAGGTGCCGCCCGGGTAGGGACGCCCCAACGACAGGCCGCCCACGTCCGACACAATGTCGGTCACCTCTCCGTCCAGGGAGACACTGGCGATTCGGGTATTCCCCTCTGTGTCGTACTGGAATAACAGAACGCCGTTTGAGAGCCACTGTACGTTGCCGATGTCGCGGTCCAGTGCACCGGCGATGAGCCGGGGGGATCCGCCGTCCCTGTCCGTAATCCACAGCTTGGTGACCTGATTGCCGAGGAAACGGTCCTCGTAGCCCGTGTAGGCAATCATGCTGCCGTCGGGCGAGACCCGCGGACCGTTGTCGGGCCCGCGCCGGTCGGTGATCTGCCGAACGTCGCCTGTCGCGACATCCACCTCGTAGATCTCGGAATCGCTGGCCCGGTATTCCCAGTCGTCCCGGCGGTTGGCGGAGATGAGCAAGCTGCCCGAGTCGGGCGTCCACTCTGGAGTCCCCCCGTGGTTGTACGGCCCGCTGGTGAGCTGCCTCGGGGTGCCGCCTTCGGCGGGGATCACGAACACGTGCTGGTTTCCCGGTTCCAGAAATCCCTGTCCGTCCATCCGGTAGATCATTCGTTCGTAAGTCACCGCGGACGGCCCCCACGCGGCACCTTCCGGTTTCGCGGGGAGCGACGCGAAGGGGGTCGACTCGTCCGGGACAAACATGCTGAACGCAATCCAGTTACCGTCGGGCGACCACGAGAGCCCTCGGGGTGACCTTTCCAGATTGCTCAGAGTGGCGGTCTGGCCCGTGTCCATCCACCGGACAAAGAGCTGCGCCCGCTCATCCTCGTCGGCGGACACGTAGAGCAACCGCGATCCATCGGGCGACCATCTGGGCGACGAGGCCTCGGCCAGGGGGCGGTGCCCGGAGCCGTCCGCATCGATAATCCAGAGCACGCTACTTGCGCGGTCGGTCATGATATCCATCGACGTGCGGGCATAGACTACCTGCGAACCATCAGGCGAAATTCGCGGGTCGGCCGCCATCTCAAATTCAAAGACGTCCGCGGGTTGCAACGGCTGCTGCGGCGCGGCGGCAAGTCCGTTTGGGGCACCCCCGGCGGCTAGTGAGCAGGCAACTACGCGAAGCAGGTGCAACTTCTTCATGCGACCTCCCGGTATTTTGTTGGTTCATGCCCGCCGCTGCGCCGCCAAGACGAGGGTGGCCGCGCGGACGGGCACGGTGAGAAGCTAGCCCAGTGCCCCGGCAGCCGCGGATGCGATCGCACCCAGATTCTCCATGTCTTCCCACACCCATACAGCCAACACTTCGGTGGATGCCGAAACCGCCCCCGAGCCCAATAGTTCGGTCCGGAGCCCCTCCAGCTGGTCGAGGTCAGCGATCGCTGCCTGCCTGGCGTCCTTCCCGGGGCCAGGCGGGGGGGAGCGGCGCTCGCCCAAGCGAGCGAGTTCGGCGGCCACCATTTTGCGCAGCGCACCGAGCGGCCCGCACCGAAGAACTTCCTCGGGAAGGTCTTCGACCATTACCCTGGCATTCAACGGCCCCCGCTCCAGCAGAAGCAGGAGTTCATCGCGAAGCGAAGGATCATTCATGGTGACAAAGTTAGACCGGTATGCCCGATAATTCGCCAGCCCCGGGCGCTCCGCCCCGAAGCTGGTTTCTTGAGCGGCTGTCCCGGACCGCACCCTCGATCAGCGTGGAACTCCGCCCTCCGCGGCACGGGCTGGTCCGGGGCCGGGCGATGGACACCTGGATCGACCTGGGCAGCACGGTAAGACGCCTGGTCGCCGAAGACGCGTTCGTGCTTCTCACCGACAGCGCGGTGGGACAGGAAGAAGAGGAAAACCTCCAGCACCTGGCTTCAAATCTGGCCGGAGAGGTCGATCCGTGGAGACTGGTCCCCTTCCTGACCTGCCTGCACTCTCTGGACTACTGCCGCCGGTACGCGGCCAGGGCCCGGGCACTGGGCGTTGATGCTCTGACGGTGGTCGGAGGGGACGCGGGAAGCGGAGTAAAGCGCTGTCTGCCCCGTTCCAGCTTGCTGCGTGCCGACCTGCGCGGCGGGGGCGGGGCGGTGGGGGGTTGGGTCAACCCGAACCGGCCCGCCGAAGAACAGGCGGCCCATGTGCGCGGACACGGTTTCTGCGCGGACTATTACCTGACCCAGATTGTGTCGCACCACCGTCCGACTCAGGTAGAAGACTGGCTCTCGCAAGGAATCGACCTGCCCGGGAGTCTCGGTGTTTTCTACTACCGTAACGCCCGGCGCACGGTGCTGGAGAAGCTTGCCCGGTTCTTCCCCGTTCCGGTTGACGAGGTTGCCCGCGCCCTGGGGTCCGGGATCAGCCCGGAGCGTCACTGCGCCCAGACCATCGCCTTCCTGCGTTCAGCGGGCGTGAACCACGTGTATGTGTGCAACCTGGGGGCACGGCTTGCCCACGTCCGGTTCAAGAGGATACGCGAAGAGGTGGAAGCCCTCACGCGGTAACAGAACCGGTTGACCACGGCGGTTAGTCCAGCACGCCCTCCACGGCGCCCTCGACCGAACCGGCTCCGGCAAACACCACCGCACCGGCCGCGGCGTCTCTGATATCGTGTAGCACTTCGCGGGCAATTGCGATTCCCTCGGCCCCGGCGCGCCCTTCGTGGCTGGCGCGCGCCATCCGCCTTACCACCGCATCGGGAACCGATATTCCCGGCACCTCGTTGGCCAGGAACTCGGCTTCGGCCAGGTTGGCCAGAGGACGCAGGCCGGCCAGGAGGGGGATGCCCGGATCCCGCGTGGTTTCCGCGAACCTCAAGAACCGTTCCGCGTCGAAAACCGGCGGCGTGATGGCGCAATCGGCACCCGCCTC
>LXNJ01000934.1_pt1 | contig 18524 bp, 15 predicted proteins | sample 809081 | NCBI WGS metagenome assembly LXNJ01 (sample SAMN04870510, study PRJNA318959) | sponge metagenome | biome: sponge; feature: marine sponge reef; material: water | host: Petrosia ficiformis | place: Greece: Milos, Mediterranean Sea | collected 2013-05-29 | depth 5-7 m
CTCGATCTCCAACGCCCGGTAGCAATACCAGGCGACAGCGCTCCGCCACGGCCTGTGGGGCTCGCCCAGGTCGGCAAGCTCCTTGGGAACAGGCAGCTCCGGCAGGTCATGGATCTTCCGGAAACCCGACCGAACCCCCAGGTCGGTCGTCGGCCAGATGTCCGGACGACGGAGCTTGAACATCAGGTACATGTGAGCGGTCCAGTCGCCGATGCCCCTGACTCTGAGGAGGCGGCGCGCGATCTCCTCGTCCGATTGGTCGTCGAGATCGTCGACCCCGACTTCTCCGGTCAGAATCTTCGACGAAAGATCTCTGACGGCGGCAATCTTGCTGCGGGAGAGTCCGACGCCGCGCAAGGCCTCGTCGGACTGGTCGAGCATGGGTTTGGGGGCGACCTCTTCCATCAGGTCGACGAGACGTCCGTGGATGGTGCTCGCCGCCTTCCCCGCCAACTGCTGATGACAGATCGACCTCACCAGATACTCGAAGGGGGTGCCGTTGAACCGGGGAATGCGGATCGGCCCCGCCTTGACCACCCAGGGTCGGAAATCCGGATCGCGAAGAAGGCGTCGTCTGCCCATCACCCACTCCTGCTTCGGCAAGGTCGCCATTAGGCGGGCACCGCTCTCCAGGTCAGGTACGCGAGCACCGCAAGCTGGATGAGGATGAAGGGGATCACGCCCCGGTAAATCGTAGTGGTCGGGATGCTGGCCGGAGTCACGCCGCGAAGGTAAAAGAGGGAGAACCCGAAAGGAGGCGTAAGGAAGGAGGTCTGGAGGTTGACCGCAAGTACTATCCCGAGAACGGTGAGATCGACGCCGAGGACGAGGGCGGCCGGGGCGATCAGCGGCACGATTATGAAAGCGATCTCGAAGAAGTCGATGAAGAAGCCGAGCAGGAAGACGGCGACGTTCACGATGATCAGGAATCCGAGTGCGCCTCCCGGAATGCCGGTGAGGGCTCCCTCGATCCAGATGTCGCCGTCGAGCCCTCGGAATACGAGCGCGAAGGCGGTCGAGCCTATGAGAAGGAACACGACCATTATGGTGAGTCTCGTCGCCGACTCCAGCGACTCGCTGAGTTCGCGCTTCCACTCTCCGGTTACGGTTAGCGGGAATCCGCCGCCTGCGCCGGAGCCGCCCTTCCGCCAGCGCAGCCGGGTCGCGGCCGCAAGCGCCATCGCACCCACGGCACCCATCGCGCCCGCCTCGGTCGGAGTGGCGACCCCCCAGAATATGCTACCCAGCACCACCACGATGAGCGCGAGAGGCGGAAAGAGAGAGCTGGCGACCCGACGCGCGAGCCTGCCGCCCGACGCCCGCATCTCGGCCGGCAGCGCCGGCGCCACCTTGGGACGGACGGCGGCGAGGATTCCCGCGTAAAGACCGTAACCCGCCGTCAGGATCAGCCCGGGCACCAGCGCGGCCCGGAAGAGATCGCCCACACTTACGTCCATCTGGTCGGCGAGGACGATCAGGACGATCGAAGGCGGTATGACCTGTCCGAGCGTGCCCGAGGCCGCGATCACGCCGAGCGAGAGTTTCTTGTCGTAACCGTTCCGGAGCATCACGGGAAGCGAGATCAGCCCCATCGCCGTCACGCTGGCTCCTACGATGCCGGTCGCCGCCGCCATGAGCGCGCCCACGACGACCACACCGATGGCGAGCCCGCCCCGGAAGCGTCCGAAGAGGACGCCGATCGTCTCCAGCAGCTCTTCCGCGAGCTTGCTCTTCTGGAGCACCGTCCCCATGAAGATGAAGAAAGGCACTGCCAGCAGAACCTGGTTGGACATGGTTCCGAAGGTGCGCTCGGGGAGGGCGAAGAGAAGTCCGAGGTCGAATACGCCGAAGAGCGAGGCCAACAGCGCGAAGATCAGCGCGGTGCCGCCCAGTGCGAACGCCACCGGATAGCCGCTGAAGATCATCAGCAGGACCGCGACGAACATCGCGGGTCCCCAGAAGTTCATCGGACCGGTTCCATGGGAACGCCGTGGTCGGCCGCGCCTGCACCTGCTTCGTCGGCTCCGTCCTCATCCTCTTCCGGCGCCGTCCCGAAGAGAACGGCCCCGTGCTTGACGATCTGCCGGATGCCCTGGGCGGCGAGAAGCATGAACGACAGCAGGATGAGCGCCTTGATAGGCCAGCGCGAGAGTCCGCCGGGGTCCGGAGAGACCTCGCGGATCTTCCAGGAACTCCAGACCGGTCTCCAGGAGAAGTAGAGCATGGCCGCGCAGAAAGGCAACAGGAAGAGCGCCCCTCCCACAAAGTCGATGCCCGCGCGCGTCCTGGCGCTCAGTCGCTCGTATAGAACGTCCACCCGCACATGGACGTCGTGGCGCAGTCCGTACGCCGCGCCCAGCAGGAAGATGATGCTGAAGAGATACCACTGGATCTCGGTGGGCGGCGTCAGGTTGATGGAAAAGCCCCATTGACCCGAGGCGAAGCGGACCACGGCCGTGCCCGCCCCGACCAGCACCATCGCGAGGGCCAGCCAGCGGATGACGCGGCCGATGCCGTCGTTGAGCTTGTCGACGAAACGGCCGACGGGGCCGAGCCGGCGGACGATCCGGCGGACGATCCGGCGGATGACGGCCTTCAAGAAGCCGCGCTGGCGCCTGAACCGTGACCCTCGTCGTCGCCCTCGGCATGATCGGCTCCGTGCTTGATCGAGCGGCCTTCCACCAGAAACACCACGTCCTCGCTGATATTGGTCGCGAGGTCGGCGATGCGTTCCAGGTTCTGCGATACGAAGAGCATTTCGAGGGCGGCGCTGATGCTCTTGGGGTTCTCGAGCATGTAGGAGATGAGGATGCGTTGAAGAGAATTGCGCAGGTCGTTCACCTTTCTATCGGTGATGCACACCATGCGCGCGGTAACCACGTTCCTCGAAACATATGCTGCCAGCGCGTCCGAAACCATCTCGCGTACGATGGCGACCATCTCCTCGATTTCACGCACCTCGGGCAGCGGCGTCCGGCGCGCCAGGTGGGTTGCGGCCCTGCCTACGTTGACCGCGTGGTCTCCCATGCGCTCCAGGTCGTTGACCACCTTGCTCGTCGCAACGATCTGCCGCAGGTCGACCGCCATCGGCTGATGGAGGGCGAGCAATCGCACCACCCGGTCGTCGAGTTCCAGCTCGAGTTCGTCGACCGCGTCGTCCTCGACCCCGACCTGCTCACCGAGCTCGATGTCAAGTTCGAGCACGGCTCTGGTCGCCTTTACCACGAGCTGTTCGACGAGACCCGCCATCGCCATGAGCCGCACCTGGAGCTGGTCGAGTTCGTCGTGAAAGTGCCTGCGAACCGCCGTGTTCTCGGAATCCGTTGTTCCAGCGCCGTCCATCATCAGCCGAACCTCCCGGTCAGGTACGCCTCGGTGTTCTTGTCACGAGGATTGGTGAAGATAGCCTCGGTGGGTCCGTACTCGACGAGCTCTCCCAGGTAGAGGTAGGCGGTGTAGTCCGAAACCCGAGCCGCCTGCTGCATGTTGTGCGTGACGATAACGATGGTGTACTCCTTCTTCAGCTCGCGGATCAGCTCCTCGATTCGCTGAGTCGCGATCGGATCGAGCGCCGAGGCCGGCTCGTCCATGAGCACCACGTCCGGTTTGACCGCGAGAGTCCGCGCTATGCACAGCCTCTGCTGCTGCCCGCCGGAGAGTCCGTAGGCCGAGTCGTCGAGTCTGTCCTGGACCTCGTCCCAGAGCGCGCACTGCCGGAGAGAGGCCTCGACCAGGACGTCGAAGTCTCCCTTGAAGCCGTTTACCCGGGCTCCGAAGGCCACGTTGTCGTAAATGGACTTGGGGAAGGGATTGGGTTTCTGGAAGACCATGCCGATCCGCCTGCGCACCTCGACCGGATCGGCGCCCTTGCCGTAGATGTCCTGTCCGAAGAAGGTGACCCGACCGCTGACGCGAGCCCCGGGCACGAGCTCGTTCATGCGGTTGAAACAGCGCAGCAGCGTGCTCTTGCCGCAGCCGGAGGGGCCGATCAGGGCGGTGACCTTGCGGGCCGGCACCGCGAGAGCCACATCCTTCACTGCCTGGGTCGATCCGTAGTGGACCGAGAGCCCCTCGGCCGCAAGTGCGGGAGATCCGTCGCCGAACTCGATCTCGTGGGTGATTGCCATGGTGTCAGCGTTGGGTCTGGTATCGGTTGCGAAGAATGATCGCCGCTCCGTTTATGGTGAGCAGCAGGGCGAGAAGAACGATGATGCCGGCGGCGGCGATCTCTCGGAACTCCTCCTGCGGCCGTGAAATCCAGCCGAATATCTGGATAGGCAGCACCGTGAACGAGGAGAGCGGCCCGGAAGGGGTGAAGGCGATGAAGCCGACTCCGCCTACGATGATCAGCGGTGCGGTCTCGCCGACCGCCCGGGAGAGCGAGAGGATGGTGCCGGTGAGGATTCCTGGCAAGGCCATGGGCAGGACCTGACGGCTCACCACCTGCCATCTGGTCGCTCCCAGCCCGTAGGCGGCCTCCCGGATAGTGCCGGGCACCGCTCGGATCGCTTCCTGCGAGCTCAGAATGATGACGGGCATGACGAGCAGCGCCAAGGTGAGCGCTCCCGCCAGCACCGAACGCTCGAGGGCGAAGAAGCGGACGAAGAGCGCCAGGCCGAGCACGCCGTAGACGATGGAAGGAACGCCGGCCAGATTGGTGATGTTGGTCTGAATCAGCCGCCTGACCCAATTGTCGGGCGCGTACTCCTCCAGGTAGATGGAGCTCGCGACGCCTAAGGGAAAGGCGAAGAGCGCGGTGAGGACTAGAATCCAGGTGGAGCCGGCGAGCGCCGCCCTTATCCCGGCTCTTTCGGGAAAACGCGACGCGAAGTTCGTGATGAACCCCCAGTCGAGCCGGCCCGCGCCGTCGACGATCACGTCGAAGAGCAGGACCCCGAGCGCCCCTATCCCGACGAAGGTGGCGAGGACTGCCGCGATACGGAACAGCGTCCCGGAGACCCGCCCCCTTCCGCGATTCACCAGAGGCTCGACCGGCTTGGCCGCTTCGTCGGAAGGTGTGGTCCGACCGCCGTCCACCTCCGCGGCGGCGCCCGTCGCCCTGCCGTTCATTGGTACTCCTCCCGGAAGTGGCGCATGACCTTCTGCGAAAGAACGTTCATGGCCAACGTAATGAGGAAAAGAGTCATTCCCACCGCGAAGAGAGTCTGGTAGACCACCGTCCCCTGCGGCGTGTCGCCGCGAGAGACCTGGACCATGTATGCGGTCATGGTCTGGATCGATTCGAGAGGATCGACGGTCAGGTTGGGGAGATTGCCGGCCGCGATGGTCACCGCCATCGTCTCCCCGATCGCCCTCGAGATCGCGAGGATGAACGATGCCGTGATGCCGGAGAGGGCGGCGGGCACGGCCACGCGCAGAGCCACCTCCAGACGTGTGGCTCCCAGGCCGTAGGCCCCCTCGCGCAACGCCGTCGGCACCGCCCGCAGCGCATCCTCGGAAAGGGACGAGACCGTGGGCAGGATCATGATCCCCACCACGATGGAGGCGGAGGCGGCGTTGAAGATGTCGGTCTGGGGGAAGACGCCGCGCAACGCGGGCGTCACGAAGGTGAGAGCGAAGTAGCCGTAGACGACCGTGGGAATGCCGGCCAGAATCTCCAAGACGGGCTTGACGATCTTGCGGGTGCGCTCGTGGGCGTACTCGCTTAGGTAGATGGCCGCCAGCAGGCCGAGCGGGAGAGCCACGACCGCCGCCCCTGCGGCCACCATGAAGGAGCCCGACAGGAGCGGCAACACCCCGAAGCGTTTGTCCTGGAACATCGGCTCCCACCGGGTATCGGTGAGGTAGTCGACGATCGGCACCTGCCGGAAGAAGTTGATCGACTCGCTCAGCAGAACGACCACGACCCCGACGGTCACCAGGGCGGACGCGAGCGCGCAGCACATCAGCGTGGCGCCGATCAGCCGCTCCTTGAACGAGCGTGACTGCCGGGGAGCGAAGATGCCCGCCAGCTCCGTCGCCCTGTTCGCGCCGGGCAGGTCCCGGACGCTCCCCTTCACCGAAGTCCGTCCGGCGCCGGAACGGCGCCCAGAACCGACTCCACCTTGAGCCTCTCCGCCGCGTACTGCTCGGTGGTCAGCGCCTCGTAGCCGGTGAAGTCGAGGATAGCCTCTCCGTTGCTCAGCAGAAAATCGGTGAAGCGAGCCACCTCGGGACGCTGGAGCGCGGCCTTCTTGGCGTAGATGTAAAGCGGTCGCGAGAGCGGCGCGTAGCTTCCGCCGCGCACGGTCTCGGGGTTGGGCTCCACGCACCCGTTCCCGCCGTCCACGGCCACCAGTCGCAGGCGCGTGGAATTTTCGGTGTAGTAGCCGTAGCCGAGGTAGCCCAGCGAATAGCGGTCGCCGGTGATGCCCTGCACCAGTATATTGTCGTCCTCGCTGGCCTGGAAGTCGGGGCGGGAAGCCCCGCTCTCGCCGTTGATGGTCTCGGTGAAGTAGTCGAAGGTGCCGGAATCGGTGCCGGGACCGTATAGCCTGATCTCTTCCGCAGGCCACTCGGGCCGGATGTCTCGCCAGAGCCGAACCGCCGATCCCGGTCGCCAGACCCTCCTGAGTTCGTCTGTCGTGAGGCAGGAGACGAAGTCGTTCAAGGGATTGACGACCACCGAGAGGCCGTCCCAGGCGACTGAGAGCTCGATCCACTCCACCCCGGCAAGCTCGCAATCGTGCTCCTCGCCTTCGGTGATCTCCCGCGAGGCGGTGGCGAGATCGGTTTCTCCGGCGCAGAAGCGCCTGAAGCCGCCTCCCGTGCCCGAGACTCCCACGGTGACAGGCACCCCCGGATGGGCGAGCTGATACTCCTCGGCTGCGGCCTCGGCCACCGGGAACACCGTCGAGGAGCCGTCGATGATCACCCTTCCGGCGTCCCGGCCCCAGCAGCCGGCGGCAACAACCGCCCCCGCCCAAAGGGTCGTTGCACCAACCGCCCGTGGACTAGGCCGCGCACGGCCGCTGCGCCGCTCTCCATGCTCGTGCGAGTTACGCCACGGGCCGCTAAGTCGTCTCATCATCTCCGTAATTCGGCCTCCAAGCCGGCAAGGTGAATCGAATGGTGGTTCCCTCTCCGAGCGTGCTCTCGGCGCCGACGACCCCGCCCATGGCCTGGACGATGTGGCGCACGATCGCGAGCCCGAGCCCCGTCCCGCCCCGCTCCCGTGCCCGCGAGTGGTCGGCCCGGAAGAAGCGCTCGAAGACTCTGCCGATCAGGTTCGAGGGAATGCCCTCGCCATCATCGGTCACCTCGACGATAACGCGGCCCTCGTCGTCGAGCTCCCCCGCCACCTGCACGGTGATCCTGCCGTCCTCGTCGACGTGGCGGCTCGAGTTGTCGAGCAGGTTGCGGAAGACGTTCACCAGCGCCGCCGGGTCGCAGAGCGCTACGGCGTCTCCGCTGAAGTCGCACGAGATGCGCTTGTCTTCCCAGCGCGGGCTAACCAGCCCCCAGGCCTCCCGCGCCGCCTTCATGACCTCCACTTCTTCGCGGTCCGCCACCCAACCTCCGCCCTCGAGGCGCGAAAGATCGAGAAGATCCTCGATCAGGCTTTCCAGTCGCTCGGCGTTCTCGGCGATGTAGCCCAGGAATTGAGTGCGCAGCTCCTTCGGCGGTTCGTCCTCGACGAGGGTTTCGACGAGACCCACGATCACGGTGATGGGTGTGCGCAGTTCGTGCGAAGCGTTGGCGACGAAGTCGCGCCGCACCTTTTCCATGCGGCGGATCTCGGAGATGTCGATGAACGTGAGAACCACGCCGCCGCCGGCCAGCCCCCTCACCGATACCGCGACGGTGGAGCCGTTGTCGGTCAGTTCGACGGATTCCCTTGGAACGACGCCCGGCCCGTCCGCCGAAGTCCCTCTCAGCACCCTCTTGACCGCAGCCCGGAGGGCGGGATGCCTGACCACGCCCGCGAAGGGGATCCCCCCGTCGGATTCCGCGCCTTCCGGAATGCCCAGAATGCCACGCGCCACCTCGTTGCTGCGGATCACGCGAGCCTCGGGCGAAAGCATAACGAAGCCCTCCGTGGCCGTTTCGATCAGATCCTCCGCCTGCCGACGATCCCGCTCGAGGGCTTCCAGTCCCGCCCGTACCTGGAGCGCCGTCCGGTCGACGCCCTCGTGGAGCGACTCGATCTCGACGATCCGGCTGCGACGGTGCGGGGTCGCCGTGCCGTCGGCCGCTCCCTTCAGACGGTCGACCAGGAGAACCAGGCGGTCCGCCAGTCGGCCACCCAGAATGGCCACGGGCAGGGCGAGGAGGAATACGGTGATCACGCACGCCCAGACCATCACCAGTCTGATCCTGCCCATCACCCGGTCGATATTCTCCAGAGGCGTCGCCACCCTGACCACGACGGGCTCGCCGTCGAGCACGGACATTCTGGCCGCGTAGAGGAAATCCCGACCCTCTAGGGTGGCGCTGGGGCGTTCGTGGAAGGCGACCGCCGCCGATGCCGCAAGCGCGTCACGCACCTCGGGTCTTCCCCGGTGATTCTCGACGCCGCCCAACTGACCGCTCGGCACGTTCGAGTCACCGAGCACGAACCCGGCCGAGTCTATGATCGTCACCCGGTCCTCCAAGGCGCCCCGGAGATCGCTCGCCAGCGTCGCCGGATCCGCGCCCTCAGCGAGGCGCACCTGTTCCGCGATCCTTTCGAGCTGTGAGGTGATCCGTTCCCGGTACACGTCGCGCAGCTCGCGCTGAAAACCCGACTCCATGAGCGCGACGGCGATGGTCGTGATCGTCACGCACAGGACCACGAACGCCGTGAAGAGCGTGTGCTGAAGGCGAATGCGCATCAGTCGGCGGCCTGCGGACGATCTGACGTGAACACCGGAGTTTCCACGACCGCCGCGTCACCGCCTCGATCCGTGCGCGACCGAAGACCCGAATCGGTAGCCGAAGCCGCGGACGGTCTGTATCTGCTCGCCGGCAGGTCCCAGCTTGGTGCGCAGCCGCCTGACGTGCATGTCGACGGTCCGGGTCTGCATTCTGAAGGAGATCTCGCTCGAGTAGCCCCAGGCCTTTTCGAGCAGGAGCCGCCGCGACTGGGTGTGCCCGGGTCGCTCCATCAGGGCTTGGAGAAGACGGAATTCGGTCGGGGTCAGAGCGATGGGCTCTCCGTCCACGTCGGTATCGAAGGAGCCGAGATCGAGGACGATGCCGCCCGCCCTCAGGACCGGTCCGCAGGCGCCTCTTCCGGACTCGGACACCCTGCGCAGGATGGCCCTCACCCGCAGCACGAGCTCTCTCGGCGAGAAGGGCTTGGTCAGATAGTCGTCGGCACCCATCTCCAGCCCTTCCACCCTGTCCTCCTGCTCACGCCTGGCCGTCAGCATGAGCACCGGGATCGACCGCGCCTCGGAGCGCAGTTGGCGGAGCACTTCGTCGCCGCCGATCTTCGGGAGCATGCGATCGAGGACCACGAGGTCGGGGGGGGCGCGGTTGCAGGAGCTGATAGCCTGGCCGCCGTCGACCGCGGTCTCGACCCGGAAGCCCTCCTTGGTAAGCTGGTAGGCGACGAGGGCGGCGATGGCCGGATCGTCTTCCACCACCAGGATCCGGTAGTGGCGCTTGCTCTTCCCGCGATCCTCGACGCTCATTCGTAGTGCGCTGCCGCCACCGTGCCGATCTCCTCCTCGGTGAGCGTGTGATCGGTTCTCTTGGCGGCGCGGAAAATACGCTCGCAGAGGGCGTCGTCGCCGGCGTCGTAGCCGTGGGCGCGCAACCAGTGGCGCACGTTGGACATGCCCGACATGGGACCGATATCGATGCGTTGCTCGCGCCCCACCATGGAGGCGGGCACGCCGGAGTAGATGCGGTCGGCGAGCCAGGAGTCGCCCTTGACCTCGGCCTTGACGATGGCCGCCGCGTGAACGCCGGTCGCCGTGCGGAACGCGTCGCGCCCAACGACCGGATAGGAGTGGACGAGCGGCACCTGGCAGGCCCGGGCGGCGAGCTTGCAGTATTCGGGAAGCACCGTAAGGTCGGCGTCGTGGATTCCCACGAGCTTGAGGTTGACGAGAAGGAGATCCATCTCCGTGTTGCCGCAGCGCTCGCCGATGCCTAAGGCGGTGCCATGCAGCCTGGTGGCCCCGGCGGTCATCGCGGCGAGAGCGTTGACGACCCCGAAGCCCCGATCGCGATGGCCGTGCCAGTCCACGCCCACTTCCGCTCCGGATGGCGCGACGATCTCACTGAGCGCGAAATGGACGAGCGCCCGCGCACCGGCCGGGGTCGCGTGACCCACGGTGTCGGAAAGGCAGATGCGCGTCACCCCCCAGGAGATCGCCGAGCGGTAGATCGCCTTCAGGTCTTCGGGGCGGGTTCGAGTGGTGTCCTCGGTGACCATTGTCACGGGAAGGCCCCTACCGACCGCGAAAGCGACCGCATTCTCCGATCGGAGGAGGATGTCGTCGAGCGTCCACTCCTCGGCGTACTGCCGGATCGGCGAGGTCCCGATGAAGATGCACGCCTCGACCGGCATCCCCACCCGCTGAGAGATCTCGACTATGGGTACGACGTCCTCGACCACCGTGCGCGCGGCGCAGTTCGGACGTACGGCCAGCCGCTGGCCGGCTATCTCGCGGCAGACCTCCTCGACCGCACCCATGGCGCGGGGCCCGGCTCCGGGAAGACCGACATCGGCGCACTGTATGCCGAGCCGGTCCATGAGGTGGACAAGCTCGATCTTGTCTTCGATGGCGGGATCGACGACGGACGGGTTCTGGAGACCGTCGCGCAGAGTCTCGTCGTTGAGCTGGACTCCCTTGAGGCCGCCCCAGTCGAAATCCGCTCCGACCGCGTTCCAGTCGTGTATGAGCTCCGATTCCTTCACCGTGCCTCCTCTGTGCTGGCGGGCGACAGGAGGTCGCCTCAGGAGCCGGAAGACACCCGTGCCCTCAGAGCTCGTCGTAATTGAGGAGCTTCCAGCCGCTCTCGTGCTCGACGAAAACATCGAACGAACTCAAGATACCCTCTTCCCCGGTGTCGGTGCGTCTAACGACGACTTCGACCCCCTTGTGAAGTGTGAAGGTCTCGTAGCTCTCGGTTTCGTCCGGGAGGGTGACGCTCACGATCTCGAGGCTCTGCCCGCCGAAGTCGTAGAGCAGGTCGCGGAGGCCCTTGCCGCTGTTGATCTCGTTCAGCCCCCACACGAAATCGAACGGCGTGTACTCGCCGTCCGGCATCTCGGGCCAGAGCACGTGCTCGTACTCGTCGCGAGTCACGAGGAGACCCTGGAGCGCACCCCGGTCGCTTGTTTCCAAAGCCGCCGACACCGCCGCAGCCAAGGCCACCTCGCTTTCCTGCGCATTGGCGAGGCTGACTTCGCCGGCTCCCCCGCATCCCGCCAGGCCGCCAGCCGCCGCGACGAGCACGGCGGCTGTTTTCGCACCGGCCGCAACCGGCATCTTCATCTCCCCGTGCTCAACGTGTCCGTCTCTTCAATTGCCGGTGTGGTTGGCGCGAGAGTCCGATCCGTCGATGGACCAGATCGTCCAGCCGTAGTACCAGGCGTCGGCCAGAGTCGTGCCCGGCGCCACCGCACCCGGATAGTCGGTCGCCACCAGGGTCCGACCGTCGGCGGGAGCGAAAAGGTTGATCCCGTCGAACTCGACCGTGCTCAGGTCGAAGGCGGCGTAGCCCGACGGAGCGGCGCTCGCCACGATGTCGGGCGGCGAGGCCATGGTGCCGATGTCGTTGTAGCCGTCGCGAAGCATGGGATCGGCGACGAGGTTGTTGAATCCGTCGGTCGTGAAGAAGGCCTTGTTTTGGGCCGTTGTGTAGCCGTCGCAGCCCTCGAAGTTTTCGTCCGAATCGGCCGCCCCGGCGTTGTTCCAGACCACGGAGCCCTCCAGGGAGATCGTCTGCGAGGGATCGGCGACCCCCGAGACTCTGGAGTTGGCCGCCAGCACGGCCGGACCGCCTTCCACGCAGAAGCCGGCGTCGCCGAAGTCGCGGAAGATGGAGTTGTAGACCCGATAGCGGGAAGCCTCGCGGAACTGCACGCCGCGGTCGCCGTTCGGGCCGCCGATCTCTCCGGTCTGGAAATCCTCGTCCGCGCCGATCATGGTCGCGTTGGCTATTACCGCCGTCGAAAGGGGCGAGGCGTTCGGGTTTTCGGAGCCGCTGTTCGAGAGCTCCATGCCGTTGTCGGCCTTGTCTCCTCGCTGCTGGCCGATGATGAACTGCATGAAGCCGCGGTAGCCGTCGGTGCCGTCCACCGAGTCGTCGCCGATGCCGGTGACCACAAGGTGGTCGACGGAGACGGCACCGCCGAAGGGCTCGATGCCGTCGTCCACGTTGTAGTGGATCTGGACGTAGGAGATAGTGGTGCCGGAGCCGACGCCCTGGAGGGCCAGGCCGTTCAGCTGGTCGGACGGGGTTACGTCGTCACCGGCGTACTCGATGCGCACGCCGCGCAGGATGCCCGAGTCGTCCTCGTCGTCGTTTCCGCCGAAGAAGCCTGAGTCGCCTTCGCCCTCGGCCTCGTCACCAGCGTTCGTCCGCGCCATGCCGTTGATGACGAGGCCGCCCCAGTCGCCCCGATCGCGGTCGCCGCGAGGCTTGTCGGAGGTGAAGACGATGACCTCGTCGGCCGTCGGACGACGGTTCTCGCCGGTGGCGTCGGCGATCAGCTTCGAGCCTCGGCTGACGACCAGGTAGGCGCCGCGAACTCCCTGCGAGAGGTCGGTCCTGCCCACGACGGTCGTGCCTGGGTCGATGGTGAGGGTGGCGTGCACGCAGCCATCCTTGTCGCCGTCCGCGCCGCAGTCCCTGCCGACGAAGATGGGCCGGGTCAGGATCCAGACCTTGTCCGCGCTCCAGTGCGCGTCTTCCAGGATGTCGTCGACCACCGCCTGAAAGGCGGGTGGATCCTCGGGAATGGAGGCGGTGGCCGCGGCCGACGCCGCCTCGCCCTCCGAGTTGATCGAGAAAACCTGGCCGGTGTAGGTCGCGCCTGCGGTCAGGTCGTCGAAGGTGACCGCGGTCTCGGTGGTGTTCTCGGTGCGGGTTACCTCGCCGGGGCTCGCCAGCGTGACTCGATAGCTCGTGGCGTCGGCCCCTGCACCCCAGCTTATCGTTATGCTCCTGCCGCTCACAAGCATGCTCACGCCGGTGGGAGCCCCGGGCGGCTGCGGGGTGGGCGGGGGTTCGACGGGATCGTCGCCGCAGGCGCCGATGCTCGTGGCGAGGAGGGCGGCTGCGGTCAGAACTACAGCCTGGTTGCGGATGCTCATACTTCAGTTCTCTCCGTATGTGGGAGTTTGGGGTTGGGGAGCAGGGTCAGCGCAGCTCCCACGAGAGCCCGACCGAAAAGGTGCGGCCGGTCGTATAGAGTCTCTGCACCTGGACGATGCCGTTCGCTTCCTGCTCGAATCGGTAGCCGGCGTCGAGTAGGTTGGTGGCCTTGAACTTGGCGGCGGCTCCGGTCGGGAGGGGAAAGCCGAAGGTGGCGTCCACCTGGCTGCGAGCCTTCTCGAAGAGATCGGGCACGCCATCTCCGCCGGCCGCCGTGAGCCGGTCGCCGAAACGGTTGAGGAAAAGCCCCCACTCCACACGGCCGCCGCCGTAGTTGACGCCTGCATTGAGGACGTACGCCGCCTGTCCCTCCAGAGGCCTGGTGAGGTTGGTGGGGTTGAAGCCGCCGGCGCCTTCCCTGACCTCGACCTCGGAGGTGATGAGCGAATAGTTGGCCTGGACCGAGTAGGGAAGGAGCGCTTCCGCGATTCGATCGAGCCGGAGCCGACCCTCCATCTCGATGCCCAGGACCGTGGCGTCCTTTGCGTTCTGGAAGGAGTAGGCCGTGGAGGCGGCAGCGATGAAGACCTGCTCGACAGGGTCGGTCATCCGCTTCGTGAACCCGCCCACCGAGAGCATCTCGCCCGGGCCGGGGAACCAGTCGAAGCGCAGGTCGGCGCTCGTGATGGAAGCGGGAACGAGATCGGGGTTGCCGAAGAGCTGGCGAAGGGAGGTGGCCTCGGTGAACTGGAAGGGCGCCATCTCGCGGAATTCGGGACGGTCCACGGTGCGACTTCCGGCCGCCCTGATTCTGAAGTCGTCGCGCGCGGCGAAGACGAGGTTGACCGAGGGCGCGATGTCGAGCTGATCGATGCCGGCGAGCGTGTCGCCGCGCGAGCGGAGCCCAAGCTCGTACGCCTCGACGCGAGCGCCGAGGACGGCCTGCAGTCTGCCTGCCGAAAAGTCGAGGAGGCCGTAGCCGGCGAAGCGCCGGTCGGTGGCGTCGTAGAGATCGCCGGGTTCGACGATGTCCCGCAGAGCGAACTCGCCTCGACGACGGGCGTTGGAGACGATCCGCGCATTGGCAAGTGCGGCGTCGAGGTCGGTCACGGTGGTACCGAGGAAATTCCAGTTCAGACGCCGGGCGGCGAAGTCGCGCGAGCGCTCGCGCCCCTCTCCGCCGATCTTGAGAGAGGCTCGATCCCCGAGGAAGTCGAGGGGGAGCTGCCAGTCGAGAGCGAAGGAGACGTCCCGATCCGACATGTCGCTCCAGAAGTAGCGGCCGGACTCGCCGATGGGCAGGAGGAAGAATTCGCCGTCGTCTTCAAGGTAGACCGCCTCGCGCATGAGGGGCTCGTCGCGCGTGGCCCGGGCGCCGGTGGCCCTCCATTCGAGACGCGAACCCGCGATGGCGTGCTCGCCGGAGAGCTGGCTCCAGAGCATGAGCCGCGATACGAAGCGCAGCCGCTCGGAGCGAACCACGCCGCCTATGTCCTCCTGGTTCTCGCCGATGTAGCTGCGCGCCTCGTCGTCGGCCGATAGCGACGCGGTGGTGCGAAGGGAGAGCTTCTGTTCGGGGTTGAACTTGAACGTGATATTGCCGATCCCGCCCCAGGTGACGTTGCGCGTGCCCCGGGTGAAGTTGTAGTCCACGTTTGGCGTGCGCAGGTTTTCGGGAATCTGCGGATCGAAGCCCGAACTCCGCCACTTCCGCTCCTGCTCGTTCTCGCGCAGCGTGTAGTTGTCGCCGTAGGTGCCGGCGATGAAGTACCCGAGTTCGCCCTCGTCGAAGAGGTCGGTGCGCCCTCCGATCGAGGCGTTGAGGCTGCGGTTGACCGGCGTGGCGCCGGAGGACGGGTTGAACCCCTGTCCGTAGCTCCGCAGCGTCTCGCCCAGCGTGATGATCTGGCCTGCGTTGGCCGGCAGGCGCTCGCCGCTGTCTATGGGACCGAGAGCCTTTTCGAGAGCCTGGGGCTGCGAGCGGGTGCCGTCGTCGATGCCGATCCAGTCGCGACCGCCGCCCGCGTAGCTCAGATAGCCGCTCCTGAACTGCGAGTTGGTGTTGGCCGAGGAGCCCACGCCGAAACGGAGAACGGTCTCGCTCGGGAAGTCCTTGGTCTCGATCTTGACCGAGCCGCCCGAGAAGTCGGCGGGCAGGTCCGGCGTATACGATTTCTGAGTCCGGAGGCTCTGCAGGAAGCCCGAGGGGAAGAGGTCGAGCGGGACGACCTCGCGTTCGGGCTCGGGCGAGGGCAGCGACGAGCCGTTCAGGGTGGTTTGGGAGTAACGTTCGCCCAGGCCGCGCACGAAGACGTATTTGCCTTCGGAAACGGTCACGCCGCTTAGACGTCTGGCCACCTCGGCGGCGTCGGAATCCGGACGGCGCGAGATCTCGGTCGAACCGACGGCGTCCACCAGGAAGGCGGAGGTTCGACGCTCGTCGAGCAGGAAGGCCTGGCTGCCTCGTTCGCGCCGCGCGGAGATCGTGATCCCCTCCAGTTCGAGGGTGGCTTCGGTCATGGTGAAATCGATAACGGTCGGACGATCTCCCGCGATCTCGACATCTGTGACCGTCTTGGTGTGGTAACCGATCATGTTCACGGTTACCGTGACCGTGCCTACAGGTACCGGGGGGGTGACGAACCGTCCATCGAGATCCGTGAGCGCCCCGCCCAAGGCGCCACCGTCGACGGCGACCTGCGCGCCGACGATGGGTTGGGCTGTCTGCGCGTGCAGAACGCGACCGATGATCCTTGCCGACTCCTGCGCCGCGCCGGGCGACGCGACCAGGAAGAGGGTGAGGAGGGTGGGCAGGGTCCGGACCGTGTGGGTTGGCTTCATGTGTTCCTTGGATGAGGCTGCGGTGTCGGTACGGGAAGGATAGGGCGGCTACGTAAACGGACTTAGGGGGCTTCGGTAACGGAGCGGTAAATCCGGGCAGGCGGCGGTTTTCCGTCACGGAGGCGGCTGCCGGCTGTCACCGGGCGGGCGGCCGTCGGACTTCGCAGGCGGCCTGGGCCCCGGATTGCTGGACAGACGCGCGCGGCGGCGGTACCGTGCGGCCTCCGCGGTGTAAGTTGTCTGCGGACCGCGCGAAGAACCGACCATGAGACATCGAAAGGGACCGCCCATGACACACGTTCGATCGGAATGCCGTTCGCCGTGAGCGAGGTCGGGCTGCACGGGTCGGCGCCGGCCGGGGAGAAAGCGAACCGGACAAGGGCGATCGGGACGCAGGCCCCCGGGGCTGACCTGGGCCGAGCAAGCCCCGCCGCACCGCGTCGCGTATCGACCGCCCCCGACTACCCCCGACCCCGCCTTCGCGGGCGCACGTACGCCATACCCTTTGACGATGTCTGGACGGCTGCGATGGCGCTGGTCGCGGATCTGCGGGGCTGGTCCGCGGTCCGGGCGGACGACGAGGCGGGCGCCATCGACATTTCGCGGCGGTACTTCCTAGGCGGACGCAAGCAGAAGATTCGGGTGCGGATCCGGCTCGACGCCTGCGGTCAGACCCGGGTCGACATACGGGTCGAGGCGCGGAAGGTCTTCTTCGGCAGGTCGTACCTCGGCCGGAGCACCGTCAACCGTTTCCTTCGTCGTCTCGATCTCGCGGTCGAAGCCCTTCCCGGCCTCATACTCATCCCGGCGCCCGAGGCCGGCCGCGTCGTCCGGCCCCTTGAAAAATGAGGCCGACCTGGCGCATGAGGCCTGCCTGCGGTCGAACGACGCCGCATCCGCGCTGGGCCGCGGCGTTCTGCATCGTCCTGTTGGCCGCTTGCGACCAGGTGCGGAACGGCGGCGAGTCGAACGGCGGCGGCCCCGAGCTCTCGCCCCCGACACCCGCCGCAGACTCGATCTACGAGCTGGCATTTGTCTTCGTGGAACCCATGGGCGACGTGGTATCGCCCTGGCTCATCGAGGCTCGGACGCGGGGGGCGGACGTGGAAAGGTCGGCCCGGGCCTGGATCCTCTCAGGCTCCGAACAGGTTCCGATCCTCGACCAGCGCTGGACCACGCCCTACACGAGGGCGGCGGGACGCCTCCTGCCTTGGGACGCGCTGCGCCTGATCGTGGGGAGCGGCGGGGAACCCGAAAGCATCATCGCGATGGCCGATACCGCCATGGAGCTCGAGGTGCTCGCCATTCTGGCGGAGGGAAGCGGAGGGGGTGCCCGTTTCAGGCTCTTCCGGGCCCGGTTTCGCGGTGTCGGGCCCGACCCGCGTCCCGGCGTGATTCTCGAACACACGAGGGCTCGTCCCAGCGAGGCCGAACGTCCCGCCGACTGGCTCTTCGTGACCACCGAGGACGGCACCATGGCGGTGCTTCAGCTCCCGAGAGCCGAGGCCGGCTCCCTCGGCCAGGTGTGGGCCGTCGTCCAGGGGGAACCGTTCGCCGGTCCGGCTCTCGCAGCCCGGGTGATCGCCACGCGAACGGAGGAGGGCGAGACGGAATCCATCCGTTTCTCCTCGGAGAACGGTGCGCTCGACGGCGAGCTCGTGGTCCTCACCGGAGCGGCGTCAGTGCCGGAACGGAACGAGGCCGGAGCTCCGGGGCTCGCAGCCTTCGGCGTTTCCGGAACCCTGGATTCGGGGAGCGGCGCGTCTCCCGCCCGGGGCGCGGTCATACAGGGAAGGGAATGATCCCGAGGCCTCGACTCGAAACCCCCAACCGTTCGTGACGCCTCTGCTGGCGGTCCTGCTGAAGGTTGGTTTCGGGGCGCTGGCCGGCGGCATCACCAACACGCTGGCCGTCTGGATGCTCTTCCACCCCTACCGACCGCCCAAACTCTTCGGGCGCTGGACCGTGCGCCATCTCCAGGGCGCGATCCCCAAGTCGCAGCCTCGTCTGGCAAAGGCCGTGGGCGGGATGGTCGGCAACAGACTGCTCACGCCCGCCGACCTCGCGGACACCTTCGGCGAGCCGGAATTCAGACGAGCCTTCGACACCGGACTGGCCCAGGTGATCGACGACGCCCTCAACACCCGACACGGCTCCCTCCGCGAACTGGTGCCGGAGTCGGTGTCCGAAGATCTGGCGCGGCTGCTGGAACAGGTGGCGGCGAACGTGGTCTCCGGGCTCGAGGAATACATCGGCTCCGAGAGCTTCACCCGGGATACCCTGGAGCGCACGCGGGCCGCATCGGCCGAGATCAGTTCGGTGCGGGTGGGGCGATTTCTGACCCCCGGCAGGACCCAGTCGTTGCAGGAAACCGCAGGAACCATTTTCAAGGACGTGGTGGCCGGCAAGGGGATCGAGTCCGCCGT
>LXNJ01000935.1_pt1 | contig 18478 bp, 14 predicted proteins | sample 809081 | NCBI WGS metagenome assembly LXNJ01 (sample SAMN04870510, study PRJNA318959) | sponge metagenome | biome: sponge; feature: marine sponge reef; material: water | host: Petrosia ficiformis | place: Greece: Milos, Mediterranean Sea | collected 2013-05-29 | depth 5-7 m
ATCTGGCTCCAGGTCTCACCCGCCGCTCCGTTCATGGTCATCCCAAGCGCCATGGACGCCGAAAACGGCGACAGAAAAAGGTTCTCCCCCGGACTGTTGGCCTGCCCCAGGAGGTCGAACGCAAACCGGTTGCCTGCCCCCATGATCTCGACCTCCGCAGCGCTCAACGCGCGCGGAAGCTCCGTAATCTCGTTTAGGCCGCCCTCAATCGGCTCGTCGGGCAATTCGCCCTCAATCGGCTCGTTGGGCGACCCTGCGCACGCGGCAACAACAAGCAGCACAACGGCCCCCAGACCGAAGGACCGGATGCGACGCGCGGAGAGGGACGGCGAACGAAGAGCGAGAATCGACATCATAGCGGTTGCTCCCGGGAAACAGATTTAACGCGCGTCCGAGTTTGCGGTATGTGCACCCATGGTAACGGTGACGGCACACACCTGGCACGAAGCATAATGTCGCCGCCCAGACACGGCAACCCCTGTGGGGAGCAAATAGAATGTCCGGTTTTCGGAGCACATGAATTGTCCGCTTTTCCAAACCGCCACCCTGCGAGGCGAGCGGGAGGGGCCACTACCCACCCCACCCCCCAACCGCTGCGGCTGGCCGGGGGTGGAAAACACTCACCCAGGGGGGGACATTTCTATTGTGCCCAACCCCGGACATTTCTATTCCGGTTTGACAGCGTTACCGCGGGTTTACTGTCTGTCGGGTGCGAAAAACAGCGGGATTCCGCCCTCGGTCGGGGCAATCACCATGTTGTTCTGGCCCTCTCCGATCTTGCCCAGCATTTCCAGGTAACGCCAGTACAGGTAGCGCTGACCCGAAATCCCCGCCAGACTCTCGGCGATAATGTCTTGCGCGTCGCGGATACCCTCGGCCTCCGCCCGTTGCTGGTTGGCCTGCTCGACCACTACCTGTGTCTGGTACTGCTCGGACTGCACCTGCTGTTCACGGGCCAGCTTCGCTTCGATGGCTTGGCGAATCGTCTCGGGCGGAATCACTTCGCGCACGAAGAAATCGGTGATCACCACGCCGCGCGGCTCCAAACGGACAGTCATGAGCTGCTCGATCCGGTCGCCGATGCCCGCCCTGTTGGTGGACAGGATGTCGGACGCTTCGATCTCGGCGATCGCGTCGCGGATAGCCGAGCGGTAGGTGTTGTAGATGAATGCGCCGACTTCCCTGGGGGATCCGACGTTCAGGTAAAGGTGGACCGCGCTGTCTGGATTGATGCGATACCTGTAGGCCGCGTCGACGGTGATCTGGAGCTGGTCGCTGGTGAGCGCCGCCAACCGCTCGGCGCCCCCTTCGGCCGGGTACTGGATCTCCCGGAGCGGGTAGTTCGTCCAGGACCGCAGCACCGAATGGTACAGTCCCTGGCCGTAGGGTTGGGAGCCCACCGCGCCCGTGACCGGGTTACGCTTGACCCCCACCTCGAATTCATCGACCCGGTTGAACCCGAACACCGACACGATGATCACCACGATACCTGCCGCTACCAGCCCGGCACTGCCTAGCCGGGCCACTTGTATTTTCCTGGCCATAGCCGACTGCTTCTCCTGTTGTTCCGTTTGCGTTCTGAGAGGAAACCTCCGGTGAAACTACCCAGCATGATGTACGCCCGCACGGCGCGCCTTGTTGCCGCTTCCCGCCGCCAACTCCCCTCCCTGCCCCGGCTCGGGACCGCGGCTGCGCTCCTTCTGGCGGCCGGCTGTGGCGAGGCGCCGCGTACCGGTACCTATGACGTCATCATCAGGGGCGGCACCGTCTACGACGGGTCGGGTGATTCCCCGGTGATCGCCGACGTGGCCATCAGCGGCGACCGGATCGCGGGCGTCGGCGACTATTCGGCCGCGGACGGCCTGCACGAAGTGGACGCGACGGGCATGGCGGTGGCGCCCGGGTTCATCAACATGCTGTCGTGGGCGACGGAATCGCTCATCACCGACCCCAGGTCGCTGAGCGACATCAAGCAAGGGGTCACTCTGGAGGTGTTCGGAGAGGGCACTTCGATGGGACCGATCAGCGAAAACACTCTTGCCGCCATCGCGGAGCGCGGAGGCGAGCCGCCGCCCTGGACCACTCTCGGTGGTTACCTGGAGCACCTGGAGGAAACGGGCGTCACCCCCAATGTGGCCTCCTACATCGGGGCCACCACCGTCCGCGTGAACCACATCGGGTACGAGGACCGCGCCCCCACCCGGGCAGAGCTCGCGCAGATGCAGGAGGAGGTGCGGGAGGCCATGCGCGAGGGGGCCATGGGCGTGGGATCCTCGCTGATCTACGCCCCTGCCTTCTATGCCGAGACCGACGAGCTCATCGCCCTTGTGGCGGCCGCCGCCGAGTTCGGCGGCGGATACATCTCGCACATGCGGAGCGAGGGAAACCAGTTGCTCGAAGCGGTTGACGAGCTGTTGGAGATCGCCCGCGCCACGGGGGCCCCCGCCGAGATCTACCACCTCAAGGCGGCGGGCAGCGACAACTGGGGCAAGCTGGACGACGTTATCGCCAGGGTCGAGGCAGCCCGCGACGAGGGTTTGCAAATCACCGCCGACATGTACACCTACACGGCCGGGTCGACGGGCCTGGACGCCTCCATGCCCCCCTGGGTACATGAAGGCGGGCACAGGGCCATGGTCGAACGCCTCGGCGACCCCGAGATCAGGCTTCGGGTGGCCGAAGAGATCACAACGGTGTCCGACGAGTGGGAAAACCTGCTCCTCGCGGCCGGCGACCCGTCCCGGGCCCTGCTCGTGGGTTTCCGACAGGATTCCCTGAAGTACCTGACCGGGATGACCCTGGCCGAGGTCGCAGAGATGCGCGGCACGACCGTCCCCGAGACCGTTATGGACCTGGTGATGGACGACGACAGCCGCGTCGGCACGGTTTATTTCATGATGTCTGAAGACAATGTCCGGCGCCAGATCGCGCTGCCGTGGCTGAGCTTCGGTTCCGACGCGGGATCCATGGCCCCGGAGGACCCTTTTACCCGCTCAATGACCCACCCGAGGGCCTACGGGAATTTCGCCCGGTTGCTGGGCAGGTACGTGCGGGACGAGGGCGTGATCCCTTTGGAAGAGGCGATTCGCAAACTGACCAGCCTTCCGGCCGCCAACCTCCGTATTCGCGAACGAGGCATGCTCGCGGAGGGGTACTACGCGGACTTGTCCGTGTTTGACCCCGCCGCCGTGCAGGACCACGCCACGTTTCAGGAGCCGCATCAGCTCTCGACCGGGTTCCTGCATGTGTGGGTAAACGGCGAGCAAGTGCTCGAAAATGGCGAACACACCGGCAACTTCCCTGGTCGCGTGGTGCGCGGACCGGGATGGACAGGGTGGGACTCTCCTTAGGCGGAGTCCATTGTCTTGTCCATCGGGACCAGTACGCCGGGATTGGTGAAATGGAGGCCGACCGCGGTCGGGCCGGCCAGGGCTTCTGAAGCCTCCCGGTAGATCTTGGCCTGAATCACGTAGTCCCGGGCGGTCGTCCCGGCCTGCTCGGCCACAATCGCGTGGGTCTTGAAGTCGATGATTACCGCCTTGAGGTCGGCCTCCGCCCAGGGGTTCGCGCCGGGGCTCGTGGTCACCGGGCGGGACACCAGCCGGAACAGGTCGAAAGCCCCGGTACGCCACCGGCAGGGGCCGACCAGGTGCACGAACCGCAGTTCTTTCCAGTAATCCGCCCCTGGCCGGCCCTCGGTGTACCAGGCCCACTCGGGGCTTTGGACCACTTTCAGAATCTCCTTCTCCAGCTCCAGGCGGTAGTCGCCCCCCGGGCGGAGAGCCTCTTCCAGTCCGGGCTCGTCCAGCGATCCGATGGTCTCTTCCAACACGGCTGCGATCTCGTTGTCCCTCTCGATCCGCTCGAGCGCGCCGTGGATGATCAGGCCTCGCACGCGGCCGGAGACCTGATCGCCGGAACCGTCCGACCTGTCGGGCGCGAATTCGCGGGAAGCCTCGACGCCGCGGAGGTAGGTGCGTTCCCAAGCCTCGACGTCGCGTTCCTTGAGCATGAGTTCGGTTGCCGATGCCGCCCACCGGCCCGGCGGCGGGATCGGCTTCACGAGCCTGGACGGAGGCCGCACCGTGAATGCGTCCAGCCACTCCAACGACGGCGGACGGGGGAGGTGGAGGGGCACGCTGCCGGCCGAACTCCCCGACGGGGTGCCGGGCCAGTCTTCCCTGCCCTGTTTGTGAATCTCCCCGGTCTTCAGCAACCAGCGGTCGTAACCGGCTGATCTCTTGGGGTTTGCGTCTCCTACCAGGAACAGCCTGTCCCGCGCCCGGGTCGTTGCCACATACAATAGACGGGCCTCCTCGGCGAGTATCTCCGCTTCTTCGCGAGCCACCAGCCGCCTCGCTCGCGCCCCGCGTTCCTCCTCCTTCGGATTGAACACGGGGCCCAGGTGCGGGTCGGCCCAATATTCGTTCGCGCGGGCCTTCCCAACGTCTCCGTTGACCCCGACCAGATACACAACCGGCCACTCCAGTCCCTTCGCCTGGTGGATGGTCGTCAATGTAACCACGTCGTCATCGGAGGAATGGAGCGGCACTTGCGGAAGCTGGATCTCGCGCGCAACCGACCGGTCCCAAATCTCGAAAAACACCGACAGATCCTCGGCGCGGCGCCCCTCCGCGAACTGAATCAGACTCTGCAGGTTCGCCAGCGGCTCTTCCGCCCCGTCCATCAGGAGCAGGTGGAGACGGTATCCGGTCTTCCTTAGCAGCTCCTCGATCAGTTCATCCAATGGAAGGCGCGGTGCCAACCGGCGGAGGTTTGCAAGCGCCGCAAGCCCCTTCCGCAGGGCACCCTTTTCGATTTCCGCAACGCCCGGGGAATCACCCTCCGCCGGCTGTGTGCCGATCCCCTGCTGTTCCAACCACCGGCGGGCCTGTCTGAGGAGCGGACCGGGCCTACCGAGCAACCGGATGCGCGCAATCGTCTCGTCCCGCAGGCCCACAAACGGAGAGCGCAGGAAACCGAACGCGCGCAGATCGTCCCGTTCGTTGCGAATCACCCGCAGGGCGTTCAAAACGTCCCGGATTTCCTGCCGCTCGTCCAGGTGCTGGGTGCCCGCGACCACTGCGGGAATGCCGTGGCGCCGGAGAGCTTTTTCCAGCGCGGCCAAGCCCGCCCGGGTACGGTAGAGAACGGCAAAATCGCCGAACTCCGGCGGCCGGAGCGCTCCGGTTTCGCTGCCGCGGACTGCCGCGGATCCCCCGTTTGCGGGGGCGCTGTCCGAGGTTCCTTTGACCGCTGCCAGGATTCCCTCCGCCACGGCCTTCGCCTCGCCCTCCCTATCCGGATACCGCCCCTTCTTGGGAACGGGCACCCACTCCACTCCCGCTCGTTCGTGCGGATCCACGCCGACTTCGAGGTCCGAGTAGGCGATGGATCCCCCGGGACACTCTTCGGCCAGCGCCTCGGCTGTCTGGCCAATGCAGGTCCTGCCCAGTTCATTCACGTAACCGACGATGGGCGGCGCGCTGCGGAAGTTCCTGGGGAGGTCAATCACATTGTCGACGTGTCCCGCCACTTCGTTCCAGACGGTGATGTCGGCCCCCCGGAACCGGTAGATGCTCTGTTTCGGGTCGCCCACCAGGAACAGCTGGGGTCGCCGCCCGTCTTGGGCCGTGCCGTCACTTCGACCGGCTATGGCAAGGGCAATATCGCGCTGTGCAGAATCGGTGTCCTGGAACTCATCGATAATCAACAGGCGGTACCTGCGGCGGATGGCCGACAAAGCGGAGGCGCCCGTCTTTCCCAGGAGAATATCGGCGGCGTCCAGGACCAGGCTGTCGAAATCTCGTTTGTTTTCTTCCCCCTGCCAGCGGTCCCACCTGGCCCTGGCCTCGTCCGCGACGTCGATCAGGTGCCGGCACAGCTCTGCAGGAGGTTCGTCGAGCTCGTCCCACGCGCAGACATCCCGCAGTTGTTCATGGTCCGGCACCGGCGGTCCGCCGGGAGGCCGGCGGAGCCAGCCGTAACGCGCGCCGCGCCAGCGGAGGTCTCGCATCACGGTCCGGACGTGATCAACCGCTCCTCCCTGAAATCCACGTCCCGTCAGGTTCATGCGCCGCAGGATGGCCCTGGCCGCCTCGTCTCCGGCTTCGAGGCGCGACATCAAGACGCCCTTGATGACCTGGTCCTGTTCCGCCGAAGCCTCTTCTTCATCCAGGACTTCGAACATCGGGTCGACCCCGAACCGGAGCGCGTGCTCCCTCAGAATCTCCCCGCAGAACGAGTGGATCGTCCCCACGGACGCCCTGTTCAACTCCCATTTGAGTTCTTCGGCGGCGGGCGACCGCCGAATCCGGCGGCGGAGTTGCCGTTTCAGGTCGTAAGCGGCTTTCTCGGTGAACGTGATCGCCGCGACCTCTGACAGCTTGCAGGGGTTCGGGTGCGGTGCGAGCGGCTCGCCCGTCTCGCCGTCCAGGCCGAACGGAAGCCCCAGTCGCCACATGATCTTCCCCACCACGGTGGTGGTCTTTCCGGTCCCGGCGCTTGCAGCCAGAAGCGTGTCGTCGGCCGACACGATCGCCTGCACCTGCTGGTGCGTCCAGCGTGGCTCAGTCACGGGCGGCCTCTCCCGCTCGGTTTCCCCGACCCGCCGTGGGCAGCAGGTCCTGCTCAAACCGGTTTCCGTCGGGAAGTACGGCGCCGGTGCGCCTGATTTCGATTGGGGGATCCCAGTCCATCCACCTCTTCTTGTTGGCCGACGCCACCGCTTCGAACAGCCCCGCCCGAACGCGTCCGGGAATTGACAGCGCCAGCTTCAGAGCTCCATCGTACAAGGGTTTGCCGACCACCACCCTGCCGCCATTCTGAGGACTACCGGGCTTGGTGATTGCACGGTAACGCGAGTCCTGCACATCGTATCCCAGGTTGGCCAGCACCTGCGAATAGATCACCCCCTGGAGAATCGACGCGTCCTTGTAGGCATTGAAGGACGGAGTAAACCCCTTCTTGTAGTCCAAGACATGATGAGGACCTTTTCCGCCGCCGCTGCGGTCAAGACGGTCGATCCGACCGCGCACGCGAAGGGTGGCCGGCGCGCCCTCGATGTCGGTGCCTGAAATCGCCGGCGGCGGGCCATCGAATCCAAACTCCAACTCAACGGCCACGGGGCGTTCGCCGGTTTTTTGCATGTGGCCGATTTCCCACTCGACGTATTTGGCCACCGTTTTGCCTATCTGGCTGCGCGTCTGTTCCCAGAGTACCGTGGTCCCCAGCCACTCCTGCCCACTCTCGCGCTCCGCAATAACGGCTTCCGTGATCTGCGCCAGCCGGGCCCGGGCCGATTCGTCGAAATCCCCCGGGAACACCCCCAGACGCTCGCCGTAGAAGCGCTCCAGGATCTCGTGCGCCACCGACCCCCAGGTGAGCGCCGTCGTTTCTTCCTCGGCCTCGGCCGCCTCACCCAGGCTGAGCACGCGCTCGACGAAGAACGAAAACGGAGCCCGGGCGTAAGCCTCCAGCTGACTGGCGGACCAGGCGTGGTCGTCGCCGAAGCGCCTGGCCAGTTCGGCCAACACCGTCGCGTCACGGATTTCGCCGTTCCACGGACCGGGCAGGTGTGCCGGATGCAGGCTCGTGCCCTGGGTTGTTGCGCCGCCGTGCATGGATGGGTAGAGGTCCATACCCCGCCCGCGGCCGACTTCCGCGGTGCCGCAGACGATGGCCCGGCGAATGCGCGCCTGCGATTCAGGGGCAATGGACACCCGCCCGGCCCCGGCCTGCCCGTCCCGCAGTGCACGGTGCAGTTCGTGCGCGGCCCGCTGGTCCGCTTCCGAGGGGGTAACCGGGTCCGAATCACGATGCGGCCTCCGCGTACGCGGCAGCTCCGACCGCTCCGGGTGCGCCGGAACCATGAGCGAGGGCAGTAGCGGGGCGCCGCCGGCCGAAGTCGTGCGGTAGCTGACCCAAACCTCGCCGTCCTGCTGGGTAACCGCCCGCCACAGCGACCGCTCCCGGCGCTGAACCTCGTCCAGGTGCGCCACCGGAAGCCCTGCCCCGGTCAGCCTCTGGCGCTCCGAATCCGAAAGCACCCCGGTATGTGCCGGGGCTTTCGGGAACTCGCGGTCATTGGCGTGCACCAGGAACAGATATTCGAAGGGGATCAGGGCGGCATCCTGTGCCTCCATCACCTGCACGCCATTCTTGCCCGGAGTGGTCAGGGCCAGTTCGCTGCCTTGCAAAAGCTTGCCAAGCAGAGAATGCCACTCTCCGGGATTCAGGAGTTTGTTCGCGCCCCCCGCCGGGCGAGCCGGCCCGAGCCCCCTCCACTCCGCCAGGAGTGCTTCCAACCGGACGATACCACGTTGGTCCGCGCGCACGACCTCCCAGCGGTCTTCAACCGGTTCGCAGACGTGCCGGCGCATGCCGAACACACCGCGACCGCCTAAGAGGCCCTGCGTGCAGTCGATCCAATCCGATTCGCCGCGAGGCTCCGACAGGGGGTCGAGCACTTCACGGACCGCGGCCAGGCCGGCCAGGTCCCTTCCGATCCGGTCTGCGAACAATCCCTTGCCCCGCACTTCCCGGGCTCGCTCTTCCACCTGGAGTCTGAGCCGCTCCAGAGCGTTCCTCCATTGGCCGAGGCCCGCGATTCGTCCCACCGACGCCGCAAAATCAATGGCGCCCAGATCTACCTTCGTATCGAAGTAGGGGTGTTCCAGCACAGCGCGGAGCGACGGATAATCCCAGCCCCGCGCCGCCCCCCGAAACAGGCTGAGCAGGGCCTTGAGCGCAGGCACCTCGTTCAGGGGAGTGCGGATTCTGGCAGTCGCGGGCACCCCGGCCCGTTCAAGCGCGCGGTAGACACGGTGAGTGTCCTCGCGGCCTGATCTGGCGACCACTGCTACCCGGTGGGGTTCGGGGGCCTGCTCCCGGGCGAGGATCTTCTTGACCTGCCGGGCCACCCACGCCATCTCGCGCGCCGCGTCGGGGGCGGGCTGCACCCGGATCGAGCCACCGGAAAACCCGCCGGGCACCCCCGCGGAGGCTCGGGATCCCTCCTCGACCACGGTCTCTTCGGCGATGCCCTCGAAGAACTCGTCGGGTTCGGGCTCCGCGGGAAGGTAGAGCCGCACGTCCACTTCTTCCTGCCTGGCCAGTGCCTTCAGCAACCGCCGGCGCGAGGTCGGTCCGGTGATCCCGTAAATGTGAAGCTGGCCCCCGCCGCCGATGGCCGGCCTCAGCTCGCCCCGTTCGATCGCTTCGGCAACCCGAGGCAGGCCGCCTCGACGGTCAATGAGATCTGCCTCTTCAAGTTCTTTCAGGTAAGTTCGATAAACCTCCACCATCCAGCGGTTACGGCGACGTGCGAACTCGTCCCCGCCCAAGCCGGCCAGGGCCTTTTCCAGCTCCTTCGGGGTAACTCCCTCGGGCAGAACGTCCGCCAGCAGCGCGTCAAGCATGTGCCCCCGCACCAATCCTCCACCGGTGAAGTGGTCGGGCCCCAGGATCCGGCGGCCGAGCCGGGACGCGCACCGGCTCACCATCCGCCTGCGGATGAGCAGCCCCGCCGACCTGCCAGGAATACCGAAGTGGTCCGGCAGCTCGGCCAGCAGCGTAACGGGTGGATCCAGCCATCCGCGCATCCCGCGCTCGCAGGCTTCCTCGAAGAGCCTGTCCCTGAGCAGCCGGTGGCTCAGCCATATCCACGCGCGCCGGCCGGCGGCAGGAATCCGGCTCCCGGCCTGCGGCAGAAACGCCGACATGCAGGCCCCCCACAACGACCTCGCGGTGTGCGCCCGGACCACAGTCAGACCCATGGTGCGAATCTTACGGGTTTCCGCCCGGACTCACGGCACTCTCGCCCCTCCCTGCCCGATCGGGTAGCATCCCGGCCATGAACTTCACCCCACCCTCCGAATCATCCGGCCTGCAACAACAGCGGGCCAGAATCCGGGAGCTGGAAGCCGCCTCTCGGGGGCTCGATCCGGGATCCGCGCAGCGTAGCAGCCTTCACGCCGCGGTGCATTCCTACGCCGAGTCTGTTCTCAGCGGGTTGGGCGACAGGCCCGCCTACCAGGCTGACCGCTCGGCCGTGGCCAGGTTGCGCGCCCACCCGCCCGGCGGGCCGCCGCTGCCCGCCCAGCGCATCATCGACCTCTTGGAGGAGTCGGTGGTACGCCCCGGCCTCCTTCCCTCCCACCCCGGGCACCTGGCCTATATCCCCGGCGGCGGGCTGTATGCCTCGGCGCTGGGCGACTACCTGGCCGCCGTTACCGACGAATACGCGGGGGTGCGCTTCACCGGCCCCGGCGCGGTCGAGATCGAGAACATCGTGGTGGACTGGATGGCCGACCTTGTCGGCATGCCTCCCGGGAATGCGGGCACACTGACCTCCGGGGGGTCCCTGGCCAGCCTGATCGCCGTCGTGTCGGCACGGGAAGCCGCCGGACTCAGGGCGGCCGACTACGAAAAGGCCGTGGTGTACTCAACCGAGCACGTCCACCACTGCCTCTACCGGGCCCTGCGGATCGCGGGAACGGAAGATGCAACCCACCGGGAGATCCCGATGGACCAGAGCGGGCGGATGCGAACCGATCAGTTGGCGCGGCAGGTTGCACAAGACCGGACGGCAGGGCTGCGGCCGTGGCTCGTGTTGGCGACAGCCGGCACCGTAGACATCGGAGCGGTCGATCCGCTGGACGAACTGGCCGACATCGCCGCCCGGGAGGACCTCTGGCTGCACGCCGATGCGGCCTACGGGGGTTTCTTCACCCTGGTCGATTCAGTGCGGCCGATGTTCCGGGGGCTGGGCAGGGCCGACTCGGTAGTACTCGACCCTCACAAGGGACTGTTCCTCCCCTACGGCACCGGGGCCGTGCTGGTAAGGGACCGCGCTGCCATCACGCGGGCACACCGCTCCGGCGGTGCCTATCTCCAGGATGTGGCAATAGCCGAACAAACGGGACCTTCTCCGGCTGCCGTGTCGCCTGAACTGTCACGCCACTTCCGGGGTTTGAGGCTGTGGATGCCGCTCATGCTGCACGGACTGGACCCGTTCCGAGCCTGCCTGGAAGAGAAGCTGCACCTTGCCCGGTACTTTCACACGCGCGTATCGGAAATGGGGTTTGAAACGGGGCCGCCGCCCCAGCTGAGCGTGGTCACCTACCGCTGGACTGCGGCCGGGGGGGATCCGGACGCCTTCAACCGGGCTCTGCTGGACGAAGTGCTGCGCGACGGCCGGGTGTTTCTTTCCTCCACGCTGATCGAGGGCCGGTTCACGCTGCGCATGGCTGCCCTGGCGTTCCGGACACGGCTGGCGACCATCGACCTTGCGCTGGACGTGCTCGCCGGGGCCCTGGAGCGCACCCAAGCCCGACATCCCCATTGAGTGAACGAGGAGTTGAACAAACGATGAGCGAGAACACGTCAACGGGCCTGGGCCGGGAACTGGCCGCCCTCTACCTCCGCGAACTCGACCGCGCCGCTGCCCTGATCGAGGCGTATGACGACGAAGACGAGCTCTGGACAAGACGCGGAGACCAGAAGAACTCGCCGGGCACGCTGGCTCTCCACATGGCGGGCAACCTGCTTCACTACGTGGGTGCACAGATGGGCGGTACGGGCTATGTACGCGACCGCGACGCCGAGTTCGGCGAACGCACCACAAAGGAAGAGGCCCTCCGTCGCCTGGCCGAAACGCGGGACGTGGTTGGCCCGGTCATCGGAGGACTCTCCGACGAAGAACTGGCGCAGGAGTTTCCCGGTGACCTTCCGCCCGTTCTTGAGGGGATGAGCACTCGGTCATTCCTCGTTCACCTGCTGTGGCACCTGGGCTGGCACCAGGGCCATGTCTACTACCACAAACTCGCCGGCCCCTCGCAGTGACGTCGGTCTGAACCCACCTGCGGACGGGTTGTAGTGACAAGTCCAACCGTATGGAACGCCGACGTCGAGGCCGCGGTGGCGCATGCGGCGGTGGTCAGGCTCTTCGTGTTGGGCGAGTCGTTCCTGCACCCGACCAAGTACCTCCTGGACATGCGTTCCGACCCGCCGACGAGGGCGCCGGCAGCCGTCTGCTCGGGGGCCTCGAATACGTGTCCACCAAGGGCTTCCTGCCCCATCCACGCATCACCGACTGGATCGAGGCGCGGGCGGATGTCAGGTGAATACCATACTTGTACAGGCGGCCGGAGCACTGGGCCATGGCGAAGGCCCTCTGGCTATGGGAGCCGAATGCGAACTCCCAGTTCCAAACTGATGCGTCGCTCGGGGTCGAACCACGGTACTATGAAGGGGTTCGAGATCCCAAGACGGCCGTCAAGCGAAACCGGGGCCCACACCTCGCGATGTATGAAGATGCCCGCAACGCCACCGACGACGGCTCCAATGGCTGCTCCGCCTAACCCGATTGTCGTGCCTGTAAAGAAGCAAATGAGATTGACAGCATATTCAACCCAACCCAAGGGGTCCGCCCATTCCATGCAGCCCGAGATGATCTGAAGACCAAACTCTAGTGGAATCCACGCACCGGCTAGCACCCCTTCCAACCAGAGGCGCTTCGTACCGATGCTCCGCTCCAACCCTTCGATCGATTGGTAGTCGAACGAGAACAGCGTACTGTCCCAAACGATTTCGAACCCGTTGTGGCTAACGGCGGTCACTTCGCCAATGGTCGTAGAATCCGAGTGGAAAACGCGAACGCGGTCCCCGACTTCCTGGGCTTGTACGGGTGTCGAATCGCCTAGGAGCGCGAACGCGATGATCGCTGACAGTCTCTTCAGATCAGCCTGCCTTATTCATGGAATTCCCGAGTCGAGGGTAAAGTGGGGGGGCTGAGGGGCCTCTCGCAACTCCCCCGAGGGCGGGTCGGGGCGGTTCCGGGGGCCGAAAAACAGGCGTTTCGAGTCCGAACGAAGTAGTTTTCCGGCCTGTTTCCGGTCGCTTGGACACACCGCGGCGTCCTCGCGGCCGCCGGAGCGGGGGAAGAGGCGGGCGTGATCGAGCTGATGGAGTCCGTCAACGCGGTGCGGCCGAGGCTGTGGCGGGGCCGGGGCCGGGACCTGCTTGCGCCGGTGGCCTACGTAGACGTGGACGGGACGGTGGCGCCAACGCTGGGCGACAAGAAGGCTGGGATGGACAGGTCCCACTCACCGCGCGTCGTTCAGGGCGGCGAAGTGCTCTAGGTTCACTTGGCGGTTGCGGAACGGGGTCGGTATTCTCATCCGGGATCCGATCCTGCTCCCCGGTCGGCTGGTTTGCGCCCCGCCGGCTTTGGTCTAATAACCATTTTGCGTGCGTGATCATGAAACTGAAAAAGAAGTGGATCCTCAACGCAGTCACGGTGTCCGTTGCAGTACTGGCGATTGTTGTAGGAGGGAATCGGGTGCTTCAAATGGCCACTGCACCACCGGGGTCTTTCGAGTCAGAAGAGGTGGAGAACTGGCGCCGGTTCAGTAGCGCGGGACATCGAGCAGGTTCAAGCGAGGCAACCGTTGTAATCGTTGAGTTCCTTGATTTCACGTGCCCCTACTGTCAAGAGGCCGCGCTTGGTCTGGAGCTTCTGCGCAACCGCTACTCAGCAGATGTGGCTGTCGTCTACCGGCACCTACCCTCGGATCGTCCAAATTCGCTGCCGGCGGCCGTTGCCGCCGAGTGCGCGACGAGATTCGGGCGGTTCATGCAGTTTCACGATGCCTTGATGGCGCGACCAGATGCGATAGCTGCCAAGACGTGGTCGGAATGGGCCGAGCAGGCAGGCATACCCGATACAATCGCGTTCGTAGAGTGTATGGCGGAAACGACCGGGTCCCCTACTATTCAGCGCGACACGCTTGCCGCTAGAGAATTGGGAGTGCAGGCCACGCCGACCTTTCTCATAAACAACCGGATGTTCGAAGGGTATCCTGGCTTTGACCGCCTTCACGATGTTGTTCGGGAAGCCATCCGAAAGTCGGCTGGGACGGATCAGTCGGCGGAACGTTCCCGCAGCGATGGGCGCCGCCAGCTACCGTGGAGGTTTGAGAGCGTATGGCGAATCAATTCTTTGACCCACGAGTCCTTGGCCGCAAATACTTTCCCTGCACGAAACGTTGACGCGGACGCTGCGGGCAATGTCTACCTTTTGGACCAGACCGCCCAAACGGTGTTCGTGATCTCACCGGATGGAGAACTCCTCGATTCGCTTGGTCGCACTGGGGGGGGTCCTGGGGAGTTCGGTAACGCTGTTGCGCTTGACGTTACGACCGACAGCATTCTGGCCGTGCTGGACTACAGTGGGCGGCTCGTGCGCTGGAGAGTGCCGGATGGCCAGTTGCTAGACCCCGTCGCAACGAAGGGAGTATTCAACTTCGGCGGGCTCGTCCGCACGCTGTCCGATGGCCTAATCGCGACCGAGATGGAAGCGTCATCTGGCAACCGGTACGCGTACCACGTCACGCGCTCGACATCTGCTGGAACGGAACGCGTTTTCATAGGCCGCATGTCTCCCCGAAACTTATTTGCACCGTGCGGTCGGTCGATGTCCTATCCGCAGTTGTTCGAGCCAAGGATCTCGTGGGACTACAACGATGGGATGCTCGCGGTCGCGGAAGACAGCTTATATGTCGTCCACATCTTCAAAGAGGGTACGCCTCCGGTGCGCATTGAGAGAGATGTTCTTCCCCGCCCTGTCACCGCTTCAATGGCCCGGAGAGAGCTTGGTGGGAGGCCCATTTGGGCGCAAATCACTGATCAGTGTGGAGTAACAGTACATCAGATTCTGGACGGGCTTGGCTACAGCAGATACCTACAAGCCGTCGCCGATGTGCGAGTGTCACCCAGCGGCGAAATCTGGGCACTTCGGGCAAGGACACACGACGAACCGCGGGAAATTGATGTGTTCTCAGGCACCGGAGAGCATCTGGGGACGTTACCGCCGGACTCGCCCTTTCCGGCGGCGTTCGCGCCGCCCGACCGAATCGTCGAAATCGGACATGACGAGTTGGGCCCGACGCTGACAGCATATCGGTTGTCACGATAGCGACAGGCAACGCGGTGGCCCTCAGTCCGGCTCCCATCGGTCCGTTTCCGCCTGAAGCCCCGTTCCTCAACGGGCACTAGTGTAGTGTCCTAAACATAAGGGTGGTTATGGGGTGGCGGCGGCCATGGCCTGCCGTGGCGCGGTTCGAGAGGGACCGGGTGACGCCGACGGCGAGTTGAGCGGCTAGTGCGCCGATGCGCCATCGGCGCTTGCGATCGCGTCAACCTCCAGAACCTGAACAATGCGAGCCACTGGTCGAAGGTGAGGCCGCAGGGTGGTCCGGAAGGATCGAACCTGAGATCTCGACTCAACCGGTAGATTTGCGTTCGCGTGAAGTCGGATCGCAGACACCGCCTGATTGAGCGGCCGTCGCGACCGAAGCAACCCTGGATGAAGCGCCGGTAGTCCACGGCCTGGAATCGGTCCACAAGCGGTCTGGTTCGACGGGCGAGCCAGAGCGCGACGGCGTCGACGCTTGGAGGGGGATCGAAGTCGGTACGGCGAAAACGTCGCACGATCTCGATCTGCCACCACGGCTTCAGCAGCAGCGAGGACAGGGTCTCCCGGGAACACGGACTGCCGGCAAACCGTTCGGCCGCTTCACGCTGGATCACGAGATAGGCGTCCTGCGGTGGAGAAGCGGCCTGGACAAGTCGCCGGACGATGGCGGCAGTCCGATTGAACGGAATGTTCCCCAGGACCTTGTAGGGGACATCGGGCAGCCGAAAACGCAGGAAGTCGGACCTGACGATCGTGACACGGTTGTCACTCAGGAAGCGAGTGCGAAGCGCCTCGGACAGCGCTCCGTCGAACTCTACCGCGACGACCTCACGGCATCGACGTGCCAGTTCTCGAGTGAGAATACCACGGCCCGGCCCAATCTCGACGACCAGATCGTTTCGGTTGACGGGAGCCTGGGCAATCAGGCTAGCCGCAAGTGCCTTGCTCCCCAGGAAGTGCTGTGAGAGGTCCGCACGCCTGGGTGTCCGCTGTCTGGACACGACGAACCATCACGAACGTGGACATGTTATCTCCTGCGCTGCGCTAGCAAGATCGAAAGCCTTCGCCCAATACACTAAATCTAAGATGGATCGGTGGGCGGCGTATCCCGGGGCCAGAAAGCAGCTACCGAGGACCTTCAGCCGCCACCACGGACCACGGCGGGCTCAACCCGATCCCCCGCGTGATTCGTGCCAGCAATGGGTTATTCCGTCCACGCCGAATCGGCTACTCGCGCAGGATGCGGCGCACTTCAACGGTCTGAACACCCAAGGCGTCCGAGGCCCGGACCGCGATGTGTGTCTCCCCGATCCACATGATCTCGAGCCGCTTCTCCACTTCCATCGCACCGACCAACGTACCTCCGGCATCGAAGATTCTCCATTCGGACGGCCGGTCGGTGCTAAGGAGGAACCGGCGCCAGCCGTCCGGGGCGAGCACGCCGTAGGTCGCGACGCCGTCGAGTGAAGCCCCGGGATGCCGGACAAATGACCTCGGACAACCCTCCGAACGAGCAGGACATCCAAATTCGGGATGGTCCCCACCGAACCGCCGTACGGGGGCGATCAACAACCCAACAGGAGACAATGCCGTATGAAACCGGCCCGCCTGCACACGATCGCGCCATCGATCCTCACGCTCACACTTGCCGCCAGCGCCCTTTCTGCCCAAGAGGTCGTCGAGCTGCCTGGGCGGGACCAGCGGATCGACCCCGACTTCGAAGAGGTCTACCGCGTCGGCGTCCTCGACGGCGAGTCCTGGGAGATGTTCGGTCAGGTCAACCAGGTGGCCTTCGACGCCGAGGGCAACCTGTACGTGTTCGACGGTACCAGCGGTTTGATGGGCTCCGGCGATTTGCGGGTACTGGTCTTCGACGTCGCGGGCGGCTTCCTGCGCGAGTTCGGCTCGTGGGGTGGAGGTCCCGGCGAGTTCAACCGGCCGGTCGCCTTCGCGGTGCTGCGGGACGGAACCACTGTTGTGAGCGACGCCGGCCACGGCGCCTACCAGCTCTTTGACGCTTCCGGCGCATTCCAGCGCATGGTCCGCGCGGGTGACGAGCCCGGCATGTGGGTGTCGGAGGCCCTTCGGCCGGACCCGCGAGGCGGAGCCGTCTTCGGCGGAGACTTCGGGGGGGGCCTGGGCCTATCCATCGGAAGCCCGGGCAGCGACGGCGCGACTTCGCCCACGTCCCGTCCGGTCACGCCGGTCGGACTCGATGACGAAGTCGCCCACACGGACACCGTCGTCAAGGGATGGCTGCCCACACGAGACAATATGGATGATCTCGTGCCGAACAACGTTCCCGCCCAACTTCGCGACGTGCTCGCCCGAACGGCCCTGTCCACCGTTTTCGAGCCCGACCTTCTGGTGGGTGTTCTTTCCGATGGCGGCATCGTACACTCCGACTCGTCCGCGTACGCGCTCAAGGTCACTCCGCCGGGCGCGCGGGAGGTCGCACGGATCATCCGGCGGCCCTTGCTGCCCGAGCCCTTGACGCCCGCAATCCAGAAGGAGTACGAGGACCGCTCGTGGGAGCGGGCTTCGCGTCACGGAATCAGCACCCGCGGACCCCTCCTCACCACGAACACCCCCTCCTTCCCCGAGGTCACCACGATGATTCCGCTCTCGAAGTACGGGTAGTTGCTCCACGACCCGGCAAGGTAAGGGAACCGGGGGGTTGCGTGCATACGGGTATCTAATGATACTGTATTCGCGTTATCATCCATTGGTTTCCCGAAGGACAAGGGTCCCGTTCATGCCGAAGCCGCCCCGCCGATTCCCGATTCCCTGGACACCCCTCCAGTTCGCCCTCGTCATCGTGGGCGGCTGGCTTGCGCTCATATCGGGGCCCCGCTCCGTCCTGGCGGATCCGAGCGACGGAACGAGGATCCGCGTTGCCAGTGTCCCGCGGGACTCCGCCGAGGTCTCGGAGTTCCTCCTGGTGCCGTACGTCGGGGCCTGCGTACACACCCCGCCGCCGCCACCCAACCAATTGGTCTACGTCCAGATGGAGAAGGGTCTACGCGTGCCGGTCTCCTTCTGGGATCCCGTATGGATTCACGGCACCCCGACCGTGGACGAGACGACGAACCTGTACGGATCGTTGTCCTTCAAGATGGCTGGCAACTCGATCACGCCCTACGAGTGGTGACGAGCCGAGGCCCTGCGGCCATCCCGGGCGTACCCATCGCGCGCGGGCGTGATGGAGTGGCCTCTGGATGGGTGGCCGGTGTCGCAGCGGCCTGTTCCGTGCATTGTCTCATGACTCCCGTCCTGGCCACGGTCGCCCCGTTCATGGTCCTGGCCGAAAGCGCGGAATGGTGGATGTGGGGAGGGACAGTGTTCCTGGCTGTCGTGATGCTGGCGATCGGGCCGGGTCGGCGTCGATGGGCGATTGCCGGGCTTGTTCTCGCAGGGGCCGCCATCTGGGCTGCCTCTCTGGCCGGTTGGTTCGAGCCTGCTCCGGAAATCGTCACGTCTCCCGTGGGGAGCCTTCTGATT
>LXNJ01000936.1_pt1 | contig 18477 bp, 15 predicted proteins | sample 809081 | NCBI WGS metagenome assembly LXNJ01 (sample SAMN04870510, study PRJNA318959) | sponge metagenome | biome: sponge; feature: marine sponge reef; material: water | host: Petrosia ficiformis | place: Greece: Milos, Mediterranean Sea | collected 2013-05-29 | depth 5-7 m
ATGCTTGGCGCGGATTGTTCGCAGGACTGCCACTTGCGATAGCATCAACTGCCATCTGATCGATAACCTGCTCAAACTTCTCCTTATCAATACCGATTTCACCAAGGTGAGGCATCTGAATATCGTTGACGAGACGTTCAACTGCAAAAATCGCTGCATCTGCCTGTTTCATTGGAGAAAGCCCATCAATAGGTTCGCCCATCGCTTCTGCTATATCGGCAAATCGTTTAGGCGCGCCGACAATGCTAAATTCCATCACATCAAGCAGTAACACAGCGTTTGATAATCCGTGATGGATATGAAAATATGCTCCAATTGGTCGGGACATGCCGTGGACTAACGCCACAGACGAATTGCTGAACGCCATACCTGCTATTGACGCGCCAAGCATCATATCTGAGCGTGCAAAGATGTTTTCGCCATCTGACCATGCTTGACGAAGTGAACCTGAAATCAACCTGATTGCTTTCAATGCAAGCACGTCCGTAAGCGGTTGTGCACGTTTTGAGATATATGCCTCTATTGCGTGCGTTAGTGCATCAACGCCAACAGCTGCTGTCAGGTGTGGAGGAGTTGTGAGGGACAGCAACGGATCGACCAATGCAACTGATGGCAACAAACAAGCACTGCTCAGCATCATTTTGACATTACGATCCGTGTCGGTGATAACGGTGACTTTTGTAACTTCGCTTCCTGTTCCAGCAGTAGTAGGGATCGCAATCAGCGGCGCACCCGGATTCGGAATTTTATCCACACCCATATAGTTAGCAAATTCGCCATCGTTTGTGAGTTTCATGGCGATGCCTTTACCGCAATCAATCGCACTGCCACCACCGATGCTTATTATCACATCACAGTTTTCCGCACGGTATTGCTTTAGTCCATCAGTGACGTTTTGTAATGTTGGATCGGGTGTAACATCAGAGAAAGTAGAGGTGGCTATTCCAGCATTGTGTAAGTTCTTGGCAATCTGGTCTGCGTATCCGATTTTGGCAATGCCCGGATCTGTCACGATAAGCGCATTCGTAGCACCAAGTCGTTTGGCTTGTTCACCGACTTTTTCGGATGCACCAGCACCGGTGATTATCATGGATGGGAGTGAGAATGTGGTAGGCAATTTTCATTTTCCTGAGCGAATTATACATTTACAACAATTGAAAGTGTGATTTTCAGCAGGATTCTAAGAAGTTAGCGCGCTTACGAAGCGCGCTAACGTTTATGTGAAGTCCTGCTTTATAAAATTATTTCGTTGAAATACGAATTCTAACCCTCTGATCTGTCTCGTCTATCTTAACCGTGATACCTGAATTTTGAAGTTCTTTAATATCCGCATCTGAAATTATCCCTTGAGCAAAGGGATTATCATAATAACCACCATTTGCTTGCGTCCACTGATAAAACACAAGTGTGCGACGGGTTGATCCGGATGGAAACAAGTGATTCATTGCTTCCAATCCGGCAATTCTTTCATCTAATGTCATGGGAGCATTATTCGTAGTCTTTCGGCTATACTCCATGTAGGTATGTACTTGTGGAATATCTCCAAACCTTTCAAGGAGTTGGTTATATACTGCACTATGAAGTTCATCTGGATCCATCGTTTCTGGATCGCCTATCCACGTCCCACGCGCTATTGCTTCCATTTCCGCGTCAATAATCTCCTTCCATGGATCTCTTTGAAGAGATTGTTCATTCACGAGGTCTTCGTTTGGCGAGTCATGATCTGCCAATTCTTCATTTGTTACATCAGCCTTTTCCTGCAAATGATTTGGAACTTTATCATGGACTGATGGATCAGATTCATCAGTAAGTTTGGGAACACTTGGTTTTTTTGCATTTTGATCTGATAGTACTGTGTTAGTATCCGTTTGTTTTTCAACAAGGGGATGCTCCGTAAGTTTGTTTGTAGCATCGCGTGTGTGAAAGTTTGTGTACCAGTAAATTGCAACGAAAATAACAACAAAGGGAATAAAGAAAATCAGTTTTTTCATGTTCGTTATCCTTTGGATGGAAAGTAGCGAACTACTTGCGCTACAAAAGTGAGGGTAAAGGACGCTTCGTTATTAATTTCCAAGTATAGACCTTTGTTTGATTATAACATATTGCCCTAATCAAATCAAGATTTTATAATTTCAGAAACTAATGCCGAAAGTGTCGGACACCTGTAAATACCATCGCCATACCAAATTTATCAGCTGTTTCAATCACAGACTCGTCATTGACTGACCCACCGGGTTGGATAATCGCGCGGATACCTGCTTCACCCGCAATCTCTACACCATCGGGAAATGGGAAAAATGCATCAGAGGCTAAAACTGCGTCTTTTGTCTTTTCACCTGCCTTGCGGACAGCAATTATGGCAGCATCTACACGGCTCATTTGTCCCGCACCGATACCGACAGTCTGTGTGCCTTGCGCAAGCAGGATACAGTTGGATTTGACATGTTTACATGCCTTCCAGGCAAAAAGCAAAGATTCTATCTCTTCGTCCGTGGGTTTACGTTTAGTGACAAATTGTAAGTCACTTTTTTCAATGTTATGTACATCCTGTTCTTGAACAAGCACGCCACCAGTCACATTACGGATTTGTAGAATTGGTTCTGATGTTGAAAGTTCCCCTGTTTCAAAAATCTGGCGATTTGTAACACGAGACAATGCACTAAGTGCTTTCTCGGTGTAACTCGGCGCGATTATCGCCTCTATTTTCACACCCGATTTTGCAGCGTCTCGAATAGTGTTCGCTGTCTGAATCGTCACTTTACGATTTAAACCCACAATTGAACCGAAGGCAGAAGTTCTATCGCATTCAAGGGCATTTGTGAAGGCATCTTTTAGGTTACCAGCAGTCGCAAGTCCGCACGGATTGTTATGTTTGATGATCGCACAGGTAGGCGTTTTAAAGTCTTTCACAATCTCTAAGGCAGCATCTAAATCGAGGATATTGTTGAAAGATAGCGGAGGACCATTCAGTTGTTTTGCCCATGCAGCGCATGTTGTTGGTGCATCCTCAGTTCTATAGAAAGCAGCACTTTGATGCGGATTTTCACCGTATCTTAACGAATCTACTTTCTGGAAGTGGAGCGTTAAAACATCACCAAATTCGTCATCAGTTTCTAAATTGGCGAGATAGGTAGAAACCACACTGTCATAGTGTGCGGTGTGGAGAAATGCCGTTTTTGCCAATTCAAATCGGACATCTTCGGATAGACACCCATCGTTGGCATCTAAGTCAGCGATAATTTGTGGATATTGATCAGGGTTTGTGAGGACAGCAACATGTTTATAATTCTTTGCTGCAGCGCGAATCATTGTCGGTCCACCGATGTCTATATTCTCAATTGCTTCTTCAAGTGTAACATTAGGTTTGGCAATGGTCGCTTCAAACGGATACAAGTTGCAAATCACCATGTCAATCGGTTTTATTTCATTATCGTTGGCTTGTGCTGCGTGTTCTGCATTATCCCACTGCGCAAGTAGCCCGCCGTGGACTTTTGGGTGGAGTGTCTTAACCCTACCATCTAACATCTCTGGGAAACCGGTATAGTCAGAGACATCCGTGATCTCTATTCCTGACTCTCGAAGGTGTTGAGCAGTGCCGCCAGTGGAAAGAATTTCTACCCTATGTTGCACGAATGTATTCGCAATTTCTAAAAGACCTGCTTTGTCGTAAGTGCTGATAAGTGCGCGTTCAATTTTCTTCATATTTCGTCTGTCTCAATCTCTATTCTATTTTGCGGCGATTATTTAATCCCTACATATAGATGTATCTTGGGGGAGGGGTTTGTAACCCCGATACTGAAAACTCTAATGCAATTTATGTTACATATCTGGGAAAACCGAAACCATCATTGGCAACGTGGCTTCGTGCAGGAATCTGTGCACGGGTCGGTATAATCAAATCCATTTCAGAAGTATTTTCAATCACAGTGCCATCACCGATTCGCACCTCATTTCCAATCATGATTTTACCGGGATGTTCTGCAGCGCCACGGATAGTTCCTATGACGACTGATGAACCGATACGACACCCTTGATCAATTTCTACAAACCCGTAAATTTCGGTATTTGTCCCGATAGTCGTCCGGTCAGCAATTTGGACAGGACCGAGGAGACTTGTGTCTGTTCCTATCTCCACAAAATCACCGATAACAGGATGGCGTTGCTTCACCTTGACACTCAAACCACCAAGTGTGCAAGGGTAGAGAACACACCCAGAACCGATAATACCTGTTTGCCCTGTCGTCACGCCACGGTGAGGGTGCTCTAAGAAATTTGCGTCCCCTATTTGGGTTTCTGGATGTAAGTCGGCTTGATAATAACGTCCGCCTAATTCCGCAATGGCGCGCGGCAGCAACGGAACAGGAACTCTGTGGAGGTGTGAGTTATCTTCTGGTGGTTCGCTTCGTGTTAAGGCATAAGCCACATCATGGTAGAAAAGCACGCGCCATCCAGGATAAGTGCTAACTACCAATTGAAGTTGATATTCAAAAACGGAGGCAAGGTTCAAAGTGCCGAGAAAATCTTGGTATGGGTCAAAACTTCGCTCCTTAATTGCATTGTCAATTTGGGAACGAAAATCAAGGGCTGCAAGTTTTTCGCGAGAGATACCGTTGTGTAGGAGATATGCATCCCAAACAGCTGGGTCTTTGAGGGATGCGAAGCGATTCCAAAGTGCACGGCTTTTTAATCGAGGTAGTTCCCAGAGGAGTGAGAAGGCAGTTTCAAGGGCAGCACCCAGATGTGTTTCGTCCGTAACTGCTAAAAACGATTGGGCTACCATCGCATACAACTGATCCGCTAACTCTTCAATCGCTTCCGAAAGTTCACGTTTTTGGTTAAAAAGATGTGGCGCATTGTGGGAACCTGGAGCCACACATTCTAACAGATTTCCCAAAACGGTCTCCAGAATATCCCGATTAACAAATCCCCGTCCTGAACGTTGCGATAACCCCTCTCGACTTGTGCTGTCTATACGTAACGCATTAAGCTCTGATTTGCTATAGATAGGACGTAACCTTTCTAACGTTTGGTTCAGCAACGGTTTTTTTCGTTGTTCGTAAGAGACATCAAACAGTGTAGTTTCAGACATATCGTCTCCAGAAAACAGAAGTTTTCAAATGTAAAGAAGTACTTCCGCTTTCCTTTTTCTACCTTTTAGCATTCTTGATCAGTAAACTTTGTTAAAACTTCTTGGGCAGCGGCGACACCTGCGCCAAGCGGAACATCATAACCAATTTCTGCTAAACCCCTCTCAAAAGCAGAGACAGCAACGATAACATCGTTTTCGTTCATCCAACCGAGGTGTGCAATACGAACAATCTTACCGCTCAACTCACCTTGTCCACCAGCATACGTGATGCCATGTTTTTCGCGCATCATGTTAACAAACGCTTTGCCGTCAATTTCTTTTGGCAACCGAATTGATGTTAACGTATTTGCTGGCGATGTTGCGAATAGCGGGAGACCAATCGCTTTAAGAGCACTTCGTGTTGCAATAGCCATACGGTTATGGCGAGCGATAGTATTGCGGATACCCTCTGCGCAGATGTGATTTAAGGCATATTGCAGTGCCGTAAGAAGCGTAATTGCTGGGGTGTAAGGCACTGAACCTTCAAGTCCGCGTTGATGTGCTTTTCGGAAATCGAGATAATACTTCGGTAGATCAGACTGTTCAGTCGCTTCCCACGCACGATGATTAAGAGCAGCGAAAGCGAGACCGGGAGGCGTCATCAATCCTTTCTGTGAACAGGAAACGACAACATCAACTCCCCAATTGTCCATCTGTAGATCATCTGCTCCAAGTGCGCTGACAGCATCAACAACAAGTAGTGTTGGAGTAGATTGCGTCAAACTCGCGAGTACTTCAATGTCGTGCAAAGCACCGGTTGATGTTTCGCACAGTGTAGCGAAAACTGCTTTTATGTCAGGGTGAGTAGTTAACTGTGCTTCCACTACTTCTGGTGCTACAGAATTGCCCCATGTAACATCAATACGGATGACCTCAACACCATAAGCCTCACAGATTTCTGCCCACCGTTCACCAAATTTGCCGCTCCGAATGACTAAAACTTTATCATTACGGCACAACAGATTTGCCACTGCGCCGTCCATTGCACCCGTCCCAGACGATGTTAAGAAAAGCACATCGTTCTCTGTTTGGAAAACGTGCTTGAGTTTTTCTAAAACGTCTTTAATTAACGCAACAGCATCTTCACTGCGATGATAGTCAATCGGTTGCGCCATTGCCAACAATGCTTCTGGCGGTATTGGTGTTGGACCTGGTGTAAAGAGATACTTTTTTTGCATGATTAACCTAAGCTGTACCTACTGCTCCAGGTGTTTTCCCTTCAACGCTTAGAACAACCCACTCCCTGCTCAGGAGTTGTAGCACTGAAACAATAGCTTCACGTTGTCCAGCACTATCCATCGGCACTTCGATTGTGATGGTTGCGAATTCCTCTTTTTGGACGTCACCGTCTTTATCAAACTTCATCGGTGTAATTTGTATCTTTTTTAGTTTTGCATCCATATTTTAATCCTCCAAATTAAATTTTTACTGAAATGAGTGGTTTTATGAATATAATTGCTTTATGAAACATCCATGAACGAATCCATCTCAAAACATTCACCTTGGCGTCGCGCAGATTCCCAACCTGCCAGAACAGGTGCTAAAGAGAAAAGACCATCGTGATAATCACTTTGCAATATGCTTGCATCTCCCGTCTGAACAGCACGGATAAAAGTTTTATCCTGTTCTAACCACGGATTAAATTCTTCTGCCTGATAAATCTTCTCACCGTTCACCTCAATCCTGTCGTATCGGTAAATTGTGAGGTGACCTCCTTCATAAAAAACGGTAAACCACGGTTCATCTTTCGGACTCGCTCCAGCAGAAACAAAGTTGAGTATCATCGTGGCACCGTTGTTGAAGCAGTAATTGAAACTACACGACAAAGGCGTGGCATATTCTGCTCGTTCACAATAGAACGCTTGCGCACGAACAACGTTCAATCCTGTCATAAAACGACTATAATCTGTTGCATGAACACCCCAGTCAAGAGCACGACCACCGGATTTCTCCATATCTGCCCACCACGTTTTTGCTTTGCTGTCCGCTGCAGCAGGTAGTCCACCATAACTTTGGAAACGGACATGCACAACCTTTTTGTCAGCCAAAAATTCACGTGCTTTCTGAAAAATAGGGCGATACCGTTCACGGAATCCAACAGTACTGATAACGCCTGCTTTCCGAATCGCTTTATCAATGCGATTTGCCACCTGCATTGTAATCGCTTGCGGTTTTTCACTGAAAATGTGGACGCCTTTTTCTGCAGCGATTACTTCAACATCAGTCCGCACATACGCTGGCACGATGGAATATAACACTTCAAATTCTTGCGTCCCAAGCATTTGGTGTGCGCCACCATTCTCACTATGGTAGACGTGTGGAATGTTAAAATGTTGGGCAGTTTCCTGCGCCGTTTTCACATTACTATCGCATACTGCAACTATATTAACGGAGTCCTGCTGTAAAAGGTTCGGAATTCGGGTATTTTTAGCAAAATTTCCGCATCCGTAGAAAGCGACGCGAACGTTTGAGGTTGCCAAAATAAATGTACTCCCATTTTGGTGAAAGAAGGATTTTCAGAAAAGATGTCATCCTTGCTATTCATTGTAGTAAATTTTACAATTAACGATACACCTTACTTGGCGTGCTCACACAGCACATCTACAGTTTTAACCATAAAGTCGCGACCTGGAGGTCGCTCCTACAGAGGAAATTGACAACCGAAGGTTTGCCTTAGCCAAATGTAAGAGGCGCAATAAATTGCGCGACTACAAATGCATTAACTCATAAGAATTATCTATTTCTTAATTCACTAAAGATTAGTTTTCGCGCCAAGGCGGCACAGCCCAAGTGTTCAACCAGTCCCATTTCCAGATAACCTGTTTCTCTGGCATTTTGACCTCGTATTCTATGCCAGCAGTAAAAGGTAGGATTTGGGATTTTTCTCCTACAATCTCACGGATTGACTCAATGAACGCCATTTCATCGGTAACGTTTGGCGGCCAATGCCCTTCCGGTATCGGATCGGATTTTCGGTCAGTGCGGTAATGTGTTGGTATCAAAAAATGAGGTCGGATGAGTTCTATCAATTCAATTAACCTCTGCTCAAGTCCTTTTCCAATACCAAGTTTCAGGTGAATCAGAAAATCAACCTTGCCTTGAAGGTTTGCCAGTGCTGCATAAGGTTCGTGCAAATCACCGATGTGTAGGATAGAGACATTCTTTGCCGGATGCGTTATAAGATAGCCGTTTGTTGGTATATCAGGCGTTTGGTTCTCGCCACTTTCAATTGTCTCAACGTGAATAGGACCAAGGTTAAGTATCTCTGAACCTTGAAACGAGCGTGACGTACCTTGCTTGTTGTTGAGATGTTTAGGATACAGAATCTGTACTTTATCGGCAGGAACATGTTTCGTTATCGGTAAGTCGCGTTCAAAAGCGGCATCGCCGTATTTTTCATTGATAGGTTGAGCAGGTGAGATGCATCCGGGATTGACAAATAACTTTTTAAAACGCGTGCCGCAACACAATTTCCGTAAAGTAGCAGGGTGGCAATGGTCAAAATGCTCGTGGGAAATAAAGATATAATCGTATATCGGTTCGGCATCCGCTAAGTTCTGATTGAACAGATAGGGGTCACAAGCGATATTAACATCGCCAAAGCGTGCGTCAAATGCCCCGCAACCCCACCATCTCAGAAATATGCTTTCCATAACGAAACCCCTTTTTCTTCCTTATAGTTCAGTAAGGTCGGATAATTGCTAATCTTGGGATCATTTGGAAGTGGCGAGTGTTTTTTGTATAAAGAGTTGCATCGCGCTCCAGGACTGTTGCTGCGATAAGTGCATCTCCCATGAGAAGTCCGTGACTGAGAGCAAATGTTTCTATTAATTGATAGGCAACCTCTGAAGCAGTTGCAGTAATAGGCAGAATAGCACAGCCTTCAAGAAATTTCTGTGTTTGACTTAATTCAGTTTTGTTACGACATCCAACAACTAATTCTATTGCAGAGATAATGCTAATTTGGATTCCAACGTGCTGCTGCATTGTCAAAAAGGTGACTGCATCTTCGTTTTGCTTTGAAGCATGAATAAGAATATCGGTATCAATTATTCCGTCCGTGTTATTCGTTCTAAACATTTTTCTCTCTGTTTTCGAACCCAGGCTACACTGTCGCGCATATCCTCTCGGTCCGCCCACATTCCAAAGAAAGGTAGATTAACAAAGTTTTCGTGCTCATCGGATGTCGTGCTTTGGTTGTCTTCATCGGTATCAATCGGTTCAATTTGTATGCGAACTTTAGTGCCCTCAGGCAACGACAAAGGCTTAGATAAAACAATGCCGCCGTTGTTTACCTCGCCTTGTTCAATTATTAAAGCCATTTTTATCTCTCCTCATATTTTATCGGACCAAATCAAATTTACTTCATTAACCACATTTTGCGCACACTTTGGGTATTGCCTGCCTTGAACTGATAAAAATAGATTCCACTGGCAACAGTTTCGCCATTAGCGTTTTTCCCATCCCAGTATAATTTCTTTTCCCCACGCGACTGTTGTTCAAGTTTAAATTCTCGCACTAAATCTCCACTTTGAGAGTAAATTGAAAATTTTACATCACTGGATTCAAAAAGTTTATACGGAATCCACGTTTCAGGGTTAAACGGGTTAGGATAGTTTTGAAAAACTTCAGCAGTTTTTATCCTTCCCCATGTTGTCGCCTGTTTTCCTGTTGGTTCAACCGCTACAACAAACTTTTGTATTTCTCCTTCAGTAAAAATAAACATGTCTGATGCATAGATATCTTCATAGGTATCAATAATCCCTGATGGCCACGTAAGGGTAATAGAATCGATTTGAGAAGCACCTGCAAGTCCAAATTCAAGATCTAAACTGTCGCTACCGAGAAAACCGGTGCCGCAGATTAATTCTTGCGTTTGAACGAAGTCCTTTACTCTCACAGCAACCCGTGTGCCGATGCCATCGCGGTTACTCTTTGTTCCACGCAAACGAATTTGGAGGCGTTGATGCTTAGCTAAGTTGCGCCGAGTAGCATGTTCATTGCTCCGCCATGGAGGATCAAGGTCGTTTAGAAGAAGTGTATTGCCAGTGTTATTGACGACAAAGAAATCAACATCGCCATCGTTATCAAAATCTCCAGAAGTTGCACCGCGTGCGACAGCATCAACAGTGGCGTTGAGTTCATCGGAGCGATCAACAAACTTTCCATCTTTGGTATTATGATAGAGGCGGTTACGGTTGGTCTTTTGTGAATTATCTACATCACCGTTGACAACGTAAAGGTCACGATATCCATCGTTGTCAAAGTCAACGAAGGTGGCGTACCACCCTACACCTACGTTCGCAACGCCAACATTTTCAGCGACATTTGTAAAAGTACCATTACCGTTATTTCGCCAGAGCAGATCCTCATCGTAGTTTGTAACGAAAAGATCAAGATCGGCATCGTTATCATAGTCCCCAACACAAAGCCCCATCGCACCAGTCGGTTTTCCTCTGATGAGCGTAACAATGCCAGATTGTTCAGAAACATCTTCGAAAGTGCCATCTCTATTGTTGCGATAAAGTTTATCGGGACCGTGGTCATTTGCTACGAACAAATCAGCCCAAGTATCGCCATTGTAATCAAAGAAGATAGCGCCCCATGCAATTCCATCATCAGCAACCCCAGCTGCCTGCGTTACCTCTTCAAAGGTGCCATCCCCTTTGTTCCGATATAGTACGTTAATTCTGGGAGCAGGATCAAAAACTAAAAGGGAAGCAGGACGACCCCAGTTCGAAACATAGATATCCAACCAACCGTCGTGGTCATAATCAGCAATTGAGGCACTTGTGCCGTGCTGTGCATCTGTGACACCTGCCTCTTCGCTTACATCTGTGAAGGTACAATCACCATTATTCATGAAGAGATAATTTGGTCCTGCACAGGTTACATAAAGATCGCGCCAACCGTCATTGTTATAGTCAAACCAAACACATCCACGCCCATTTGGCGTGTCTGCAACCCCTGCTTTGGCAGCAATATCCGTGAATGTCCCATCGGCATTGTTGTGGTAAAGCGCGTTAGGCAAACCACCATCTCCAACGACGAAGATGTCGAGCCAGCAGCCATCGTTATCATAGTCTACAGCGGCAGCACCGGGGCCCATCCAAGCCCCGGAATTTTCATCAACCGGAATCTCTCGTTGATGAACCCCTGCCGCTTGACTAACATCTGTGAAAGTCTCAGCCAGTAGGGGAGAAACGACACAGAAACAAAAAAAAATGATTAAACTGTATCGCATTACATCTACCATCCTTCGTATCAATATCGGGTTTTAACTGCACCCCAAGTTGTTGTCGCTTTGCCGCCCGGTTCAACAGGGAAAGGATTCATATTGTCTCTGAAGTATTCATATTCTACCTCAAGATTACCAGTCGGATCGGCAACACCAGCATAGATGCCGAGCCAAAGCGGTGGAGTCAGGGCAAAGTTCGCATTTTCGTGGATTACTAACCAATCCCCATCTCCTTCGGTTTTATACCATGCAGAATACTGATCACCATTTTTCTTCAGCCTAAGAAACAACTCAGTGTCACCAAATTCCGGTTTCCATCCAATATCGCCACCTGGTCTTAAACCGGCTCCTTTGGTTTGGTACTGGATATGCCCTCTGTTAGCGGCATCTCTCGACCAAAATTTAATGGTCACCCAGTTATTATCAGCAGGACTTTTTACAAGAAGTCCGTTTACACCAGAACTGGTATCCCATTTAGCGAAGAAATGCGTTTCTACATCAAACATGTCAGCCTCAGTTTCTTGATAAAGAAAATGACTTGCATCCCCTTGCCATATATTCCGGTTGGGTTCACTATCAATGTATAGAAAATCCTCACGGGTTTCCCCGACATCCCATTTAGGCGGTTCGTTTTGCCATTTCCAATCAGGATTTTTTAATTTACCCCCTTCAAATGGGTCACCGAATGAGTCTGCTGCGTCTACGCCACCTACCCAAATCGTTAGCGTAGCAAACATACAAGCGATAATACAATAAAAAAGAATTTTCCCACGCACAAGATGGGAATTTTGTAAATAAGCGTTTAAATTTCGATTTTTCATTTTATCTCCTAACGTAAGATTAAAGAAATTTCCTTGCTACAAACTTTAACCATACCATTTCTACGTAAACAAAAATATTATCTACAGTTATTGAACACTTTTTGTATGCGGAAAAGGTGGGCAAACCCTGGTCTACCCACCTTAGAACTAATAACGGGACTTTACTTTACCCCATGTTGTTGCTATCTTTCCTTCAGGTTCAACATCAGTGAGGTTTATATTGTCTTGGAAATATTCGTATTCAACCTCAAGACTTCCTGAACCTGCGGCAACACCCGCATAGATGCCGAGCCAAAGTGGCGGAGTCAGGTTAAAGCTTGCATTTTCGTGGATTACCAACCAATCTCCGTCCGCTTCGGTTTTATACCATGCAGAATACTGATTTCCATCTTTCTTGAGTCTAAAGAACAACTCAGTGTCACCAAATTCCGGTTTCCATCCAATATCACCACCTGGTCTTAAACCGGCTTGTCTGGTTTGATACTGAATATGGCCTCTGTTAGCGGCATCTCTCGACCAAAATTTGATAGTTACCCAGTTATTGTCAGCTGGGCTTTTCACAAGAAGCCCGTTGACTCCAGAATCGGTATCCCATTTAGCAAAAAAATGCGTTTCTACATCAAACATGTCAGCCTCAGTTTCCTGATACAGAAAATGGGAAGCGTCCGATGCCCAGACATTGCGGTTAGGTTCACTGTCAATGTATAGGAAACCTTCGCGGGTTGTGCCGAGATCCCAAGTCGGCGGTTCGTTTTGCCATTTCCAATTGGGATTCTGCAATTCGCCACCATCAAACGAGTCACCGAATGAATCTGCTGCATCCGCAGTAATTATCCATGCAGACATTGATGTGAGTAAACAGACGATTGCATTATAACAAACAATTTTCCAAAAATTTCCGTTTTTCATAAAAATATCCTCCTATCTTTAATTTTAAGGTTGATTGACGGAATTGTCAAGTGAATTAGCGGTTTTCTTTTATACGGGTAACTTGATTCGCTGAAATATTTTCAAGTCTTTGGATATGTCCTCCTTGCCATCTTACCTCAATTGATTGCACTTTTGAATGTGTGCCAAGTCCGAAAAGAAGTGTGCGCTCGTTCCCAGAGGCGTAGCTGCCGCCGCAAGTAACTTCTTTGACTTGCGTTTTTTCACCTGCCTGTACCTGCACTTTAGCACCGATTCCGTCCCGGTTGCTCTTTGTACCGACTAATTGGACTTTTAACCAATTGTTTGCCACTCGGGAATCGTTTCGTAAAAGCACAGTACTCTCGCTGCAACAGGAGACCAGAATATCTGCATCACCATCGTTATCATAATCACCGATAGCAGTGCCGCGCGCAACAACAGGACGTGTGAAAAACATCCCTGCTGCTTTAGTTATTTCTTTGAAATTTCCAGTTCCGGTGTTTTCAAAAAGTTGGCATTTCTGTTTGTAGGCGAGGGAAGGTGTGATGTGTGCGACATTGTCCCACACATGTCCATTTGCAACAAAGAGGTCTAATACGCCGTTATTGTCTGCATCAAGAAATTGTGTGCCAAATCCGAGTTGTGAAAAACTGGGTTCGGCAAGTCCAGTTTCAAAGGTAGTCATTGTGTAAAAGCCATCACCATCGTTGTGAAAAAGACTATTGACTTCCAACGAGAAATTTGTGACAAAAAGGTCTAACAACCCATCATTATCGTAATCGCCATTGGCAATTCCCATGCTTGCTGTAGCGCGCCCCTCTGAGTTATACGCAATTCCTGCTGTGATTGCAACATCAGTAAACGTACCATCACCATTGTTACGATAGAGAAAATCTTGGACTGCATCGTTTGCTACAAAAATATCTGGATAACCATCACTGTTGTAATCTGTAAAGAGGACACCTAACCCTTTCCCAGCATTGCGCACGCCTGACCGCCCAGTGACATCCGTGAAGGTACCATCGCCGTTGTTACGGTAAAGTGTGTCTGATGCACCTGGATATTCATGTGGCCCGCAATATATATGAACCCCTTCTAGCAAACACGCGTGAGCCGTTTCAATCTGATAATCAAGATAGTTCACAACATACAAATCAAGGTATCCATCAAGGTTGTAGTCGCCGAATGACGCACTCACGCTCCAGTGAGAATCGCCAACACCCGCATCAGACGTAACATCGGTGAAAGTCCCATCACCATTATTGCGATAGAGTTGATTCCTCCCAAAATTTGTCAGATATAGGTCTGCATCACCATCGTTGTCATAATCAGCAGACAGACATCCCATTCCGTAACCGTTATTTTTCTGAAATCCAGCTTTAGCGGAGACATCCGTAAACGTGCCATCACCGTTGTTACGATAAAGAACATTCATCTCATCAGGTTGGGTGCGAGGTTGAGAGGCGTTCTCACAAGATTTGCCACTGTTGACAAGATAGATATCAAGGAAACCATCGTTGTTATAATCAAAAAATAGGCAACCAGCCCCCATCGTTTCGGGTAGATATTTTTCTTCAGATGCACCGTTGATGTGTTTGAAACGAATTCCAGCCGCTTCGGTTTGTTCGGAAAAATGGATAGATGTTTCATCGGCATTCAAGGACTGGATATTTAGAAACAAAAGGATGCCGGTAAGTAAAAAAGATGGTGAAATATGCCATCGCATAAGATTAATTATGACGTGTTTATCTATTAAGGAGATTTGGACTCTGTGTCTTTCATTAACTTCGTAATTTTATCTAACTGTTGGCGTGCATGCGGAACAATACTATTGTTCGGATGTGTTGTAAGCAGTGTCGTGTAGGTATCCATAGCACTCTTAAAATCCTTCTTTTTCTGATAGATTTCAGCGATTTGCGTGAGGGCTTCCGCCGCTAATTGGCTTTCTTGCGAAACGATTTGCCGATATGAATGAATAGCATCGCCATAAGCGTTTTGGGAGCGATATATTGAACCGAGAAGCATCCACACATCATCAACGATTAGAGATTTTGGGTAAAGTGAAATCGTATCCTCACACTGTGTTATCGATGCTTCAATATCACCGTTCAGGTAGAGTTGAAGGGCGTTGGCATAATCGGTTAGCGGTAGTGTGAGATAGTCAGTATTGTCTTGGAGTAACACAATTCGTTCAAGGGCATCGTTTGTGAGTTTATCCGATTTTGAGAGACTAACCACTTTTCTATACTCAGCAGCAGCGTTGTCGAATTCTGTCGCGAAGAAGTAGGAGTCTCCAATTAGTTTTCGTGCAGCAGCACTTGAACGACTGGCACTGTCCGCTATCGGTGTCAACACCTGTCTTGCAAGAGTATATCTCTTCAGAAAAATATGGCATTCCCCTAAAATCAATTGTGCTTCCATAAATTGATTGGATATTAACTGGTGTGTAAGCACGGGTTGGATGGTCATTTGTGCTGCTTTGGGATCGTGAAGTCCGTGTAATTGTATCTGCGCGAGCAGAAGCTGACTGTCAATAGAAGCAGCACTGTTTCTGTCCAATTCTTTCAAGGTGTTAACTGCCTCATCCCACTGCTCAGCATTTTGATATAATTTTGCAAGTTTATATTGTGAATTTGTGCGTATCCTTATGTCCCTTGAAAATTGCAAGAGTGTTTTGTAGAATTCAATTGCCGATGGATTTTGATTGCGTTCTAAGATATCCGCGAATCTTCCCAAAGTTGCATCAATTGAAGTGGGATAGTTTCGGTGAAGTTGTGTGAAGGTTTTAAGTGCTTCGTCAAGTTGCCCTGCATAGAAAAAAAGTTCTCCTAAAGTCAAAGCATTGTTGAGATTTCGCGGTGCAGCCCTGTGTGCGTTTTGAAACTGCGCTATCAGTTTTTCACGAAGCGGTTTTTGTCTGTCACCTTGATAAATATCAAGCATGGCTTCCCATATCGATTCACGTTGGCTACCGCTGGGACCAACGTTTTGTAAGCCATCAAGATAGGTAGTGGCAGCCTTCTCAATATTCCCTTGAATTTTATATGCTGCTGCAAGCTGAATATACAAGTACCCGTATTGTGTATTCTGCTTTATTGCTTGCTGAAACGCTTCTATCGCTTCAGGATACATCTTATGCGAAAGATAAATCGCACCAAGCTGCTGGTATTGATCAAATTCACCTGTTACCAGTTTTTTCCATTCGGCTATTGCTTGTTCCTTATTGCCGAGTTCAATGTAGAGAGAACCAAGTTTTCGTCGAATAGATATATTTGACGGATTTTTTTCAAGCACCTCTTTATAGAGTTCCAGTGCTTTCTGACTTTTCCCTTGTTGTTGATATAGATTTGCAAGCTCCTCTAAAAGTGTAGTATCGGACGGATTTAATTTCATTCGTTCCGTAATAAGTTTCTCAGCATCTGCATGCCGCTCATTTTGCGTATATAAGCGAACAAGGCTACTTACTGCACTTGAGCGATAGATGGAATTCGGAAAATTATCAAGGAAGGACTTGTAACTTGCCATCGCATCCTCATGTTTTCCTTCTATGTATTCGTAGTACGCAGTAAGGTAGGCAGCAACAGCAGCAGCGGAACTATTAGGATGTTGTTTCACAATCTGCTTGCATAGTACAATAGCCTCTTTAAATTGATAGCGTTGCCGATAAAGATTTGAGAGTTGATGCACAGCTTGCGTTGCGTAAGACCCGTCAGGATTTTCATCAATAATCTCTTTAAAGATGCGGCGTGCCTCTGCATCTTCACCAAGTTTCGCGTAGCTTTGACCTAACATAAGCCGCATAGAATCTTTCTGTGTCTGCGTAAGTTCGGTTTTTAGCAGTACCTTATACGCTTTAATCGCCTCGGCATAATTACGTTCATAATAGTGATCGTTTGCATCCTGAATAGCATTTAATGTTTGGGTTCTTGCCGCTTGGTCATTATTAGGTTGCCCCTGTGCAAAGACATTAGGGCAAGTACCGACAAAGAAGAGTAGCGTTATAATTGGTACTAATATTGAAATTCGCTTTAAGTAAGTGATTGTTTGTAGCATTTTAGTGTCTGTTTCCTTTTCTATCTATTATCTCATTAGACCGATACTTACTGTGAGTGCCATACCGTAAATCATACTGGTTTCGTCTATGTCAAACTGTGGATGGTGGCACATATTAACGATACCTTTCTGTTCATTTCCCGCGCCGACCATAACAAAGCACGCTGGAATCTTTTGCGAATAGCAAGCGAAATCTTCACCGCCGAGTATTGGAGATATGGGATAAATAACATTCTGCTCGCCAACTAACGCTTGTGCAGCGGAGACAGCCGCATCAACACACGGTTCATGATTGTAGGTGACAGGGCAACCCTCCTGATAGACAAAATCATAAGTTGCATCGTGCACACTTGCGATTCCAGCAAGAAGGTTTTCCAACTGTGTCCTGACATGCTTCTGGACTGCCTTGTCCAGTGTGCGAACCGTGCCGCCAAGTGCCACAGAAGGTGGAATAACGTTCTTGGCATCTCCACCGTGAAACTGTGTAATACTGACAACCGCAGAGTCTAAGGGGTCTATATTTCTTGCAACAATAGATTGTGCGGCATTTACAAACTGTGCGCCTATCACAATTGGGTCAACAGTGAGATGTGGAAAAGCAGCGTGTCCGCCCCTTCCTGTGATTGTAACCTCAAATGTATCTGATTGTGCAAGCATGGGACCTGTGCATGTCGCATATTGTCCCACTGGATAAAGCGGAAAAACATGTATCCCGTAGATTTCGTCTACATCATCAAGGGCACCATCTTCTATCATTGCTGGCGCACCACCGGGGTAAGCTTCTTCGCACGGTTGGAAGATAAACCTTATATTTGCTTTGAGACTGCTTTTAAGATGCGTTAGGATTCTTGCTGTGCCAATAAGCATAGCCGTATGGGCATCGTGTCCGCACAAGTGTGCCTTGCCATCAATTTTTGATTTATAAGGAACATCGGTTTGTTCCTGAATTGGAAGTGCATCCATATCTGCCCGCAAAGCAATCCGTTTTGTTGCACCAGAAATTTCAAGATCCCCAACAACCCCTGTTTTTCCGATGCCAGTTTTAACTGACATACCGAGCGCATCAAGCGCGTCAGCGGCGATACCGGCAGTACGTTCTACATCAAATCGAATTTCAGGGTGTTGATGAATATCGCGGCGAATAGCAACGATGTCGTTGAAATGGTGATGGCACTGTTCAAAAATTAAATCTTTCATTACGATTATTGATATGGTGATAGCACCCACTCCCTAAAGGTAGGGGCTTCGGTTTCTTAGACAACAGCGTTTATCTCTGAGAGATAAACCGTCTTACATTGTCTCCACCCTCAAGCAGCTATCCCTGCTTG
>LXNJ01000937.1_pt1 | contig 18470 bp, 13 predicted proteins | sample 809081 | NCBI WGS metagenome assembly LXNJ01 (sample SAMN04870510, study PRJNA318959) | sponge metagenome | biome: sponge; feature: marine sponge reef; material: water | host: Petrosia ficiformis | place: Greece: Milos, Mediterranean Sea | collected 2013-05-29 | depth 5-7 m
CTGTTGACGCCACCGATCTGTTTCTGGACCGTCTGGCGGGCGTCTCCGATCCGGAGACGAAGCGCAAGATCATCGGCAATGCGTTCGTGGAGGTATTCGATCGCGCAGCCCACGAAATTGCGAAAGAGGCGGGCGATCGCCCCGCATTTCTGGCCCAGGGGACCCTGTATCCGGACGTCATCGAGAGCGTTTCGTTCAAGGGACCGTCCGCGACGATCAAAACACACCACAACGTGGGGGGCTTGCCAGAGAAACTCGACTTCGAAGTGATCGAGCCTTTTCGGGAGCTCTTCAAGGACGAAGTGCGAGAGATAGGCCGCCTGCTTGGCGTTCCGAAACTTATCGTGGGGCGGCATCCTTTTCCCGGTCCCGGTCTGGCTGTGCGGATTGTCGGTCCGGTGACGCGGGAGTCTCTCGCCATACTGCGCGAGGCCGACGCCATTTTTATCGAGGAACTTCGCTTAAGCGGTCTGTACGATACGGTATGGCAGGCCTTTGCCGTGCTGCTGCCCGTGCAGACGGTGGGCGTCATGGGCGACGAACGCACCTACGAAAACGTATGCGCGCTCCGTGCGGTGACCAGCGTGGACGGCATGACGGCGGACTGGGCGCGTCTCCCGGCCGGTTTTCTGGCGCATGTGTCCAACCGGATCGTGAACGAGATCCGGGGGGTCAACCGGGCCGTATACGACATCAGTTCCAAACCTCCGGCAACGATCGAATGGGAATAACGAGGCGATTTGCGATGCGGGGTCCGACTCGTGCGTTGTTTTTGGGCGCGGTGTCGTATGCATGTTTTGCGTTTGCGCCTGCCCTTGCGCTTGCCCAGGATGTTCCGCCTGTTCCGGATGTACCCGAAATGGAGGATGCGGAGCAGGTGTTCGAGGATGCCCTCGAGGCGTTCGAACAGGGCGAATATGCCATGGCCGGCCGGCTGTTCGGCATCGTCCGATCGGCGTACGACCTGCACCGGAAGACCACGGCGGCCTTGCTTATGGAAGCGAAAGCGCTCTACCGGGAGGGGCGTTTCGAAGAGGCCGCGGAACGCGCCCGCTTCCTCGAGTCGGAATTTCCTTCGAGCGGCTACGTCGAAGCGGCCCGGCGTCTCCTGGAGATGACCGAACAAGGGTTGGAACGCGGCATTCCGCTGCCGCGCGATCTGGGCATTCTTTTGCCGTTGGACGGCAATGATGCGCCGCTTTCCCAGGCCCTTTTTACCGGGGTGCGTATAGCCGTGGACGAACATAACGAGCGGCATCCCGATCGTCCCGTGCGCATGATTTTTCGAAACACGGGCGTCGATTCGGCCCGTGCCGCCGGGGCCGCGGAGGAACTGGCTCTCCTTGGTGTGCGGGCGATCATCGGTCCGCTCTACAGCGGGGAGGCGATGGCTTCCGCCGAGGCGGCCGAGCGGGCCGAGGTGGTGCTGGTTGCGCCTCTTGCCACCGACGAGAGCGTATCGAGCGGGAAGCGCTACGTTTTTCAGGCGAATCCCACCATCGTCATGCGCGGGCGGCTCATGGCCCGCTTTGCTGCGAGGAGCCTGCGGCTGGACGATTTCGGGGTGATCGCCGAACGGGACCGCGACGGCATCAGCGAACGTATGGCGCAGGGGTTTCTCGAGGAGGCGGTGCTGGAGGGAAAGACTGTGCGGTACGATACGCTGTTGGCCTCGCAAACGGCCTGGAGCCGTTTGTCCGAAACGCTGGCCCGGGATACTATTCTGAGTGCACGCGCCGTCTACATGCCGATCGTATCGGGAGAGAGCGTAGCCCGCATCGATGCGGCCATGGGAAGTTTCGAAAATATGGGGCTCGCGGATCGGATCCGCATACTGGGGAACGGGGACTGGCGGCTTGCTCCCAATGCGATACGGGCTTCCCGGTATGCCACGACCTACGCCGACGATTTTTACGTAGAGGCGGAGGATCCTTCCGTGCAGGCATTTGCGGCGCGGTACCGTGAACTTTCGGATGCGGAGCCGAAAGGACGTCTTGCGCTTACCGGGTACGATGTGGCCCGCTTTCTGCTTCCGCTTCTTGTGGACGATGCCGAAGAAGCGCTGGTCGATCGCGTGCGTACGGCGCCGCTCCGGGAAGGACTGGGTACGCGCATCGACTTCGAGGAAGGCAACGTGAACGCGGCCATGTTCTGGTTCAGGTATCGGGACGGCATGGTGCGGCGGCTGCGGTAGGCGTCGGGCGAAACGCCGCGGCGCACTGTACGCCGGACAGAAGGAACAGCAGGGGCGGGCGGAGGTACATACTCTCGGTCTTTTCTTTCCCGGCGCGTTTCGCGCGCTTCCCTTGTTTTCGGGTAGTATTTACACCGCTGGTTATGTCCTGGTCCTTGCGTCCGTTTCTTCCTGTCGTATTGTTGCTTGCAGCGATCGCACTGTCTGCGTGCGCCGGCGCCGGGCGCATCCGGTACGATTCCCCTCAAGACGCCTATACAAGGGGTTTGCGCCTGTTCGAGGCGGGAAGATACGATCGGTCCGTTCCGTTCTTCCAGGGCGTTTTCGATTACGGGCGGACCTCCGAAGTGGCTGCCGATGCACAGCTCCACCTTGCGCGGGCTCATTTCGAAAGCGGCGATTATATTCTGGCCGCTTCCGAATACACACGATTTGTGAACACCTACCGGACCAACTCCAATGTGGAGGCAGCTACCTTCGAGCGGGCTCTTGCGTACTTTCATCTTTCTCCGCAATATGACCTCGATCAAACCAATACCCGTCAGGCGATCACGTACCTGCAGCTGTTTCTGGACCAGTTTCCCGATACCGACTTCAAGGAGGATGCGGAAGATCACCTGAGGATTTTGCGCGAGAAGCTGGCGAAGAAGGGATACGAGTCGGCGGGCTTGTACGAGCGCCGGGGGATCTATGAGGCGGCGGCGCTTTCGTACGAGCGGATATTCGATACGTATCCGGATACCCAGTGGGCCGACGATGCGCTGCTGGGCGCGATGCGTTCGTATATGTCCTTCGCCGATCTGAGTATCGAGGCGCGCCAGTCCGAGCGACTCCAGTTGGCGATCGACAATTATACTCGCCTCATCGAACTTTTCCGCGACAGTCCGCTTGCGAAGGAAGCGGAGGCGCTTTACGATGTGGCTTCCGGGCGGCTCGCCGAACTTGCAAGCAGCACAAGTAGCAATTGAGTTACGTGGTTGGATCCGCAACGGAAAGCGTGCTGCGCATCGGTGTTTTCGGGGGGACCTTCAATCCGCCGCACATGGGGCATCTTCGTCTGGCGGGGATGGTGCGCGAGCGATTCGGGCTGGATCGCGTGCTCTGGATTCCGAACAGTCGTTCTCCTTTCAAGACCGGCGCGAAGCTGGCCGATGCCGCGGATCGCCTTGCGATGATTCGCGCCGCCACGGAGGGAGAAGCTGCCTTTTCGATCTCGGAAATCGAAATATGGCAAAGGGGCGCCTCGTATACGGTGGATACGCTGCGAAAGTTACGGGAAGCGCATCCCGATGCAGCCTTTCGCCTCATTGCAGGCAGGGATCAGCTACCCGGATTTTCCCGGTGGCGCGAGCCGGAGGAGATCGTGCGCCGCGCGCCGCTCATCGTGTTTCCGCGCGCCGGGTACGAGCAGGCGGCGGCTCCGGAAGGGTTCGAAAAGTACGTGGAATTCGCCGACACGCCTCTCATCGATTTGTCCAGTACGGACATACGGGAACGCATCCGGGCCGGGCGCTCCGTCCGGGATATGGTTCCCCCGGCGGCGCTGGAAATCATAGAGGAACGGGGGTTGTATCGCCGATAAGTGGGTGTGCTGAAACCCTGCCCCGGCTTTCCTGCGTATGATGCTCCCGTAACGTATTTCCTTTCACCATAGCATTGTAAACCAACAACATTATGGCGCTTACCTACTCGCTCATGCAGGAGCTCGGATCGGCGGCTCCGCCCTTCGATCTGCCCGTTGCGAATCCCTCCGCAGACAGCCTCGCCGGCGATCGCCGGAGCCTCGACCAGTACGACGCGGCGGCGCTTGTCGTCGTTTTTACCTGTAACCACTGCCCGTTCGCAAAACATGTGGAAGATGCGCTGATCCGGTCTGCCGCCGCCTGGGAGGACAAAGGTGTACAGTTCGTGCTTATCAGCGCAAACGACGCCAGGGGGTACCCGGAAGACTCCTTCGATGCGATGGCGGCTCGGGCTGCCGCAAAGGACTATCCGTTTCCCTATTTGTACGACGAATCGCAGGAGGTCGCCAAGGCGTACGGGGCCGTATGCACGCCCGACCTGTTCGTGTACGACCGAGACAAGAAACTGGTTTACCGGGGGCGCTACGACGAAACCCGTCCCGACATGGGCGTCGCGACGGGCAAGGATTTGCACGATGCGCTCGATTTGTTGTTTTCGTCCGGGGAGGTCCTGGCCGAGCAGGTTCCTTCCATAGGATGCGATATCAAGTGGAAACCCGGCAACAGACCTGCCTGATCTATCGCCTCCGCCTTCGTATTTCCCGGTGATTCCGTGGAGTGGATTGTCCTTTTACCCCCCGTCATTGCTATTTCCCTGGCATTGTGGAGCCGGCGGGTGTACCTGTCCCTGCTGGCCGGACTGTGGGTCGGCGCCATCGTCCTTGCGGGGGGGAATCCGGTGCGGGGCCTGGGCGAACTGGTCGAGCAACTGGTGGCCGTTTTCGAGGATCCGGGCAATACGCGGATCATCTTTTTCTGCCTGCTCGTGGGTGGCCTGATTGCACTGATGCAGGCCTCCGGCGGCGTGCATGGCTTTGTGGAATGGGCGCAGCGCCGGGGATGGGGAACGTCGCGGAAAGGGGCCGAATTCCTGGCCTGGTCCGTCGGGATGGTCGTGTTCGTGGAGTCGAACATTACTTCCCTGACGGTTGGCGCGATCAGTCGGCCTCTGTTCGATAAACTGAAATTACCCCGGGAAAAGCTTGCGTATTACTGCGACGCTACGAGTGCGCCCGTGTGCATGTCTATTCCCCTGAACGGCTGGGGGGCGTATTTGCTCGGTCTGTTGGCGGCGCAAGGGATGTCGAGCGGCGCCGTATCTCTGCTGGCCCAGTCGCTGCTGTTTAACTTTTACAGTATAGGAGCCATCCTTTTTGCCCTCGTGCTGGCCCTCACAGGGTGGGGGTTCGGTTCCATGAAGCGGGCGGAGATGCGGGCGGCGCAGACAGGAGCGCTGACTCGGCCCGGTTCAAAGCCGCTCATCGCCGACGAACTGGCGGGCATAGAACCGGTCCCGCATGCGCCTCGTCACGTCCGGGATCTGATGATTCCCCTTGGGGTCATGGTGGGGATGATTTTCATCGGTCTGTACGTGACGGGCAGTGGGAATATCATGGAGGGTAGCGGCTCGACGGCGGTGTTGTGGGCTGTGGGATCCGCTGTGGCAGTGGCCATGATTTTGTATGCCTTGCCTCGGCGCGGCCACCGGGTTCTGACCATCGGGGATTCGATGGATCAGGTATTGAAGGGGTCTTCCGGACTGGTAGGTGTGTCCTTTCTGGTCGTGCTGGCCTTTGCGTTGGGGCGCGTGGCCCGCGAAATGGAAATGGGTGCGTATGTAGTGGGCCTGCTGGACGCCGGCGGCCCGGTGTGGTGGATGCCCGCCGCCGTGTTCCTGATCGGGGGCTTCGTCTCGTTCGCGCTGGGTTCTTCCTGGACGGGATTCGCACTGCTGCTGCCTATCGCGCTTCCGCTGGCGGAGGGAGCCGGTGTGCCGGCCCCGCTTATGCTGGGGGCCGTGCTTTCCGGGGGCGTTTTCGGCGATCATGCCTCTCCGCTCTCCGACACGTCCATCATTTCGTCGATGTCGGCGGCATGCGACCACGTGGACCACGTGAACTCGCAGATGCCCTACGTGCTCACGGTAGCGGGAGGGGCACTGCTCGCATACGCCGTGGCGGGGTTGTCGATGTAGGGGGAATCGCTATCCGATTTGTCCGTTACACGGTACATCCTCTCGGCGTATTCCTTCACCATGCGCGTTGCGGAAAATCGGGGCGTCAGTTCCTTCATTGCGGCGCGCATGCGCCCGATCCACTGCGTCGGGATGCCCCGCTCGTCCCGTTCGTAGAACGCCGGAACCACGCCCTGCTCGAGTTGCCGGTAGAGGCTTTCGGCGTCGCGGCGGTCCAGTTCGGCCTTGTCGAAGCTGCCGTCGGCGTATCCGTGGCCGATGGCCCAGCCGTTTTCGCCGTTATATCCTTCCGGCCACCAGCCGTCGAGTACGGACAGATTCAGCCCGCCGTGCACAGCTACTTTCTGTCCGCTCGTGCCGCTGGCCTCCATAGGGCTCCTCGGATTGTTGAGCCATACGTCGCAGCCGGATGTTAGCATGCGGCCTATCCGCATATTGTAATTTTCGAGAAACACGATGCGCCCTTGCAATCCGGGCCGTTGTGCTGCCTCCAGAATCTGCCGGATGAATTGTTTGCCTTCTTCGTCTTCCGGATGCGATTTGCCGGCGTAGACGATCTGTATCGGGCGATCCGGGTTAGTGAACAGGGCGATGGTCCGTTCTATGTCCGTGAACAGGAGCGGCGCGCGCTTGTACGTGGCGAAGCGGCGCGCGAAGCCGAGCGTCAGTGCGTCCGGATCGAGTTCGCAGGAAATGGACAGGGATTGTTTTTCGGTGTGCTCCGCAGCGAAGCGGATCAGTTGCCGCCGCAGTTCGTTGCGGTATTCCCAAAATACTTCGTCCGGAATATCGTCGATGCCTCGCCAGAAGTGCAGGTCGTCGGCATGTTTTTTCCAGTCCCCGAGTTTTTCGTTCAGGAAGGCGCGCGCGATCGGGGCCGCCCAGGTGGCGACATGGATCCCGTTCGTGATGGCGCCGATGGGCACATCCTGTACGCGTCGGTCCGGGAACATGGGATGCCATTGCCGCTGCGCCACATGCCCGTTTCGCTGCGAAACGCCGTTGGCGTTCCGCGACATGTTCAATCCGAGTACGGTCATCGTGAACCATTCTCCGGGATTGTCCGGCTCTACCCGTCCATAGGCCATGAGGTCGCGTTCGCTATGGTCCAGCTCTTCCCGGAGGGCGCTCATTTCGTTAAGAAACATGCCGGGGTCGAACCGGTCGTGCCCGGCGAGAACCGGCGTATGCGTAGTGAACACGCACTGGTCGCGTACGGTGCGTACGGCTTCCTCCCGGCTTTTGCCCAGGTCCAGTTGTTCGCGGAGCAGTTCGAGGGACAGGAAGGCGCAATGCCCTTCGTTCATATGGTATACGTCCGTTTCCACCCCGAGCGCGCGCAAGAGCCGGACGCCTCCGACGCCGAGGACGATTTCCTGCTGGAGCCGCGTGCGACGCCCCCCCTGGTATAATCGGTTCGCGATGTTCCGGAACTCCTCCGGATTGTCCTCGATGCGGGTGTCTAGCAGGTACAGAATTGTGCGGCCGATCTGGGCCCGCCATGCCTGTATCCGTATGGGTTGATTGCCGAAGTGGACAGTGACCAGGTAAGGATTCCCGTCTTTCCCGCAAACGAGTTCGAGCGGGTGGTTTTCCGGGTCGAGTGCAGGATATCGTTCCTGCTGCCAGCCGTCTTCGGTGAAGTGTTGTTCGAAGTAGCCTTGTTGCAGAAAGAGGCCGATCGCCGTGAAGGGAATGCAGAGGTCCGAAGCTGCTTTCGCATGGTCTCCGGCCAGTATGCCCAGCCCGCCCGCATAGATCGGCAGGCTTTCATGGATGCCGAACTCCATGCAGAAGTAGCTGGTCCGGGGGGCATGCGGGACAGGGCAAGGCGCTTCGAGGTAAGCGGTCATTGCGGCATGCGCCGTGTCGATGTCGCTCGCAAGGTTGTCCTCGAACGTTGTCTTCGGGGAAAGCGTTTGCAGCACGGCGACCGGGTTGTTTCCGGCGTTTCGGAACGTCGTTCGATCCAGGCGTTCGAAGAGATCGAGGATTTCGGGATTCCAGCTCCACCAGAGATTTTCTGCGAGCGCTCCGAGTTTTTCGTACGTATTCATGCAACAGGGATCGATTCGATGGTTCGTGCCGCAATGTGCAAGCGCGCCTAAATATAAATGGGTTCGAGTGAAAAGAACGGGGTTTTTGTGGGGATTCTTTTGGAAGATTCCTTGCAACGGCTAGCTGCCGCAGGGATCGACGACCCGCGCCGGAGCGCGGAATGGCTTCTGTGCGAGGCCCTGGGGATGTCCCGCGCCGGGTTATACGCGGCGTCCCGGGAGCGGGTCGAACCGGAAGCGGCGATGCGCTTCGGCGAAATGCTGGCGCGCCGATTACAGCACGAGCCCGTCCAGTATATCCTCGGATATACGGACTTCATGGGGCTTCGAACGATCGTTACCCCCGATGTGCTCATCCCGCGGCCCGAGACCGAGGAAGCAGCGGAGGCGGCGCTGGCATGCCTCGATAAATGCATATCTCCTGTCGTACTCGACGCCGGCACGGGAAGCGGCTGCATCGCGCTGGCCGTAAAAACGACCCGTCCCGACGCCGAGGTTTATGCGTGCGACGTGTCGGCGGCAGCGCTTGCCGTGGCCCGGCGTAATGCGGCTGCGCACGATCTTACTGTTACGTGGATCGAGGCCGATATGTTGAGGGAGGATTTTTCGGACAAGGTTCCTGCCGGACTTGATCTGCTGATTTCCAACCCGCCGTACGTGCCGGAGGAAGAAATCCCGACCTTGCCGGAAGAAGTACGCAGTTGGGAGCCGCGCTCGGCGCTGGTTGCACCTGGCGATCCGCTCGTTTTTTACCGGGGACTGGTGCAACATGGCCTGCGCATGATCCGGGAGGGCGGCTGGATCGTGCTGGAGGCGCATGCGGACTACGGCGAGTCCGTGCGGCGGATGCTGGAAGAAGCCGGGTACGTGGCGGTTTGCCTGGAGAAGGATATGGCCGGACGGGACCGGATCGCGATAGGGCGGCGACAGGGATAAGAATCGGGCAGGCCCGGTTGCCAGGAACCATCCCGTACGGATGTCGTTGCGTTTTGAGGCGGCGTACTTCATGCGTCGTTTCTTCTCCGATCCGGTTCTCTCCCTTTCATTCGTTTCCCCATTACCCCTGTGCATGCCGAAGACCGGTTCGATGTAGCATTCGGCCTGTACGGCGATCTGCGCAATAATTCGAGGGTACTCCGGCAACTCAGGGTTCTTGGCGACGCCGGCCTGCGTATCCGGATCGTCGCCGCGGGCACAGGAGCATCCGGCACTCCGGAAATACGTGGCGCAAGCCTGTGCGCCGTACCCCTTTCCGGCTTCTCCGGCCCTCGTTTTTTTCTGGAACTGCACTGCCGCGTGCGCAAGGCGCTTCTCGAAACGCCGGCGCGGCTGTATCACGCATCGGGCCTATACGTGCTGCCGGCTGCCTGTTCGGCTGCCCGCAGGTATGGGGGGCGCATTGTGTATGACGCCCGGGAATTGTACACCCACGTTTCCGCTACGGCCGGAAGACCCTGGGCGCGTGTGTTCTGGTACATGATCGAACATCGGTACATCCGCCGGGCCGATGTCGTCCTGACCGTGGGGAACGCCATTGCGGACAGGCTTGTCGGAACGTACGGGATTGTTCGCCCTGCGGTGCTCTATAACATTCCTGATCGAAAACCTCCCGCTCTGTCGCCGTCTCCGCTTGTTCCGGGCCTCGATCCGAATACTGTAACGTTGCTGCATCAAGGTTCCATGATGAAAGATCGCGGCTGCGAGCAACTCGTGGACGCCATGCGGGACATCGAAGGCGCCGTGCTCGTGTTCCTCGGCGGAGGATCGCTTCGGCCTGCGTTGCAAAAGCAGGTAGCAGAGGCCGGTATCGCGGACCGCGTACGTTTCGTGGATTCCGTGCCATCGGATCGATTACCGGCGTACACCGCTTCCGCCGATCTCGGCATCACGCTGCTTCAGGATACCTGCCTGAACCATCGCTTCGCTCTGCCGAACAAATTGTTCCAGTACTTTATGGCCGGGCTTCCGGTTATCGCCTCGGACCTGCCCGAAATCCGGCGGGTGGTTGCCCCGTACGATGCGGGCATCCTAATCGAGCCCGGTGATCAAGCCGCGCTTGTCGCCGCTCTGCGCCGGGCCGTTGCACAGAAACCGCTTCGGGAGCAGTGGCGTCGAAACATTCCGCGCGTCTTCGAAACTTTTAACCCGGATTCGGTATCAGAACGACTTATGCATATCTACGGAGAGTTGCTCCGATAAGCGTCATGAATCGTCCCGGATCGTTTGTTTCGTTTGGTCTCGCGAGCCTGTTTGCGTTTTCGGCCTGCATGCTTGCACTGGCGGACGTATGTGCGCAAGACGCCAGCGTACCTGCCGAAGGACTTGACTGGAAAATATTCGAAGAGGCCGTAACGCAGGCAGAAGCGCAGGACAAGAAATTGATCGTGGACGTCTATGCGGTGTGGTGTCCGTGGTGCCGGCGATTGCAACGCGAGGTGTATACGGACGAATCGGTGCAGGCGTATGTCCGCGACCATTTCGTGCTGACCCGTCTCGATGCGGAGAACACGGAGGACAGTCTCAGTTTCCGCGATTATACGCTGACCCCCTCGGAAATGGCGGCCGGCCTCGGCGCTTCGGGATTTCCGACCACAGTGTTTCTGGACGAGGAAGGCAAATATATCACCCGTTTGCCCGGTTTCATGGCGGCTCCGGAGTTTCTGGAGGTGCTGACCTACATCGGAAGCGACGCGTTCGTGGATTTTACTTTCGAGGAATACCAGGGGGAAGAGGAATAGGGGAACCGGATTCCCCGGCGTATCTTTGGGCGTCGTCTTTCCCCTGTGCGCATGTACCGTATTCTGAACGTCCTGAGGATATTCCGGCTGATGCTTTCGCGCACGTTGCAGACAAACCGCAAGGCTGCGGGTCTGGAGCGTACGGACGAGTTGCGGCGCCGGGCCCAACAGATTCACGAGGGGTGCGTACAGCTTTGCGAACTGGTGGGCATCCGCGTACGACCGAAAGGGAAGATGCCGGACCGGTCGGGCATGCTCGTGGTGGCGAATCACTTTACTGTACTCGATCCGCTCATACTCGCTTCGGTGGCGCCCATGGCGCCTGTCGCACGGGCCGATCTGCAGAGCTGGCCGATCATTGGCAACGTATCTATGGCGCACGGCATGATCCCTGTGGACAGGGACCGCCGGACCGCCGTAGCTTCTTTTGTCGAGCGAGTTGGAGAGCGGCTGGCGGCCGGACTGAACGTGCTTGTTTTTCCGGAGGGAAACACCAGCGAGGACCTCGCTGTCCGCCCTTTCAGGACAGGCGCGTTCGAGGCCGTGGCGGGAAAGGTCGGCGGCATGGTGCTGCCCGCGTACCTGTCTCTCGATAGCGTAGAGGACGACCCGGCAACCGACGATGTGCGCCGCCGCATCGTATGGCTGGAACATACGTCCTTCTGGGCGCACGTGTGGGGTCTGGCCGCGCTGCGGAGCCTCGAATACACGGTGCATATCGGCGAGCCGATATCCGCCGAAGGACGGAATCGCAAGGAATTGGCACAACTTGCTCGTAATGCGGTTGAACGAATTCGGGTATCTCTGCATTCGGCTCGCACCTGATCGGGCTTGCCATGAGTCTTTCGCGAGGCCCGCGACGATGGTTGCGCCATGACCGACAAACCACTCAATAAGCGGTTGCGCACGAGTATCCATGTCCTTATCGGCATTGGATTGGTGCTGGTCGTGCTTGCGGCGGGCATTTTGTGGGTGCTGGTCGCAGGGGGCAACGAGCGCGCTCTTTCCGGGGAAACGCGTATGGTGGAGCGCGTCCAGTTGGGTCGTTCGTATACGGCGTCGGACATTCCGGTTGCGGATTCGCTGGAACGACTGCCTGACGTCGCCGCCCTGAATCGGGTATTTCGCCAGGTAGCCGATCGGGTCACGCCCTCGGTGGTTTACATAGAGGTAGAGGCGCCCTTCGCAGGGGATCGGTATCACGATTTCGAGGACGAAGAGGGGCGCTTTTTCCGGAGAGATCCGTCGCAGGAAGCGGTGGGGAGCGGGGTGTTGATCAGTCCACAGGGGTATGTGGTGACGAATCATCATGTGGTGGAGCGTGCGGAACGCGTCCGGGTGACCCTTGCCGACAAGCGCACGTTCGACGCCCGGATCGTGGGCGCCGACCCCTCCACGGATATTGCCGTGCTCGAAATAGAAGGCGGCGAGGACCTCCCCGCGATCCTGTTCGGCGATTCCGACGGGCTGCATGCGGGCGAGTGGGTGCTTGCCGTGGGCAATCCGTTCCGGCTTACTTCCACCGTTACGGCGGGGATCGTCAGCGCTACGGGCCGTCAGGTGAATATCATCGAGGACGATTTCGGGATCGAGGATTTCATTCAGACCGACGCCGCCATCAACCCCGGCAATTCGGGAGGGGCCGTCGTCAATCTGAACGGCGAGCTGGTGGGTATCTCCACGGCCATCGCCACCGAAACCGGGTCGTACGAAGGCTACGGATTTGCGGTCCCCGTCAACCTGATGGCGCGGGTGGCCGGCGACATCATCGAATACGGAGAAGTGCAGCGGGGGTATCTGGGTGTGCGTATCCGGACCGTGGACGCAGTGCTGGCGGGCCGGCTCGGTATGGACCGGATTCGCGGCGTGTATATAGCCGGGGTTGCGAATAACGGCTCGGCAGCGCTGGCCGGGATGCGCGACGAAGACGTCATCTTGTCGGTGGACGACCGCGCCGTGAATGCCTCCAACGAGTTGCAGAGCATAATTGCCCGCAGACGTCCGGGAGAGATGTTGATCGTACAGGTGTGGCGGGATGGCGAGGTTCGCGAACTCCCGGTGGAATTGCAGCCCCGCGACGCTCCGGCGTATACGGCATGGTTCAGCCAATTCGAAAGGCGGCCGCGTGTACCTGAAGAGTCTCCCGTTCCCGAACCGCCCTCGGCTCCGGGAGAACGCGAAAGCATCTATGCGTTGGGAGATTGGGGTATTGGTTTGCGGGAGCTTACCGCCGAGGAAGCCAGGGATTTCGATATAGAGGAAGGGGTGTATGTCGCTTGGGTAGAGCATGGCAGTCCGGCGGGCAAGGCCGGGTTGCCGAGGGATGCGGCGATCGTGCAGATCGAAGAGATGGATACAGGTTCTCCCGGCCAGGCGTTGCGTGCATTGAGCCGGGCGGCCCGTTCGGGAGAATGGGTGCTCGTCAAGGTGCGCCGGCGCGACGGCAGCGCTGCGTTTTACGAAATGGAAGTTCCACGGTGATTGCAGGATACTCTGATTTATGATACGTTTTCTGACTGCGGGGGAATCGCACGGCGAGGCGCTTGTGGGGATCGTCGAAGGAATGCCGGCGGGCGTACCGCTTGCCTCCGAAAATATCGACCGCCAACTGGCCCGGCGCTGGCAGGGCTACGGGCGGGGAGGCCGGGCGAAGTTCGAACGAGACCGGATCCATATCTATTCAGGGGTTCGCTTTTCCAGAACGATGGGAAGCCCCATTGCATTGCGCCTCGACAATGCGGCCTATACGAAGGACCGGTCCGGGTGGCCCGAGGTGATGGCCTTGACCGGCACGGGAGAAGGGGTGGAAAAGGTGACGTTGCCGAGACCGGGCCATGCAGACCTGACCGGCTTGCAGAAGTACGGTTTCGACGATATCCGGCCCGTCATCGACCGGGCCAGTGCGCGCGAGACGGCCATGCGGGTGGCGTGCTGTACCCTTGCGCGCCAATTCCTGACCCAGTTCGGTATCGAGGTGGGCAGCCATGTGCTGCGCATCGGGGAAGTGGGGCGCCCGGAATACGGGGCGGATGCGGTAGGAAAACTTCTCGCCGCAGGGGCGGAGAAGGTGAGCGAAGCCGCCGATGCGAGCGAAGTGCGCATGCTGGACGCGGCGCTCACCCGCCAGTGCGTCGAACATATCGATGCAACGAAGAAGCAGGGAGATTCGCTGGGCGGGGCGTATGAAGTGATCGTATCGGGCGTTCCTGCGGGGCTCGGTTCGTATGTGCACTGGGACCGGCGGCTCGACGGGCGCCTGGCGCAGGCCATCCTGTCCATTCAGGGTCAGAAAGCGGTCGAGATCGGCGACGGAGTGGCCGGCTCGGCGCGTCCGGGATCGCGGGTGCACGATCCTATCGTCGGCGACGGGGAGGGTTTTTCCCGGCGCACCAATCGTGCAGGCGGTGTGGAGGGCGGTATGTCGAACGGCATGCCCATCGTGGTCCGCGGCTATATGAAGCCCATTCCTACGCTCATCAAGCCGCTCGATACGGTGGATGTGGCTTCGGGCGCTGCGCAGCCGACCCGGTACGAGCGAAGCGACGTCACCTCCGTGCCGGCGGCCTCGATCGTTGCGGAGGCCACGGTGGCGCTGGCGATGGCCAATGCATTTCTGGAAAAGTTCGGCGGGGACAGCCTGTCGGAGATCCGGGCCCGCTACGATGCCGAAGTCGCCGGGTCAGGCCGGACAGAAGAGTAGACAAGCAGGGAAAAGAACGTATATTCCGGGCGGATATTTCGAGGACGCACGGAGCATTTTATCTGTCCGAAACAACGATGTCTACGAAGGAAACGTCCCGCAAGGAGCAAGTCGACCGCAGTACGGCGTACCGTCCCGCCGAGATCGAAGCCAAATGGTATGCCTGGTGGGAAGGGAACGACCTCTTCCGGGTCCGGCCGCATTCCGGCAAGCCTCCGCATGTCATTGTCATGCCGCCTCCCAATGTGACCGGCGCGCTGCATATGGGGCATGCGCTGCAGGACGCCATTCAGGACGCCGTAACGCGCCTCCGGCGCATGCAGGGCTACGAGGCGCTCTGGATGCCGGGCATGGATCATGCCGGCATTGCCACGCAGAACGTCGTGGAGCAGCAACTGGCCCAAGAGGGCAAGACCCGCCATGATCTGGGTCGCGAGCGTTTCGTCGAACGCGTTTGGGCGTGGAAGCGCGAATACGGCGGCAGGATTCTGGAACAGAAACGCCGCCTCGGAGACTCGTGCGACTGGAGCAGAGAGCGGTTTACGATGGACGAGGGCTTCACGCGAGCGGTGCAGGAAGTGTTCGTGCGTCTGTATGAAGAAGGGCTGGTCTATCGGGGGGATTACCTGGTCAACTGGGATCCGGAAAACCGGACGGCGCTGTCGGACGAGGAAGTGGACAATGTGGAGCGGGAAGGACATCTGTGGTATATCGATTATCCGCTGGCGGACGGTTCCGGCGCGATTACGATCGCTACGACTCGCCCGGAAACGATGCTGGGGGATACGGCGGTCGCCGTACACCCCGACGATCCGCGTTATACCGACCTCATCGGAAAGAAAGTGACGCTTCCGCTTGCGGGTCGGGAAATTCCGGTGATTGCGGACGAGTATGTCAAGATGGATTTCGGCGGCGGGGCGCTGAAGGTGACGCCCGGCCACGACCGGAACGATTTCGAGATCGGCCGGCGGCACGGCCTCGAAATCATCAATGTGATCCGGCCCGACGGCGCAATCAACGAGCAGGGGGGACCGTACGAGGGGATGGATCGCTTTGCCGCCCGCGACCGCATTGTGGCGGACCTGGAGGCGGAAGGGCTCCTCGTCAAGACGGAGCCCATGAAAGGCACGATCCCTGTGTCGAGCCGGTCCAAGGCGGTCATCGAACCCCTTATTTCCCGGCAGTGGTTCGTAAAGATGACGCCGCTGGCCGAACCGGCTATCGAGGCGGTTCGCTCGGGGAAGGTCGCGTTTCATCCGAAGCGTTGGGAGAACGAATACTTCCGGTGGATGGAAAACATCCGGGACTGGACCATCTCGCGGCAACTCTGGTGGGGGCACCGCATTCCTGTCTGGTATCATACCGGGGAGGACGGCAGGATCGACGAACGCCGCGGGTATGTCGTTTCGGTGGATCAACCTGCTCCCGGCATGGTGCAGGACGAGGATGTGCTCGACACCTGGTTTTCGTCGTGGTTGTGGCCGTTCGCCACGCTGGGGTGGCCGGAGAAGACGGAAGACCTTGCGTATTTCTACCCCACGCAGGTGCTCGTATCCGGGTACGACATTCTTTTCTTCTGGATCGCCCGCATGATCATGGCGGGATGCCGCTTCATGGGCGAGCCGCCCTACAGCGACATCTTCATTACGGGGATGATCAAGGACAAGCAGGGGCGCTGGATGTCGAAAAGCCTCGGAAACGGCATCGATCCGCTGGACATGATCGACCGGTACGGCGCCGACGCCGTCCGCTTCTCGCTGGTCATCTTGTGCGCCCAGGGGCAGGACATCCGGCTGGACCCGACGAAATTCGAGATGGGCCGCAATTTTGCGAACAAGATATGGAATGCGTTCAAGGTGTTCGGGCGGTTTATGGAACCAGGGAAAACGTATCGCCGGACGCGCCCTTTCGAGGATCTGGAACTGGTGGAACGGTGGATCCTGCACCGGCTGCACGCTGCGATCGGGGAGGTGAACGAGGCGCTGGCGCGGTATCGCCTCAACGAGGCATTGGGCCGGATATACGATCTTTTTTGGAAGGATTACTGCGACTGGTATCTCGAACTGATCAAACCGGCGCCGGGCGAGGAGCCGGACGAGGAAACGCTGGCGCTCGCCATCGAACTCTACGATGCGACGATACGGCTGCTGCACCCCTTCATGCCGTTCATCACCGAGGAGTTGTGGGCGCAGTTGCAGACCCGGGAGGAGGGAGACTGCTGTATGACGGCGCCCTGGCCTGAGCAGGATCTTTCCCTGATGGACCGCGACGCTGCCGCCACGTTCAACCTGATACAGGATGTGGTGTCCGGCATTCGCACCATCCGAAGCGAATACAGGGTGGCGCCCGGTGCGGAGATCGAGGCGCTGGTGCATGTTTCTCCCGATGCGGAAGCGATTGGCGCGGCGTTGGCGGCGCACGGGGACTATTTCCGCAAACTGGCTCGCGTGCATACCCTGACCGTGGGCAGCGATCTGACGCGTCCGCCCGGCGCTGCCTCCCATGTGGCCGGTCCGTGCGAGGTGTTCGTTCCGCTGGCGGGGATCATCGATCTCGATGTGGAACGCGAGCGCTTGCAAAAGGAGGTCGCGCAAAAGGAGCGTTTTCTCGACAGCGTGCGCCGGAAGTTGCAGAACGAACAATTCGTTACGAGAGCACGGCCCGAGGTAGTGGAACGGGAACGCAGAAAGGAACAGGACGCCGCCGCGGATATTGCCCGGCTGCGCAGGAATCTCGAACAGCTGGGATAAGGCAGGTTCCTGGAGACGGCGCATAGGGGTTCGATCCAGGTTACGACAGCATCGGGCGTTTTCCGGACCAGGCGCCTTGATACGTTTAACCCGGTGCGTTACATTGCTTGTGTAACATCTGCGGGGTTTCGGTTCTCGGACATGGTTGGTTGTACGACAACGGCAAGGGGTACGCTGGTTCTGGCGTTCGCGCTCTGTGCGTTTCATGTCTACAACCCTGTCGCCCACGCCGAAGATTGCAATACGGCGGTTCCTGAGAATATCGGCGGCTCCTTGTCGGTTGCGCCTCCGGTGGCGGTCGGCAAAATGCGTGACCGGATGTTGACGTTGGACGGAACGCCCGTCGTCCGATTCGGCGTAGAGTCTTATTTCATGGACCCCGACGGGGATCTACTGGAATACACGGTCAATTCGTCCCTCCCTGGGGTGGCGACCGCAGAGATGTGCGGGAGCATTCTGAAGATCAGCGCGGTGTGGCCAGGCAAGACGACCGTGACGGTGACGGCGAGCGACGGCATCGAGAAACCTGCCATGCAATCCTTCGATGTGATGGTGGGAATCGAAGGCGGGAATCAGAAGCCCGAGATAAAGAAAGAGATTCCGGACACCACGTTGACGGAAGGGGGCTCGTTCGCCGGTTTCGACCTGGACGACTATTTCTCGGACCCCGAAGAATTGATGTTGCGATACTTTGCCTCGTCGTCGGACACGAACGTAGTAAACCCAGGAATTTCTCAGGACCAAATGATAATCGTGTCCGATTCGGTGGGTGAGGCTAGGTTGACGGTGACAGCGACGGATCCGGGCGATTTATCGGTTTCGCAATCGTTTTGGGTGACTGTCGTAGAAGGTGAAGTAGAAGATGAAAACACGGCGCCGATAACCGTGGGTACGATTTCCGATACGACGGTGACGGTACAAAATTTCCCTGACGATTTCAGTTTTGATGTGCACTGGTATTTCTTCGAAATCGATAGAGGCGATACGCTGACCTACTCGGCTTCGTCGTCGAACACGGAGGTGGCGAGCACAAGCGTTTTGGACAGCAAGTTGACGGTTACGGGTCTGTCGGCGGACACGGCGACGGTGACGGTGACAGCGACGGATCGGGGCGATTTAACGGCTGAGCAAAACTTCAAGGTGCGCTTCAACAGGCGCCCGTGGTTAGTCGGCGCAATTTCCGATACGACACTGGTGACGAACGCTTCTCTTGTTTTCGACGCTCACGCTCACGGCCGTGGCGGCGGATACCGCCACGGTTACCGTGACGGCAACGGATCCGGGCGGCTTGAGCAGCGCTCCGCAATCATTCGC
>LXNJ01000938.1_pt1 | contig 18469 bp, 11 predicted proteins | sample 809081 | NCBI WGS metagenome assembly LXNJ01 (sample SAMN04870510, study PRJNA318959) | sponge metagenome | biome: sponge; feature: marine sponge reef; material: water | host: Petrosia ficiformis | place: Greece: Milos, Mediterranean Sea | collected 2013-05-29 | depth 5-7 m
TTGGTTACCGCTTACGCGGACGACGATTTGAACGACAGTTTGCACGTTGCTCCGATTAGCCCGGGCGCTTTCAAGATCGTCTTGTCTCCGAGTGCTGATGCTGATCTTACGGATGCAGATGATACTCCTAATGACAATCCGGGCACGCCCGTGCTGTTCGAAGTCATGTCGTCCGATGCGCCCATGCTTGCGGGGATCACGACCAATGCGGACGTGCAGAGCGATATGATAGATCTTGGGCTGATCCCTAGGGATGACAAGTCCAAAACCTACGAAGGCGTGAGTGCATGGTTCAGCGACCCGAATGATATTTTCCTTCAGTATAGCGCAAAGGCGGATACTGTTGGTAGAGGAATGGCTGACGGGTCTGATGGTGAAGAGATCGTAACCGCAGATATAAGTGGCGATGAACTGACGATTACGCTTACCGAAAAGGCAATGATGGGCGACGTAACCGATGTTTGGGTGTTTGCGCACGACGACGACGGCGAATACGCCAGAAAGCGGATCCAAGTGGAGGTAGGCACAGCCACCAATCCGTATGTTGATACTGAGCTTGCGGGCGAGGTCCTACGGGAGGACGGCGATCAAACAACGTACCCCCTGAGTAACGGATTTATGGATCCTGATGTGGCTTCTGCTACCAGGGATGCGAGCACTGGCGATGCAACGGAATTGAGTTACAAAGTCACCAGCAATGCGGATGCGCAGAAAGTATCGACGAGCGACAGCACTTTCACCTTGGTGGCAACGTACATGCTCGCGGAGGTGACAGAGGGTTCATCTGCCTCCGTATCCATCTTCCCGCGGGATGAGGGCACGGTCACGTTCACGGTGGAAGCCACGGATAAGGGTGTGTTTTGCCGGGATGCAGGTACCGATGAGACGGTCAATATCGTCGCTGACGATGTTGATACTTCCGTCAGCTATGATACGGAGGGGGCCAGGTGTCAGCACATAGACACCTCAGGCACCCCGAATGACACCACGTATACGGACCCGTTTCCTGACAGTAAGTCCGTTACGGATACCTTCGTCTTGACTATCATAACCGCAAGTACGCCGACCGTAGACAATGCGATTCCTTCTCAGGAATTGGATTCTCCTCAGGAAGTGGGATCAGGAAGCGATGCCGCCATAATGGTGGATCTAGAGGATTTGAACGGCGACAAAGACGGCGCACCGGCTGCGTTTAAAGCTTTGGAAGGCGACTCGCTGACATATTCGGCGGTTATTAAGGCGGAGGAGGATGACGAGGAGGAGGACATCGTCACGGTAAGTGTTGAAGGCTCCGTTCTAACGATTACGCCGATGTGGCGGAAGGGCGATAAATCCACTACCGTTACGGTTACGGCCGAAAATAACCGTCCTGAAAAGGAAACCGCTTCGCAGGACTTTACCGTAACGGTCAAGAGCGCCACGGTGCCGATCGTCAATCCTAAATTGCAACCGCTCCTTGCCGCTGGTGTTACGCTGAATACGGGCGACGGTGCATCGGTTTGGGATCTGGAGGACTTGCGGAATCCGCTGGATCCGGATGAATCCCTCGGGGCGCTCTTCATCGATCCGAATGCGAGTTCCAACGATCAGCTTCCGGGTGGGTTGTTTTTGGAAATGCGGCTAGATAGCGTGGAAGCCGATCATCGCTACGATAATCTGAGCACGGATAACGACGTGTACACGTCTGCCATGCGTATCACGTTGGATCCGTCCGAGGCTACGCTGACGATTATTCCTATCGCGCCTAACTGGGCGAAAGTGACGATATCGGCAACAGATCGTGAACTTAACGTAAAGTCGGTTACAGTGATGGTGACTGTCGTTTCGGGCGTTGGCATCGAAGGCGAGGAACTGCCGAAGGAAGTCGAGCTTTCGCAGAACTATCCGAACCCGTTCAATCCTCAGACGACCATCGACTACGCTTTGCCGCAGGCGAGCGACGTGAGCCTGATCGTGTACGACATGCTCGGTCGTGAAGTGGATGTGTTGCTTGACGGTCCGCAGGTCGCAGGTCGGCACACGGTGCGCTTCGGCGCGAACCACTTGCCGAACGGCGCCTATGTGTACCGCCTCGTGGCTGGCGACAAGACCATTACGCGCACAATGGTTCTTGTCAAATAAGCGACAAGAGAGAATTATCACCTCTCGGCTTATGCTCAACAAGGTCCCCGTTGCCGCAAGGCAGCGGGGACCTTGTGTGTTTAGAGGGATGTCAAGATAAATTCAGCCGGCGAACGTGCAAGCCGCAGGACACGCCCTTTGAAAAAATCGGGGTTATATTTGGCCGGACCATGAATCTATATGTATGGGGATCGGGCTTCTGAGTGATTCTGAGCATTGATCCACCATTTTTAAGGCACTTCTATTGACAATCGTACATAAAGGTGCGAATTTGACGGACACTGAATTTCTCAAGAGAGCCAGACGCAATGCCAAACGACGTGGTAAAGGGTATCGCTATGGCCCGCGGCCCGGAAGGGGAGCCATAGCATCCTGTACGTTTGCAACCATCGCACGACGATCAAGCGAGGTGAACTGGCGGTGGGCACGTTTCGCAACATGCTGAAGCAACTCGATATCCGGAACTGTCCTGTTCCGCATGACCCCCGGCACTACCCATCACTACCTTGAGCGACTCGTTCGCCATTTCGAACGGCCAGCCTTTATTGACAGGGACCCTGTTTCTATCCCTCACGGATTCGACGATCCGCGTGACCGGGAAGTCATCGGTCTGTATGCCGCTTTGCTGGCCTGGGGCCGCAGGGAAACCGTGCTGGCGAAAATGAACGATCTCTGCGAGCGCATGCGTTTTCGCCCCTATGCATTCGTCCGCGGGTTCGATGGGGAACGAGATGCCGATCGGCTACACGGGTTCAAGCACCGGACATTTCAGCCGGAGGATCTTTTCTGGTTCACGCACAACGTAGGCATCCTGCTGCACCGGTACGAAACGATGGAGGAGCTCTTTGCACGGCATTTGCCGGTCTCCGCCTCCCATGTCGGCCCTGCCATACAGGGATTCAGCGAAGCGGTCCTGTCCGCGCATCCGGATACCCCTGTGCGTCTGGGGAAACACTTTGCACGTCCTGCGACGGGAAGCGCCTGCAAACGGCTGAACATGTATCTGCGATGGATGGTTCGGCCAGGACCCGTGGACATGAACCTGTGGCAACGCATTACGCCAAAGCAACTCATGCTCCCGCTGGATGTGCATTCGGGTCGGGAGGCGCGTCGCCTGGGTATGCTCACCCGTAAGAGCAACGACTGGAAAGCCTGTATCGAGTTGACGGACAATTGCAGACGCCTGTGTGTTCAGGATCCTGCGCGCTATGATTTCGCCTTCTTCGGCATAGGCGCTTACGGCCCGCCCGACTTCAGCGAAACCGATTGACTGGTTGGCATTATTGTACATCAAAAGCACCGCTACCCTTTCCGGCAACGGGGCTTACGCACTGCCTTCGGCGGTAAGCATGCCGTCGCCTTTCCTTCACCGCCCCATCGAATACGCAAGGCCCCCGTCGCCGCAAGACAACGGGGGCCTTTTCCCAGGCATAAGCCGAGAGGCGCCTGCCCTTTCTTTTGTCGCTTATTTGAGAAGGACCATTATCCGCGTAATGGCCTTGTCTGCCGCCACGAGGCGGTACACGTAGGCGCCGTTCGGCAAGTGGTTCGCACCGAAGCGCACGGTGTGCCGACCTGCGGCCTGCGGACCGTCAAGCAACACATCCACTTCACGACCGAGCATGTCGTACACGATCAGGCTCACGTCGCCCGCCTGCGGCAAAGCGTAGTCGATGGTCGTTTGAGGATTGAACGGGTTCGGATAGTTCTGCGAAAGCTCGACTTCCTTCGGCAGTTCCTCGCCTTCGATGCCAGTTATAACGCCCTCGCATGGAGCACTCATATCCACGCCATCACAAGACACCACCGTGATCATCACCGTAGCCGGAATCCCGGTAAGTTCACGGTCTGTTGCTATTATCGTCACTTTCGCCGAGTTAGCAGCGATAGGAATGACCCTCAGCGTAGCCTTGGACGGATCCAACGTGATACGCATGGCAGACGTGTACACGTCGTTATCCGTGCTCAGATTATCGTAGCGATGATCGGCTTCCACCCTATCTAGCGGCATTTCCAAAAACAACCCACCCGGAAACGGATCGTCGGGATTCGCATTCGGATCGATGAATAGAGACACATAATCCTCTTTCTTATCCGCGTCCCCGAGATTCATCAGATTCCAGATCTTCGCCTCTTCGCCCGTACTCAGCACGATGCCGGCGGCAAGGATGGACTTCGCGCCCGGATTGACGATCGGCTTTGTGGCCTCCTTGACGGTCACTTTGAAGGTCTGCGAGAAGGTTTCGCCTTTGGCGTCCGTGGCCGATACCGTAACGTACGTGTGCCCGCCGGAGCCCCAAATCGGCGTAAGCGTTAATGCGAAACCCCTCGCACCGGCTCGTACAACGCTGGCGTTCTTCGAGGTCGCCGCATACGTCAATGCGCCCCCGTCGGGATCTTCGAACGCGGGCTGCTCGCCCTCCGTTGTGGGATCCACATCCGTCAGGTCTATTCTGACAGGGCCGCCATCGGCGTCTATTACCTGGTCAGGAATCTGCGTCTTGATCTTCGGCGCATTCCTGGATACGATCGTCAATCTGAAGACATCCTCCACGGATTCACCCCCGGCCGAGGCTTTCACCGTAAAGGTAACGCTCCCTGTTTTGAGCGGACGGATCGTGATTTCGCCTGTGGAATTGGGCCCGACGTTCCTCAGGTCGATCTCCGTTCGCATGTACGACGTAATAATTACTTTGGGATTTTCGCCTATTTCCACCTTCGAGTCGTCGTGCACGATGACCTCGTATGTCAGGGCCTCGCCATCGCCGTCCCCAAAGGCGCCAAACAGGTACACTTTCGCGTCGGTTGTGGCGTCCTCGCGTATGACTACGTCGTCGAGCGCGTTGGCCACATAGGGTCCGGTTGCACTGGATACGTTTACGCCAATGCGCAATCGGGCGTATTCGTTGTCGCTATCCACTGCATAAATCCATATATCCGACGCATCGCCGCCTCTTGCCTGATCCGTAAGGGCGATGGTAAGTATGGAACCGGACAACGTCGCGGTCACCACATCCGGATTGGTGACTACAGGCCGGAGGTCGACATGCTCGTCGCTGTGATTATACGACAGGGTAACGTCGTTGGGGTCGTGGAATTTGCCGAACAGTTCCAGTTTTTTCGACGTTTCTCTGCCCAGTGCCAGGTTCAGAGTCTCTACGTAGCCGTTCGATTGCGCGTTGTAGTGCGCCCCGGAAGATACACCCTGCACCATGGGCGCATCGTCCGACATGATTTCCACTTTGAGGGGCAGAGGGGTATCGGTCCCGGGTTGCACGGCGATCTTGAAGGCGCCGGGTCCTGTCGGGTTAATGGTCAGCATACCCGCCTCGAGTTGTACCCAGCCCAGCGATGGCACCACAAACAAGGAATCGGGGGTATTCACCGTGGGCCCATCGTCTACCACGTAGTGATGTACGGTCCAGTCCGCATCGGCGCTTTTCGCAAAGGCCGCATCGAGGTCCACCGTGAGCGGTCCGCCGTCCACGCGCATAACCTTCGTATGCGCCTGGGGGATGCCTTCCGGCTCCGCTCCCGGCGCATCCGCTACGTAGTTGCGCCCGACCATCGCTACGGTTTGCCACTCGCCCGGGTTTTTCCAGGCGCTGTCCCCTGCCTCCAGGGCACGGAGGCTCCAGGTGATTTGGTGACCGCGATTGCCCCCGTCCCGGTCGTTTATGGTGAGCGTCATGGGGGAATAGCGGATCTCGTTGGCGCCGGGAAAGGCATTCTCCCGGTCGATCGGGTCTTTGAACTCGGCCACAGGCAAAACTATCAGTATCTTGTAACCGCCGTCCATGGGCGCGTATACCCCGCTTCCTGAGTTCAGTTTGGCCCCACTGCCGCCGGGCAGGTCGGAGATACTTCTGACGACTGCCGACGCTGCGGTGCCGTGTGCGGATATGCGCACCTGGTAATCGGGGTAATCGCCGCGTTTCCTGTCGTCGCTATCTTTATTGCCGTCGTTGTGCGGACTACTGACCATGATCGACCCCCCGGCCTCCCGCACATCGTAGTTGCCCCAGTTGAGTTCTATGGTGTCGTCCTGCCAGGTGTCCCCCTGATTCCTGTCGGCCGGGGAGATTTCCACCTGATCGTCGGTGACCTCGGCATAGATAAAGATTTCATTGGCGTCCGAGTACCCCACCAGGAAAGATCCGGAGATGTCGCTGTCGGCGGGAGAGTCGCCCCCCACGGTGCGTACCGAATGCGCCTGGTTGACCGTGAACGGCACGGTCCCGGAAGGAAAGCCTGAGCCCACTACGTTCTCTGCCGCAATGTTGGCCTTGATGGTCGCGGCCTGACCTTCGGTCAATTGCACCACCACCGGCGAATACGAAGTAGCAGCGAGCATAGCGGAACTGTTCGATATGTCCTTGTTCTCCAGTCCTGAGGCGTCCGCGGTCGTTACCGCATAGTAGATGGCGTTGCCGACAGAGGCATGGGGCAGGTCGCCCTGCGCCCGCACCGTGTGCGCTCCGCCATTTGCGGTGAGGTCCCCTGTTATCGTCGAGATCAGTGCTACACCCTGCGCCGTTACATCCGTAATCGGGTTGTGGCTGGCATATACCTTGTATTGCGCGATATCGGTTGCAGCGGCATCGTGGGTCCAGGAAATGACATGCCGGTTGCCGTCGACGCTGAAGTTCACGCCGGTCAAGCTCGTAGGCGGAGCCTCAGGCGGAAGGATACCTGTGAGGTCCAGGTCGGCCGGGCCGATATACACGTCGTCCAGAAGTATCGGGGCGCCTTCAGCTCCGGAATTTCCCCAGTCCCACTGGATGCCCACAGACTCTACGTTGTCCCATTCGAATTCTGTCCACAGTTCGCGCGCCTGATTAGTACTTGGCCCCAGTAAATCAAGCCCGATCGCAAATCCTGCCCACGAGCCGGCGTATATCCAGTTTTTTTCCAGCTCCGAGATGGTGTTGTTGTCGGTCTTCGCGGTTTCGAGTGAATCCCAGGTCGAGGGCGGGAGCGTTAGCGACACGTCGTACCAGTCCCCGTCGCGCATGCTGTCCGGTATGGCCCAGCGCAGGCGGAAGGGATTATTATGAGCTGGCGTGTTTCCGTCTTCCGGCCCATAATCCTCGAACTGGATCGAGAGGCGGTACCTGGTTACTATTTCGGTGCTTTGGCCGTCGGTTTGCGGGTTGCCATTATCCACCAGGATGCGAAAGTGGAGGACATCCCCGCGATTCCGGTTGGCCGTCATGTCGCGGGGAGCGCCCTGATCGGCTGCATCCGCGAAGAAAAACCTCGTATAGGCATGATTAAAACTGTTTACAAATCTTATCACCCTGTTGTTGCTGTCTTTCGGATCGTTGATCACCTCCACACCGGACAAGTTGTCGCCGCTGTTACCGACTTTGAGAAGGTCGGGGTTTATGCTGTCCACAAAGAAGACGAAACTGTCTCCAAGAGGCACGGCCGCCACTCCCTGATTCTGCCCCCGCGCGTCATGCGTAACCATTCCACCGACAAGCAGAAGCAGCACCGGGACGATGCCTCCTGCAAGGCGGGCGATGAGCGGGTAATAAGAAGAGTGAAAATAGCCAGGGATACTTCTTGCACGATATTTTTCCGGGTAAATCATGGGGGATCCCATTTAGAAATATGAAGAAAGATGCCTATGTAGCTTGCACAAACGCCTGTATAGTTTACATACATGCCCTCGGTATACATACGAAATACTTTTGTTTTTTCAAAAAAAATTCAAATATATATATACAGGAAACTCTGATTAAATCTGCAAAGCTCAGAGGCTGAGAAGGGGAGAGCCGGTTCGGTTTGATTGGACAGATTTCGGCGGAATGTAAGGTGTACTGTTGCGACCTTGTTCCGACCCAATCGACCAGAGGAGACCCATGTCAAGACGCACACGCAGAACCCACAGTCCTTCGTTCGAGGCGGAGGTAGCCCTTGCCGCCGCGCGAGGCGATAGCACACTGGCCGAACTCGCAGAACGTTTCGAGGTGCACCCGAACCGGATACAGTCCTAAAAGAAACAGCTTGTGGAGAGCGCCGAGGAGGCGTTCACCGGAGCGCTCAAGGCGCACGGGGTGCGTATCTCCATGGACGGCAAGGGCCGCTGGCTGGACAATGTGTACGTGGAGCGCCTCTGGCGCAGCCTCAAGCAGGAAGAAATTTGCCGACGCGCCTACGAGACAGTGGCCCAAGCCAGAAAGGGAATCGCCGATTACCTGCGCTACTTCAACGAAGAGCGCCCGCACCAGGGGCTTGACAACCGAACGCCCGACGGCGTATTCTACAAACGAAAACCGCTGCTTAGGGCGACGTAACCCGACGCAGCGCTACACGTAAAAACGCCTGAAAAACTGTCCGGTTTTTTCGGACCACTTCTGGTTGTCGGAGGCATTCCTGCGATGAAGGTCGGCCTGTTTGCGCCCTGTTATATCGACCAGTTCTATCCGCAGGTGGCTGTGGCGACGCTCGAACTGCTGGAGCGTCTCGGATGCGAGGTGGCGTATCCCCGCGAGCAGACGTGCTGCGGTCAGCCGATGGCGAATGCCGGGTGTGCGGAGGACGCCGAGGCGACACACCGGCATACGGCGGCCTGCTTCCGGGAATTCGACTATGCGGTGGGACCTTCGGGAAGTTGTGTGTTGCATCTCCGGGAGCATGTCGAACAGACGGCAACCGTCCGGTATTACGAATTGTGCCAGTTCCTTGTGGACGTGTTGCAGGTGGACCGCCTGGATGCGTCTTTTTCTTGCAAGGTGGGTCTGCATGCCTCCTGCCATGGGCTCCGGGGGTTGCGTCTGGCAAGTTCGTCGGAGCGCCGCGAGCCGCCGTTCGATCATGTGGCGCATCTTCTGGGCATGATAGACGGGCTGGAACTGGTTGGCTTAAGTCGCCCGGACGAATGTTGCGGATTCGGAGGGATATTCGCGGTACAGGAAGAAGCGGTTTCGGTCCGGATGGGCGCCGACCGTCTCGACGACCACTTGCAGCATGGCGTGGAGGTCGTCACAGGGACCGATATGTCCTGTCTGATGCATCTCGACGGGCTCATTCGTCGCCGGGACATGCCGCTTCGGGTGCTGCATGTGGCCGAGATTCTGAACGGAAGTGCGGAGGCGTCTTGTGGAATACCCCCATCAAAACCACTTCGCTCAGCGCGTCACGTTCGCAAGTACAGGACATTATGATTCCACCGTCGAAATCAGGGAAAGCACTGCGGATTTGGGACAACGTGGACGTGACGCGCCCTTCGGGAGGCTGCCAGGGGCACGCTGGCTGCGTCATTCCTCATTGTGTGGGGCCTGCCACACTGCTTCGTCATTCCTTGCCAGCCTACCTTTCTCAGCCTCTGAGTTTTGCGGGCTTAATCGGAGTATCCCGCCATGCATGACGCTGCACAGAACGCCGTGCCCGTCGATCATTCCGACCGGGCTGCGCGCTTCATTGCCAAGGGCGAGCAGACCACCTGGCACGATTCCGTGCTCTGGCGCATCCGCGAAAAGCGCGATGCGGTTTCCGGGAGCGTGGAAGGGTGGGAGCGGCTGCGCGACCTGGCCTCGCAGATCAAGGAACACACGCTGTCGAAGCTGGACGAATACCTGATCGAATTCGAAGAGAGCGCCACGGCGAACGGAGTGCAGGTCCACTGGGCTGTGGACGCGGAGGCGCACAACCGTATCGTGTACGATTTGCTGAAAGTGCGGGGTGTCCGCCGCGTGGTCAAGAGCAAGTCCATGCTGACGGAGGAATGCGGTCTGAACCCGTATCTCGAAGCGCGCGGCTTCGATGTCGTGGATACGGATCTGGGCGAGCGCATCGTGCAACTCAGGGGAGAGCCTCCCAGTCATCTTGTGGCGCCGGCGATACATATCCGGAGAGAGGAGATTTCCGTACTGTTCCACGAGAAATTGGGTACGCCTGCGGGATCGTCCGATCCGCAGTTTCTGGCCGGAGCCATGCGCCAGGATCTGCGCGCCCGCTTTCTGGCCGCCGACGCCGCGATCACGGGCGTCAATTTCGCCGTGGCCGCTACCGGCGGGCTGGTGGTGGTGACCAACGAGGGAAATGCAGACCTGGGGGTGCATCTGGCGCCGGTGCACATTGCCTGCATGGGCATCGAGAAACTCATTCCGAAACCGGAGCATCTCGGCGTTTTTTTGCGTCTGCTGGCTCGCAGCGCAACAGGTCAGCCCCTGTCCATCTACACGTCGCATTTTCACCGTCCGGCGCCAGGCCGAGAACTCCACATCGTGCTCGTGGATAACGGGCGCACACGCCACCTGAGTCGGGAGGATTTTCGCGCTTCGCTCAAGTGCATACGGTGCGGAGCGTGTCTGAATACGTGTCCCGTGTACCGGCGCAGCGGGGGCCATAGCTACGGCGCCACGCCATCCGGTCCGATCGGGGCGATTCTGGCGCCCGGCAGGGATATGGAAAAATACGCTGCGCTGCCGTTTGCCTCGTCCCTGTGCGGCTCGTGCAGCGACGTATGCCCGGTCAAGATCGATATCCATGCCCAGCTATACCGGTGGCGGCAGGTTGCCGTGCGCGAGGGTCATATTTCCGGGAAAAAGCGCCTGGGGATGCAAATGGTCGGATGGATTACCCGTCGGCCGGCCCGGTATCGGCTGGCAGGTCGGTTGGCCCGGAGCCTGCTGAGGTATGCGCCGCGCCGCCTTCTTTACGGGCGCTGGAATGCTTGGGGACGGGCGCGGGAGCTTCCGGAACGTCCCGCCCGGTCGTTTGGCGAATGGTATGCCGCTGAGCGGGAGAAGGAATGAAGCAAGAGAACCGTCATAATACCGGGGGCGGCGCAGGGAACGGAACGCAAAACGGATCCCATGCCCGCGAAGCCATCCTTGAAGCGGTGCGTCGCGCGAGATTGCCTGCCGTGCCCCTTCCGGCCATCGCCGGCGTCCGGGATGCCTGTACCGGCGATCCGGTTTCCCGGTTCATGGTGTCGGCGAAGGTTGCTGCCGCGGCAGTACAGATCGTGGAAACGGGGAGTGTAGAAACTGCTGTGCGGGAGCGCTTTCCGGAGGGCGCCTCTATCGCGACGACGAGTGCGGCGTGGTCCTTCGACCGGATGGATGCCCGCACCGATGCGCACACCATGGCCCAACTCGATGTGCTGGTGTGCCCGGGCGAACTCGGCGTTGCGGAGAACGGGGCCGTATGGCTGGGCGAATCCGGGATGGGGCCGCGGGCTGCCCCGTTTCTGACGCAGCATCTGGTGCTTGTGCTGGACCGGAGCGCCATCGTGTCGGACATGCACGCAGCATACGATCGCCTCGATGTGGCCCGGGAAGGCTACGGGGTGTTTGTGGCCGGCCCGTCCAAAACCGCCGACATCGAACAAACCCTGGTTATCGGGGCGCACGGCCCTCGCAGTCTCACCGTGCTGCTTACGCAGGCGGCTCGGTTCAAATCAGTTACAATCTGACCTGATATCAGTTATGATACGATCTGAGATCAGTTACAATACGATCTGATATCAGATATATACTGACTTGGTCATGGGATTGGCGTGTCCCGCTCCGGACGATGGGAAAAATCCGGCAGGCCCGCATATATCCATGGCGCCGGCCGTGCGGATGTGCGCCGGCGTGTCAGAGGGGCGGGCATTATGCCCGGAAAGGCGCCAGATGCTTTTCGAAATGTCGCCGGACGCCTTCCCGGTGTGCGTCGTCGTGTTCGGCGAGCGCGGCATATATCTCGTCGTAGTATTTTTCGAGCACCGCGCCGAACGCCACATGAACGACCTGCCGGGCGTGACGGTCGTCGAGCAGGGTGGGCAGAGCGCCTTCGTCCACGTCCGGGATCCGTTCGATGCGCCCGTCCAGATGGTAACTCTGGCGGTTCGTTGCGTAGCCGTCCACGGCCAGATCCAGAATGCGGCGGAACAGGCCGGGCGCATACTTCGCGATGACACGCAATGCCTCCAGCCAACTGGTGCCGGATGTTTTGACGTGTACGTAGTCCGGCGTGCGTTGCTGGATGGCTGGGTAGATGGCCAGTTTGTCGCTGCCGGAATGCACACTCAGCTTGTAGGGGCCGAGTTCTTCGGCAATAGCGGCATGAGTGGCGTAGTCCTTGTCGAAAGCATCCACATCGCCCACATAATCCACGCCCTTGTAAAAATCTCCGACAAATCGGGGGGCAAGGCCGATGAAGTCGATTCCGAGGCGGTGCAGTTCCAGCGCAATGAAGCGGTGTTGTTCGGGGGTTGTAGGCGTATCCGTTTCATCGACCGAGATCTCGAGATCGAAGGAGGCTATGCCGAATCGGCTGCGCAGGTGCGCATGGAGCCGGGCCGTTTGCGCAAGAGCCGAACCGTACTTGACGGCGGCCCGCAGGTAGGCCTCTTCAGAGAATGCATCCCCCGACGTTTGTCCGGTTACATAGCGCCGGCGATGATCCCTCGGGTTGCTTTGCAGGATATCCCAGGGCAGTTCGGCAAGGTGTTTTTGGAGTACGACGGCGTCCTCCGTATCGGCCGTGGCGTACACATATTGCCCCGGGTCGAGCGTGAAGCCGATAAAGCCTGCGTCGATGCACGGGTCGATTTCCTCCTCGGTCTTGACATGGTCGGCATCGCAGCCGAATCCGCCCCGGTATCCGGTTTCGAGCACGGCCCAGGTGACATCGTCCATCACCTGTTGGGGGCTGCGCCGGGCCCGCGCCATTTCACGCATGGATTGCTGCGCGAGGACGGGAAAGAAGCCGCTTTCCGGCAGGTTTTCGAGCGCATCGAGGTGCCCAGGCGTGGCGATACCCAGCCGGTCTCCGAACCCGAAGGATTTGCGCAGGCCCACGATTTCCGGCGCCGTCCATGGGAGTGCTTTCCGAAGGGCCCCGGCATTGTGCGCATTGAGGGGGCAGTGCAGTCCGTCTGCGGCTTGTTCGCCCTGGAATCCGCCTGCGGCGGTATCGCCTTCGAATCCGTCCGGCGGATCCCCGGCAATGTGCAGCAAGCGCCCGGCGCCGTGCCGGACGATAGTGAAGGGATTTTGCGTCGCCGTCTTGTTACGAATTAACATCAGAGTATCCTAAATGTATAGTGAAGTGTGCAAAATGAGCGCAGGGCCGGGGTTTTGAAAATGCCTTGTCCCGATGCGACGCGTCGGAGCGCGCCGGGTCACCCTTGCCGAGGGATCATTCGCATGCCGGGAAATGCCTGCGTTTCCGGGCGCGGTGGATTACTATTCAATGTTTGCTTTCGGGCGCCATGCACTGTGTATCTACCGGAAACATGCCTGTTGTTGCGGGCGGATGGGGCGTTACGACCGTGCATGCCAGGGGGTCCCGTACCGGTTGCACAGCGCAGCAAGGGTTTCCATGCGCTTGCGGGCGGTTGTTTTCATAAAAGTTTCCAGGGCATCGCCTTCCAGTGCTACGCCCTCGCCCCAAACGGTCCGCCCTGCAATGACTCCGCTGGCGCCGGTCCGGCACGCCGCTTCCGCCTGTTTGGCAAACAATGCAAACGGCACTCCTCCACTCAATAGCGTCCATGGAACGGCGCATGCCTCGTCGAGATCCCGGAGCGCCGGTTCCCAGGTGTCCGGGGGCGCATCGGGATTTAGCGGGAACGGCACTTTGAGTACAGCCGCGCTCCGCTGCGAAAAATGTCGTGCGGTTTCCACTGTAACCTGTGTGCGTTCTTTGTTCGAAAGCGGTTGGTCGGGATCGAGCGAGCATGCGACCGGTTCCAGAAAGAAGGGGAGGCCCCAGGCGCGGCACTGCGCTCCGATCCGGTCGACCAGTTCCGTTTGCGCGGCGGCGTGCGGGGACTTCGGGTGAAAAAACAACAGCAGTTTTGCCCCGTTTCCGCCGCAACGGACGATTTTCTCCACCCCCCAGTTTTCGATGAACGCCGTTTCCCGGCGGCTTGGGTGCGTGTTGTAATCGGTGACTTCCAGTGGGGCAAGGAGGCCGGATTCGCGTTCGGGGTTGCCGGGATTGTTCGTTAGTGCAGGGTCCGCCAGTGCGGGGAAGCCGTACTCCGGATCGGCCAGTACGGCATCGTATGAACCGGCAAGTCCGTGGATCGCCGCTCGCTTGAACGCCAACATGTCTTGCTTGCTTGTCGGTCGGCCCCGCGCCTTCGCCATATCCTCTGCAAGATTGGCCCGGTGATCGATGGCGAGCACGGCAAACTTGCCTGACGCCCCCGCGCATCGGCTCAAATGCCGCTGGATCGCAAAGTGCGCCGCCGGATGACCCTTAGGGCTTCCGTCCTTACGGTCTGTCCGGTCTGCCCGAATCGGTGCGATCCTCATCAGAATCCCCCTTTGTCTTCGATAAAGCAAGTCACCTCATCGTACTTGGGCATATCGTTCGCGCAGGCGTGGCGCGTCACGATGATTGCGCCGGTGGCGTTGCCGAACCGGGCGCATTTTTCCCATGTCCATCCCTGCAAAAAGGCATAGACGAATCCGGCGGCCCAGGCGTCTCCGGCGCCAAGCACATTGAGCACCTCCACGGAAAACGGGGCGGCGCGGTGTACCCCTCCGTCTTTCGCATACACCTCCGAGCCGTTTTGACCGCGCTTGACGGCGACGGCGCGTTGCACGAGGTCGAGCAGTACGGGCACGGCTTCCTCGACGCTTGGCCGGTCGGCGGCGGCGGTGATTTCGTTCTCGGTCCCGATGGCGATATCCACAAGAGGGAGGGCGTTGCGAAGGTGGCTGCCGAAAGCGTCAAGGTCCGCCCAGAGCGTGGGCCGTCTGTCTATATCGAGGATGATTTCGGCGCCTGCCGCACGGGCGCGTTTCATGGCGTCCAGCGTGGCGCTGCGGGCGGGTTCGCCGCTGAACCGGGTCCCGGCCACGAAAAGCACCTTCGTATCGTCGAAAGCGATGGGGGCAATATCCTCTACCGTCATGTGCATGTCGGCCGGATCGGGACGGTAGTAAACGAGCGGGAACGTGTCGGGGGGGAGGATGCTCAGAAAGGCCAGCCCCGTCAAGTGTTCCGAATCGCGCACTATATATCGGGTATCGATACCTTCTTTCGTCAGAAAGTCGACCAGACCGTTGCTCAAGCCGTCTGTACCGATCCGGGACGCCATCGCTACGCGCAGACCCAGTCGCGCCGCGCCGGTGGCGAAGTTGGTCGGGCATCCCCCCGCATAGACGCTGAAATGTCGTACGCGGGACAGTTCCACGCCAATCTCGTCGGCGTACAGGTCGATCGCCAGCCGTCCCAGGCTGATGACGTCAAACGTTCGTTCGGACATGCCCTGACCGGGGAGATCGGAAAAAAAATCAGAAGGTGCGGGTCCATTTGCTCGGCCAGCGTTCCACCACCACTTTCGTTTGCGTGTAGAACTCGACGCCGTGCCGGGACTGCGCATGCAAGTCCCCGAAGAAACTTTCGTTCCAGCCGCTGAACGGGAAAAAGGCCATCGGGGCGGCCACGCCGATATTGACGCCGATATTTCCGGCGTCCGCTTCGTGGCGGAATTGCCGCGCATGCGCCCCGCTGCTTGTGAAGATGCAGGCCATGTTTCCATAGGCGCGGTCGTTTACGAACCGGATGGCCTCGTCGATGGTTTCGACATGGGAGAGGCTCAGCACCGGGCCGAACACCTCGATCCGGGACAGCGTGCTTGCCGGGGGAATGTCCGAAAGCACGGAGGGAAAAAGAAAATACCCGTCTTCGTAGCCTCCGACTTGCTTGCCTCGCCCGTCTACTACGACTTGGGCGCCCTCTTTGGCACCCGTTTCGATGAGTCCTTCGATGCGCTCTCTGCTTTGCTCGGAAATCACAGGCCCCATTTGTACGTCCTCTTCCAGGCCGTAGCCCACCCGGCGGGATGCGGCGGCGTCGGCGATCCGTTCGGTAAATGCCTTGCCTGCACTTCCTACCGTTACGGCTACGGAGGCGGCAAGGCATCGCTGTCCGGCGCAGCCGAACGCGGAGTCGGCCATGATCTGCGTCGTCATGTCCATGTCCGCATCCGGCATGATCACCACCGGGTTTTTGGCGCCTCCCTGGCACTGGGCGCGTTTTCCTGCAGCGCATGCTCTGCCGTAGACATACCGCGCCACCGGCGTCGATCCTACGAAACTCACGGCGCGCACCAACGGATGATCGAGGAGCGCATCCACCGTGTCCTTACCCCCGTGGACAAGTTGCAGTACGCCCGGCGGAAAGCCGCAGGCGTCGATCAGGTCGAATAGCCGGGTGCTGGTCATCGGAACGCGCTCGCTCGGCTTCAGGATGAAGCAGTTGCCGGTGGCGACGGCGTAAGGCAGAAACCACAGGGGGATCATGCCCGGGAAATTGAACGGGGTGATGGCTGCGGTCACGCCCAGCGGTTGCCGGATCATGTGCTCGTCGATGCCGCGCGCAATGTCCTCGTTGTTCACGCCTTGCATGAGTATGGGCGTTCCGATAGCCACCTCTACGTTTTCGATGCCCCGCCGGAGTTCGCCCAGGCTTTCCCGGAAGGTCTTGCCGCATTCGTTCGTGATGGTTCTGGCAAGGTCTTCCACGTGTTCCTCCAGCAACTGCTTGAGCCGGAAGAGGTATCCGATCCGTTCCGTGACCGGTGTAGCCCGCCATTCCCGAAACGCCTTGTGCGCCGCCTGCACGGCATGGTCTACCTCTCCCTTCGAGGAGAGGGGTACCCGCGTCAGCGGCGCAGCGGTGGCTGGGTTGATCACGTCCAGCAGGGGGCTTTCCCGGCGGAGTCGCCAATCGCCTTCGATATAATGGTGGAGCGGGGCGGGAGGCATGATTTTCCGTGAATATTTTACAAAATATTACGCGCCGCAGAATGCATTGTGCATCGGCAGGCCCGCAGCGCGTAACCGGCGCCGCAAGGGGTAAATCCGGCGAACGGCTTCCGGGTTCCTGTAGGATACGCTGATCAGAGTATCCTATAAGCCGTGTGCTGCGGAAATGAACCATTGTTACACAGGACAGGAACCCGGTTTTCAAGAGCTATGTACAGGGAGGGCTAATACGCTTAGGGGAAATCGCCCTGCAGACAGATATCGAACGAAACGCTCGCCATGAAAGCCGTAATGAAGGTGGCGCCGGGCGTGGGGCATATCGAACTCCGCGATATCCCTGAACCCGACCCGGCTCCCGGACAGGTCAAGATTCGCGTGCAGGCTGCCGGCATCTGCGGCACGGACCTGCACATATATAACGACGAATTTGCATCGCGGCCTCCCGTCGTGCTCGGACACGAAGTGGCAGGGGAAATTGCGGACGCCGGGGACGATGTGGATCATCTTGCGCCGGGTCTTCGCGTAACGACCGAGACCTATTTTTCTACATGCGGCGCATGCCGCTATTGCCGCACCGGGCGCGCCAACCTGTGCCTTGATCGCCTGTCGATCGGCTCTGCGGTCAACGGGGGATTCACCCGGTACGTGATCGTGCCGGCTTCCAACATCCATGTCTTGCCGGACAATGTGGATTTCCGCGCCGGCGCCTTGACCGAGCCGCTTGCATGCGTTGTCCACGGCGTTTCGAGCACCCCGACGGTGTCCCCTGGCGATGTAGCGGTCGTGGCGGGCCCCGGAGCCATCGGTCTGCTTACGTTGCAGGTGGTCAAGGCAGCTGGTGCGACCGTAGTCATGCTTGGTACGGACAGCGACGGGCGCCGCCTGGAAATGGCCCGTTCGTTCGGGGCCGACCATATCGTAAATGTGGAGCGCGATAATGCTTTGGAACTCGTAGCCGGCATCACGCCCGAAAGAATGGGGGCCGACGTGGTGTACGAATGCTCGGGCGCAGGACCTGCCGCTGCGGGGTTGCTGGACCTTGTTCGCCGAGGGGGGCGGTATGTGCAGATCGGCCTTTTCGGCAAACCGGTCGCATGGGACCTTGATCAGGTGTGCTACAAGGAACTTGTCGTTACCGGAAGCAACGCGAGCGTACGCGCTGCCTGGCTGCGCGCGTTGCAGTTGCTGCAAACCGGGCAGGTGCGTACGAAGCCGCTCATCACCGATATCCGTGAAGTAACGGAGTGGGAGCAGGCCTTCGAAGGGTTTGAGCGCCGGCGCGGTGTCAAAACGTTGTTAATCCCTGTGGGATAGAGGTGGTTTGGATTGATTGGACAGGCGTTGGTGCAATTCAGGTGTACTGTTGCATCCTTGTTTCGATTCAATCAAACCGACGAGAGCCCGGTGTCCGCCCTCCTTTTAGGGCGAACTGTCGGATAAATACTAAACCACTTCACATGGCGTGTTGATCTCGATGAACGGCAAGGAGCGCTGGCTCGATAACGTGTAAGTAGAGCGTTTCCGGAACAGCCTCGAGCAGGAAAAGGCCTATCGGCATGCGTACGAGAGGGTGGCCCAAGCGCGAAAGCGGATCGCCGTGCGCTACTTCAACGAAGAACGCT
>LXNJ01000939.1_pt1 | contig 18468 bp, 13 predicted proteins | sample 809081 | NCBI WGS metagenome assembly LXNJ01 (sample SAMN04870510, study PRJNA318959) | sponge metagenome | biome: sponge; feature: marine sponge reef; material: water | host: Petrosia ficiformis | place: Greece: Milos, Mediterranean Sea | collected 2013-05-29 | depth 5-7 m
CGGCCGGACCTTCTTCGTCTGGATCAGCGTCTTCAACCTGTTCGTGGTCTCCGTCTTCTGGTCGTTCATGACCGACATCTTCCGCGAACGCCAGAGCCGTCGGCTCTTCGGCCTCATCGGGGTCGGCGGAACCGTGGGGGGGATCCTCGGCTCCTCGATCACGGCCTTCCTCGCGGGATTCCTGTCGCCCGCGACGCTCCTGCTGTTCTCGGTGCTGCTGCTCGAGGGCGCGGTCCTCTGCCTCAAGGCGCTCGATTCACGCTGCGCGTCCCGCCCGCCCGCGGCGGAAGATTCGGGCGGCGCGATCGACAGCCGTCCCGATGCGGCCGGCGGCGGAGGGGAGATGGAGGAGGTGATCGGGGGCTCGGCGCTGGAGGGGATCCGGCGGGTCCTGGCGTCGCCCTATCTGCTCGGGATCGGCGCCTTCATGCTGCTGTTCACCATCGGTTCCACCTTCCTCTACAACATCCAGGCGGACATCATCTCCCGCACCTTTGCGACGAGCGCGGAACGGACCTCGGTCTTCGCGCGGATCGATCTCACGGTGGGCCTGCTCACCCTGTTCACCCAACTCTTTCTGACGGGCCGCATTCTGAAGTGGCTCGGCCTGCGTCTCGCGCTCGGGATATTGCCCGTACTCAGCCTCCTCGGCTTCCTGGCGCTGGGGGCGGCGCCGGTCTTCGCGGTGTTCGTCGTGTTCCAGGTTCTTCGCAGGGCCGGGAATTTCGCGCTGGCAGTGCCGACGAGGGAGGTGCTCTACACCGTCCTGCCGCGCCGGGACAAGTACAAGGCCAAGAACTTCAACGACCTGTTCGTCTACCGGGCGGGCGACCAGATCGGCGTGTGGTCCTTCGCGGGATTGCGCGCGTTCGGGCTGGGAAGCTCCGCGCTTGCGCTGACCATGGTCCCGCTGGCCGGGCTGTGGCTGATGGTCGCGCTGTGGCTGGGAAGGAAGCAGGCGGCGCTGGCTAGAGGGCGCACAACTCCACGGCTTCGCGCAGCGAGCGCAGGGGGTCGCCGCTCCGCGGGATGAACTCGTGGGCCATGAAGCCCTCGAAGCCCGTGTCGGCGATCGCCTGCACGATCGGGGGATAGTTCAGTTCCTGCGAGTCGTCAATCTCGGCTCGCCCCGGAACCCCGCCCGTGTGGTAGTGGCCGATCCAGGGACTCGCATCCGTCAGCGTGCGGATGATGTCCCCTTCCATGATCTGCATGTGGTAGATGTCGTAGAGGATCTTGACGCGGGGCGAGTCCACGGCCCGGATGATCTCGAGCGCGTAGTCCATGCGGTCGCCGATGTAGTCGACGTGTCCGCCGGGCTTCGAGTTGAGGACCTCGACGAGGATCGTGACGCCCTCGGACTCGGCGATGGGGGCGCACTCGGCGAGGCAGCGGATGGAGTTCTCGATCCCGACGCCGTTCTCCATCCCGCGGCGGTTGCCGAAGAAGCAGATGACGTTGGGCACTTCGACGCGGGCCGCGTGGGGGATGTGGCGCTCGAACGCCTCGATGATGCCGCGGTGGTTGCTCGGTTCGTTGAGGCCGTCCTCGATGGTGCCGGCGGCCACATCGCCGCACGAGACCGTGAGGCCGTGGTCGTGGGCGACGGGCCATTCCTCGACCGTGAGCAGGTCCATCGCGGTGAGACCCATGTCCGCCACGCTCCGGCAGAAGGGGACGAGGGGGATCTCCTCGAAGCACCAGCGCGCCACGGACTGCGTGATGGCGTTGGCGGACCGGCGGGCCTCGGGCTCACCGCGACCCGCCTGCCGGGCCCCCGTGGCGAGCGCCGACGCAGAGGTCGCCGTGCCTCCGACGAGGAGACCGAGCGAGGCGGCGCCCGTCGCGCGCAGGGCGTCGCGGCGGCTGACCGGCGTTCCGTCGCGAGACCCGGATCCTTCAGCCATCGAACGACTTGAGGTGCTCGTAGCTCGCGCGAACCGACGCGATCGGATCGCCCGGCGCGTCGTGCTCGACGAAGTAGTGGATGAGCCCCGCCTGCGCCGACTGCTCGAAGATCGCCTCGAAGTCGATGACGCCCGCGCCCACGTCCACCATCTCGCCCTCCGTCGTGCGGTCCTTCACGTGGCAGAGGTCGAACCGGCCGGGGTACCGGCTGAAGTAGTCGAACGGGTCACCGCCGCCATGCACGAGCCAGAAGAGGTCGACCTCGTAGCACACCAGTTCGGGGTCCGTGTTCTCGATCATCACATCGAGGAGGCGGAGCCCGTCCACCTCTTCGAGTTCGAAATCATGGTTGTGATAGGCGAAGCGGAGTCCGGCCTCGCGGCAGCGCGCTCCGAACCCGTTGAGCTCGTCCGCGAGCCGCCGGTATCCGTCGACGACGGCCGTTCCCGTTGCGCCATCGGCTCCGGGACGCTCGGGACCCGCCAGGTAGGGCAGGACGAGATAGCGGTGTCCGATCTCGGCCGCCGCGTCCACGGCCTCCTCGAAGTTCGACCGCAGTTCCTCGAGCGAGAGGTGGACCGCGGGCGCCGTGAGTCCGCGCGCGTCGAGGGCGGCCCGGATCTCCGCCGGCGAACGGCCGAAATAGCCGGCGAACTCCACCTCGCCGTATCCGATGCGGGCCACCGCGGCCAGCGTCCGCTCCACATCGCGGGCCATCAGCGAGCGGACCGTATAGAGCTGGAGCCCCCAGGCCTCCGGGAGCGTCCGGAGCCCGGCCGCCGCCGCGCGCGGGGCGCAGGTGACGAGGAGTCCGGCGCCGAGCGAGTGCTGCACGAATCTTCGTCGCTTCATCGGTCTGTCCGTTCCGATCTGTCCATGCCGCAATATGTCGCGCGTTCCGGTCGCCGTCGAACCGTTGTCCGGGGGCGGTCTTCGCGCCGGACGTGCCTCGGCCTATTATGGCGGAGCGCGGCAGCAATCCCGCTGTCCGCCCACGTCGACGCGTCCGGGGAGGACCCGACTGTGAGACGGCGACTGTGAGACGGCGACTGTGAAACGGCGCAGGGCTCTCGAGATCATCGGTGCGGCGGCGGGCGCGCCGCTCCTCGTGCCGGGGGGCGCGGTGGGGCAGGCGCTGGCGCTGGGGGAGCGCATCCGTGCGGTCACCGGACCGGTCGTCGGCGGCGCGCCGCCCGCGACGCTCACGCCCGCGCAGGCGCGGACGGTGACGGCGCTCGCCGAGACCATCATCCCCCGGACGGACACGCCCGGCGCGAGCGAGGCGGGCGTGACCGCATTCGTCGATGCTCTCCTGACCGGTTGGCTGGACGCGTCGGACCGCGACCGTTTCCTCGCCGGCCTGGACGCCGTGGACCCCGTCGCCCGGGCGGCCCACGGGGCCGACTTCGCCGACTGCACCCCGGCCCAGCAGACGGAACTCGTCGCGCGGATGGACGCGGACCTCGATCGCCTCCGCCGCGACCCCGATGAGGACGAGCGGGAGACCTTCTTCTACGACATGAAGCGCTTCACCCTCGCCGGCTATTTCACGTCTCAGGCCGGTCTGCGGACGCTCGGATACCGGATCATCCCCGGCGCCTTCGAGGGGTGTGTCATCCTCGACCAGTACGGCACCGGCGAGGGCCGCCCCGGCGAACAGCGTGGGCAACAAAGCGGCGCCGGGGGGCGGCCGTGAGCCGCCAGGAGGTCTGGGACGCGATCGTCGTCGGTTCGGGCATCACCGGCGGCTGGGCCGCGAAGGAACTCACCGAACTGGGCTTGCGCACGCTCGTCCTCGAGGCGGGTCCCATGATCGTCCCGGAACGCGACTATGTGGAACACGTGCCCCCGTACCGCATGCCGTACCGCGGCTGGAACGACCGCAAGGCGCTGGCCACCGAGCAGCCCGTCCAGCGCGAGTGCTACGCCTGCGACGAGATGGGCCGGAAGTTCTTCGTCAACGACATCGAGAACCCGTACACGACGCCCGACGAGAAGCCGTTCCTCTGGATCCGCGGCCGCCAGGTCGGCGGACGCTCGATCATGTGGGCGCGTCAGTCGTACCGCCTCAGCGACCTCGACTTCGAGGCCAACGCGCGCGACGGCATCGGCGTCGACTGGCCGATCCGCTACTCGGACCTCGCGCCGTGGTACGCGCACGTCGAGGAGTTCGTCGGCATCAGCGGCCGCGCCGAGGGCCTCCCCCAACTGCCGGACGGGGTCCTCCTGCCTCCCATGGAGATGACGTGCGTCGAGAACGCCGTGAAGGAGGCGATCGCGCGCGACTTCGGCGACACGCGGAGGATGACGATCGGACGCACGGCGGTCCTCACGCGGGACCACAAGGGACGGAGCGCCTGCCACTACTGCGGTCCCTGCCACCGCGGCTGCCGGACGAAGAGCTACTTCAGTTCGCTCAACGCCACCCTCCCGGCCGCCGAGGCCACGGGCCGGATGACGCTGCGGCCGGACAGCGTCGTGCACAGCGTGATCTGGGACGCCGCCCGCGGGCGGGTCGCGGGCGTGCGGGTCATCGACCGGCAGACAGGGGAGGACCTGGAGTTCTTCGGGGAGATCGTCATGCTGGGCGCTTCGGCGCTCGAGTCGACGCGGATCCTCCTCCACTCGACGTCCGCCGATTTCCCGGACGGCCTCGCGAACTCGAGCGGGGCCCTCGGCCGCTATCTCATGGATCACACCATGAGCACCGGCGCGAAGGCGAAGTTCCCGGGCTGGGAGGACCACGGTTACACCGGCGAGCGTCCCAACGGGATCTACATCCCGCGCTTCCGCAACGTGACGGAGCCTTCGCCCGACTTCATCCGGGGTTACGGCTACCAGGGCTGGTCGACGCGTCAGAGCTGGAGCCGCGGCCTCGACATGCCGGGCTTCGGGGCGGAGTACAAGCGCCAACTCACGGAACCCGGCGTGTGGGAGTTCGAACTCGGCGCCTTCGGGGAGTGCCTGCCGCGCGAGGAGAACTACATCGAGCTCGATCCGGAGCGGGTCGACGCGTGGGGGATCCCGGCCCTCCGCATCCACTGCGAGTGGAGCGACAACGAACGCCTGATGATGCGGGACAGCGCGGACCGTGCCGCGGAAATGCTCGAAGCCGGCGGCGGCGTGGACGTCGAGTTGCTCACGGATCTCACGGCGCCCGGCCTCACGATCCACGAGATGGGAACGGCCCGCATGGGGCGGGATCCGACGACCTCCGTCCTCAACGGCTACAACCAGGCGTGGGACGCGCCGAACCTGTTCGTGATCGACGGCGCCGCCATGCCCTCATCCGCCTGCCAGAACCCCTCACTCACCTACATGGCCCTCACCGCTCGCGCCTGCCACTACGCGCTCTGGGCGAAGAACCGCGGCGAACTCTAGCCCCGGAAGCGCCGCGTCCTAGGCTGATGCGGCGAGGGCGTCGGCGACCTGTTCCATCTCCGCCATCGTGTTGTACATGTGCGGGCAGAGGCGAATGCCCGGGAACACGCCCCGGCGGAGCGCTCCCGCGACGCCGTGTTCCTCGTAGATCCGGTTGTAGATCTCCGTGTGATCGTCGACCCCCAACTCGGCAATGACGACTCCGCCACCGAGTCCCGGCACGTCGGAGGTGTGGAACTTCACGCCGGGAATCCGCTCGCGGATCGCCGCCTTCAGTCCGGCCGCCAGTGCCCGCATGCGTTCCTCGATCGCCGCCGCCCCGATCGCCTGGTGGAACTCGACCGTCTTCCCCACGCCCGCCACCGCCGCGTCATCACGCTGCCCGAAAGTGCCGAACTTGTCGGCGCCGCCCCCGGCAATCGCACCGTCCCAGCCCACACCCACGACGCTGGGCCACAATTCGGCGACCCGGTCCGCCCGCACGTAGAGGACACCGGCTTCCTTCGGCCCGCAGAACCACTTGTGGGCGCTGCCCGTGTACGAGTCGCAGCCCATGTCGTGCAGGTCGACCGCCACCGCGCCGAAGCTCTGGGCCCCGTCCATGTGGACGTAGATGCCGCGCTCACGCGCGATCTCGCACAGGCGGCGCGCCGGGAGTTCGACGCCCGAGATGTTCGAGATCTGGGTCACCGCCAGCACCCGGGTGCGGTCCGTGAAGGCGCTCACGAAGGCGTCGATCAACTCATCCTCGGTCTCCGGCGCCGGGGGCGTCGTCACGCGGATCACCCTGTAGCCGAAGCGGTCGGCCCGGACGTCCCAGGCCACGTTGTTCGTGGGGTGGTTCTGGTCCCAGAGCACGACCTCGTCTCCGGCGCCCAGGACAAGTCCGTTGATCACCGCGTTGTTGCTCTCGGACGTGTTGCGGGTGACCACGATCTCCTTGGGTGAGGCGCCGAGCAGTTCGGCCAGTGACTCGACCGACTTCGCGGCGAGCGCGTTGAACTTGGCCCGGTTGTGGAACGAGGCGTCCTGATCGATGTCCCGCGTGTAGCCGAACACCGTCTCCTGCACCGGCCAGGGGGAGGGACAGAGGTTCGCCGCGTTCACGAGGATGAGGCCGGGGCGAAGCGGGAACTGGCCCTTCACCATCTCCCAGAAGGACTCGTCCCCGGTCCCCGCGAGGTCTCGCCGCGCCGACAGATCCTCGAGGCCGAGGTCGGGCTTTGGGCGGGCGAAGGTCCACGCCGGCGTGGCCGCGAGGGCGGCTCCCGCGGCGGCACGCTTGAGGAATCGGCGACGGTCGGGCAGGCGGGTCACGTCGGTGGGCGTGCGAGTCGTCACGGAAACCTCCCGGCTTGTGGGCCGCCGCATGGCGCGCGGCAGCCGCGGTCGTTCGCTGACGCAACATAAGACGCGGCACTTCGGGCGGCATGGGGGCGGGCGTGGCCACGCCCGCGGTCTATGCACGCGGCGTGGCGCATCCCATGTTTCGAGAAGCCCGGCGCCCTTCACCCCAGGAGGTACCCATGGACACGCGCGCCCCCGCTTCCCCCCGCGTCCTCTTCCGGAATCCCGCCCGGAGTCCCGTCACCCTCGCAGCGATCGTCGTACCCGGCCTGCTCTGCGGTCTCGCCCTCCCCGCCCCGACGCTCGTCGCGCAGGAGCCGAACGGCGCCCTCGCGCTCGAGTCGTGGCTCGACTGGGAGCGGGTCCAGGATCCGCGGATCTCGCCGGACGGGGGCTCGGTCGTCTATGAGCGCCTGTGGGTCGACAAGATGAACGACGCGTGGGAGTCCTCGATCTGGATCGTGAATCCGGACGGCAGCCGCCCCCGCCACCTCGTCGACGGGTCCTCGCCGCGCTGGTCGCCCGATGGCAGCCGCCTGGCGTTTCTCGCGCCCGACGACGAGGGGAACACCCAGATATTCGTGCGCTGGATGGACGCCGAGGGTGCCGTCTCGCAGGTGACGCGGCTCACGGATAGTCCCTCCAACCTGGCCTGGTCTCCCGATGGGACGCGCTTCTCGTTCACGATGCGCGTGGGGGCGGAGCAGCCCACGGCGCGCCACTGGTCCCTCTCGCTGCCGAAGCCGGAGGGGGCGACGTGGACGCCGGGCCCGCGAATCATCGAGCGCCTCGTCTATCGGCAGGACCGCATCGGATTCCTGGGTGACAAGTACCAGCACATTTTCGTGGTCCCCGCCGAAGGGGGCACCGCGCGCCAACTCACCGAGGGCGACTACAACTTCGGCGTCCCGACCTGGGAGCCCGACGGCAGGTCGCTCCTGTTCAGCGGTCTCATCATCGAGAACGCCGAATACCGATGGCAGGAGACCGAGATCTATCGGCTCGACGCGGAGTCCGGCGAACTGGGCCAGGTCACGACGCGCAAGGGCCCGGACAACCGGCCGGTGCCATCGCCGGACGGGCGCATGATCGCCTACGTGGGGCACGACACGACGACGTTCGACTATATCGAGTCCGCCGTCTACGTGATGAACGCGGATGGATCGAACCCGCGCGCCCTTACGGCCGAAATGGACCGCAGTCCCGGGGCGCTCCACTGGGCCCCGGACGGCGGCGGCATCTACTTCGACGCCACGGCGGACGGCTACCGCAACATCCACTACGCCTCGGTGGACGGCGACGTACGGGCGATGAGCGAGGGCCCGCAGATGTTCGGCCTCAACGACGTGAGCGACGGCGGCATGGCCGTGGGGATGTGGGGGGACGCGCATGAACCCGGCGACATCCACGCCTTCCCCGTCGACCGGCCCGACCGGCGCACGAGACTCACGGATGTGAACGCCGACGTGCTGGCGGGCGTGACGCTGGGCGAAGTCGAGCAGGTCTGGAGCGAGTCATCCCACGACGGACTCCCGATCCACGGCTGGGTCATCAAGCCCCCGGACTTCGACGCGTCGCGGCAGTATCCGCTCATTCTCGTGATCCACGGCGGCCCGCACGGCATGTACAACGGCGGGTTCAACTTCTCGTGGCAGGAACACGCCGCGAACGGATACGTCGTCCTCTATACGAACCCGCGCGGAAGCTCCGGCTACGGGACGGAGTTCGGGAACGCGATCCAGTACGACTATCCGAACCACGACTTCGACGACCTCATGTCGAGCGTGGACGAGGTCATCTCCCGCGGCTACGTGGACGACGGCAACATGTTCGTCTACGGGTGCTCGGGCGGGGGGGTGCTGACGTCGTGGGTCGTGGGGCACACGGACCGCTTCCGCGCCGCGTCGGCGAACTGCCCGGTCGTGAACTGGTTCAACTTCCCGAACGAGGTCGACGGCAACTACCTGCGCTGGTACGCGGACTTCCAGGAGTTCCCGTGGGTGGACCCGAGCGAGCACATTCGCCGCTCGCCGATCTCGTACGTGGGGAACGTCACGACGCCGACCATGCTCATGACGGGAGTCCTGGATCTGCGCACGCCGATGTCGCAGACGGAGCAGTTCTACCAGGCACTCAAGGCGCAGAACAAGCCGACGGCGATGGTCCAGTTCGAGGGCGAGTGGCACGGCACGTCGCGCCTGCCGTCCAACTTCCTGCGCACGCAACTCATCCTCAGGAAGTGGTTCGAGCGCTGGGGAACGCACGACGACGAACGCACCGCCGCCACGCAAACCGGCTCCTAGCCAAAGCTTCCTGGAACGGGCGGGAGTCGCGCCATGATCGAGTATAAGGGATACACCGGCGTCTTCGAGTACGATGAAGACTACGAGTTTTTTTCGGGCCGAGTCATCGACACGCGCGACGGGATCAACTTCGAGGGCAGGTCGGTGTCGGAGTTGAAGGAGTCCATGCGCCGCGCGGTGGACGACTACCTGGAATTCTGTGCGGAAAAGGGGAGAGAGCCCAGCAAGCCCTATTCGGGCCGGGTGCTCATAAGGATCGATCCGGAAGTGCATCGCAAACTCGCGACCAAGGCCAGCAGCCATCGGCTTTCCATGAATGCCTACATAGCCAAGCGCCTCAGGGAGATCGCTTTCTGAACGAACCCCCGCCGCCCTGTGAGATTCTTCGCGAGGCGATGGCGGACCGGCCGCTCGGCCAGCAGCTATCGGCACCTGTAGGTGGGTAAAAATGCGGCAATTCTACCCACATGTACACAAGAATGTTGTTTCCGCGGCGGCTCGACGGCGTCGAGGTGCTCCCGCTCGAGGACTTCCTGCAGCAACTCCCGGCTCGACGCCCCGATTATTCGGTGCGGTTCCGGCGGTAACGGGAGTCCAGGTATTCTTCGATCCAGCGGCGGGAGCTTCGCCAGCGTCCGTCCGGGCCGCGCACGGCCTTGAGCCGCCCACGGGCTGCCGCCATCCGCAAGGCAGGCGCCGTCAGGTCTCGGTTTGCCAGTGCGGCCAGCGGGACCAGTTGGGCCGGGCCGGCTACGGCCGGTATGACGAAACGGTAGAGGTTGTCGAGGATCGCTCGCGCCAGCATCTCGCCGAGCGATCCGAATTCGTCGCGATCGGCTTTCCGCAACGCAGTGAGATACCGAGCGCGATCTCGTTTGTAGATGATCGCGGGCGGATACCCCAGCCGCACCAGGATCAGGTTCAGAACGAGTCGGCCCGTACGACCGTTCCCGTCGAGGAACGGGTGGATCTGCTCAAAGCTGCAATGGAGTTCCGCAAGCGTCTCGGGGAAGGCGACCGCGTCCGGGTCGATCCCATTCGCAGCGGCGATCCAGCGGTCCATCCGGGCAGGCACGAGCGGCCATGACACGGGGATCATCCCTCCGGGAAACGGCCTGATGTCGTGCTCGCGGAAACTGCCGGGAGTCTCCCGGTCGGTCGCGTCGGGATGTGGCGCAACCTCCCACACGGGGGCCATTGCCGAGTGGTGAATCTGGCGCACCTCCGCCAGACTGAGGATCTCCCCGGGGTGGAACAGTCCGGACGGGTCGAGTGCCTGGCCATACACCCATTCGGCCGCGGAACCGTATCCACGCACCTCGAGATACTCGCGCAGTTCCCGGTTACCGACCGCCAGTCCATCGGCCAGCAATCGCTCGACCTGCTTGAGGAGGAGCGTGTTACCTTCGATCGCGGTGGAGTGGTGAGCTTCCTCGTACCAGATTCCGCGCCAGATTTCCGCGGCTTCCTCGGGTCGTGGGAGGCCACCAAGGTGTCTGCGGAGTTCGGACACCTCGGTGCGCAGGTGATGGTACAGTTCATGGCGAGGCGGACGGCCTCGACGAGGCGTCGCGGGATCAATTTGTTCGTTCATGAGTAATCTAACGTAACAGAACAGATTTCGTGTGCAACGGGGCGGGTCAGCGCAGGAAGGCGGTCTCCGAGAGGATCTCGTCGAGGTTGGAGATCAGCAGATCCGCGTCGGCTTGGGAGAAGACGAGCGGCGGCTTCATCTTGATCACGTTGTGGTCCGGGCCGTCCGTGCTGAGCAGAATGCCGCGGTCGCGCATGCGCTGGACCGCGGCGTCCGCGAGGTCCGCCGCCGGCTCGATATCGTCTCCGTCCCGCACGAACTCGATGCCCGTGAACAGGCCGCGGCCGCGGGCGTCCCCGACCGGGGTGTGACGGTCACGGAGGGTTTCGAGACCCTCCAGAAGGCGCTTTCCGACGTTTGCCGCGTTCTCCTGTAGACCCTCCTCCTCGATCACGTCGAGGACGGCGAGGCCGATGGCGCACGAGACGGGGTTCCCGCCGTAGGTGTTGAAGTACTCCATCCCGTTGGCGAAGGACTCGGCGATCTCGCGTGTCGTGACCACCGCGGCGAGGGGGTGCCCATTCCCGATCGGCTTGCCGAGGGTCACGATGTCGGGGACGACGCCGTGCTCCTCGAACGCCCAGAAGTGCGACCCCACGCGTCCGAAGCCGACCTGCACCTCATCGGCCACGCACACGGCGCCCTGCCCGCGGGCTCCGGCGTAGGAAGCCGCGAGGTATCCGGCCGGGAGCGGGATCTGCCCCCCGCAACTGAGGATCGATTCGTGGAAGAAGGCGGCCGCGCCGGGTGGGCGGTCCCCGAACCAGGTGGGTTCCGTTTCGAGCGCCCGCGCCGCCTCCCCGACGTACGCCGCGTACAGGGGCGCCACCTCGCGTTCCGGCCCGCGGTGGATCCCCCGGAAGAGGTCCGGCATGGGCGCCATGCGGACCCAGGGCCGGAGCCCTTTCCCGCCGGGGCCGTTGAACTTGTAGGGGCTCAGGTTGACGACCGAACTGGAGTTGCCGTGGTAGGCCCCGTCGAGGACGACCGCGCCCACCTTGCCGGTGTGCGTGCGCGCCATGCGCAGGGCGAGTTCGTTGGCCTCCGTGCCCGAGCAGACGAGGAAGCACACGCTGAGCGGGGCCGGGAAGAGGGCCGTCAGCCGCTCCGAGTACTCGAGAATCGCTTCGTGCAGGTAGCGCGTGTTCGTGTTGAGCGAGACCATCTGCCGGCGGGCCGCCTCGTTCACGCGCGGGTGCGCGTGTCCGACGTGCGCGACGTTGTTCACGCAGTCGAGGAAGGGCTGTCCCTCGATATCGTAGAGTCGGCTACCGCGCCCCCGCACGATGTGGAGGGGCCTCCCGTAGGAGAGACTCAGCGAAGGGCCGAGCCGCCGATTCCGGTCCTCGATCAGCGCGGCGTGGTCGCGGGGCCTTGGAGCCGTCGCCTCGCCCGGAAGCCGCAGCAGGTGGTTCGGATCGGGGCTCACCGCCGTCCAGACATCGCGCGCGCTCGGGGCGGCCACACCGGGGAAGGTCCCGTCGCAGCCGAGCGGATCAACGAAGATCTGGAAGTGAAGGTGCGGCGCCCAGTCGCCGTTGTCCGGCGGGGCCCCGATCCAGCCGATCGTACGCCCCGGTTCCACGACCTCGCCGGGCGCGATTGCCGGGAGAGATTCGGGTGACAGATGCCCGAACAATGTCCGAAAACGGACAGGTCCGTTCGCCTCGCCGGCCGGGTCCTCCAGTTCGTGCTCCAGGATGATCGTGGGGCCGTAGTCCAGGCGGTCGGCGTTGTCGTGCGCCGACACGACGCGACCCCCGAGCGGCGCGAGGACGGGGGTCCCCGGCTCCGCGAACAGGTCGACGCCGAGGTGGACGGTTCGCCACTCGTCCATCTCGTTCCCCGGCGCGCGGAAGGCCTCGCCCGTGTACCACCACCGCACCTCGTCGTAACGGCCGATGCCGATTTCCGCACCCGCGTCCCGCATCCGGTCGAACAGCCGCTGCGAGAACTTCGAGTGGTCCGTTGGATCGACGGTCCCGCCGTCGTCCCCCGACTCGACGCTCAGGTCGAGCGTGAGGGTGGCCACTGTCCGGGGATCCGGATCGAGCACCGGTGCTGCGTCCGGGGCGGCGCGTTCGAGTGCCGCGACGACCCGGGCGGTCGCGGGACAGGGCGAGTGCCCGCAGGCCTCCCGCAGCCGGTAGCGCCCCAGCTGCGGGGGCGTCGCGCCCAGTCGTTCGAGCACCTCCCAGGCGGGAGCCTGGCTCACGAGCAGGTACTGGTTGTCCGGCTCCTGCGCGCCGCGAACCGACGACACCGTCACGCTGAGCGCGAGGCGCAGGCGCGCCAGTTCATACAGGACGTCCGCTTCGGCTTCCGTGACTTCGTGCTCCGCGACGTACCCGCGTGCCACGTCGCAGAAGGCGGCCACCGGATCGCGCGTCCCGAACCCGGCGTAGGCGCAGGCCACCGCGAGGTTCGCCACCGTCCACGACCGGATCACGTCGCCGAAGTCCACGACGCCCACCACGTGCGGCGCTCCGCCCTTCATGCGTCCGGGATCGACATGGATGTTGGCCGGGTTCGCGTCGTTGTAGATCAGGCTCTCGCGCAACTCACCCGCCCGCGGCCGCACGACCGCGGCGTGCCGCTCGAGGATTCCCGCGACGAGTTCGCACCGGCCCGGTTCGCGGATCGCGCCCAGGTTCTCCGCGACGAGCGAGGCGGCGCAGCGAAGATCCCAGATCATCGCGCGGTCCGCGCCCGCCGCCTCCGACGAGGAACGGTCGAGGATCCCCGCGAGGCGTCCGATCTGTCTGCGCAGTTCGGGTCCGTGCGGCCGGAAACGGTCCAGTGGAATGCCCGGAACCGGCGCCAGGAACCGGGCGAAGTGGGCGCGCCCGCCGATCGCGTGTTCGATGAGGCGCCCATGCGTCGATGTGTCCGCGGAGGCCTCCGCCTCGCGGCCCTGCGCGGGGGGGCGCCAATGGGGGAGCGCGAAGCAGGCCTGGGACTCCGAAAGAGCCTCGAGCATGGCCGCTTCCTCTTCGAGGACCGCGCGGTCTTCGAGCAGGTTCGAGACCTTCAGGTATCCACGGACCTCGGAGCCATCGGGGCTTCCCTCCGCAGTCCCGTCGAAGGCCCGGTCGGAGATCCGGAACACCCGGTCTCGCTCGCTGGCGCATTCGCGGGCCGTCCCGTCCACACCCCAGTGCGTCCGGACGAGCCGCGCCGCCGCCTCCTCCGAGAAGGAAGGCCTCCCGGCCGCGTATCCGGCGTCGAGCGTCTCCATGGAGGCCGAAGCTCCCACGCCGCCGGGGCCGGGTCAACCACGCGGGTTGTTGCCGCCCGCGCCCATCGCACCGAGCTTTCGAGTCCGTCGAATCGCATCCGTACACGGAGGATTACGATGTCGCTCCGCCCTGCCCTTTTCGCCTCCACCTTCGCCGCGTGCGTCGCGATCTCCGGCCCGCCGGCCCTCACCGCCCAGGAGCGGGTCTACGCCGTCGCTTCACCGGCTGAACTGGAACTCGAGGTGGGGATGTCCTTCCAGCTCCGCGCGGCGATCCAGGGCACCGCGGAAGAAGCCGCCGCCTCGGAAGTGCGCTGGTTCGCGGCCGACGACGGCGTGACCGTGACGGCCGAGGGCATCGTGACGGCGGTGCGGCCGGGCGAATCCCGCGTGGCGGCGATGTTCCGCGGCGAACCGAGCTGGGTCCGGATCATCGTCCCCCGCCTCGAGGCCGACCGGATCGAGGCCCGCGTCGCCGGGCCCGTCTACGCGGGCGCGACTGCCGCCCTTGACCTCGGCGCCTACACGGCCCTGGGCGCCGCCGTGGAGGACATCGAGTTCGAGTTCGCGTCGGCCGATCCCGCGGTCGCGACGGTGGACGACGCAGGGCGCGTCCTCGGCCACGCGCCCGGGCAGACCGCGCTCACGGTCTCCGCCGGAGCCGCCACGGCAGAGGTCGAAGTCACGGTGCGACCCAACCCGGCCGAGGATTACGAACTCGTGGCTTCCGAGGACGTAAGCTCGCTCTCGACGGGAGATGTCGCGGCGTTTCGGCTGCTCGGTCGCGACGGGACGGGGGAGGACATCGCTCTGGCGCCGCTGTGGAGCGTCACTCCGAGCGGGGCGAGCGTCGAACCCGTCGACGGGCGCGGACTCTTCGTGGCGGAGGAGCCGGGTACGTACCACGTGACCGCGATCGCGGGCCCGGCCATCGCCCGAACTGTTTCCGTGCGGGTCGAACCCCGCCGCCACACGGCCCGCCTCGAACTCGTGGGAAGCGGGATCACCTCCACGCACCGCGCCGGCGACACGTGGGTGTTCGAGGGTGTCGACGGACGCGACTACGCGTACCTCGGCACCTTCTACCACGACTGGATGAAGGTGTGGGACGTGACGGACCCCGCGCAGCCCGTCCTCACCGACTCGATCCAGCTCGACGCCCGCCGCATCAACGATGTGAAGATCCATCCCAACAACCGCCTCGGGATCGTCACCCGCGAAGGGGCTTCCAGCCGGAGGAACGGCATCGTTTTCCTCGACCTCTCGAATCCCGCCCATCCCGAGATCCTCTCCGAGTACACGGACGCGGTGACGGGGGGCGTACACAACGTCTGGATCCTGGGGGACGAGGACCTCGTCTACGCCTGCCACAACGGGACGAGCGAGATCGTGATCCTCGACATCTCCGACCCGTCCGACCCGCGCGAGATCAACCGCTGGGTGCACGACGAACCGGTCCGCAGCCTGCACGACGTCATCGTCCAGGACGGGTACGCGTACGCATCGTTCTGGAATGAGGGCATCTACATCCTCGATGCGGGGGCGGGCACGCACGGGGGCACGGCCCGCGATCCGAAGCTCGTCTCGCGGTGGGTGTCCGGGCAGGGGAATACGCACGTTGCCTGGCGTCACGGCAGGTACCTGTTCGTTGCGTCCGAAATCTACCCGTCGGACTGGGATCCGAACGCGCTCGGCCCCATCGAGGCGCGGGGCTTCGTCGAGGTGCTGGACATGACGGACATGGACGATCCCGTGAAGGTCGCCCACTACGCCGTGCCCGAAGCCGGGGCCCACAACCTGTGGAGCGACGACCGCGACCGGCTCTACGTCGGCTACTACCAGGCGGGGCTGCGCGTGCTGGACATCTCGGGCGAACTGCGCGGCGACCTCTACCGCCAGGGCCGCGAAATCGGCGCGATCAAGACGTCATCGCCGGAGGGCGCCGTGCCGAACTGGTCGATGACGTGGGGCGCCCAGCTGTTCAAGGGCCGGATCTTCACCTCCGACCTTCACTCCGGCCTGTGGATCGCCCGTCTCGTCGAGGAGGAACTCGTCCCCTGACCCGTCTGGAAGGGAAGATGGCACCATGAACCGCACGACACTCAAGAAGACTGCACCCGGCAAGACCGCCGCGATGGCCGCCGCCGTCCTCATGACCGCATGGCCCGCTTCCGTCCGCGAGGTCGCGGCCCAGGAGACCCCGGCGCCGACCGCCGGTCAGGAGGTGGCCCTGGTCACGGGATCCACGTCCGGCCTTGGCCGGGAACTCGCCCTGCGGCTGGGCGCGCGGGGCGATCACGTCATCGTCCACGGGCGCGACGAGGAGCGGGGGGCGGAGGTGGTGGACGCCATTAACGCGGCGGGACCCGGGAGCGCCCGCTTCTACCGCGCCGACCTCGCGTCTCTCGCGGAGGTCCGCACCTTCGCCGAGGCGCTGCTGGCCGACTACGACCGGCTGGACATCCTCATCAACAATGCGGGGTTCGGCTCGGCCCCGGACGAGAGGTGGGTCACCGAGGACGGGCACGAGTACCGCTTCCAAGTGAACTACCTCTCCACCTTCCTGCTCACCCACATGCTGATGCCGCGCCTCCTGTCCAGCACGCCGTCGCGCATCGTGAACGTGTCGTCCGGCGCGCAGACGCCGATCGACTTCGACGACGTGATGATCGAGAACAACTTCAGCGGCCGCCGTGCCTACGCCCAGAGCAAGCTCGCCCAGGTCATGTTCACCCTCGATCTGGCCGAGGAACTGGACGGGACCGGGATCGTCGTCGGCTCGCTCCATCCGGCGACCTACATGCCGACCGGCATGGTGCGGCGGCTGGGCGCGACGCCGCGCGCCACCATCGCCGAAGGCGCCGACGCGACGATGCAGGTGGTCGACTCCGACGACTTCGAGAGCGGGCAGTACTTCAGCGGTCTCACGCCCGCCCGGGCGAACGCCCAGGCTTACGATTCCGAGGCGCGCGCCCGGCTCAAGCGGCTGAGCCAGGAGCTGACCGGCATTCGCTGCCGGATGGGCCGCTGCCGATTCGAGGGCGACGCCTCGAGATAAGCTCGCCGGCAGACCGCGGTCTGCCGGCGGTGGCCTGCTACGGCGGCCTGCCAGGGCGGCCGGTTAAGGCTCCAGGGCTTCGAGTGCGGCCAGGATGTCCGCGTGCTCCGGGCGGATGCGGTAGTCCACTTCGGTGAAGCTCCAGCGCACCTCCCCGTCCATGTCGATGACGTAGGTCGTGGGGTGCGGGATCTGGCGTCCGCGCCCGTCCTCCTCGTTCAGGAGTCCGTAGCGGTGAGTGATCGCGGAGCCGTCATCGGACAGGAGCGGGAAGTCGAGCGCGTAGTCGTAGTCCTCGAGGACGCGGTCGACCATGAGCCCGATGTCCTCGGGGCTGTCCGGGGCGATCGCGAGGAGTTCGGTCTGTTCGCGCTGTTCGGGCGTCATGAAGTTTCGCAGCTCTCCGAGCTGCTTTGCGCAGTACGGTCACCAGTGGCCGCGGTAGAAGAAGAGGATGACGTTCTTCTCTCCGCGGTAGTCGGAGAGCGTGATCGGCTCGCCGGTGCTCGAAAGCGCCGTGAAGTCGGGCGCGGGGCTGCCGGCGAGTACGCGCTCGAGGTCCGCCGGGGGCAGGTCGTGTCCGTCCGCCGGACCGAGCACCACCTGAGCCGCTTCTTCGGCCGGCGCCTCGGAGACGTCGACATCTTCCGTGTCTCCCCCGGGTGCGCAGCCGGCCGACCCGACCGCCACGAGGGCGCCCGCCGTGAATAGTCGGAGGTAACGCGCGTCCATCATCCGCATCTCCCTGTCTCGCTTTCCCTTTTGTGTGTGCTCGCGAACGCCGCTGCCGTTCGCGGTCCGGCAACGCTATCGCCCCGGGGGGCCGCGCGACAGCGAGGGGCGGCCAGGAGCGCGTGTACGGGCGCGTCTTGCGTGTGCCAGGAGCGGTTCGGACTATGGCACGGTGGTCCCGATCCCGGTTTAGGCGACCTCGGTCATCAGCTGGAGCCTGTACAATGCGACACGATCTGCGACACGACCTGCGACACGATCACGGCAGCCGCCGAGTCCTTCGATTCTCCCTCTCCTTCGCGTTTCTCCTCGCCGCGGCCGCGCCGGACGTCGCCGCGCAGGAGGGTGCGGATGGCTACCAGACGCCGGCCGCCGAACTCGCCGCGCTCGTCGATGCCCCGGCGACCCCGGGAATCAGTCTGAGTCCCGACGAGTCGGTGATGCTGCTCACGATGCGGCCCAGCCTGCCGTCGATCGCCGAGGTCGCCGCGCCGGAACTGCGGATCGCCGGACTGCGCATCAACCCGCGCACGAACGGCCCCAGCCGCGCCCGCCCCTCGAACGGTCTCGCGCTTCGCACGCTGGACGGGGAAGAGCGTGCCGTCACCGGACTGCCCGAGAATCCGCGCATCCGCAACACGCGCTGGTCGCCGAACGGGAGCACGGTGGCGTTCACGCACGACACGGATTCGGCTGTGCAGCTGTGGGTCCTGGATGTCGCGTCCGCGGAGGCGCGGCGGCTGTCCGACCTCGACATGGTGAACGTGGGCTTCGGGGCCCCGTTCAACTGGTCGCCGGAAGGAGACTTCCTCTACGCCATGGCGGTGCCGCCCGGCCGCGGCCCGGCGCCCGCCGAGCCGATGGTGCCGACGGCGCCCATGATCGAGGAGACGTCGGGAGAGGCGGC
>LXNJ01000940.1_pt1 | contig 18454 bp, 21 predicted proteins | sample 809081 | NCBI WGS metagenome assembly LXNJ01 (sample SAMN04870510, study PRJNA318959) | sponge metagenome | biome: sponge; feature: marine sponge reef; material: water | host: Petrosia ficiformis | place: Greece: Milos, Mediterranean Sea | collected 2013-05-29 | depth 5-7 m
GGGTCTGATCCATATGAGCATCCATTTCTCCTTCCAAGGAGGCTTCTATAATCTGCTTGAGCAAAGGTGTGAAAACACCGCCCTTTCCTGTTAATGGCTCCCCGGAGCTAAGCTCCGAGGATAATCTCTCGAACAACTCTTGTAAGCCAGCTTTCGATATTTCTTACTTTTTCATATCACTAAGTTAAGTGACACACTTTTCTGAACAGACACCGAACAGACTCCGAACATCACAAACTACAGCTAATACCTCACCACCCGTTTCTTTCTCCAATTCATCTTTGGCCTTATCAAGTACTTCTTTTCGCCTGCTTGAGATAACCACCCGCGCACCGCACTTCAAAAGGCCGGTACTCATCGCTCTTCCTAATCCCGTCCCTCCGCCAGTCACAACAATTACCTTGTCTTTCAGCGCATCTTCTCTAAGCATTGACTTCTCCATTATTCAGTAGATTTTTTCTTCATTCTCATATTCAAAACCTCAACCATCATTGAGAAGAATACAGCGAAATAAATATATCCTTTAGGAATGACCTGATGGAATGCCTCAGCGATTAAAACGAAACCGATTAAAATCAGAAAGGAAAGTGCCAACATTTGTAAGGTGGGATGTCTTTCAATGAAATCGGCAATTCGTCCCGCAAATGCTAACATAATCAGCAAGGAGATAATGACGGCAATGATCATAATAATCACATGCTCGGTCATACCTACGGCCGTTAAAATGGAATCAAAAGAAAACACAATGTCCACAAGTGCAATCTGAACAATAACACTGATAAATCCTTTTTGAATGGCTTTATCATCTTTCTCCACATGTTCTTCACCTTCTATCTTATGATGAATTTCTCGAGTACTCTTACCAATTAGAAAAAGTCCGCCAAGAAATAAGATCAAGTCTCGACCACTAATAGGATGACTCATGATATGAAAGAGGGGGATCAACCAGAGCGATGATCCATGTAATCCCAAGGAGCATTAATATCCGTGTAACAAGTGCAAGACCGATACCACCCGTGCGTGCCTTCGCTCGGATTTCTTCTGGAAGTTTGTTGGTTAGAATGGAGATAAAGATGATGTTGTCTATTCCAAGTACAATCTTCAGAAAACTCAATGTCAACAAGGCGATCTAAGCCTCACTTGTTAAGAATATCTCCATTGTTCTTATTTAGCAAACTGGCTGGAAACCACAGAGGCTTTCATTCCAGCTGAATAGTCATAGAATCCTTCACCAGATTTTGCTCCCAATTTACCCGCAGTCACCATATTTACGAGTAGCGGACATGGCGCATATTTCTGATTTCCAAAACCATCGTACAGTACATGGAGAATGCTTAAGCACACATCCAATCCTATAAAGTCAGCCAATTGCAGTGGGCCCATTGGATGAGCCATTCCCAATTTCATAACCGTATCAATCTCTTCCACTCCAGCAACTCCTTCGTATAGCGAATAAATGGCTTCGTTGATCATGGGCATGAGTATCCGATTGGCCACAAAACCAGGATAATCGTTTACCTCAACCGGCACCTTACCAAGATCTTTACTCAAATCCATTATGCGATTTGTAATATCATCCGAAGTTGCATATCCTCGAATCACCTCAACCAATTTCATAATCGGAACGGGATTCATAAAGTGCATCCCAATGACCTTGTCAGGTCTGTTGGTAACGGCAGCAATTTTTGTAATGCTGATAGAAGATGTGTTGGAAGCTAAAATCGTATCCGCACTAGTATTATCCGAAAGATCCTTAAAGATTTTGAGTTTGAGGTCCACATTTTCAGTGGCAGCTTCCACGACCAAATCCACACCATGAACGCCTTCAATCATATCGGTGAAGGTTTCAATATTAGAGAGGGTAGCGTTCTTGTCGGCTTCGGTAATCCTATCTTTTGCAATCATCCGATCCAAGTTCTTAGTAATCGTAGCCATTCCTTTATCCAAAGAACTCTGTGCTATATCAATAAGCTTTACCGAATATCCTTTTTGTGCGAAGGTGTGTGCAATCCCATTTCCCATTGTTCCTGCACCTATAACTGCAATATTCTTCATATGTGTCATTTGTGTTTTGAGCTAATTTTATTTACCAAGTCCCTGGAATACGATTAAGACCGTATAGATCAAGATCTTTAAATCAATTAATAGGGACATATTTTCGATATATAGAATATCGTATTTCATTCGTTCGATCATTTGATCTACGTTTTCAGCATAGCCATACTTCACCATTCCCCAACTTGTAATGCCAGGTCGTACCTTGTGTAAATATTTATAGTGTGGGGCTCGAGATTTAATCTGATCTATAAAAAACTGTCGTTCGGGTCTAGGGCCTACGATTGACATTTCTCCTATGAGCACATTGTAAAACTGCGGAAGCTCATCGAGTCGAAACTTCCTCATTATTCTTCCCCAAGGCGTAATTCGTGAATCAGTAGCACTACTAAGTTGCGGTCCTTCTTTTTCTGCATCAAGGCACATGGAACGAAACTTAATAATCTTAAAGGTCTTGCCCTGCTTTCCGATTCGCTCCTGCCTGTAGAAAACAGGACCTTTTGATCCAGCCTTCACCATAATGGCCGAAAAAAGAAGGAGAGGAGAAAGGATGATAAGGGCAATCAAAGAAACTAAGACATCAAAGATTCGTTTCACATTGAATTCCCATGCCTGCATTAAGTCATGCTTGATTTCGATAAGAGGAGTGCGAAAAATGCCCTGTAATCGAACCGATCCGGTTATGATATCATAGGTGTCTGGAAGTATCTTTATAACAACATCGGTATCTTCTAACTCTCCAATTACTTGCTCCAAGCGATTATGCTCTGAGGATTCCATTGCAATGAGAATTTCTTCAATCTCATGCTTATTAATAAGAGCTGAAAGGTCTTTGTAGGTACCTAGGTTCTCCAATTCCGAGGCCATTGGGAAGTCTTTTTTCTCAAATACGCTTACAAAACCAACAAAAATGTTTCCACTACTCTTTCGCTCCAAAGAAAGCTCTTTGTACAACTGAACAGCCTTGGAATCTCCCCCAACAAGAATGGTCGGGAACCCAATGACTCGATTGTGAATCTTTTGAACGACTCGGTTGGTTATCAGGAAACGAAAGAAGAAGTTCACTCCAAAATGCAAGCACAGTAGAGTGAAAAAGCTGGAGTAATAGGTGCGATAATTAACAATAGTATCATCGAGAATTAAGGCAAAAAAGATGACCAAAGTACCGAGGATGCTGTAAATACTCGTGGACACCAAATCTTTTAATCTGGACTTACGGAAGATGTCATTATATCGTCCACCCAAATAATAGAAAAGCAACCAAAAGGCGATGATGATAAATAGTCCTGTATAGAAGTATTGATCAAAGTGTATGGGAATTTTAATTCCATAAATGCTCGATTCAATAACCCTCTTGCGATAAGTGAAAAACAAGGTCCACGCGATGCCTGCAGATAAAAAATCTCCAAGCACATAAATGAGGGTTTGTCTTCTTTTGGCCTGCTGGTTCACTCGTGAATCAGTTTGAAATTATCTAGATAGACAAAGGCTTCATCGTTTCCATTATCGAGAATGCTCTGAATATAAATGCTATAGCCAACAGCTGAACTCAATTGCCCCACTTCCCAAGTCAGATTCACATACGTCTTGTTCCATTCCTCCTCCGGAAAGAGACCTAAGGAAACCAAAGAACTACTAGTCCCATCAGAATTCCATCCCACTACGCCAACCACAAAGCTGTTGTTGCATCGATAATCCATTTCTAAATAAACCGCCCGACCACCGCCAGGTAAATTATAGATCCCTGTAGTGTTCCCAATGAATCGTCTTCTTAGTGTATCCAAGAAAAATGCACCAGAACCCGTTCCCTCGAATACGACTGCAGGATCGTTGACACGTTGAAAAGTGGTGTCTGATTGTTCCAATTCTTTGAAGGATAATCCTGGATTTTCAAATGCCTCAAGCCAAGCAAACTTTGTCGCATCAAAGTATTCCACTTCTGGACTGAATTCGAGATCTTGATTGGGGTTAAAGCTTACGGTTTGCGTTTCAAAATCATAGAAAGGATAAATCTGCCTCCAGCTATCCAATCCACTTACTTTTATTCCAGGACGTAGTCGAAGTACATGATCTCCTGACGCAATGACTGGGAAAGTAACCGGAAGCTCATAAACTCCCTGAAGAGCATCGTCCAAATAAACCCACACATCTGCTATAGCTTGTGAATTGCTCCCCTCTGTAGCCAAATCGGTTTTAAGTTCAAAACGATTGACCCGAACATAGGTAGGAATAGGCTCCTCCTTTACACAGGATAGAATTACTGTACAGATTAAAAGTAGGCTGAGTACTCGGGTCATACCTTGCTGTTTTCAGCTCTGTTTTGAACGGCTTCTACAATACATATGGCCACATCTAGTGCTTTTCGACCATCATACAAGGTCACTGGTGGTTGACTATTACTTGTAATAGCATCGGCTAAAGCATTGATCTCATCTAAGATGGCATTGTTTTGCTCAACCTTTGGGTGCTCAAAATAAATTTGCTTTTTACTTCCATCAGGTGCATCAAGTACAATCGCATAATCGTCGGCTGCTCCTTCAACATCCTTTATGCGAATAACGTCTGCCTTTTTCTCAAGGAAATCAACGCTAACGTAGGATTCCTTTGTGAACACCCGAGTTTTCCGCATGTTTTTCAAAGAAATTCGACTAGCTGTAAGATTGGCCACTGCACCATTCTCAAACTCCAAGCGGGCATTACAGATATCAGGAGTAGAAGAGATGATATTAACGCCACTAGCTGATACATTGGCGACCTCACTATTTACTAGATGAAGTACGATATCAATATCATGGATCATCAAATCCAAGATAACAGGAATATCCGTCCCCCTAGGATTGAACTGAGCCAAGCGGTGTGTCTCTATAAACAGGGGTGTTTTTAGAAGGTCCTTGCTAGCAATTAAGGCTGGATTAAATCGCTCCACATGTCCAACCTGAGCCTGAATACCATGTTCTTCACATAGTTTTATAAGTTCGTCCGCTTGTTCTACCGTCTCGGTAATGGGCTTCTCAATAAAAAAGTGCTTCCCATGTTCGATGCACTTTATGGCACATTCGTAATGCGAAAGCGTTGGTGTGACTATATCAACAACATCAACAGCCTTTATTAGTTCTTCCATTGAAGGGAAGGCCTTTATTCCATGCTCTTGGGCAATGGCCTCACAAACTTCAGGGTGTGGATCATAAATTCCGACCAATTCGTAGCGGTCGCTTTGGGCCATTAAGCGAATATGAATTTTCCCAAGATGACCTGCTCCAAGTACGCCTCCTTTCAACATATCATGAATTTTCACCAAAAGTATCAAAAATGAAGGCCATTTCCGTTGTGAATTTTCTCTATTAATTGTGAATTACTTTCTACTGGCTGGACCACAAATCTTCAATACATTCGTGCTGTGATGGATACGGCAAAACATCAGGGAATGAGGCGTAAGCTCGTGGAAAAACTCCGTGCAAAAGGCATTGAAGATGAGACCGTTTTATCAGCAATCGAAAAAGTCCCACGGCACTTCTTCTTTGATAGTGGATTTTTAGATTACGCTTACGAGGATAATGCCTTTCCTATTGCTGCTGGACAGACCATTTCTCAGCCCTATACGGTGGCTTTTCAGACTCAATTATTGGAGGTGGCACCTGGAATGAAGGTGTTGGAAGTTGGAACGGGATCGGCCTATCAGGGAGCCATACTGTTGGAGCTGGGTGTGAAACTATATACCATAGAACGGATTCATGAACTGTTTCATAAGGCGAAGAGTATGTTTAGAAAACTAAACTACTATCCGAAGGTGATGTTTGGCGATGGGTACAAAGGTGTTCCAGAGGAAGCTCCTTTTGATCGCATCATCGTGACTGCCGGGGCCAAGGAAATTCCGAACAAATTACTGGATCAGCTGGCCATTGGAGGAATCATGGTGATTCCGGTAGGAGAAGAAGAGCAGGAAATGATACGTTTAATTCGCCATTCTGAGAAAAAATTCGAAAAGCAACATTTTGGGGGCTTTCGCTTCGTCCCAATGTTGGAAGGTAAAGCCTAATCTATTCTAGGAGCATAGTCCTGAGAAGATCATCGGTCTCACGGATGTATTCAGTATACGCTTCGCCTGTGCCTGGCCCATTAAATCCTGTATGAATATTGCGCACTTTTCCTTCGCGATCAATGAAAATGGATGTAGGGAACGAGAGAATGTGATTCAATGCAGGAAACTTCTCAGCAGCCACTTTTTTATTTGCTCTCCCGCCATATAATACCGTATATGGAAGCCCTAAGTCGGATTTCATTTTTTCGATATGGGGCTTAGCCTTCTCAAATTCATCCGAACGTTCAAAACTAACAGCGACGATCTCCAATCCCTCTTCATGATAGTATTCATATAGTTTCTTAAAATGGACCGATTCATCCATGCAGTTAGGACACCATGAACCCATGATTTGCACAATAACGACCTTATTTTCAAATCTTTCTGACGGAAAGCTCACCAATTCCCCGTCCATATCAGGAAAACTAAATTCTAGTTGATCGTAACCGTCATTTAAGTGGGTAAGTTCATTTGGATTTGCTAATTCAAAGCTTTCATCACGAACCATATAGAATGGTTCTGACCAATGATTTCCCGATAAGAACATGCCGGCAATACTGTCCTCCGTTATTTTCGTCAAGTCAAACGAAAATGCATGGGCGATGTCAAAAGTCACTATTTGGGCATGTTGACTGCCTGCATTTCCTTCCAAAAATCGATAGTCACCCGTTTCGGTCCGGATACTTCCAATGATCGTGTTTCCTTGCTGTTCAAATAGTCCAAGTCCACAGGAAGGATCTTCATTGCCAAAGACTATTTTCCATTCGCCATTCAATTGCATCGGTGCTTCATTGGAAGCGTTAAAGCGAACCTCTGTTGCGGTGGTTGTGAAAGGAATGACATAGTCTTCACTTCGTGCCTTATTTCTCCATTCACCAATCCAGTTGCCCTCGTTCTCCCATAGGGCGATTTCAGTCAAGTAAATAGGGGTGATTAAGACCAAGGTATCGCCATCTAATCGCTGATTGTCTGCAGTAATTGGATATTGCTCTAGTTGATTGTTGAGATAAACTGTTTGCTCTTCTTCAGAAGTTGGAAACTCCAATAAAACAGGAAGGCTTGTGCCTTCATTCAATTCCAATTCTATTCTTAAAAAACCTTGTGGAGAAGTGAATTCCTCTTCCGACTGATCAATGGTGGTGCAAGAGACCAAAAACAAAGTATTTATTAATGTTATGGCACATAAGCTTTTCATAGTCTATTTCTTTTGAATCCCCTTAAGTGTTTGAAGTGATGCCAAATCTCGGAAAAATGTGGACTTTTATTGTTGAATCTTTGACGAAAGTATTTGGCCCTCAAGCTTACGATTAAATGGATATAAACACCTTGCCCCTGAAGAACGGATTAACTAAGAATGATAGCATTGTGTTAAGCGCAGCCGATCAGAAAAGAATCTTAGAGGAAATTAGGCCTTCATTTCAATCAAGACTTGCTGATCATTCCGTAGATTCTCTTTCACCTCATTCTATAGATACGCTCCAATTGAACATCGGGTATATGTGCAATCAACGCTGTACACACTGCCATGTAGATGCCGGTCCACACAGAAAGGAAATGATGGATACTAAGGTGTTGGATAGGATATTGGAGTTGATAGAAGAAGAAGACTTCAAGACGGTAGATATCACCGGTGGAGCACCTGAAATGCACCCGGAATTTAGATGGTTCGTTCGTAGGCTACGAGTAATTAAACCAAATCTGGAGATTATCGTGAGATCCAATCTCACCATTATTAATTCAAACAAGATTTATGAAGATTTGCCTCAATTCTTTGCTCAGAAGGGAGTGCATCTTATTTCTTCATTACCCTTTTACACGGAGAACCTGACAAATGTTCAAAAGAGGAAAAGGAGTGTTTGAACGTTCAATTCAAGCTCTACAATCGCTAAATGAAGTTGGTTATGGGGATGCAACGACTGCACTTGAGTTGGATTTAGTATACAATCCTTCAGGAGCGCAACTGCCTGAATTGCAATGTGTAATGGAATCTAAGTTCAAGAAAGAACTGAAGAGCGTTTGGGGTGTGACTTTTAATAAATTGTTGGCTTTAGCGAACCTTCCTGTTGCTCGCTTTCTGGAATTCCTATTGGAAGAAAACAATATGGTGGATTATATGGAAACCCTAATACGATCTTTTAATCCAAAGACTTTGGACAATCTCATGTGCCGTTCCATGATAAGTGTTGATTGGCAGGGAAATATCTATGATTGTGACTTCAATCAAATGCTGGAGCTGCCTCTAACTATTCACGATGGTATGAACGTATTCAACTATAATCGAGATAGATTGATGCAACGCGATATATCAATCGGACAACACTGTTACGGTTGCACCGCAGGATCTGGCAGCAGTTGTGGTGGTATGTTGCAATAAAAAATCCCGCTTCGGCGGGATTTCTACATGTTTTTTTAAAAAATGATGATTAGTGCGCTGAAAGATATTTAGCAACTCCATCATGAGACTCTTGCATTCCCTCAGATCCTTCACCCCAGTTTGCAGGGCAAACTTCCCCGTTTTCTTCGAAGAATTGAAGAGCATCTACCATTCTCATGGCCTCATCTACATTTCTACCTAATGGAAGATTGTTTACCAATTGGTGTTGAACTGTACCTTCTTTGTCAATTAAGAACAATCCACGATAAGCAATCATTTGACCATCACTTACCAATTCACCATCCTCGTTGTAGTAATACTCGGCATCAAGAACGTCGTAATTGTGAGCAATTGTTTTGTTGGTATCCGCAACGATAGGATAGGTCACACCTTTAATTCCTCCTTCGTTCTTGCTCATTTGAAGCCATCCCCAATGCGATTGCTCCGTATCAGTTGAACAAGCAACTACTTCGACTCCTTTAGCTTTAAAATCAGCTAAGCGAGCTTGAAATGCATGCAATTCAGTCGGACATACAAATGTGAAATCTTTTGGATAGAAGAAAAGGATTACGTAGTTCTTTCCTAAATACTGATCCAATGAAAAATTGTTGGCAAATTCACCACCGTTTACTACAGCTTTTGCTGAAAATGAAGGGGCTTTTTTTCCTACTAAAACAGCCATATTATTTGATTTTCTGTTGTTATTAATTTGAGTGTGCAAAGTTACGAATTAAACACCCTAATTGGCTTCTTGTTCACAGCTTTTATTGAATTCGTATTCCCTTCTATGAATAAGGTTATGAATACAGGAATTACAGGAGCATCGCAAGGGAAAGTCCCAATAAAACAAACAGCATTTTTATGTAGTTGAACTTGTGAGACTCACTTGATTCAAATAGAATGGTGGTAGATACATGGAGAAAAATTCCGCTTACCACTGCAAGAATGGATAGGTAGTTATTAACGAGAAATTCAAGATTTGCTCCAGCATACTGACCCAATGGGCTCATTAAGGCAAATAAAATGAGTGCTCCCCAAATTTTCGGACCACTAAATGAAGCCAATCGCATCATTCCGGCAAGGATAAGAGCTACGGGGATTTTGTGCACAACGATTCCATATAGCAGTGGATTGGTATCATGAATATGATTGTCATGCAATGGAATTCCTTCCATTAAGGCATGAATGCTTAGGCTTACAAACAATCCGATAGGCACAGTACCACCTATTAAATGAAAGTGACCATGCTCAATTCCTTTTGAAAAGAAATCCAGAAAGAGCTGAATAATGAATCCCAACAATACATAGGTGGCCAGCTCATTTCCACCTTGCATAATTTCTGGAAGAAAATGACGAATAGTGAGAGTAAAAAGGAAAGCACCACTAAAAGCCATTAAGTTTTTAATGAGACTTTTTCTTCGAACATCTATTAAAAAACCCAATCCTCCACCAAGGAGAACAGATGCTATAAGAATTAGTGTATTTGTCATGGGTTTTTAGAAGCAATTAAGATCAAACGTTCACTTTGCGTGGCATCAAAAGGATTGAGCTCGTAATCTCCGAAAAGTTCTCGAATTTGTAGTCCGGTGCGCTCCAATAATGAAGCTAAATCAGAAAGTGAAAAGGCCTTGACCTTTTCATAATATTCATGCGTTGAATCATTATGGGTGAAAGAGATTGACTTAACTATTTGATCATCAATAATAGATCGTTTTATACGAAAGGAAATGCCTTCAATTTGCTGAACTTCTTCTTCGACCAAACCAAGAAGAATTTTTTTCACATTCATGAAATCCAGCACAAATACACCATGCTTTGTTAAGCCTTTCGACACCTCGTCTATAGCTTTGAAATGATCATTCTCATTTTCAAAATAACCAAAACTGGTGAATAGATTTAAGATTAGATCAAACCGCTCCTCATAAGCTTCCCGCATGTCTTGAACTTTGAATATCGCATTGCCTTCGGACTTTTCAAGGGCATGTGAAATACTGGCCTCACTTAAATCATAGCCTGTTACTTTATAACCGAGCGAATCCAAATAGATGGAATGACGGCCTTGACCACACGCCAGATCCAATATTTTACACTTTGGAGAAGGGGCCAGGTGGTCCATTAACTTCTTTAAGAAGATTTTGGCTTCAGTATCATCTCTGTGTTTATACAGAATATGATAATAAGGAGTGTTAAACCAGCTTTCGAACCATTCCATGGGCCGCTAAAATAATTCAAATTCCTTGAGGAAAGCTTATGTACCTTTGCGGCATGATTGAAAAAGGGAATAACGTTAATCTAGTTGCTCGCTGCCTAATGGGAATGGAGCCCGTGTTGGCCGACGAATTGCGAAACATGGGGGCCATGTTCGTAAAGGAGGGAAGGCGAGCCGTTGAGTTCAGTGGTGATTTGGGAACCGTATATAAGGCCAATTTCCAATTGAGAACGGCATTAAGCGTTTTGGTGCCAATAAAGTCATTTCGCATTCGCGATGAAAAGGATCTCTATAAGCAGCTTTTAAAAATTGAGTGGGAAAACATTCTTCCTAAAAAGAAAAGCATTTCTGTTGAGCCCGTTGTTTTTAGTAAAATGTTCAGTCATACACTGTACGCCGCCCAATTGGCCAAAGATGCAATTGTGGATAGAATGCGGGAAGCCAACGGCTTTCGTCCGGACGTGGACGTTAAAAACCCTCAAGTTCCAATTATACTGAAGATTGCGGAGGATAAAGTAGATATTTCACTCAACAGTTCTGGGCATAGTTTACACAAAAGAGGCTACAGAAAGCAACATGGAAAAGCCAATTTAAATGAGTGTTTGGCGGCTGGAATGATTCTACACACCAAGTGGAGGGGTGATGTAGATCTCTTCGACCCCATGTGTGGTTCAGGAACTCTATTGGCCGAAGCAGCAATGATTGCCGCAAATATTCCTGCGGGTCTTCATCGTGAAGAATATGCGTTCATGAATTGGCCCGGTTTTGACAAAGCTCTTTGGGAGACTATACGAGAACGAGCAATTGATCGCATTCAGGATTTTCCTGCTAAAATCTACGGTTGGGACAAGCGTCCAACAGCCGTAAAAGAAGCTAGGGAGAATTTGGAAAGTGCAGAGTTAAAGGATTTTGTACATCTACAGATCACCGATTTCATACGCTCTTTTGCGCCAGTTGAAAAAGGAATGATCATCACCAATCCACCCTACAACAAGAAGATCGAAACAGATGCTCCACGTTTGTACGAGTCCATAGGTGATACCCTGAAACAAGGTTGGCCAGGATTCCGAGCGTTCATCTTAACTGGATATGAAAACGGTCATAAATACTTTGGACTAAAGACGAAGAGTAGGACTGATTTAATGAATGGTCCAATTGAGTGTAAGTATCTAGAATATGAACTGTACGAAGGAACCAAGAAATTCCGATCTGAAGAACAGCTAGAAGCTAAACGTAAAGCAGCCACACCACGCAAGCCAGGCGAAAAGAGACCCCGGCTAAATCCGAGTTCACCGTTCAAGCGCAAAGAGGATTGAACAAGAAATTAGTTCTTTAGGGAGGAAGCATGATACACTTGTCCTTCGGACAAAATTTCAGTGGAGTAGAACCCAGCATCAAGGAATTGAATATCTAAACTGTTTTCATTTCGTCTGTTTAGTTGCGATTCTACCAATCTACCCATAGAGTCATAGATTTTGTAGGATTCGATATCCGTTTCTGTATCTAAGAATAGTACTGAATGACTTGGATTGGGATATATCTTAATCTTCCGCTGTGAGTACTCTTCAATACTTTCCCAAAATAATAGAAGGGCCGAACTTGTTTTTGAACATGATAAGGTGTCTTGAATCTCAAAAAATATCCCTTCATACTCCTCCCAATTAATTTGCAAGCTTCCAGAGGTAGCTCCGGCTATGGCAATCGTGTCCTGGTAATAATCCCAGCCATACCATTGATACGAATAATGATCAACTGAATCGGCATGAACCAAACCGCCGCTATTATTTGTATCTAAAAAGGCAACAAACTCAGTTGGGTATAAAACGGGAACCAATGGTTCAAGTTTTACCCACGGAAGGCTATCATTAACCAGTACATTGGCAAATGCCGAATTGCTGCAGCCGTTGGAATCCGTAACTAAATAGCTAATCGGATGGGTACCAGGGCCACTTTGCGAACCCATAAAATAGTTGCCGCTTACGTACGATCCGTTAAAGGTACCACCCACTGGAATTCCTTCCAACAATTGAATATCCTCTCCATAACAGGCTAAATAGGATGAGTTCCAAAGAACATCAGGAAGCGGATTTACTGCAAGGGTCGGTGCTAGGTATATCTGCTCATTTCCGTTGTCAATTGCAAGAGTGTAATTCAATCCTGAATGTCCTTCCACCCAAGTACAACTACTGCTAGGATTTGCAAACAGACTATCGGGGGACCATTGAATGGAGTAAGTTCCTGTTCCGCCTTGTATGTCCACACATAAATAGGTGGAATCACCATCACAATGAATCATGCTTTGAGAAACGTTCGCAACGATGGAATTCACTTCCACTTGAATGCTTTTTGCTACACCTGGACCACAAAGTGTGTCTGATACCACAAAACTCAAGGTCGTGACGGTAGATAAAGTTTCCTGTTAAGGAATCGTGTAGTTCCAAGGTCCAACTGCTGTCCATGTTCACAAAATTCTGATGGATGGCATAGCTTGTATCGGTACTGGTTTTAAACCAAACCGGAACAATAGTGTCTTTATGGAAAGGAGGGAAGTCATTAAAGGATAGCGCCGTTGTATCCGTACTTACACTAAAGATTTGGGGCTTATAGGCAGCCGAAAAAACTTGATGGCATCGTAGGTGCTCTCGTAATCGGTCGTCGCGTTTGGATGAATATACAGAACACACTCGTCCGTAAGTGTGTCGGGGCTAGACACGTGAAAACGAATCATGCCTTGATTTTGACCATGGGCTACAAAAAAGCCGCAGAAGATGGCTGGTGTTGTTAGGTGTTTTGTTAGGCCTTTCATAAATTCCCTGTCTAACAAAGTTAACTCATTATCTCATAAATAAAAGATGAAACGCATAGCCTTACTAACATCGGGAGGTGATGCTCCGGGAATGAATGCTTGCGTTCGTTCAGTCGTTCGTTCAGCCATCTATAATGGGATAGAAGTATTTGGTGTGTATAGAGGATATCAAGGATTATTGGAGGATGATATCAAACAGTTTACTTCCATTGATGTCAGCGGAATTATATTTCGGGGTGGAACCATACTCCGTTCGGCTCGTTGCCCGGACTTTCATGAAGCCAAGAACAGAGCCATTGCTGCCAATAACTTAAAAGAACGGGGTATTGAAGCCCTAGTTGTCATTGGAGGCGATGGATCGTTTAGAGGTGCCATAGCCTTGGAAGAGGAGCATAGCATAAAAACGATTGGTATACCCGGCACCATTGATAATGACTTATACGGTACTGATTTCACCGTGGGCTATGATACAGCTGTTAATACCGTGGTTGAAGCGGTAGATAAGATTAAAGATACCGCCGAGTCGCATAATCGATTGTTCATCGTTGAAGTCATGGGGCGCGATGCTGGGTTTATTGCATTGCGATCAGGGATAGCTACCGGAGCAGAAGCAATCTTGGTTCCTGAGACCCATACCGATGTTCAAATATTGATTGAAAACCTAAAAGTAGGTTGGGGTCGTCAAAAGCATTCGGCATTAATTATTGTAGCTGAAGGTGATGAGCTAGGAGGAGCCTATGATTTACGTAAAATGATAGAGGAAGAAATTGATGAGTATGACATCCGAGTAACTGTTTTGGGGCATATCCAAAGGGGAGGCAGCCCCAGTGCTTTCGATCGGGTATTGGCAAGTAAACTTGGGCTTGGCGCAATCAAGGCCCTACTTAACGGCCATTCTAAGATCATGGTTGGTGAACACAACCGTGAAGTGGTTCATGTGCCCTTGAATAAAGCCGCTAAGCACCACAACAAAGTTAAGCCAGAACTCATTGAACTAGCAGAGATACTTGCCATTTGAGTCTCAAATATCCATACGCAAAAGTTGTACTTCCTCTAGCCGTTGAAGGGAGTTATTCCTACATCATACCTGAGAATCTTCAAACAGAAATCAGAAAAGGGTCACTGGTATTGGTACCCTTTGGTGCTCGTAGAATTTATACGGGTCTAGTTCTAGACTTAGAACTACAATCTAGCAGCGCGGAAAAAGAAGTGTTGGATGTGCTTGAACAATTTGATTCCCTAGGAGATGAAGTTCTTTCCTTTTATCGCTGGTTGTCCAAGTATTACTGTGCCTATATGGGACAGGTGCTTACGGCTGTTCTTCCTTCGCGTTTTCGAATTCAGTCCGAAACCAAAATAAAATACATAGAGAAAAGTCTCCCACCTCTGTCTGCAGAATATGGAGAAATATGGAAACAACTCTACCATACAGAGGAAATGAAGTTGTTGGAATTGATCGACACCCATGGTCGAAAACGAAGTTTTTCGGCCATTGAATTGGGAATTGAAAACGGATTTCTTCAACTAAGCGAGCAAATAGAAAAGAATCGCATTAATTTTCAGCGCCATTTTGTCCAACTGGGTTTTGATCCTAAGGATGAAGCATTGCTTGAAACGGCTTATGAATCTACTGCGAGAGCGCCATCACAGAGAGAACTACTTCTATGGGCATTGGATCATTTGAGAGAACCCAAACTGCTAAGCACGGCCATTAAAGAAAGTGGTTTCCAGAGAGCCCTCTTTAAAGCATTGGTCAAGAAATCGGCTCTATTAGAATTAAAGCTCGAATACCTAGGTGCTGGATTGGAGCACGGTTCTCTGCCTTTACCTTCCTTGTCGGAAGCACAGGATAAAGCTGCCGATCAACTAAAGGAGATTTGGAAGAATCATACGGTCGGATTGCTAAAAGGAGTAACGGGAAGCGGAAAGACAGAGATATATATCTATCTACTCGACGACATTCTAAAGAGAGGAGATAATGGATTGATGTTGGTTCCGGAAATTGCACTTACCACACAGCTCATCGATCGACTGGGCAAGTATTTTGGCGATAACCTCATGATTTACCACAGTCGATTGTCGAAGGGAGAACGGGCCAAAACCTGGAAAAAGATTTTGATGTGGAAGAAAGGAGATCGTCCTTATTTGATGCTGGGCGTGCGTTCTTCTCTATTGCTTCCTTTTAGGAACATCGGATTAATTGTGATTGACGAAGAGCACGATCCGAGTTATAAGCAAAATGATCCGGCACCAAGATATCAAGGTAGAGATTCGGCCATAATGCTGGCAACGTTGATGCAAGCTAAAGTCCTATTGGGAAGTGCTACTCCCTCCTTGGAAAGTTGGAGAAATGCGGTGAGAGGAAAGTATGGCTTGGTTGAATTGGGCGAGCGTTATGGAGGGGTGAAGATGCCAGAAATTTGGGCCGTTGATCTCAAACCATTACGAAAAGCGGCGATTAAAGGGATTCTTTCTCCCAAGCTTAGAGATGCCATGAAGGAAGTCCTGGACAAGGGAAAGCAAGTGGTCTTGTTTCAGAATCGACGTGGATTTTCAGGAGCAGTAGAATGTGACGATTGCGGATGGGTTCCCTATTGCCCCAATTGTGATGTCGCATTGACCTATCATAAGTACAAGAACAAGCTCAATTGCCATTATTGCGGATATGCAGATGCCATGCCGATAGAATGCCATAGCTGCGGTCATCAAAGCTTGAAAACAACTTCCTATGGCACAGAGCGAGTGGAGGAGGAGGTGAAATTGCTCTTTCCTGATAGACGCACCGCTCGTCTTGATTTAGACATTACCAGGAAGAAGAACGCCTTCAAGCAAATCATTGGTCAGTTCGAAGAGGCGGAGATCGATATTTTGATTGGTACACAGATGGTTACCAAGGGCTTGGATTTCGAGAACCTTGAATTGGTTGGCATCCTTCAGGCGGATCAAAGTTTACACTTCCCTGATTTTAGAGCGAATGAGCGAACTTTTCAATTGCTAACTCAAGTGGCGGGAAGGGCTGGACGTCGCGAACATATAGGAAAAGTGCTTATTCAAACCTATCAACCACCTCATCCTGTCATTCAGGCGGTGGTTCACAGCAAGGATGAACACTTTTATCGAGAGGAAATCATGAGCCGGCAGGAGCTTCGATATCCGCCATTTGTGAAATTGGTACACATTGAATTGGCGCATAAAGACCATCGGCAGTTGGATGAGGGAGTTCGAATCTTGAGTGATGGATTTAGAAACTTGTTTGGCCAGAATATGTTGGGACCTGTAGTCCCGAGAATTGGGCGAATCCAACAATGGTATTTACGGGACATTTTAATTCGAATGGATCTTTCTAAATCTGCAGCATTAAAAAAGCAAATGATGGAAATGATTGAACTAAAGCGTTCGTTTATTGAGGTTCGCCGATTGCGGATAAAGATCGATGTTGATCCTGTTTAATCACTACTTGCATTCAGATTTTCTAATTCCTTTAGGCGACGCAATGAGGTAAAACTCTTGATCATGGAAAGAAGATAAATGGCAGAAGGTAGGAGCAGCCATAGATAGGCAGGTCCTGTGGTATAAGAAACCATGATTACTAGAGCAATAATTGTAAAAAGCAAAAAGAGTGGTAGATTCCAATATGGTTCTAGAAATTCTCCGAAGTCTTTGAATTTCTGAAGCGGTAAATGGATAGCGGTTCAACATAAGCACATCCGTCACTTTTCTTGAGGCCACCAAAAAGGCAATTGGACTAAGAATAATTCCAATGAAGAGTATTATGGTCACTGATGCTCCTAATGCATAGGTAGTCGACTTTTTCGCAGATTTTATTCGTTCATCTCGAGACTCAATATAGGCCGCTCTTATTCGAACTTCCCTCAGTGAATCGTAATTCAAAGAATCTAAAAAGCCTTCATTTGAATGAATGAGTGGATCTCGAGTTCTCTTTAATCCTAGCGTCCAAGCAGACTTAGATTGATTTTCAAGATTTAGCTGATCGGTCATCTGAATATCTTCCCTTGTACTTAAACCTTGGTCAATGGCGCTATTCGTACATTCTGGGTCTTGAACATACTCTGTGCTTCCTTGATGTTTGTCGGTTTTCTTTGGTTTGGAAATGTCCAGTGAATAGCTACCAGTGATATTCTTTCGAATAAGAAACTGGTCCTGCGAACAGGAGAATAGAATTAATGAACTTATCCAGAATAGGATAAACGATCGTTTCATCAAAGAGGAATTACACTCCTGAATATATGGAATAAGCTGAAATGAGTGGCGTAATCCATTTCCGATTAATACACATTTGAATGTGTGAATTCAGTCACTACTAAAAGTCACAAAAGTTATACTTTGAATGAACGGGAAGGAGTAACTTTGCCGCATGAAAAAAACGCTCGTTTTTGGCGCAAGCCCAAATCCAAGTAGATATAGCTACCTAGCTACGAACAGACTGGCCGATTCAGGTCATGAGGTTGTTCCTGTTGGTATTCGCAACGGAAGCATTGAGGGTAAAGATATTATAGTAGGTCATCCAGAAGTGGAAGATGTAGATACGATTACGATGTATGTGGGCATGCAAAATCAGGCTGAACATTATGACTATCTCCTGGGTTTAAATCCCAAACGAATCATTTTTAACCTTGGAACGGAAAATCCTGAGTTTGAAAGGATGGCAAATTCAAAAGGAATAGAAACGGAGATTGCCTGTACATTGGTATTATTATCCTTAGGAGCGTACTAATGATTATCAAAGATTACGATCAACACGAAGAGCTTATTCAAAAAGGTGCATTGCAAGCCATGTATTACAGCACACCTACATGTGGCGTATGTCATACCTGTACCGTCCTGAAAAAAGATGACACTTAAAAAGTGTTAACGTATGATAGAAAGAAGAAGCATTTTAAGGTATAGTGAAGCATTCAAGCTTCAAGTTGT